>Ga0307514_10005168_pt1 | contig 11771 bp, 14 predicted proteins | sample 16_EM_MG_FD_203088 | JGI IMG/M metagenome (GOLD analysis project Ga0307514, IMG submission 203088) | Populus trichocarpa ectomycorrhiza microbial communities from riparian zone in the Pacific Northwest, United States - 16_EM | ecosystem: Host-associated > Plants > Roots > Unclassified | place...
AATTAGCAGTCAGCAGGAACACTAGCGTCGTCTACAAATGTGTCATCGGCACCGAGCCCAAGCCCACGGCTGGCAAAGGCCTTGGTGATAATGCATTTGTTGGCTCCCTGATATCTGTTCTGGTCTGCCTGTATCCAAGCATCCCGAGCGTCGACAACTAATATCAGGAATTAAATACTCGGTTCGGCATTGTTTTAAAAACTGGTACTTACAGGTTGGGTTACAAGGTTGGAGAGGTAATGCATCCATGAACAGTCGCATGAAGACAATGTTGCCTTCTTGTCCGTCGGGCTTTGTAAGTTTTTCGTCGGAAAACCCATGAGCGTCGACAAGGGCTGCATAAACGTTGTGAAGCATGTTCGCCCAGACTTCACCAATGCCTATCGCAAAATTTATGAAAAGGGCGAGATGATGTGATATATTGACGTACCATGAACCTCATTCAGCTGTTGGAGGCTGGCATATGTCAATGGATTCGTGTTTTTATTCACAGAATAGGGGAAGCGCCGAAGTCCACGAGGGCTATTGGATACGTAAGGGGCCACAGCAAAGTCAGTGGTCTGCGCAGACGTTTGGGCCATCCAACTACGAACAACCAAGTCAGACGACGTTCGTCTTGATAAGTAGAGAAACATTCTCTCACTTAGCCATAGCATCACCCCACCCTTCTCCCAAACCACCAGATTCAAGCGTCTGAAGACAACGTGCAGTTCCGCCGCCGGTCAATCGATTGGTAATCCCATGTGTCATTTCGTGGATAACAATGTCGTTTTCCATCGTACCGTCACGTCTCGGCTACCTCAATGATTAAGAAAACGAAGCCCTTAGCCAAAGTTGCGAACCTACGTTTGAACGGTTCCAAATGAACATCCGACAAACACCAGGTTGTCCACTACAAGGGAAGTCATTGGCCACTTGGTAGAAAAGACTGCAAGAAATACATACTCTGGCGGGGTTGCAAAATTAGCGTTATTGAATCCACTACCATCTTGCACAGACACAATAACGCCATCATTTCCGCGACCTCCCTTATTGAAATTATTGACTTGAAAGTTGAACGCGTCCTCAGTGAACCCATAACGATAGGAAAAATCGTGCATGACGTTCAGAATGAAAAAGGCGTTCTGACGGGCAGCATTCAAGTTAACAGGATCTGTCGGGTCCTTACTGTCATCATATGTATCATTAAAGTTGAGACCATCAGACGTCTGCACGGAAAGTTGTCGATTCCGAAATGCAGCAACATTATTTCCACTAGTGATATGATGAGAACTTATCACAAAGACAAAAAATTGCAGAGATTTACGATGTAGTTGTCGAGTTGCCAGACCCCGTATCATGCCAGCCGAGTGGTGAGGATGCAAGGTCTTGAGGGTCGACTAGTATTTCAATCCCTTGAGGGAAATTCTGCTTGGTGACAGGAAGGACTGCGTACTTGAACACAAACATGAACAAAAATATAAGTCCAGCATTAAACATAGCTTACAGAAGCATCGGCAACGAAATTTGTGACTGATAGCAGATCTCCTGTGTGGGCGTCGATGAACGCTTCATAATGAGTGTTGGTTTCGTCGTTTCGAATTTGAATGACATGCGTCAGTGCCACAGAACTATCGCGCTTCACGAGGTACTCCAAAGTCGCGTTGCCGCCATCATAAGTCCCATCGAGAGAGCTTTCTATTTGGGGCAAAACCGTCCTCCACGACAAAGTTGGTTCGGAGGACGATATCTTGACTATAACAAATAAGAAACGCTGTGAAATGACAATCAAAGTCCTTCACATACGCGATTTGATGTCGACAAAGGAAGATCCGAAGGAAACGACCTTTTCGTCACGAACGGCAATGTTGGCGACCGCATTTGCAAAAGGAATACCATTCTAAATTGCCAAAGAATTCAGCATCAATGTTGTGGTAAATAAAATAATACAAAGTATGGACACACGTGCGTTTGCCTGACCCAACCAAAGCGAGAAGTTCCGATATCGTAGCCGGATTTCCACAGCATATCTTCTGTTGAAATGTTTCGATCGGTGACCAATGAGGTAATCGTGCTTGTCAAGACCTTCGAAGAGTCTCCACCTCTCGAACCTGCCGATATTGAGGGACCACCCTTTCCGTAAACCTGGAGTACTCCTGTGTGTCAAGAAGACAAATGTCAACTCGAAAAGAGATCACACACCTTGAACGACGATCTTGGGTAATAACCCTCAACCTTAACTTGCCGTCTTCCTATCTTCATAAAACGATGCGTTCCGAGCTTCTTATATGCCGGCCAGGGCAAGGCTTCGACGCAAGTTGCGAAAAGAATGATTAAAGTAAAAATCGGACCAGCAATGACAACCATTTTGAAGACCAAATCAATAAAACACGCTACCAGGCGCGTCGAAACAAAAAAGAAGAAAAGGGAAGATTACTAGCAACAAAGAAAAAAAAAAGCAAACAGGTGAAGGAGTGTGTTGTGCCCGTTGCCCTTTTATAAGGACGCAGATATATATACATCGCCGGTTACAAATCAGGCATCTGTCAAGACGAAACGAGAGCCAAGAAGTTTGGTACCATTGTCCCATTGCCTTGGCGTCGTCGACTCGTTGTTAAGCCATTTGTTAGTATAACAAACGCTGACATAGCAACTTCAACGAAATCTGGTTTTTTGGTGTGCCAATACTCTGGTTTCAGACCGTTGTGTGCTATACTTATGAATGGGTATGCTTCGAACTATTACGGTCAAGCTCAAGCAATGAATCATGTGTGCAGAGCGCATCGAAATGAATGGCGACTGATCATTGACAAGGAACATAACTTTAAAATTTACAAGAAGCAAACCAAATAAACAAGTTCTCAACAATAAAAAACGCCCAGTAGCCGACAAGTGAACACTGCCTGAATCGGACAAAAATCCACTTTCATGCGCTGTCCAATTCTTCTTCGCCCGAATAGGTCAAATCAGAGCTGTGATCATAATTTGGTAGAACAGGTGGTGGCTCTTGACTGCATTCTCCTTCACTGACTGTTGATTCGTCGAAGAACATTGGACCATAGTCTATCAATAGTTCTTCACCTTCTAAAATTCGTCGAGCTTCAGGCCATTGAAGTCAAGTAGTTGACTTTCAGAAGGAAAACCTTCCTACCTGCATAAACGCCTATTCGATGTTCGCCGTTCACAAGATAGACTTGAGATTATTCAGTTAGAATGTTTTTTTTTTGAAAAACTATTCAGCATACCAGTTGTATTACAATTCGGGTTTGAACTATGGTTCATATATCTTGTTTCGTTCCCAGCATACGTGCTGTCAACAGAGAATGTGGGGTTAAGGACAAAAACATAGGACCTTTTTCGATGTGTTGCGATGGTGCTATGTTGATGCTTATTAGTGAAATATACAGTTTGCGAAATAATGGTGAACATACTCTCTTGACCGCAATGTAGGTTCGTAGATCAGTTCACCGACGTACTCTGCATGAAAGTGTGAAAAAAGGAAATGCTGGCTCAAAGAATATTCGTTACCAGTGATCAAATCACCCTTCTCGCATGATTCAAGAATGGTAAGTCCTAGACCCCATCGGCTTTCCATGACTTGAGTTTTCTAGTATTGTTAGAAAGATTAGTAGATTATTTACAGGTTATGAGACGTTCCAAACCTTGAACCTCGCCTTCTGAATACCTACGTTGCGACAAAGATATGATTCATGATCTGACCAGAATTTTGAGCCATAGTCTTTAGGATTATATCAATCGAGTGCTCACCCCTGCATATAGAAGCTCACGAGACTCAGTGGCTAGAATGAAGTGTAGACAAGACCCACTTTGCTTCGCAAGATATACAAACCTCAGGATCGCATTCAAAATTAGCTCGGAAGCATGAGCATTTCTTCGTCGCACAAGCTTTTGCTGATTTGCCACAATTACACCCTTTCCACTTACGTGGACCTAGATTTATATAAATTTAATCTATTTCAATTCCAAGGTGAAGACATGATTTACTTACACGCCTTGCTGCATCCACATCTTGTATGGCAATGGGCCTTATTTGTAAAGCAAGAACAGGAGGAATGTGCGTCACAAGGACCAGCATGCTTGCAGGGTAACTGCCTATGCTTGTTAAGTGATTCGGTGTAAGAACTGTGAGAATCACTACCTACGGTGTAAATACTTTGGCCGATTCCTCTATTATCATCAATTAGTCCAAAACCAATTGGAAGGCTAGATAAACCGGCTCACCATAAATTCTTGGTGCAGCAGCAATGGCGGAAGATTTTCCTTTCTCTGGCTGTTTAACGGGGGACCGATAATGTGCACGTTGGCTGTGAGCCTAAACACGTTATTCGACATCCACTGAATATCAAGAAGCCACTTACTTCGCGACAGGGCTTGCGGCAAATGATCGCCAGGTCGCATGGCGAAATATCCGGCGTGTAGTTAAGAAAAGAAAAAAGAAAGTCAACATCCTGAGTAGTCCAAATTGTAGTATGGCATAACGATGTTGAGTTACGAGGGGGTTGTAAAAAACATTCCGTCCCGCAAGGGTGGGAGACACCTTCCCCTATCTTTATGTATGGTACTTTCGGAGGAACCTGAGACGGAACTTGACTTTCCACTGATAAAAATGATCAAATTAAGTAAAGATCTTTATGAAAATGGCATACGATGTGTAGTGCAGAAACCTGTTATGCAATTGAGATTGTTGCAAAAATTAGTGAGGGAATGTTCCAGGATGAAATGTGGTTGGTGTTTATTAAAGGAAAACTGTGGTTGTACTGGCAGGGTGTGTTGCGTTTCTTTCCACTTAGGAAAGTCTCTATTGATGTCTTACTCAGAGCCAACAGGGAGTCTAAGGACGGGCGCCATACCGCTTTCGACTGAGATTGATTAAGCTAAGAGATGGAAGAGGAAGGATCGCAGTCTTGTCAATATCTGCAGTCAGGAGTTTATGATGCTCGATAAGCCTTTTAACCGTCTCATGTGCCACAAATTCTGCTGAAGCAAATTATAAGAAATATGTCAAAGTTATCAATGGTAAACGTTACAATCTTGGTCTTGCTTCAGAGTAGGCGACTGCCAGCGGAAGTATTTGTACTCCTCGATATCGACATGGTAGTTGTATGACGGATCATCAGAGAAGGCGATAAATGGGAGCTCGTTCGGGTCGTCGCCGACCATCAAATTTCGTGAGATGGGTGTACAGGATTCATAAGGCGGATGTGGGCGGAAAGGATCCGCACAAAACGATATTGCTGCCACCGTCGATACTTCGGCCAGGTCCCCCTCACCGTCGAAGTCAGCAACAAGGAAAGGCTCCGAGTCGTCACCTTCGGAAATATGAGCTTCATAAAGATTTGGGTCCTTGTCCGCGTCAGTTTGAGAACCTGGTCGTATGTTTGCAACGGCCAGCGACTTCAAGGTCGCAGCAGAGTCTCGAAGACTCCATGCAGAATATTCCGTCCAAACAGTTTCATAGGTACGAGTTATGAGTTCAACAAGTAAAGCATCTTCAGAGCGCGATAAAGGAGCCGTTTCGTCCATAATACAAGCACAGTTTTGCGCGAGAGAATGTGACGCTGATTGTTCGTCCTTAATTCATGCCGCAAATAGAACGTAGAAGCTGGCTAGCGAATAAAATAATGGATGAGCGTCAGGAAGTGCGGGCCGTCGTTTAGATCTCTTTAGTTTATGACCTTACTCAGTATGTACTTACTAAAAACTCTTCTAACACTTACATCGCTGGCGTGGATGCGGCACTGTCTTTTTCTCTGTCCGTTTCAATTCGTCGACCCGTGCCATGCTCTCGGCGACTGCATTCTCTGAGCCTCTGTGGGGTCTCTGGCGACGCTCTTTGGCGTCTATCCAGTTTAAGACAAACAACGTCCGGTGAGTTGTGCTCTACTCCATGCTACTGAGCTGCATTTCCCATTCAAACATTCTAGGTGTCACCGACTTATCTCTCGCATGTGGATCAAGCGTTGTTCATACTCCATCGGATATAGGTTTAGACAACTTTTTATGTATAACTAAACGGTTGCGAGGTGAATGTCGCTTAAAAGACTACCACAACGACCGAGGACGAGCATTCTCAGGTGTTGTTCTTTTCCGTCAACCGCCGCCTTCATCCCCCTCAACGCAAGAATCACAGCATCCGAAATCGGGAGTTGTGGTCCTTTACGCCCCTTCAACGTCTCACCACGGCTACGAACGACCATTCATCGTCAACTTGACCACCCGCGCCACTGCCACCCCAGAGCACGATTACTCGTGCTCGTGGTGGTCCTTTCCGCCCTCCTTCCTTAATCGTCGCGTAGTTTCACAAGGGAGAAGATGTCGGGCCCGGGGGGCATAAGGTATGCTCGCATTCAAATGTTATTTTTTGATCGTCTAAATTCTGGAAAGAGGAGCATGGACGAACAACAAAACCGCTGGTCCAGCAATTACATTCTCATCATCCGTCCCCCTACCATACTCTCAAAACAACCACATCCCTACTTGCCAAACTTCTCGGGATCTCCACAAAATGTTGACTCAACATCTCTCCACCACCTCTTTCATTCCTGTACTCTCGATCAAGCACACGTCCGAGAATAGTCTCAACGGACATGAAAGCAACGTATAAAGAGCTCGGCCATCCGTGACTAGAAATGAGGATTTCGGCATGTTCGCCTTGTTTGAAACGCAGGGAATGTGTGAGGCGGGGAAACGATTGTAATCCAGTTGGAAGAAGCGCTTTGTTCAACTCAGGTGATGGTTTGACCGTTGACAAAGACGCTCTGAAGCATAAAGATTTGTTGCGGTGTCATTGTAGTCTGGGAATAATGACGAGATCGATTACTACATGATTGGTGCGCTCATTAGAAGGGGTGCAAAAAAAAGGCGGTGTTACGAGGATTCTGTGTAAAAGCGGTGGAATTTATCCAAGCGTGCGCGATCAGCGGCTTCTGCACATATGCCTACAGCATGAACCTTGGAAACTTGTTCAAGAAAACAAAGAATTTTTTGTAAAAACCTTATGAAGAATTATGAGCTCGCCACAATTGCCTTGAGTGCCATAGTCATATCAATGAACAAGTGTACATATTGATTGAGAAATGGCACCCGTGAATTGTCTCAATAACCAAAGCCAGTGCAATCAGCTTTTCGCTTAGCGGTGGCTTTTTCTGAAGAGTCAGCCTGCTCGTAAGCCTTCTTCTTTTCCAAAACCTGACGTAGCCCGTTGTGCCAATCTCTTTGGACAACGTTGATCTGGCAGACAACAGTTCGGGATCTATTCGACCAGCAGGCGACGTTGGGACACCATCATGTTCCTTGTCCCGTCGGGGCAAAACAAACCTGTCTGTTGCAAGCACCGAAGGAGAAATTGCTGCATAGATTTTTCGACATGGAGGCGACAGTGGTCGCAGGAATACAGAAAGTATCCTATGAGTTTGCCTCGAGAGAGGATGGTAAAACATGGAATGGAAGGCTAGAGTCCATGGAAACCGGATATAAGGAGTGTTAGGTGTTGGGGAAAAGCCAGCAGGCGACGATCCCAAGCCATGAGAGCACGAGGAGAGACAATAGTAGCCAGAGTAATCAGGGGAAGTGATATCGAAAGGACAAAATCATTTCCTGAGAGACGAATGAAGCCTGGCCTGTACTTTGTAGCAACAATATCGACAATGGTCCTGAAACAAATTTACGAATCAAGTCAGACATGCTTACGCCTGAAGTTTTTAAGACTGAATTTGATTCTGGAGGAACGATTCCAATATCGTCGTCTTCGTCGAATGCGTTGTAATCGTCTCCTTCAACAGAATCCATATCTTCGACGTCGGTCTCTTCTTGTTCTTAAACTCCGGTCGCAGGCGACTTCGTGTTGATCACCTATCGAGAGGTTTGCTGTGAGAACGTGGTCCAAGTTCGTATTCTGGATGAGCAACTCGAGTGATCCTTCGTCATCACCAGGACGTATTACTGCGGGAGAAGGATTGATGTTGTTTGAGATAGGAAAGATGCGACTCACAGTAAGCCCACTAAGACGAGTCCAGCGTTGGAAGCCATTTGAATATCAGTTAGATCTGGATTGTAGACATGTCTTTGAGTCTCGTCGGCCATGACAACATCGTTATGGAGCTACCCATTCGAACTAGGATAATCTATTGGATGCATAAAGAATGGAATTCATTGAGAACAGAAGGAAAACAAACCGGATTCTACTTTCTGACAGTGTCGGTGCTTTCAGAGTCAGAGTGATGACGTTTGCACGGCGCATGATTAGAACCTCAATCATGAATTGGACCGGTACCCGGTCCGTCATGAATTGGCGTCGGCCTGTCAAATTCAAGCAAATTGTAGGTCGCGCCGTTGCGGCGGGCGTTTTTGCTGATGTCCAGGCTCCTACGATGGCATCTATACGGACAACCTCACACAGTTACCCAGTCGCAGAGGAACTGCTATGCGTGAATTTTATGGTGGTAAAAGATGTGTTATCACATTAAATCCATGTACGGCACGCTGGAGAAGTTCGGGAGAATGTCTTTCCATGTGAGTATTTTGACCAACACTATCCTCATACTGAAGAACATGATAGTGGACTCCTTGGAAAATCGTTTATTCGACTTTCGTCCAACTCATGCTACCCTGTTCCTGCACTCCTTGCGAAAACGCTTCATTTTGAGCGCCAAGTGAGGGAGTGGAGACTGGCCGAACTACGAGCGGGACGAGGGGATCCAGGAAGACCACGCTATGAATATGCGTTCTTGACAGTATGTATCTGTTTCCTCGTAATGGACCACTCTAAACTGGATATGACAGCGTGAAGGAAACCCACAGGCACCTCACCGCTGGCATACGAGTATACATCATAGGCCCTTTATTCGCGGCGATATTGTATTCCGCACAGAACAATGCCCTGGAATTGACCCCCCACACGTTAACCCATTCCCTGTGGTCGACATAATGCTCTCCATACCGTTTTCTTTACTCCACACCCTCCCTCGTTTGACTGGGCTACTAACCAGTAGCCCTTTCCGAAATGACTTGGCCAATATGGCGTTGGAAGTTGTGTCTCTCTGGACTTGGGAACCTGTGCCAGCTTCCATGAATATCCCAATCCAATCAAACAGCACGCGCAGCCAGCCGCCACTGCCGATCTTCCATCCATTGCTAAATGCGACGTTTGCAAGCCAACCTCTTTCGCTCCATCGTATGCAGCAGCAGCCCCCGGTGTACGCCGAGCGGAGTCAGGAGAATATATCATCGGGACCCCACCTCGTGTGTACCTGCATGACGGGGCCCTGACCACTGTACCGCCGGATTTTGACATTGATGGGGAGAAACATAAGAAATGCGATACCCATTTTACTGCCCCATCTTGGCACTCCTCGGCTTTCCAGTGTGGGAGCACAGAAACGGAAACCGCGCTTTCCAACACTGAAACTAGTAACCATGACTTGGATGTGTTATCCAAGCTGGATGTGGTCTCCCTGCGAGCATGCATCGCAACTTGGTTAGAAAACATAGACAATGACACGTTGGACCCATTGCCCGATGTGAATGATACTGGTCCGTTTATCCCAGGTGTCATAGGTGGCATGAGTACGAATGACATGCTTATGGTGAAAGGCCTTTTTAATCCTTCAGTGTATGTCCAGTTCTACAATCTTGGCCTGTGCACTTCAGCAATGTCATGAATGTTTTGTTTCATATATATATGCTCCAAAGTAGAAGTTACAAGGCAGAGAGAGAGAAAGTCGGTGACGACTTCCTACACTGAGAGAGCTGCCTGTTTCTTTTCCCGCTTTTTTTCACGAGCTTTTGCTGATCTTGATAACTTCCGAGTGTAGGGTGTCTGAAACCTGAAAAAGAAATGTTATCCAGACCAATTAAAACAAGGTGGTGATCGACACTGTACGTTGCGCCGCTCTCAATTAAATCTGGTCGCTCCACTGTGGACAAGGTGACGCGCAAGTAAGGTGATTGTACTTGACGTAGACTGTGTCCAGAACGATAATTGATGCATATGTATATAGAAGAGAACAAAGCTTACTTGTTTCTGCCACTGAGCGCTTCCATGATTTGTTGAGACCTGGCATCTTCCGGAGATATGTCTTCTGTGCTACGGGAAACGGATACACCGAGCTGTTCCAAGGTTCCGATTTCATTATACTGGTAAAGACCGTTCATTCGATTTGACCGCTTTTCCTGCAGGACCTTGATATATTCTCGCTTGATAATTTCGACAACGGAAATTAGGCGCGGAATGATGACGAGGGCGTTGGAAGCCGATTGCTGGTTGACGGATTGTGTGATTTTTTGACTTGGCTGAACATTCGGTTCCACTGAGGGGGGGAACGTATGCAGAATCAAAGACTTTTCCTCTCTCTCATCCTATGAAGTAAAAGACGACTATCAGCTTTTTGATTTGATACCAACGCGCCGTGCAGACGTTGTACCTCTAAAAAATGTAGAGAATAAGACACCCACGCCTTTAACTTGCCGCTGGTGGTAATTCGAATGAATTTTTCTTTCTCTGAACAAGACACATCCGCGGCATTGAGAGACCCTGGATTCATCTTGTTCGGTGCAATGGCTTCAAAGTTCAAGTTTACAAGTGCTGAAGCGACGATGTTATGTGAGATGTATTACATAAAAATTACATAGCAGAATTTTTTACCATCACACATTCCCCGAACGATCCTTTCAATCAGAGACTGCCGCTGAAAAACCGGCGAAGAGTACACCCCGAGTTATCATCTCTAGGTGATCCGACTCCACCGCATTGTCCACTAAGTCATCGCTCCAGAAGTTTATTCAGTGCCCACCGTGTATAGTAACCGCTCGGAAGCGAATAAGCCGAGACTACGTTTATATGAAAATCATGAGGCGTCCTGGAGTCGACGTCCTTATCCTAGATGCCCCACACTCGCAACGCAACATTGTCCTCCATTGATGAGAAATTGTTGATTGGGGATTCACATTTCACTCAGAGTCCGTCTGATGTTTCTTTCCCTCTTGGACCTTTAAAATCTCCTTCCGGAGAGTCTGCTGATAGTTCCGACTCACAATACACGGAACCGACGATACCACCTAATCATCGCCATCGAACATTAGTACTTTGTTTCGACGGCACTGGTATGGGTCATGTCTTTTTGAATCCGGCCACACCTTTCTGACTATATCCTTTTGTCCAGGCGACCAGTTTGACGATGATGTTGGACACTTCTTTTCTGACCTTCTCAATATGAGGTTGATATCATTTCTCTTTTAGAATTCCAACATTGTCAACTTTTTCTCGATGTTGAAGAAGGACGACCCGAAACAGCAGCTTGTCTACTATCAGGTATGCAACATAATCTAGTCACGTACCCCCAACTCCCACATCCATTCAGGCTGGTATTGGGACGTACACCATCCCACAAATTGCGAAACCTATGATGGCAAAATTTCACAGGGCGCTTGATAGCATGGTGGGCGTCCATCTAAACGCACACGTAATGGGTGTGTGCTTCTCATGGCTCCTCTACCCGTCTTGTAAACTGTCCCATTTCCAACAGGAGGATATGAATTTCTCATGCAGAATTGTTTGTTCTCTTGTCTATGACCAGTGCAGTCGGCTTATGATCCTTCAGACGAAGTTGGAGACAAAATCCTCCTTTTTGGTATCTTCTCATGTCCTGAACTAGTGTTACTTGTTTTTTAATTACCTTGCAGGTTTTTCGCGTGGAGCCTGTGCGTATCACTCCTATTGAATGTGCTAATTTGCCCTGATGTGCTCCAGACACTGCGAGAGCTCTGGCAGGAAT
>Ga0307514_10005169_pt1 | contig 11771 bp, 14 predicted proteins | sample 16_EM_MG_FD_203088 | JGI IMG/M metagenome (GOLD analysis project Ga0307514, IMG submission 203088) | Populus trichocarpa ectomycorrhiza microbial communities from riparian zone in the Pacific Northwest, United States - 16_EM | ecosystem: Host-associated > Plants > Roots > Unclassified | place...
ACTCCTTTCACTCCTTTCATTCCTTTCAGTGTAAGGCATGTAAGGCAAGACCTCTTCCTATTTTCCTTGACTTACCACACTTTTTTTGTCTGTTGACATACTTGTGTTCCTTGAAAATTACATGTTCTGACTTGAGCAGATTGTACTTAGTATACTTACATCCCTTTTATCACTTATATTTTACTTGTGCCAACTTATCCTTCTTATCAAAGTAAAAGAAGACTGGTTTATTGATTAGACAAGTAGCAAAAGGACATTGTAAGAGTAAAACTAAGACTATAGAGTTTCCTCAACTAGTCCAACATGACAGGAGGGGATGGGGTTGGATGCCATCCTCCCAGTACAAAGGCAAATGAGGAGCCTGCCATCCAGCATCGAAGCGAAGGCGTACGAGGGCGTGGAAGTGCCTGGCGTCCTCTCAGTGTCGAACCAAGGGCGAACAAGGGCAGTGAATGCGTCTGGCATCCTCCCAGCGTCGAAAAGTGGGTGAACGAGGGCAGTGGGTGCGTCTGGCTTCCTCCCGGCGTCGAAAGAGGGCAAACGAGGACGGTGGATGCTTCTGGCATCCTCCTGGCGTTGAAACGAGGGCGAATGAGGGCGTAGGATACTTCTGGCGTCCTCCTGGCATCAAAACAAGGGTGGACGATATGTCAGGCATCCTCCTGGAGTCAAAACGAGCGTCAACGAGGGCAGAGGAGGCGTCGCCGCGTGGGTGCGTCTGGCTCCCCCTGGTGTCAAAACGAGGACGAACGAGGGCGTGGATGCGTCTAGCTCCTCCTGGTGTCGAAACGAAGGCGAACGAGGGCATTGGTGGGGGAAAAAGGGCGTTGTCTACTGAAACCGTGCCAGCACAATGTTCAGTCAGCAACGAGAATGCGAACTACAGTGCAAACATATTATTCAGGGTCCACCCATCATGATAATGAATGAAACTTACAAGGAAGTGGAATTACATACTGAGAAAAAGGCGGACACCAGTGAGCGTCTACTTGTATGAGGTATCGCGCGACACGAAGGTGGAAGGATCTGCTTACATACTCATCTAGGCGGAGTAGGCGGATAGGCGGATAGGCGGATAGGCGGACTTTCGAATAACGGAACGCTCTCCTATTCTGCTCCTCGTGTTTTGTCAGCGCAGCAGAGTCCGGAGCATTGCAATTGGTCCACTCAAATCCTGGCAAATTCGAGAAGTTGGGGATCGCGGGTATTACTTCAGGGCCAGTGGCCAAATTTTTGAATTCAAACGTGGCTAGGGAAGAACGATTCTCCGCCAGTAACAGAATACACTTCGCAGCTTCATGGCCTATGCCCACCTCAAGCTGCGCATACACGTCAGCTAAATCGGTTGGATCAGGAAAATAAAGATAACCGTTAGCTATGGCACAGCCTGAAAGATTGCCTGACTGAGCAGATCGGGAAGTCCAAGAGCAAGACTGGACGCCAGCCCCAGGCAGAAAGTCGCAGTGGTTCTTTCATAAAAACCAGCTACCTCTTTCTCGTCTATCACCCTTTTGTCGATCGTGCCAAGAGCACGACTGAAGTCGACTGCTGAATATGGATGTAACGGTAAAGACTGATGGCAGTGAAATCGCGAATAAGGGTCGGGAGACGCTTCACGTGAAGAAGCTTGAGCTTTTCGCTGAAATGCTTATCGAAGAAGGCCGGTTCACGGGTTTTTCGCGAGATTGTCTGGTTAAGATGGGAGCGCGGAGTCAGTTGAGGTGGACTCCAGGAGAATACGTCGATATGCTGAGAAAATTGAGACGAAGAACTTGATGCCATGTCGATGGGAGACGCGTAATTCTATGCTGATGTATTGGATGGTTTGTCTGTTAAGATCATTTGCATGATGCGACTGTTCACTATCGTACTCCAAGCCCTCGAGATGACAGCCACGATGAATCGGAACACACCCCATCTCAACGCTCGAGTACATCTAGCATTGCCACTAATACTCGGACGGCACTCGATGTGCTATACAAGACAGACTCTCAATCCATTCACAACGAATCTGTTGCCCGAAGTCCAACTTTCAAGATCACCCATCCATCCCTTGTTCTCAACACCACGGCGGCTCGTAAATCGTCACGGTCTCAATGGCAGAAACGGTGACCGACTAATGGTTCAGGCGACTACAAGGGGAATGAGGCGGTAAAATTCCATTATTTTCAGCAAGGACTTACACAGAACTCGAATTTCACCATGCGACCAATCATTCTTCGAGTCTACTGTGTCGCGATGAAAAGGAATGTTGCGGTCATTGCAAACGCTTCGTAGAGGACCCAGATCACAAAAGACTTGATTCTCAAGCCTCTCCTTCGCCACAGCATGTTGGGACACCATCTCAATCGCACGGAGAGCCTGAGCCAGACAATTGCTCAAAGCCACAACAAACTCGTGATGAGAACGTCTGTCACCAGCCCGCGTCCTGGACCCATATGCAGACAGAAAGAGACAACGGAGGGATGCGGGAAGAACTGAAAATGCAGCGGCATCAAATGGGAGGTAACTCGACATATGAAGATGTTGTAGAGATGGCAGCTGTCGAATTGCTTGTGCCAACGTGCTGCTGGGATAGGCCAGAAAGTTAAGTTGATTCCCGACAAGCCGTAGAGTCTGGAGGTTGGTGCCAGCTGATGGTGAGAGGGTAGGAAGATCAACCTGAGGGGGTGGTCGTCCACGGCACAAAAAATACCCTGAGCAAGTCAGGTGTAGCTCCTCTGTGATGTCCGCACATACTTCCAATGCCCAAAACACGCAATGGACGCCTATCTCGATTGAGTCGATACGGAATTTCTTTAACTGACAGCGAAAGAGAGAAGTGGGGGCAGGTGTGTCCACAAAGTCGACATTGAGATAAAGGTCCTGGAGTACTGGAAATGTCTTCACAACCGTGTGCCAGATCGTATCCAGGTTCGGCCCAGATGTGGCCAAAGTTGTAATTTGGGAAAACGCAGCTATTTCTGAAAATACGTGAGACGGAAAGGTCTTAATGTTCAGTCTTTGAACAGAAGGGCAACAGGAAAAGAACTGTCGTAAAGCATCTTCGACAACTGCGGAGTCTTCTTCTTCCAAATCGTCCATCTCATCGAACCAATCCATGTGAACACTCTTGACACAACTACAAAGGTCGACCCGGCGTTCTAGTGTACGGAGGAGAAGACAAAGACTGCCACCACGCCATTTAGAAGGGATCAAGTCTTCATTCCATCCGCCAAAATGAACATGAATATCCCGGTATAAGACGCGCTCCACTGGCCATCGCACAGCTACGCATACTTTGGAGAACGACGATAAATGAAAGCGTAATTGTGAAAAGTCGGTGCGGTTGTCTAACATGTAGCACTCCGGTCCATTGCCAATGGTACCGTCGTATAAATTGTTTGCAATTTGCTCGATAATTTCGTCCGGTACTGATGAGAGAGATGCTCGTTGCTGCCGCTGTAGGAATTTGAGGGAGTTTAGAAATAAAGGTTTCAAATTTCAAAAGATAATGCCGACCAGGACGAACTTACTGGCATCGTTTGTGACGCTGTTCAACAGACGAAGGTTCTCACGACAACCACGCTGCGACTGCAATGCCTCGGTCGAGCTGCTCGACAGAGGTCTATCCTGGAGACTAAGATTTTTTTTCGCAAGTAAATCCTGAGAGGTGAGTTGATTATCAGTGTCGCACACCCAGCAGGATATATATCTTGCAGGGATCAACTTGCGTTCGTTTGAAATACCTGGAACATGATGGTCAGTGAGCCAATATGTCTTCTTCCAAGCCTACTGTTATCATTGTTGGTGGTGGTCTCGGGTAAGTTTTTTTACAATGTAACCATTCATTTGTGGCTTACCGACTTTCAGAGGTTTGACGCTTGCTCAGTCCCTCCGAACAGCCGGCATCCCGTTCAAGTTATTTGAGAGAGATTCCTCGACTCAAGCTCGCGCTCAAGGATGGTCTCTTCTCCTACACGAGTAAGACCTTCACCTTTTGTTTCATCCGCTCATTGTGTTCAAACATATTCAGAGTACTTCCTTCCCTTCGCAAAATTGCACCTCCTTCTGCGGCACCTATCGAGTCCATTAGTGTCACCCATCGAACTCCATATGAAGACCACTTCCATATGTTCAACGGCCATACGAAGGAGGTCTATCTATCTTTCGAAGGTCCCGTTTTCGCCGATCAAGTAAACAAGCGGGATGCCTACTCCATCAGCGCGTCAAGGGCCAAATTCCGTAACTGGTTAATTCATGACATCGAGGTCAATTGGGATCACACCTTCGATAAGTACGAAATACTCCCAGACGGTCGTGTCAAGGTTCATTTCGAAAACGGCGCATCAGTGGAAGGTGATATCTTGATCGGTGCAGACGGATCACAGTCGAAGGGTATCCTTTTTTTTTCTCTGTCGAGTATCAAGGAAATGCGTGCTTACTGCAACTTCGATTCAGTTCGCACACAACTCTTCGCCGCCACTCTCAATGCGGGCAAGCCCACCCGACTTCCTCATGCCTGTATCGCTGGTCTTGTTCACTACCATTCCCCCGAGGCTTACCAACACCACATGAGATATGGTCCATCCCTCTACACCACCGACGGCCATGGCCTTCGTGTCTTCATTGGTCTTCGCAAGCTGGCCGAAGACCTCTCTAGCGCTACTCTCGTTTGGCTCCTTTTCTGGGTTGAGCAGTCCGACGAGAAAGGTGCCATAGCGGATGGTCAGACGGCGAACTTACCAAGGCTGGAAGCCCTTCACGTCGCAACGAAGGCGGAACAACTTGCACATGTGAAACACGCTACTAAAGATCTCCATCCTGATTTCAAGCAGATATTCGAGGACACAAAAGAGGAAGATATGTTGGGTTCTTTGGTTGTATACGATCGAGTTCCCGTTCCGTGCCCTGAAGGGCCAGTTACGCTAATTGGTGATGCGATGCATGTCATGACACCCTGTAGGTCTCTTGACTTGACAATGTTCTCGAAACTGAGTATTCATTTTTTCAAGTCCGAGGCGAAGGAGGTAACCAAGCTATTGTTGACGCCTTTGAACTTGTTGAGAAGCTTTCTGCAACAACCTTTGGTGCCCCCCAAGCTATCAACACTGTGCTACGCGCATTCGAACACGAGATGATCCCTCGTGCAAAGGAAGCCGTTCTGAGTTCTCGCAATGCTGGTGAGGAATTTGGAACTCGTAATGTCACAGATGAGTTGTTCAAGCGTTCCGAGTAAGTTTTTTTCTCTTGGTTTTCAACATATTCTCGGTGCTCAGCATTTATCGTTCAGGCTTGGAGATCTTGTCAACAAGTAGAAAAATGTTGTTCATTGATTTGAAGTTTTTGCAATATATTTCTATGCTTATAACATATATATGAAGTCAAGTGCAGAGAACAAGAAAATTATTCTTCTATTGCATCCTCTCCGAGAAGGTCATTTAACCCCTCATACATGTCTTGAAGTATGCCTGTAAGATCATGGACAACACGGTCCAGCTCTTTCTTAGTTAGTTTTGGGTCAGATATCAGTGCGGGGTAGTTGATAGGCCGAGGAGCGCTGTGCGATGAGACAAATGGTCGGGTGATCGGGTGATTGGTTGTGGATGGGATGATGGGGGAGTAATCATCATCAAATGGTATTTTCGAGCGAATGTTACCAAGAGGTAGGGGAGATGGGGGTAGGAGGTCAGGCAGCCCAAGTTGTTGGGCCAATGCGGTGGATGGTACGGGGGCCTAGAAAAACTCAGTCTCGTTATATATCGAAATGCATCGGGGAAACGCACCAGACCAAGGCCCAAGCTCGGAAGATCTGGGGTGCGACCACTACCAGAAGTATATGAAGAAGACGAAGCAAGCGTAGTTGGAAACTTCCAGGATGCTGTGGAAGTATCTTCTCGTCGCGTACTTGTAATCGTCTGCACTCGTTGAGAATTTTTGAAAGAAAATGGTGTTGGAGGTGTATCGTCAGAAGCAGAACGAGGAGATCCAGACGTGATACTTGCATGGCCCATCTCGCTCGGCGTAGTTCCAGAAGAAGAGGTGGAAATAACAGAACTGGGTGAGTTGCGCAATTGGGTGGGCGTGGAAGAGGGAGAGTGATCGGAGGGATTTGGGGAGACAGTTGAAGTGCTTCTACTTCTCCTGCTTGCAGATTCTTCAACGGAAAGAAGGTTGGTTGAAAACTTTGTGGATGGAAGCGGAGATGAGTGAGGTGGTTGTGGAGAGTAGGTGAAAGCGGACGGCTGAGGTTGAGGCGGCCTAAAAGAATTGGGCGTGGATGGATGTGCAGTTCTTGTCGTTGTGGGAAGCGGAGAGGGCGGATTAGGTGAGAAGGTATGGGTTTGAATAGGAGGATTCGTTGAGGGATGGGCAACAATGGTATTGTAGTTGTTTTCAGAAGGTCGGTTGCCAGTAGCGGGCTCAAAGTCATTCCAAATACCCTTTAATGATCGTGGCAGTGGTCTTGAAATCGGATGAATGGTTGCAACGTTGAAAGAAGATTCAACCTCGTCGGCTTCTTCTTCATTACCAAAGAACCATGATTCTGGGCGAATAAACGATTCAATATTACTGGCAGCCAAAGATCAGGTGGCAGATCAAAAACGGAATTGAACTGACAAGATACCTGTCACTGGTCGAGTCTAATCCAGGAAGACTCTGTCGATGCGAAGTGATGAGGTCCTTCAGAACGGTACTAGGGATCTTAAATTTCACTAGCCACTTGTCTTTAAGCAATAAGTCGGCAGAAGGTCTCTGTCAATAGATGAGGTGTGGACGGTAAACCGAGGTGGACTACACACCTCTTCCGGATTCTCCTTCAAACAAGAAGCCAAAAAATTCCGCAACGAGGTACTGCTGTCTTCCTCCCCCAGTTTCGGTGGCTGAGATTTACCGATCCTTTTAAGGGCATCTTCAGGGTGGAGATGAGCCAGCGGAGGCATGCCTTTGATCATTTCGTAGAGTGTCACCCCCAAACTCCAAATATCAACCTTGACATCGTACGACGAAGAACCGGAAACGATTTCGGGTGCCATCCAATAAGGAGAACCGATCCATGTGTCCCTTCGATTATTTGCGCCTTGTAAAAGAGCGGCTACACCGAAGTCACATAATAGCACCCCTCCGGCTTTACTGATGAGGACATTGGCACACTTGATGTCTCTATGAATCACTGGTACGGCATGAAGAGAAACAAGAGCGACGAGAATTTCACGAATGATGAACACTGCGGGTTTTTCGTCGAGACAATGGGTAGGTAGTGATTGCATAAGATCGTAGACGCTACCAGCGGAAGCGTATTCCATGGCGATACAAACTTCGGAACCGTCGAGAAAGGAGCCATAATATTTTGTAATATTGGGAGTGTTAGACAGTTGTGATAGAACCGCAACTTCTTTCTGGATGAGCGCGATATCCTCGTTGTCACTGTTCTCGAGATCGATGACCTTGAGAGCAACGATAGTGCCAGTTCCTACATGTTTTGCCTGGTATACTTTTCCAAAAGCGCCTGCGCCAATCACTTTTAGACAATTGTAAGGCCCTCGCGTAGATACTGAGTACGACTTGAACGTTCCATCGTCGCTGATCATGTTCAGCTCAAAGCCAATTCAGTGCTGACATCGCCCAGCGCCGCTTGAACTTTAAACTTTGCTGGACGCGAAAACAACAAAAATCAAAGAATCAGAATCCCTCAACATGGCCAGGTCACAGTTAGTTTCGCCGCCGTTGCAGGGTTTGCTCTCTCCAATACTCGATGGTAACTTAATTTGAAACTCCTTCTGCCTCGTATCAGATCTCCAGGGGAAGTTGGGATCCTCAAACCGGGGTTGACCTAGAGGTCTGGATGGCTTGCTACTGGTGATTGAATGGCGGTCTCAACGCGAGTATGAATGAAAAACAAAGTGGTATCATGAATCTCGTTCCTTGTCCTGGTCAAAAGGAACCAATTTCAGCTCCTATCTTAAGGCTCTTCTGTAGCTCGCGTTGCAGTCGGCTAAGAATGACATCGAAACTTAAACTCGTCTTGCCGGGTGGTCGCACACCTCTCATCCCACCCAATCCCTGCCTGCAACGCCAGCGATACGCAAACCAGATCCGGCATCGGTCGCACTGGCCTGTTGTTGGAGGTATTGCTGCTGTTGATTGATACACGAGCAGAGCGTTCACGGCTCACCCCCACCTTTGACATTTCCATGGAGCTCACGTCTCGGGATGGTTAGTAGTTACTGGTTCTCATCCGTTCATTAGCACCTACTTTTCTATTTCCTCAGGACTTCACCAAGTGTCTATCGGTCTGACATTTGTACCTGAGGCTTTTCTGACTACCGCCCGTTTCCCAACATCACAGAGGTGCCTGGAGTGTCGCAAGCGAGCCCTTCATGGGTGGTGGAGACAGCTCGGATTGATGGAGGATATACAGAATGATTTTCGGACATATGATCGCAAAGAAAATTGATCCACACCAATCGTCGTACTTCCCTGATTACGTAGACGCCGCAAAAAATAAATCCCTTCGGTTTTTTTGCAAGGCCGATGGCTTCAGAATGCCACGCTTTTGCCTTGTCCAAAAAAACAGAGGCAGAAAACGCGGGGCCGAACTTGCGCGGGCCGGTTTCGCAGAACGAGAATTTGACACTATGGTTTTATCGATATATTGTGAACCAATTAAACATGGTACATATATACGTACGTATGAACAATATCACTCTTTCTTCCGTACTCCCGGTGAGTCCCATCTGGAATTGTCTCTGCGTAATATACAGCCTAATAATTTTACTCGCACTCTCATAATTTCAGTATTAAGTATAGCTGTCTAAATACTTGATCTGATGTACTTTCTAGTTTTGCAGTCCAGTTTATCAGACATCCAGGCTCTGATGTTCACGCGGGAAATGAGTAGAAAGACAAATGAGGGTTGAATGCCGCACGGGCATTTAACTTGTCCGGTTTGATAATTAATTCTAGGCCCTCAGGCTGCGGGGAAATCTGAAAAAAGAGTATCACACCGGATGGGAGTGTTGAATTGCCGCGCCTTGTCTGCGGGAAATAACGCACTCATGCTGTTGTCCAGTGGACACAAGACGGTGGCAAGCTTGAGGGCTTGTCAGCTATCCGCTTTTGTTCTTCGCTCTGCGGGCCTTGACATTTCTAGTTTTTATGCCGATTAATTAATGAATTGCATGTGCAGATATTTTAATTCTTGTTGAGCGTTAAGTAGCACATCATCGGATCTATTTGATCATGGTACCCAGTGATCGCACCAATTCTGCCCCTTGCACCAAGTCAATCCTTGTGTGCTCTTTCTGTAAATCTCATGTATCTCGCGAAGAGGTTCAAATAAAATGGCATTGGAGTGCCTCGTGATTATCAGAGTTTTGTAAAAATCATGCACAACTTCTCCAACGGTCGGACTGGGGAATCATCAGAATTTCGATTAAACTGCGGACTCCGGAGTCCGGGAAGGTCTATGGAATTAGACATCACCTTGGAGGGAAAATATTTCTTTGTGGAGCACCATTTGATGCATTTAATTTGCAGTTTACTTTTTCGCGATTGCGCAAGTGCGAAAAGCAGGAAGTCTAACTTAGTAATACTACTTGCACTTTTCAACCTTTTCACATTAGTTCTGTAAAGGAGAATCTTTTCAAATATTGTCACAATTGCACAAATTCTGAACCAAATCCTACACACCCGATACAGACTTTACAACTCCTTTGCGCTGCACAGCGAGTTCAGAAAAGTCAAATCATCTCAGTCTCGAGCCTTGCGGCGTAAAACCTTTTCCATATAAGTCCAGTTTTCCGTCTAAATCGTAAGTGGTGATTGTGGCGTGGAAATATGACATATATATATATAGAAGGAGCAAATCCTTAAAAGGTAAGTAGTCGAGTCATTTGATATGATGAGGAGTCCTTATAAGTACATCAAAGCGTCTATATATTCTTGCATCACATTAATTATAGTAAATTCATGCATCATTCTGGCAATATAGGCTGTCGTTACTCGGTCGACAGTGCACACCGTAGCCACAGTGGCTCCATCCACCGAGTGAAGATTGCCCTATAAAGGGTCTTCACTTCACCCATTTCTAGGTATTCAGTCTTCTACTTCCCCTCGTCGCTCATTTATACATCAGCAATGATACGCCCCCTCCTTTCTAAGATGTGAGTCTATCATTCAAGTCCAAAATCACCAACAGTCACTGAGTTCCCCGTTATCAGAGGTACAATGCCACCAAACCACACTGCTAAAGCGGGTCGCCTTGTTACCTTCACACTTCCACAAAGAGTTGTTGGGAGTCAATCCGATGTGGCCTTAGGCCAAAAGATGATTGATACCTGGCGTAAGGATGGTATCTTTCAGATCTCCATGACAGTAGCCCAGGATGCGACGCTGCAGAATGCATTCAGAGCGAGCAAAAGCTTCTTCAGCCGCCCCTACGCAGAGAAGGCTAAGCACGTGGATGATCAAAGCTTCAGCGGCTATATAGCCTCGGGAGAGGAGCTTACAGATGGCGTCGCCGACTATTCTGAGATTTTCACCGTCACCAAGGACCTCCCCGTTGCTGACCCCCGCGTGCAGAACAAGTGGCCCTGCCACGGCCCCTGCCCATGGCCCGACAATAACTACGCCGCGATGATGAAGAGTCTGATGTCGCAGCTAGGAGAATCCGGAGAGAAACTCCTTGCGCTAGCTGCCCTGGGCTTGGGACTCAAGGACACGAACGCTTTGACGAACCTGACTGAGGATGGCTGGCACCACATGCGGGTCCTCCGCTTTCCGCAAGTCGACCGAACAAATGGCAAGGGCAAAGCCGGACGTGGAATCGGGTCCCATACAGATTACGGCCTCCTTGTCATAGCTGCCCAGGACGAGGTTGGCGGCCTATTTGTCCGGCCACCGATTGATGGAGAAAATCTTCACAACTGGGAGAAGAGTGCCGCAGGATTCAAGGAGAATGATGGGAATTGGACCTATGTCCCCCCTGTCAAGAAAGTCCTTACGGTGTTTCCAGGTAGGAGCCGCCTCATTACGCGTTCAAGTTGAACGTCGCTGAATCTAATACCGTAGGAGACATGATGCAATATCTGACGGGAGATCACCTCCCTTCCACTCCGCACAAAGTAGGCCTCAATACTCGCGAGCGCTTTGCTTTTGCCTACTTCCATGAACCCAATTTCAATGCGGTTGTCAGACCATTGAGCGAATATAACCACATCAGCGCGAGTGGTATACTACCAGCCTCAGGTATCCACTATGGCACCCACTTCACCAACATGTTCATGCGGAACTACCCCAAGCGCATAACCGCCCAAAGGATTGTCGCTGAAAATAGGATGGCGGTTCTAGACAAACTAGCTACCGAGTCAGCGAACGCTGCAGCTCACGTTGTTAGGTCGGAAATTTCTCACCTGCGCTCCAACGGGTCGGCCTTTGGTTTCCCGTCGACTGCAGCTCCACTGTCGAAACAACTTGATTGAAGCATACGTATGTCATAATAGGTCGAGGACAATTTACCATACCATATTCATTTATATATATTAGCTATAACGCGTCGTCTATAAAAACTATAGTTGTTTTAAAAGAGAGAACGGTGGTAACACTTTCACTGTTAGTTAAGGAGTTCGCTATATGTCAGCGGACCACAAAGGGGTGCAATTCGACTCCGGGCAGCGTTCTTCGCATGCCAGTGGGCATTTTACTCAAAAGGCTCTGGTTCCAAGGAATATTCGTGTGAAGAAGCACTGTTCGGAATGAATTCTCGAATACACTGCACACCACTGAACACA
>Ga0307514_10005170_pt1 | contig 11766 bp, 12 predicted proteins | sample 16_EM_MG_FD_203088 | JGI IMG/M metagenome (GOLD analysis project Ga0307514, IMG submission 203088) | Populus trichocarpa ectomycorrhiza microbial communities from riparian zone in the Pacific Northwest, United States - 16_EM | ecosystem: Host-associated > Plants > Roots > Unclassified | place...
TAAAGTAACCTTCATCCGACTGTTTAGAACATGGCAAAAATTTGACACGAAGGTGCAGGCTTTGATGTTAGCTAACATCAAGGCCGAGCTGAACAGTCGGATTATGGGATGTCGACGCATTGTTGAGGTCGAGAGCTCCCATGCCCTAGACATCGATGACAGTGAGGGGTACGCGGCTGAGTTGAAAGAGGAATTGGATACGAACCTTGCGGGACACCAGCTTGTTTGGAGCCTCGCAACAAAGAAGCTCGATGAGGAGCGGGAATTGCGGAGGATGGCTGCCGACGAGATGCTGCAGATGAGTCGTGACATTGGGTTATGCAGTCAGCGACCAGAAAATGCAGAAGATGGGGAAGTGACAGAAGGAGAAGCAGCAGTGCGGGCGGAAGAGGAGGAAGGGAGAGGGAATTAGATGTGGGAAGTCGGATTGGGAGCGAGCCAGGTGGTTTTTTGGGTTTGTGTGTGTGTGCCTGTGTCTTTCTGTGTTTCTGCTGTGTGTGCCTGTGGTTTCTGGATTTCTGCCGTGTGTGCGTGTGTTTCTGGGTTTGTGCCATGTGTGTGTGTGAGTTTCTGTATATCTGTGTGTAGCGGCATTTCTGTGTTTGTGTTTCCTGTGTTTTTTTTGTTTTTTTTTTGAGTCTATATGCCTTTCCCCCGAAGGGACTGTTTCCTGTGTGCGAATATGTGTAGACCATTTTATGTGTTTGGTCTACAATTTTTAATATCTCGTTTCGCGTGGGGTGGTGGGAGATGTTTGAGTTCGTGTTGGGTTAGAGATGTGATATTCTGGATTTGTTAGCGTGTGGCTGAGTTCTAATACGGGTAATAAACATGATATCGTGAGAACAAACAAATGAATCGTAGCGCGTGCGGTGCCAGAAGGGAAACAAATGTAGAAGCCAAGAACCTATAAGCGAGGACCAGTGTACAATACAAAGGCATTGGGAAGGCCAGAGACGGAAAATCCGACGTCAGCAGAGCAATCGAGAAGAGCAAAGGCGTTGCTAAGGCTAGAGACAGAATCGAACGTCAGAAGAGGAAGCGGGGAGAGGGAAGGCGTTGGTAAGAATGTAGGCGCGGAATTCGACGTTAGCAGAGAGACCGTGAGGAGTGCGGTGTTGGTAAGGCAATAGGGTAAGAGTCCAACATCAGCAGAGAGGCCGTATAGGAGGGGAATGTCTCGAAGGAAGAGGAAAAACACGGGGTAGTACGGACGCAGCGATTGTAAACAGGCACCTGGACAAGGGTGACGATGACGACAGGTACCTTGACGGCGCCAGTGATTATGAGAGATGCGTTGGAAGGGGAGCGCATATAAGTAAATGAATTACGAATGCACTGAGTCGGAATTGTGGTAGTGGCAAGGACAGGGAGTATGTACCGGGCGCTAGGAAAGCCGAGGGAAAAGTTAGATTTTCACTAACGTGGGGGATATAACCCGTGGCACCAGGGTGCCAGCGATTGAATCAAAATGCGCCCTGAGAAGGAGAAATGTAAGAGGGCGTCAGATGCGCCAGACGCACCTGGTGCAAACTAAATTTTTTGCTGATGTATAATGTCGTGCTTTCTTATCACGTCCCTCTTATCGACATCCCACAACTTGAACAAATTCTCTGTCTCTGAGTAACCAATGAAGATACAGTTAGGGGAACTCTTCGAAGTCCAGTCTGTCTTTGTTCTTAATTCATCAGAGACATGTGCTACTGCCCTGCACCCAAAGACTCGTAAGTGCCCCAAATTGGGTTTACTACCGTACCAAGCTTCATAGGGAGTTTTGCCACCTAAGGCTGTATGGGGAGAGCGGTTCATAAGATAGACAGATGTCTCGACCGCCTGAGACCAAAAGCCAATCGGTAGATTTGCATTCTAAAGCATTGCTGATGCATGTTCGATTATTGTCCGCATTGCTCTTTCTGCAATGGAGTTTATCTTTGGACTATAGGATTGTGTGACGCATAGTATCACCCCTTTGTTACGTAGGTGAGAGCGAAAGTCATTTGTGAGGTACTCAGGGCCTCCGTCTCTATGTAAGTGGAGAATATGCTCACCTGCCAGCTTCTCGTACCTAGCTTCAAACAACTTATAGGCCCCAAACACCTGTCTCTTTTTTAGCAGTGGGTATTCTGCTGTCCAGTGAGTATGTTCACAGATGAAGGTGAAGAAGAATTTAAATCCGTATATATCCTTATCCAACAAGGGACTCTTAATATCTGTCCATACATGCTCAAGCTTCTTCCTAGCACCCAACCCTCTTTGGTACGAGATGTTTTTGTGTTGGGCCCCCCGTAGGCATGATTCACATTTCATGGTCAGTGTCTGAGGACGGGCAGGGCCTATGATGAGGCCTGTTGCATTTGTTGATAATTGTTGAATTGCTGCTTGGTTCAAGTGCCCGAGACGCATATGCCAAATCTCGATAGGTTGTGTGTCTTCCGACCCAGCTAGCATAGCTATTCGTCCTTCGTCCTTTAAGTGGGTAGGTAATAGCATGGACTGGGAAGGCGTGATCATTCGACACTCTATTTTTGCCAATTGAGTTGTTGTGTGGCAAACAGACATATTGACCATGAAACCCTTGCCAGTAAAACTACCTTGTAGGAGTAGGGTGGTTTCCTTGTCATCCGAATAAATATTGCAACCAGTTGCCCTAGACATGGTTATTTTGCAGCCTTTATGTACAATCTGTGGAATGCTAAGCAAGTTATTCTTTCCCGAAAGGGCCGGGACATAGAAAACATCGTAAATTGTACGTAGACTTAGACTGCTGTGTATAGTTACGTTGCCGATACTCTTAGCGATGATATATCCATTGCCCATTAGAATCCTCTCATTAGGACAGTCACGGTACTCCGATAGAAGGTGCTTCATATTGGTGAAGTAGTTAGAGACACCACTGTCAATCAACCATTGGCCATGCTATGGTACTTGGATATAATCTCCTGCACTCAACTTCGTCTCCTTCTCATTCTCCACATTCTCATTCTCCACGGCAAAGGGTTTACTGGGGTCTTGCGCTGACCAACGGGCAGCCTCCTCTGTTGCCATAGCCAGGTTGTATCTATGTAATGCGACACAACTTTTCAGGTCACCTTCTATGATCATCGCTAACATTTGTTGAGGGATGATGAAGTGCTTTGACCAGTATTCCCTAAGCTCTTCTATCGTCATATCTTCACAACTCCTCTCACATGCTCCCAATAAAACTTCGTTCCAGTCGATACCATTTTGTCCCATAGTCATAGCTGTATGATAATAATCCCATACCGTATCTTCATTCAACTGCAGTGGCATGGCATAGCCTTGAGAATGTTGTTGTGGAGGCACATTCTGAGGGTGTTGGGTTTGGGTATGGTTGAGTTCCAAGTAAGCTGCTTGTTGAGCTGGTAAAGAGATCGGGTGGGGCAGGAATGTTTGTTGTTGGAATGTTTGTTGTTGGAATGTACCTTGCCTAAGTTGGGTCCAAACATTGTTCAGGTATTGGGGACATTTCTGACCCTGTTCTGCCCAGTGTTTTGCTAGTAGTTCTGGATGGAGCTTAAAACACATTTCTTCATCATGACCAAACATATTGCACGTCTTGCAGAACTTGCTCCTTCTACCACTAAACTTCGGAGACCTTGGAGAGGATCTTTGTCTGACTGGCGTTGGGTTTAACCTTGACAAAGAGCGTCTCCTGTCATGGGACCTAGATCTTCCATCATGTTTGTGCCTATCAGACCTCTCCCTGTATCTCTCGCTTGACCTCTCCCTGTATCTACCTCTCTCTTTCTCCTCTCCCGCCATTAGTTTCCTCGACTCTTCAGCAATGAGCACCTGGGTTAGTCTTTCCTCCGTAAGAGCTGAGTCCATTCCCAAGTAAACCTTAACTGCCTCATAGCGATCATTCAAGCCACAAATAGTTTTGTTGAGTAGATTGGTGGTGGAGACTGTTTCTCCAGCATTTGTGAGTTGTTTAGCTGCCGATTTTACTCTGGCAATGTAGGTGAGCATTGACTCGTCGCTAGCTTTTCGGATGTTGTTGAAATCGTTGTACAGTCTCTGAATGGTTGCAGAGTCCCTGGTCTCGAAAGTAGCCTTGAGCTTATCCCATGCTTCTTTGGCGGTCTCGTAATCACTGAATAAATCCTGTTGGGGGGGTTCGCAGCAATTATGGATCTCTGCAACTGCACGTTGGTTCTTCCAAGTCCAGTCAGCCGTAAGAGGATCTGGAGGCACTGAAATGACAATGTCCCACAAATTCGCAGCCTTCAGATAAATCGACATGTCCCATTTCCACCTCACGTAATTATGTTCGTTAAGTTTGGGGACCCTGCAATTGGCAGAGCTAAGTTGCTCCTGCATGCCCATAAAGAGAGCAGCCAGAGCCTCCATGTTGGCAGGTAGAGGCGGAGCGGATCTGGATCTTGGCAAGTTTCGATCGAGATTTAATAGGCCAAATTCAGGCTGTTGACTCTGTAGTCTTCTGCTTCTCCTCTGTAGGGTAGCCAGGGGTACTGCAGACAGATGGGTTCGAGCTTGTTGAGCCTGTTCACCAGGGAGTACTAGGATTATACGGCGAGCTACGATAGGTCACCAAAAAAATTTTTTTGTATATAGTGGGGTAGTCGCAGGAAGGCTACCAGGTCATAACCTCTGGGTGGGGGTGAACAGTATGTTTCTTGATGATGATCCAGGATCAGAAGGATCCTGGCCAAACTATAGGCTAATGCCAAGTAAATCCTGAGTAATCCCCACACTCCTGACCACCACACACCAACAGCTCGCCTATTCGTCTAGGGAACCTTAAGTTATAAGACGGTACCAAAATCTCATGGCCCCTCCAGAGCATTATTTATCACCCCTGTAAAATTTTGACTTGCACGCAATACCCGCGCTGGGCACTTCCTGTTCTGCACTGTCGCTTCACGCCAGGAAGGCTGCGCGGACCTCAACTTGGGGTACCAACTATTAGTATAATTTCACTATGACATCTTGCCATGCAAGCTCACTATGTTAAATCAGGACGAGAATTGGCCTAATTAATGCCACAATAATGATTGCTTTCAATGCTGAACCGATGAGTTCTTGAGTAGGATTCGTTACCTGTAGGAGCGTTGGGTGGGATGGTATATAGGGGGAGCTCTATTCACTGAGTGCGATGACTGTGGGGAAGAGGGGCTCGAATCCTTTGGCAGGGGATTGCCCTAAGTGTGGGAATAACGGGTGGAAGTTGATATGAGGTGGGGTGTTTCCAGTAAGATAAGTGGGGCGACTCGGATGAGCAAGGCTTTTCTTTTCCAGATCGGTCTTGTATGTAGATTGGACAATGCATCGAGTCCGCTTGGGGATGCATCCCTTCGCCATAGGCTAGATAGTCTGAACGTGAGTAATGATTTTCAAAATAAATAAGTGAATAGGAATTGTTCAGAGTTATGTTCAATCTCACTATATCCCCCTCAAGCGTGCAATGCTAAGTCGCCTGGTATATATAATAATGACAGTGATCTAATATACCTCCAGAATAGCCCGGCCAGAGTCAGCCACAATCACCACCGCTAGAAATCACTGCAACGATCAGGGTGTAGATATTGGTGGCAGTGTTGGTGGTGATATTGCTCAAATCTAGTTGGGAATATAAGTTTCCCACTGTCAAAATCACTGCTGGGATCATCAGCAAAGAACAATTAGCATTAGATGAGAAGTGCGTATCTAATTCATAGCACCTAACAACCCTCAAGTCTAGAAATGAGTGTGCAGAAATCACCGCTCAAATCATTCCAGAAGTCACCACTCAGATCAGCCTAGAAATCAACGCCAAACCAACCTAATTCAAATCTAGACCTAATCAACCTGGAAATCAGCATCCAAATCCACCATCCAAATCCACCATCCAAATCCAAACCCCCTCCAAACCCCCTAGACCTAATCAACCTGGAAATCAGTGTCAAAGTAAGCCTAGAATCACCATCCAGATCAACTTCGAAATCAGCGTCAAAATCAACCTCGAAATCGGCATCCAAATGAACCTAAAAATCAGCATCCAAATCAACCCCAAAACCGCATCCAAATCAACCTAGAATCAACATCCAAATCTACCTAGAATCACGCCAAAGTCGGCCTGAAAATCAGTGTTGAAATCAGCACTGAAATCAGTATCTCCACCCAGAATGTGTTCCCGTGCCCAGACCGATTTATTTGAGTGGGTGCTTAAATCAAATAAATCGGTCTGGGCACGAGAACACCCAGAACGATAGAATCAGGACGTTCCGGGGATATTGTAGGTGGGAATGTAAGGAACTCACTGGCAGAAACACAGTTGTAATGAATGGAGGTGGAACTGGGGGGTGGAGGTGGGAATTGGAGGTGGGAACGGGGGCTGTAACAGGTGGGAACTGAAGGTGGGAATCGAGGTGGGAATAGAGGTGTGGGAAAGATATATTGTAGAAGATTGTAGAAGAAGAAGAAGAAGAAGAAAGAAGAAGAAGAATAAGATGAAATAAATCTGAATCATGTGCTGTCTTTTTTCTGTAGGGTATGATATTTTTTGCTGTCTAGCTGTACGTAAGCAATTTGTGGGGCTCCTAGTTAACTCCAACCGGATTCTGGCCGTGTCAGGTGCTACTTATTTCTATTAAGTGTAAATTTGATTGATATCAGATTACCTAAGTAATTAACATCTTGTTTTGCTACTTCATGCGCCACCCACATGCACTGACAAACTCCGTTCAGCTACCGGTTTGACTACATAAGTACCTACATTGTTACCCATATGATAGTTATTACGGTTATGAGGCGAGATACCCCGTTCCAACAAGTAATGAGGCTAGATTAATTACCCTCGCGGAATATGTCTTACATATGCATACACCGGTCTCGACATCCTCAGTCCTGGCCAAACTGCGCCTTCCGAGTATATGTAGCCACGCTGCCTTGTAAGAGGTAGGGGCGCATAAGAGTTAGCAATAGCCATGTTTACTCTAATAACACTGATACCACTGAGATTAATATCCTGCCTGAACATACTATGCTATCCACTTTTCGACTAGCAAATCTACAAACCACATGGATTCTAAGCCCTGCTGTCTGTAGTAGGGCCAGTTTGGTTGCCAACGCAGTTGAGTCGTGTGGTCTCCTGGGGCGGATCAGAAGAAGCTCGCGCATCATGATACCCAGCCCCAGTTCAGGAATGCTGTAGCCTTGGATTGCAACAGGATAAGGCTGGGTCATTCACGCAGTGGGTAATGCTCAAGGAGGTGGTATGTGCGCATTCACCAACGGCGGTCAGCCTCCTGTCAACCTAAAATGGCGATCTTCTAGAAAGATTCCTTTAACGGAAGTGACCATCATTGGTTGCGCACTTCGCGCGCTAACCTTAAAGTCAGTGCTGCGCCCCTATCGTGAAACACAAGCTTGAGTCTCCAAACCGAAGTGCACAATGGGACGTGCCTTACATACCACAGGATTATTACTTAATTAATTCTTCTCGGCGAGAAAGCTTAACACATGAGTTCAAGTTCAAGTGAAGTCGCATTTCGCGAAATATAGTAGCCTAAGTCAACGCTATAGCTATGTATTGCTTTGCACTGCCATTTTAATATCAAAATGAATAGCCTGAGGGCAGTCCACGGTGGACATCTGGCCATGGTAGCACAACCCAGTGTAGGTTGATTCAGTATGTTCGGCTCATGCAAGCCTTCATTTGGTCATGAATTGTGCAATGGTATAGTGAAGCCTGTGCTTCTGAAATTGTATAAATTCGCCCAAGTGCATTATCATTCTCAACCCCACTATCAGCAGCCATTAATGCTATCTAGCCATAGCTCGACACGAATACCCTTACAGCCCGGGACTCCGCCACTTCAGCGTTGGAGGCCGCTACCTGTGATATAGCTGTAGCATTCCCCACAATAAGTGCCTAAGAACTAGTGGTAGGTTCTCTGGTCCTCGGTAACGCCAAAGATTATACACATGATGAGCCGTCCCTTTGATGCGAAATGTATGAACTGCGCTGTCGACAAACAAGGTGTACGAAATACCGCATTCCAATTAATACAGGATTGGCAACACTAAATCTCCACTATAATCTAGTGCACGTTCGACTATCAGAATCAGCACCAATGCACCTGGTGTGCTCGCCACCGCTACCGCTGCTCCGAAAACGAACTCGACCCACGGCGGCGGAAACTTAGCCTTTTCAAATGCGACCATTGCCGTGAAAAACATCACAAGGTGAGAACATCCATTATACAGTAGTTGCTGTACCTTTAGAGTCTATCCTCACCCATTTCTCTGAAGCTCTTATGGCTCACCAGTGGGTTTTCAAACTGTACATGTAGTGTTTACCTGAGACCCGGCAATGGCCTCAGCGTTGCAACTTCTGCACGGAAAGAGAACTCCCTTGTTCCCCTCCGAGAAGCAGGCGAACGCGAAGCTCGGTAAGCTCGAACTCAGCACGTGGTCGTCACCCCAGCGTCAGCCCTGGTCAGCCGCCGTCTTTACTTGACGCAAGTGATAGCCCAGAAAATACAGGAGCTACTGGGGAGCTTCTGAGCCCAGGGCAGGGTCAGAACCACGAGGGAGCTAATTCACTAGATCACGACTTGCTTTATCCACAATTCTTAGGGCTAATGAACTTGGTTATTGATTCAAATGACCCTTCTAGATCTGGACACCAAATGATAGGTTCATTGCAACCGCATCCCATGACCTCTGCCCCAGGTACGAACAGTCCAACTTTGGTGCATCACATGTCAGGTGAATTTCGCATTCACCAAAGCCTAGAGAGCTCGAGGACATTTTCGCAGTCCCTGGGCCTAACGCCGGCTATGGAGCTTTCAATTGCCACGAAAAGGCGACTAGTTCACTTTCTTTACGCCGCCGACCAGCCTCTTACACTGACGCAATTCTCCATCATCCCAGCTATCAATACAAGCATGCGGGTATTCGAAGCAGATAATATTCTACCCCTGACCGAAGAATCGGCCCAAGTGTATCTCACACGTTGGTTTGGCCAGTTGATTACCTTCGATTTAAGACAGAGAGCTGTATGCATTTGCGGTGAAGGTCGCCATCAGCCAGCCGGAGAGCGGTACAGATGGTTTGCTGAGAACTTCACTGGACTTTTTGTCAGCTCTGAGGAGGCTCATGCGGAGGCGTTGTACATCTGTACTACTTATTTACTCTTTGAGAGTGAAAGTTCAGGCTCGGCACACGGGGGTATGGGATTTCAATATTCAGACGAAAATAATTTATCTGCTATAATGGAGCAGCTTAGGGCCGGGCGGCGCGGAAAGGTAACAGGCTTCAATGGTTCACCCATTTTGAGTTCTGGCCCCGAGGAAAGGTCAGATTCTGGTGCAAATCGAGATCGCGAATCTGCGTTGAGCCCTTTTTATTCATTGCTGGAATATGCTGCACTCAACTGGCCGCGGCATCTTTCTTCCATTACACCATTTCTTTACACAGCAAAGCCTGTCAGCGACATCATATCCCTCAGTGCCCTGCGGACTGTCACTTTCATCCTATCTTTCCAGTTTTTGACTTGGTTGGAAAGCCTTAATAGTATCCTGACTGGAAATAATCAGCACAGCTCCGAAGAAGTTGTCTTAGCAGAGGCCTATGCTTTTGGCACATTCAAGCGCTGGGTCAAAGCGAGCTCCTTCGAAAATCCCAAGCTTTTTAGCCGCGCCCTCCACTGGCTCAACATCTTACAGTCAGTGAACATTCTTGGGCAGGTGCAGGAAGTATCTCAGTCATGCAGGGGTTCATTTTCCTCATCTCGGAAGGGAAGATCCGCAATATGCCACGAGTTGCATGCAAAGTTCACCACTTTGGGCTCATTTGTAGAAGTCCCTCAAAGTGAGTGTGATCGGATAAGTCATACGAAATTCGATCCAGATTATTGGAAATATATAATGCGGCTTATAAGCGGGTGCCACGAACCCTGTATAATCGACCTCACACACCGCATTGCCTTCTGCGTCACTCAGCAACCACCGTGGAGTGGGGGTGCGCTGCAGCTCGAATGTGTAGACCTCGAGACTGGTTTGATTTTGGGAAGAAATAGATTTTGGGCAAATCGATTCTTTGGGTGGAAACAGTGGGTTATTATTGCAAAGAGTGCAACCCACCTGGGTTTGCAGGTTGTGGCCGAGAAACGAAATTCAGAGCAGGTGCAAATCCTCCTGATAACCTATGTCTGGGCCATCAGGGATATGGGATCCCTGCGGTTGGGACAGGGGGTTCTGAAGGAAGGTTGGAAGGTTGGTGAGGAGCTTACTACATTTACGCCAAGTGGGACACCCCTGATACCACATTCTGACCTCTACCAGCTTGGGCAATTACAGTTCAGTAGTGATGGCATAACTGTTCAGACCCCACATGGAATTTGGGACTTGCAGACCAAGACGAGGCTTGGTGCTCATGCCTGCAGACCCACCCTGCTTGCGGTCTCTGGTAATGGGTGCATCGAAGCCCATTCAGAATGGGATGCAAGAACGAACAGTTGCTCCAAACTCTTCCTGAGAGATTGCACCTCCCAGGCCACCTGTCATCTCTTGCCCAACTTCCTTCCACTGCGGCTGATGGAGTACCATACCAGTATCGACTCACCTGCAGCAGCTGCTCCAGCTGCTCCAGCAATATTTCGCATTCGTTATGCAGCCTTCAACCACTCTGGGACTAAGTTCCTCATACAGGCAGAATTCACACCCAGATTTGCAACGACAGGGAAGGAGCCGGTGTGGCTCGTGTGGGAGAACGAGGGCAGTTTTGTGTGGGAATTAAAGACACAGCGGTGCACTCATGATGGAGAGTTTTGGCCACTGCTTAGCCACGACTCTATTCTTGGAGATATCGAAACGATTTGCTCAGTGCACCAGGTTGTGGATAGCACCTTTACTGCTTGATGCCCTGTCTGCAAAGACAGTCTGCCGAGCTCCAGGTGTATTATATTTGCTAGTTTTTGCTTACAGGGTTGGCGTATGAGGGAAAAGGCTGAGATGCTAAGCAATGATTTTATGTGGTTTTTTTCGGATGGGTGCCTTTCTATCTTGCGTTTTATGGGCTTTATATTCACTAGAGATGTTTTGATTTACTTTATAACTACCAGCACATGGGAGGGGGGGGTGGTTAGGAGAGTAATAAGGGGGAGTTCGAGATGGCTCTGGTATGGGTGTTTAGGGTTCCAAAATGTGTCAGCGACCTCAACACTCACAGTAATTAGAATAGTTTCATAACTTCACCGCTGTCGATATAAAGTTACTTTAGTCTGGTCGGGCTAATCATGAGGGGGGTGGGTGTAAGAATACGAGGTTACGAGAAGGAGGGATGGTGAAGATATATATATATTCGGGAGCTTGTAGAGTGATTAGTCTAGTCTGAACTATTGTTTTACTGAGCGAGGACTCTAAATACATTGCGAAATCCAGTGCTTATATCTTCCGTCCTCTGACGCTTTTGCCCACTTCGGGATACTCTGGTTCTGCCCACTTTGGGTGACCAGTGGCACATTCTCACGTTGTGTGAGCGAGGACATTTCATCTCACTTCCCACACTCAACCTCAACACTGCAACTTTTATATCATGAGGTTTTGGGAATAAGGGTCATGGAGGGTGCAATAGCATATCTTGTTAGGATCACATCTAAGGCCTGTGGGCTCCGATATTCAGTAGGCAAGAATGTAGACACTTCTTGATATTCGATGGTCCTTGTAGACTTCATGGTAACCCCATCATGATGTGGGACTGAGGCCATATATATACTGGGCTCGTGGAGTAAAGGGGCTC
>Ga0307514_10005171_pt1 | contig 11766 bp, 9 predicted proteins | sample 16_EM_MG_FD_203088 | JGI IMG/M metagenome (GOLD analysis project Ga0307514, IMG submission 203088) | Populus trichocarpa ectomycorrhiza microbial communities from riparian zone in the Pacific Northwest, United States - 16_EM | ecosystem: Host-associated > Plants > Roots > Unclassified | place...
TCTCTCTCTACTGTGGTCACATGATATCACGGGAGTGCCAAAAACAGCTAGTCTTTTAACCCCGGCCAACATATCATGCTCGGTCTTAGGGAGCCAATGAACTCACCCCCTCCCAAGTCATTCTTTTCTTTATCCCACAACTTCCTCATACAAGGATATCCTTTCCAGTTTGTTCTACTAGTGTCAGTCTTTTTTATGCCACTCGCCCTGCCCCTACTTACCCACTAGCACACATCTCCTTCTATACTTGCACTCCTTTCCCACTGCATCTGCAGGATACATACAGTACATACATACTCACTAGAATTTTCACACATCAGGTCACAAGGAGTACATGCGTCGCGCTTCCACTACTACCTGCTGCCCCGAAACATAGCATCACTTACCTGCTCCACAAATCCAGCGCCTGCCCGTCGAAAATTTACATTGTGCGTCTGAATACATCAGAGCGGGAGTAAAAAAAGATATATGGAGTAAGCCTGGCCTGTCTGCAACTTATACTCGTCGGTTCACAACTGCAATTCGCTTGGGAACACATATGGCACGTTTGTACTGAACGGTTACGGCATTTCAGTTCTACTGCAGTATATAGAATTACCAGCATCATTGTGTCATCGACCATTACCACTGCGATTGTTTCGGCAGTCGGTGTAGAGCACACCAGTCCAGTAGGATTTTCATTGGTTCGGGAGGCAGGGCGTTTATGCAGCTTGCTGTCCCGTGGATACACCCAAACCTTCAAAGGGGTGGGAATGGGGCTGTCTCATAGTCTAAGGCTTCCTTCGGGAACAAGACGTACAGACCCCCCCCCCAACAAAAAAAGTGTTGTAATCCTATGCATTTACAGTTAGCAATTGTACTCACCTACTTACCATCGATTGAGTAAAGCAGTGTCGAAAGTTATGTTTTTCATGTCGAGCGAGATCCATTTCCATGTATGTTGAGCTTGTACATAGATCGCTTGGGCCTTCATGTGTGTCTGGCATGCTCACCCTGAGAGAAAGGGAAGGCTTGTAAGAAGAAAAAACAGATAACCAGAAGCCATACGAGTAATGTTAGTCTAGTAAGGTAACGATTGATTTAATATTATAAAAACCCAAAACAGTGCTCCTGCCCCCAGATACGCTTATCAGCCTACTCTAATATACCCTTCCTCTAGACCCCGCTGTGCTTGTGCTCAAGAAACATACTGAGGGCTAAAATGAGACCGATGACCGTATACATGCTTGCCCCGAGTCCCCAATACTGAAGTTTGACTCGTTCCCTCTCCTCGCAATCCAATGACTGGGTCATTTGCCTCTCCAGTGTTAATGGGAGAGGGAGACTGAGGACTGCCAAACTTCCCCCAATGATCACTGCTTGAGCCCCGGTCTGAGTAGCAGGCCAGAAGATGGTGGAGATGTAGGTAACAATATAAATTAGCACAAGCCAGAGGTGAGTCGTGTACCCCTTTGGAGGTGTCTGTTGCGCTGCATTGAAAAAAATTGGCGAGAGGAACAAGCTTGGGATCAAGACAAACAGAAGTGGTATGACCGGTCTCTCGTTTTTCTCCCAATCTTGGTACTCAGTCCTGTATTTCTCCCCTAAAAATCATGTTAAGGATCTCTTAGTACATCCGGTAGGTAAGTTTCTTTACATTCTTTGGGAGTCCAGTCTGCTTTAGCCCCTCCCCAGTAGATTGCGTTTGCCCCCACAAGATATAGGGCAAGTGCGAAGATAGTGATTTGGTATAGTGGCTTGCAAGCGAGCCATTGGTTGAAAGCTGAGTACATATTGCTCACTGCCGAGCAAATTTGGTCCCAGACTTCTCGGAGGCGCGACATGTTAGTGCTGGAGTATGTGGAGGATTGGCACGGAGATTCAGCGTAAACCGAGCACTTTGGTGTTGGTGAATAAGATTTGAAGGCTGGTGAGAGAGGGCAATAGGGAAAAGATGGGTGTTTGGCCAGTGGTGTGGAATGTGATATGACAGACTTGAAGCATCAATGCGCTGTGGTAATAATTCACAATCCCTCCTATAGAAAGGCAATCTTCTTGGTTGGATCAATGTAGACTGGGGGTACAATAGCAAGAGACGGGTAGGCCGATAGCTCACATTGGAGGAGTCAAGCCTGATTGAAAGGGATTTTATACAGTAGGGACACTCTCCAACAGGGATAATGTGGGTAGGTGTATGCGGATGATATTTTTGAGTATAGGTAAAATTACATCCCATTATTTTGTTGTGAGAGATTTTACTGGGGCACTGCAGATTCCTGTTTCGCTACTACTAGGGAAAGAACATTCATGGCATTTGTAAATGTTCCATGCTAACCACACTAGGAAGGGTGCCAGCACACTACCACTTTCAGTGATCACTGGAATCACATACAGACATTAATTGAGGCTGGTGCCCGCCAGACTAGTATCGCTTATGCAAGCCCGATAGTCCCCCTATAGAATCATACATTAGCTTTAACATCCATAATAAATTGTATTTAACTTTTACCTGAACTTTCTCTGCCCACTTCATATGTGCATCCCTGTACAGATAATCTTCAAATGCCCTCTCTCCCTTTAAAATTTTCTCCAAAATGAGCCCCCCAGGTTCCACACGTTTTCATGATGTTGATACTGTAGAGCGACTGAATGTTACATTGTCAAGGCATACAAGGGCTGAGGATATTAAATTTAGAGTTGTACTTAGGTCTAGAGTACATAAATGTCGGGATATTTGTGCTGTAGCATGGGGTGAAGTATGCTGACCAGCCTTCAAACCTTTTTAAAAGAAGGTTAAACATGGTCAATACCATCAATGGTTATGAAGGATTTCACACTATATATAGGCGACACCTCCTGTGTAACTCCCCTTGGAGTGCCAAGCATTGGAGTGATTTGAAAGATCAGATAACCAAAAACCTCCTGCCATGGTGAAAATGCCCAACAGAAATCTAGAAGCAAGCAAATGTCCCAGAACCCAACACAGAGGTCGGGCCACCTCCTGTTACATTTTCGCGTTATCAATTTCACCTCCGTAGGAATACGAGGTTATGAGCGGAGGGACTGGAGGTACTTAGGACTAGAGGTAGGACTAGAAGTATATTCGATGAGCTACAGTATCAAAGAGTTCGCTATAGACATACAGGCTATGGATCCTGTGCTCTCTTTCGTCCTTTCTTCAGCGAATTCCTAGCTCCTTTATCCGTCGCGAGCTGTCCAAATTGCCTCCATTAGGCTACCCTGCTTTTACCCTCCGACCAGATTAGTGATCCTTGCATTCCGGACTTTTGTACCACTGGGAGAGTATTCCCACACCTCAACCCTGGAACACTCTTAATAGCACGGAGAACCTGTGGGTTCTTAATGGCATTCCTGGTAGATACTGGAGGATGATGGCTAATATCTGAGTTGTTGGGCATCGGCAAGACTTTCTTTACTTTCCCCATGTACGAGCAACACGGTCGAATGCTACATTGTGCGGATGTACAGATACTGAAAACTTGAATTTTCTCCAGGTAGAACTGTCCTCGAAAGCGGACTCCCAGAGCACAAGCTCAAAGGGTTTTACAAAGCCAACCCAGGTTTCTTTGAGCCAAACACAATCGAGTGCATCCATATATTTAATGAAACTGCATTAGGAAAACTTTGAACTCAAGTCTCGTTACCTACCAGTTGATGTGTATACCCTGCTCCGTTGCACCTAAAAGCCCTCTGGCGGGGTCATGCAGCAAGACAAGTTCCATTCGGTGGATGTATTGGTCCCACCAGACATTCCGTATCAGATAATGGCTTCCTCATCCCATGGGCATCACAGTATGGATCCTTTTTCCCCCAATGCATAACTTGACTTCTGGCAAGGAATGCGCTAAGCCCCAGGGCCGCTCACACTATGCGCTTGAGGTTTCAAACTGCCTGGGATACCAATATACGAGATTTGGCAGTGGAGAGAATATATTTATTTATTTACTCCAAGGCCCCCCACATCCAACTTTAACCCCACATCCAACTTTAACCCCACATCCAACTTTAACCCCACATCCAACTTTAACCCCACATCCAACTTTAAATAAGAACAAAGAAGGAGCTACCCCACCCTATTACCCTTAGCTTGCCTCGAGAAACCCCACCACCGCCACCACCACAGACCACTCCCCGCCCCAGCCCTCCTTTTCTTTTTCTTCCCATAGTTTCACAGCATAGTGCTGAAATCGACGTAGCAAGAGCCATGAAAGCAATTTGATAATACAAAATCGCTGTCTCCAAGCCATGGCTTCAGGGTAATTTTCTTTCAGGAGCAAAAAAATCGCATTGATTTCTGTAGCAGCTACAACTACTTATAGGATTTCAAACAACCAAAATGTACCGGGTCGGTCAAATAATAATTGGGTACCCCTAATATACTCAAATGGGGTGTGGTTTAGCGCGGTATATTAAGTATATCTTGTACTAACCGCTTCAACATGCTTATTATCAAACTGCTTATTATCAAACTACATACATGTTCCCACTGTATTTCACGGCCACTCTATGAAAGCAGAAGAAGAAAACAAAACAAAAAACTAAGACGGGTGGCGGGGTTCTCGAGGGGGGGAGAAGGAAAAGGGCCCGAAAATCGAAAGGGGTGAGGGGGGAGCTGAGGAACGAGATCCGGAAGGCGAAGAGGGCAATGTGGACGAACTGGGTAGAAGAGGGGAAGGAGGTATGGGACATTGTCAGGGTCTGCGAAAATCCGTTCGGGGCGAGAGAGCGATGCGGAACCCTGAGGGACGGAAGGGGACGGACATACGAGACTAACGAGAAACTACGGGGGTTTGTGGCACACAACCTCATTACGGAGCCTGCGGAAGCACGGCAAGACCCAGGCAGACAGGAGCGGAGGTGGCCAGCGCAAGACACAATATACAGGGTGGAGCAAGCCCTGAAGAAGACTAGAAAGAACAGTGCACCCGGTCCAGATGGCGTTAGCTGGAAGCTCCTAAAAATGATCAGAGAGACGACACTGGGGAAAGCGATACTGGACGACGTAGCCTAAGTACCAGAGAGAGAGAGGGGAAAACGAGGATGTCAGAGAGATGGCGAGAGATAGAAATGGTGATGATTCCGAAGCCTGGAAAAGGTCACACCGCAGTCGGCCGATAGTCCTGGCGAATACGCTGGGCAAGCTAGCGGAAAAGATAATGACGCAGGAGCTACAACTACACAGAGAGCTGTGGCACGAGACGTCGTTCGCAGGGAGGAAGGGGAGTGGGCCATAGACAGTGTAATGCTGATGGCCATGATAGCGGAAAAACACCCGAGGGAGTGGTAATCGGGCGCGACGCACAGTCGGCTTTCAACACCGTACGCAGGGAGCATGCCGAGAACATCTTGGAAACCATGAATGGCTAAAGAAGTGGATAGGCGACTGGCTGGCGCCGAGCGGGTTTTTTTTTTTTTTAAGGAATCATTAATCGCATTCACCCTATCTAGAGTATGGCGAGCGCCGAGCGGTTTGGAGTAGAGGTTGATGGGAACATGCTGGGCACGGTGAAAATGACCGGGGGGACTCCACAGAGAAGCCCTGTGTGGCCAGCACTGTTCACGGCTTACATGTCCAGCGTGGTATGGGGAGCGGAGAGGCGGCTAACCCAGGGGAAGAGAGAATTGAGACACAAGCGGAGGAAAAGCTACTGGCTACTCTCATACATCGATGATGTCAACGGGGTGAGAGTGGGGAGTGAAGGGGAGATGGAAACGGCGCTGGAAGAGGCTGTGCGGGAAGCTGGGATCGATGGGATAGAACGAAGGATTGGAAAGGGCGCAATGGAAAACACCTAGGTGTGATCATGCAGGACCAGAGGCGCCACCAGAAATACCGGGTTCAGAAGGCGAACGCGGCATGGGAGATAGTACGGCGGCAGGGACTGGCCCGGAAGTGGAGAGAGGCACCTGGGTAACTGGGAGGCTGCAGTCCATCGCCATAGTAGTCTATATAGGCTGAATGTGATTAATGACTCCTTTAAAAAAAAAATATAGTACGGCGGCTGAGCAAACTGCCACCGCGCGGAAAACGGAGGATAGTGATGTGGCAACTGCTCCCGATATTGACGTACGGATGCGAGTTGTACCCAGTACCGAGCTAGCAGCAGAGAGGAATAGATTAGATGGATAGTCGGGCGTACAGAGGAAGCAGGGCAGACTGTTGGAATAACTAATCACGCTGGCGTGGGGAATATATCATTGAGATGCCGTCGTGAGAGATGCCGTCGTGAGAGATGCCGTCGTGAGAGATGCCGTCGTGAGCGATGCCGTCGTGAGCGATGCCGTCGTGAGCGATGCCGTCGTGAGAGATGCCACGCGTCGTGAGAGATGCCGTCGTGAGAGATGCCGTCATGAGAGATGCCGTCGTGAGAGATGCCGTCGTGAGAGATGCCGTCGTGAGAGATGTCGTCGTGGGGAATGTGAGATGCTGTTGAGAAGTGTGGTTTGGGTGGTGCAAGGAGAAAACGGAATGAATGATATATGAGGCAGTGTCTTCGTGGTGGAGCGGGCAGTCTTTAGCCTTCAGTCTGCGAACTTTTAGCCTTCAGTCTGCGAACAGATTCTGTTATTAAATATATTCATTCACTTGTCTCCCACAGTGACCCAAGTGAACCAGCTCAGACGGCGTGGGAATCAGCGAATTCCTACACAGACAAGGTGCAAGCTCTATGTGGGGTGAGCGATTTAAGAAATTTGATGGCGACGAAGAGGATTCGATGGGCAGGGTCAGTTTACGAGAGACATCTGCCAGAGATGAGAGAGATGGCGGAGCCGGTCTAACGAGAGATAGGAGATGAAGACACGATGTGGAGGTGGATGCGGGGAAATGAGGAGGGCCGGGTAAGAGTGGAGATAGAAGAGCTGCGACCAGAAGAGGTAGAAGAATGGACAGACAGGAGCCGGAGCAATGAGAGGGCGGGGCTACCCAGAAGCAGAAAGTATACCTAGGCACAATGACAACGGTGGCGGACGCGGAATCAGCAAGAGTGATGCTAGCCTGGGTGGAATACGATGCAGTAGCCTTGGATAGCCAAGGAGTGATTCAGAGGATCTGGAGCTAGCAATATCAATCCCCGCGCTCTTCGGTCTAGGAAACTCTGAAGTCACAGATGCAAATGAGGCCGAGGAGGCTGGTGTGGGTGGGGGGACATCGGGGAATAGGGGGGAATGAGAAAGCGGACGAGAGGGCAAAGCTGGTGGTAGAAATGGGATGGAGGATACACGAAGCTGACGTAGTGACGCCAGCTGGTATCAAGCAAGCATACCCGATGTACCCCAAGACACCACCACACATGCGGTGGTCTTCAGGCGCGATCAAGGGCTGGTCTATATGGTGACAGACAAGGGACCGCAGCGTCGGTCGTTACGGGAGATCGGGAAGACAGATGAACCTTGGTGCGTGTGCGATGGATGCACTCCACAAAACGCAGCGCACTTCCAACGCTGTCCATGGGTAGGAGATGGGAAAGGGGGATCGACGGAACGGGTGACGAGGAATAGTGTGAGAAGGTGCGGGAGTTTATTTTGTAAGTTATAACTAGATAGTGGGGAGGGCAGGGACTGACCCATGGGGAATAGAGAGGCCACCTGGGCTCACCTGGGCTCACCTGGGAGCTACAGCCCATCGCCATAGTCTAAATAGGCTGACTGCGATGAATGATTCCTTTAAAAAAAATTAACAAAAGTGGGGAGAAGTTCAGGGTAACATTGTATATAGTTTATTGGAGCGGAGGAGGAAAAACAAAAGGAGCCACCTCCCGCCACAAAAAATGCTCCTCCAATCACCGGGTTCTAAATGGAGCCTCTGCCTTGCTGGAGGGCAGACTGATATGAGTTCGATATTCCAGCAGAATAAGGACAGAATCCAGGGAAGTTAGAGCTGATGTAGCGTCCATTACCCTGAAGTAAGCACAGGATACTACATAACCTAGCGAGAGTCATACAGGCCGACAAAATGCATAATCGGAACTTCCCTCAGGGATTTAACGAAAGATGGTATCTTGTCCAACCACCTCTAAACATTGCTCAAACAATCAACTGAGAACCTCCTGCGGTTTTGCGAAAAAATTCCAGAGAACCACTGGAATGTCTACAGTTCTGCAGAGCATGCTAAGATGAATAACTAGATTAAGCCTAATGTAGGCACCTGCATCTCAGAAAAAATAAAGGAAGAAAAAAGCAAGAACAAACCATTTATTCTTGTATCTCTATCTCTCGAGGCAGCAATATCAATTATCCCGGCTTATTAGTTCTTCAAACACCAACAATCATATTTTCAATCACCCAGCCTGCCACAGCAATTCCTGCCCCCCCCCGACTCCAGCACTAACGCAGCGTCACCAACTCCTCTGCACTAGTCGGGTGAATTGCCACACAATTATCAAAATCCCTCTTCGTAGCACCCACCTTAATAGCCACCCCAAACCCCTACCGGCTTTGGTCCTGATACTGGCCCCACATGTATTATACATCATATTCAATGTTTCTTGAGCCTTACAAGTCCCTTCAGGCCATAATTCAATCATGTCAATTTTTGGTCCATACATACTCCAATTCCTATCCTCCACCCTTTGATACCTCACATATCAATGCTCACCCAAGGACGGCACTTGCAGATGGCCTCCATGTATACACTATAGCTCTCGTCTCAATTTGAGCCCACTTGCATGATAATTCGATTTTTTTAACCAGAGTGCGCCAGATCCCGATAGTACACCGGATCCCGGTAGTGCACCAGATCCCACGATCCCGCGGATCCCGGTAGTGCATCCCCGTCAAATACGTTACCCACCGCCTAGTTGAAAATATAAGGCGGCCGGTCTTAACCGCCCATGCGATGGCCAATCAAAAGGCGCGATGCTGTGATGCCAGCGTGGGCTCTCGCCAATCGCCTCCCCAAACTTCTACACTGGAGTACATTATATACTAGTAACATTGGATGAATCAAACCACGATAAGTACACGACGTATCATACATAGGCAGGTGCCTCTTGAGTAGTTTCAGAGAGTATTCCATATGCAGAATGATTACCCGAGTCGAGAGCACGGGATGGTGAACCAAGGCAGCTGAGCTTCAACTACATTGTTGCTCCACCTCGAGCTGAATGAGGGGGATAACTTGGACGTGACTACAGGTAGGACCTACTTAACAATGTACACTTTTTTTTTTTTTTTAGGAGTCTATACGCCTTTTCCCCGAAGAGAGCCTTAGGCTATGAGGCGGGGACAATGCGCACTTGGGGTCACCGTGCTCCAGATTATGCAACATGGATGGAAAACCGATGGGACCTAGAAGGGGTTGCTGCCGCTTCAAGAAGCCGTTTGGGCTGCATGCACGTACTTTACCAGTACAACAAAAAAAAAAAATGAAGTAGGTATAGGTACAACGAGATTGCCCCCCCCTCCAACAGGTTATTTTTTTGGAGCCCATTGTCTCACCCACTTAATGGGTAGGAGCGGTACTAGATATTTTCAAAACAACGAATGTCTTGGCAAACACAGTGCGTGGGCAAAAGAATCCGCGACCCCCCCTGCAAAGGTGATATCTTGGAGTACCTATTCATACAGTGTGTGGGCAAAATCCACAACCCCCCCTGCAAAGGTGATATCTTGGTGTATACCTATTCATACAGTGTGTGGGCAAAATCCACGACCCCCCCTGGTGTGATAACTTCAGTGTGTGGGCAAAATCGGTGGGCAAAATCACACCAGGGGGGGTCGTGGATTTTGCCCACACACTGTATGAATAGTATACACCAAGATATCACCTTTGCAGGGGGGGTCGTCACGACTGTATGTGGGCAAAATCACACTGAAGTTATCACACCAGGGGGGGTCGTGGATTTTGCCCACACACTGTATGAATAGATACGCCAAGATATCACCGTTGCAGGGGGGGTCGTCGCGGATTCTTTTGCCCACGCACTGTACATGTTGGTAAACATACGGAGTACTGTACATACCTACTACAACTTAGGTAAGCAGTGCAACTACGCCTTGGGAACGAAGCAAGGGGGGTTACACAGGAGATGTCGCCTCGGTTTCACAATATCACCACATGCTACAACACAAATATCCCGACATTTATGTACAGACCTAAATACAACTCTAAATTTAATATCCTTGGCCCTTGTATGGAGAGAATTTTAAAGGAAGAGAAACTACAAGAGATGAGCATTTGAGGATTATCTGTTTGCGAGAGGATGTACATATGAAATGGGCAGAGAAAGTTCAGGTTGTTATGAATGTTAAAGCTAATATAGTCTTATCCCAAGCCGTCTTATCCCAAGCCCCTATACTCCGAACTCGCAGTGAGGTTCAGTGAGGTTCAGTGAGGTTCGGAGTACAGGGGCTTGGGATAAGACTAAAGCTAATATATAATTCTATAGGTCGTCTATCGGGCTTGCATAAGCGATACTAGTCTGGCGGGCACCAGCTGGACAAAACGTGATTTTTTTTTTTTTTTAAGGAATCATTAATCGCATTCACCCTATCTAGAGTATGGCGATAGACTGCAGCTCCTGGCTAACCAGGTGGCCTCTCTCCCCCACACGGGCCAGTCTCTGCCCTCTCTATGCTATCTACAAGAGAATCAACTGACAAAACGTGATCACTGGGTGCCAGGCTTGCCTAGACACCGATGGTATACTGGTAGCACACATGCCATGCAACCTTTCCACATGTACCGTATGTTTACCAGGTTCGGTACTTTCAGAAGCGAAACAGAACTTTGCAGTGCCCCAGTAAAATCTCTAGTCCTTGCTGCAGAACTGATTACAACATTTTATGACCTATAGCCAAAAATACCACCCGCATACACCTACCCACACGATCCCTCGTTGTAGAGTATATATCCATCCCCATTGTATAAAATCCCCTTTCAATCAGTCTTGCCTCCTCTAATGTGATCTATCTGCCTGCCCGTCTCTTGCTATTGTACCCCCAGTCTACATTGATCCAACCAAGAAGATTGCCTTTCTATAGGAGGGATCGTGGATTACTTCCACAGCGCATTGATACTTCAAGTCTGTCATCTCACATTCCACACCACTGGCCAAACACTCATATTTTCCCTATTGCCCTCTCTCACCGGCCTTCAGATCCTATTCACCAACACCAAAGTGCTCGGTTTACGCTGAACCTCCGTACCAATCCTCCACATACTCCACACTAACATGCCGCGCCTCCGAGAAGTCTGGGACCAAATTTGCTCGGCAGTGAGCAATATGTACTCAACTTTCATCCAATGGCTCGCTTGCAAGCCACTATACCAAATCACTATCTTCGCACTTGCCCTATATCTTGTGGGGGCAAATGCAATCTACTGGGGAGAGGCCAAAGCAGACTGGACTCCCAAAGAATGTAAAGAAACCTACCTACCGGATGTACTAAGAGATTCCTAAGTAACATGATTTCTAGGGGAGAAATACAGGCCTGAGTACCAAGATTGGGAGAATAACGAGAGACCGGTCATACCACTTCTGTTTGTCTTGATCCCAAGCCTGTTCCTTTCGACAATTTTTTTCAACGCAGCACAACAGACACCTCCAAAGGGGTACACGACTCACCTCTGGCTTGTGCTAATTTATATTGTTAGCTACATCTCCACCATCTTCTGGCCTGCTACCCAGACCGGGGCTCAAGCAGTGATCATTGGGGGAAGTTTGGCCATCCTCAGTCTCCCTCTCCCATTAACACTGGAGAGACAAATGACCCAGTCATTGGATTGCGAGGAGAGGGAACGAGTCAAACTTCAGTATTGGGGAC
>Ga0307514_10005172_pt1 | contig 11765 bp, 13 predicted proteins | sample 16_EM_MG_FD_203088 | JGI IMG/M metagenome (GOLD analysis project Ga0307514, IMG submission 203088) | Populus trichocarpa ectomycorrhiza microbial communities from riparian zone in the Pacific Northwest, United States - 16_EM | ecosystem: Host-associated > Plants > Roots > Unclassified | place...
ACCTCAAAACCTTTTTAGGTAAAAATAGGTAAAAGAGCGCTGATCATTGACCCTGTTTTCCTAGCACTTTTTCTCGTAGATAGATGAAACGAGGCCGTGGTAGCGGCTTCGTACATATATCTGCTAAATTCTCTTCACTTGGTACGTGAAGGACGTTAATCATGCCATTCTCAACCAAGTCTCTGACATGGTGATAAGCGATATCAATATGCTTGCTTTTATCACTGATACGTGGGTTACTAGTAAGATCAATAGCCCCAATGTTATCAGTGTTGAGTGCAGCTAGTATTTCGGAGTCAAGGCGGAGTTCAGCCAGGGCATTCAGCGACCATATCTGCTGTTTTGCGGTAGTTGAAAGGGCAATGTATTCAGCGCCTCCACCGTCGAGGTTGAAACACATCGTTGCTTTACTGACCGCCAGCTGATTGTATTGCCAGCTATCTGGAATATGTTTCCCGACGTTGATTTCCGGTCGTTTCTACCTCCTCCATAATCAGAGTCAGAGTAGCCTAATAGTGTCACATCACATGGTTTGTTGTATGTGAGCGTCAGGTTTCTTGTACCCTTTAAATATCGTAAGACCTGTTTGAGTATACCCATATGCTGAGTAGTAGGCTTAGAGGAGAATTGCGATAGCGCAGAAACTGTGTATGCAAGATCCGGTCGGGTACCGATCACAAGATACATGAGAGAGCCAATGATCTGTTGATATCGGGAAACTTCAGCAAGGTCATCACCATCCTGAGCCTTAAACAGTTTAATGTTCGGATTCAGAGGTAAATGCTGGATTGCATGAGTCCATCCCGAATCGAACGAGCAGTTGGTCAATATATGCTTGTTGTGAGAGAGTGACCGAGCTGTTATCACCTTGCCATTGAACTTCGATGCCTAATAGCCAGTTGAGAGACCCGAGATCACTGAGTTTGAACTCACCCTTTAGGGATTTCTTCAGGTATTCTCTTTGAGTGGTATTAGGCCCGGCAATCACTTTGTGTTCCATGTGAATTAACCTACACGGATCGAAGTGAGCAGCCACGTATCCTAATGGTATTGGAAATCCAGTCAATCTCTGGTACCATTGTCTCGGTGACTATTTCAGGCCGTATATTGACCTATTCAAGCGAGCACATTTGGAAAGGAATCATGACCGCTATCCATAGTTTTAGTTCTAACAAATGAAACTATTTTTCTTATTCATCCTGAGCATGTGCTCAATTTTCCTGGCCTGGCAACTCATCAGATAAGCTCAAGATTAATGAAAAAGGAAAGTGATGGTAGGAGCTGTAGACTATAACTGGAGGGCATAGTGTATCATAGGGGAGAAGGTAGGCAAGACGCCCAGGCTCTTGACCAAGGTACTTTACAATGAATAGATATTATTTCAATAAAAGCATGGCTTTTTCCTTCATATTAGATGAATTTACTCTTTGTGATATCAGCACCAGCGGGCCAATTACCCTCAGCTCCACTGCGCCCCACAAGGCCCACCATACCTTCATAACATCTAACACTTACTTACAAATAGTAACAATATGTATTTGGGTCTAAGTTAGCATCTAAACCTGATATAAAGCCTACTTGATCCCGATATGCATCAAGATATGTATTTTTTAACATAATCTGCTATGTATTTTACTCCTTCTCTACACATGGTAGGTCGTTGGTCCTGGTTCTGGGCCCACATGTATTATACATCATATTCAGTGTACCTTGAGCCCCACAAATCCTTTCAGGCCATAATTCAATCATGTCAATCTTTGATCCATATATACTCCGATTCCATCCTTTGATACCTCATATATCAATGCTCACCCCAGGGCGACACCTGCAGATGACTTCTATGTATACACTATTGCTCTCGTTTCAATTTGAGCCTACTTAGATTATAATTCTATTTTTTAACAATTAAATACATGTATCCCGGAAGTGCTCCAGATCCCGGTAGTGCGCCGGATCCCCGTCAAATACGTTATCTTCAAGGCCAAAACCTATGGTTCAAGCAGAGCTCATGAAGTGAGTATCCAGGGGTTTTACGAGAGGCTTATACTGGCCGGGCTCTGACATGCTGTGTTTACAAAAGATTCAGGTAATTGAATATGTTCTACTGTGAGTGGCCCTGGAGGAAGGTAGAGTAATGGTATTCTAACAGGGAAATGAGGCTCTGATTCTAAGGCTACCACTGGTGGGGATTCCGGAAAAGATACACCAGTGGGATTTTTTAGTATATTCAAGAAAACCTACCCAGAGTCATATCGCTGTGGTGAGGATTCTAGCAACCTTTTAGAGACCACTATTTTATATACTATGACCTGGCTAGGAGTTTCCCTGAACATGCATCATTGCCACTTCTAGTAACCTAGATGATGTGATGTGATGTATGGTACGGGCCAGTTTTGAGATTCATAAAGGCTGACAGTCAAACCAGTGAGCGAGACTAAGACCGAAGGGTGCGTAAGATAGGCCAAAACGGCTGTGGGTAAAAGTGGTCACGGTAGGACCCAAGTTACCCTCAAGAATCACTGGGACAAGTAATGTAAGTTTACCCTTGCTATAGAAAAAATGAAGTGTTATTGTACGTCTGATCAGTGGATTAAAATCATTCTAATAGTAATCTTACACTCAATTAAATGCTTTCCAAAAGGTATGTTTTAGGATTCTCACTGGTGAGAGATAATCCATGGCCACGACAAGCTCAGGGCTAACCAGCAGCGGCGCGCTCTCTGCCTACACCTGGAAAGGCACTACGATACCCCACCTGCGAGCACCGCGGAGCACCGGAACAGGCTGGACACTACCTGGTCTCCGAATGCGCACACCATAAACAGGCTCGGACCGAGCTGATCAGGGTAGCCAACAAGTGGGAGGATCTGGATGCACCATGCTGGAGAAGAAAGAAGGAAAGCGAGAACAGTGGAACAACGTAGAAAATTTTTTCTGCCGTATGTACCAGAGCTAGTAGGATGTGAGGTGTAAGAGGGTACAGTGGAAGACACATAACGAATCTCCCTTGCACGCACGGGTTGGCAGATTAACTTGCCCCCCACCCTCGAATCCACTTGGGTTTCCGAGTAATGGGCTTTTTTCAAAAGGAAAGAAGAACCATGGGTTTACTGGGTAGTAGACCCATAGATAATAAATATGGATATCAGGACGTCAGTAGGAGATGCAACCCAGAGATGATTGATATACATGATTACCAGCCAAGGATAGTTAAGCAACTGTCAAAAGAGTAGTCTTGTTCAGGGTAACATCATCCCCCATTTACTTTTCGCATTATTAAAAATTCCAAATCAGGACAATATGACTTGCCAATGAAAAGGTGTGTTCGTAAAATTCTTGTTGCTGTTTTCCTACTAGTACTCCAACTGTAGTATTATATATGCAGTAATTCATCTGTACACCAATCACAGGAGACTTCGCTTGCAGCGGGCAAACGGTCCGCAGGTTCATGCCGTGAAACACATCACTTGTAACATCGGCCGATCGAGTCGTCTCGGCAGACAAGCAATTGGTACGAAGGCAATCCTAAAGCCATGACAGCTGAAAGTTGAATATACGTGGTGTAAAGGCATGTATCCTCGGTCCACTCCTGGCTTGTACGTGGTTCGAAACGCCTATTGACACTTTTCCGCTATTACCCAAGCGCTGCTTTCGCACAAACCGATATACATAGAACCTACTGACTATGTAAAGCTCCTTGGAGAGTGTTACATCGGGTTCTGGCGGCACACCCGAATTAGCCCAAGGGTAACCTGCCCGCTGGGCTCAAAGTATAAAACAGATGTAGCCAGCGCCGGACCTACCTAGGTTCACTTTAAAGAGTAATTTGGCACAAGAAACATCACAGCGACAAAGGAATGAACATACGCTTACTTTCCCGGCATTACGCCAAGTTACTTATGGACAGCGAGATCTAAGTCTGGGGAGTGAAGGCCAGGGGCAGATATTTTGTGTCTTCCCCTGGCTCGATGGTGGCAAAATGATAGCGAATACTTTTAGATGAGGCTTCATCGTATTTCAAGCATGGTGATGGTGACTGGCATGGTAGTAATATGCAAGGGCGGATCATACTCGGTGCCCCCATCAATTATTGTTGTGTCTGCAAGGCCAATAAATTCTGGTCTGCAAGCTGCACGCACAATAATTGATGTGGGTATCGAGTACTCTACCTACTTGTGGCAGGTCCAGTTTTTTTTTGAAGTCAATAGCAATATTTGCGAGCCTAGGTTGTTATTCACGTGACTTTGTCACTGCTTGGCGTGATGTGACACCGCTGACATAAGTGATCGCTGTGTATTTTTGGATAAACGTCGATCTTGGTAGTACCTACCTCAGCTGAGGTTGGAGCTTCAGAGTGGCGATCTGCACACCAGCCTCCCGAAGAGATCACCATCAACACCCGAAACAAGCTAGTCAAGGGAGAGTGGATCCCAATCCCATTTGAATCTGCAGTGATGAGCCAATCACACAACCTGGTGTGATATTTCGTGCAGGGGGGTGGTGGGATCGACTCAGGAAAGCCAAGGTATCATCACCTCCCCATAATTGATGATAGCTACTGCACTTAGCAATTGATGATTCGTGTGTGCAACCAGACTAGGTACCGTATTCTGGCAGGGAGCTGGTCAAGCCAAAGTCCCTGGACTTTGAAACTGATACCGCTTGCTTTGTTTTGAGTTTGCGCTGGGCATTGGGTCACAATATTGGCTGAATTGCCTGCGTTTACATACGCTTCTAGGAAGGGGATATTCTGTGGAGCGTTGCATGAAGCCATATTCCATCATTGTAAATAGGACTAATGGCAACTGAGGCACAGTGCTAGTGAGCGAAACACATGCGACAGAAGTTTCATTGTCGATTCGACCATTGGGATGGTTGCAAATTGCATTGCCGTTTTCTCCCAACCTCCACAGTTTTACATACATCCGCTGCGCGCATGTTACCCCAGCGAATAGAATGATACCACGCAGCTTCCGAACTCGCACTGTGACGGATACACGGATTTATGTCAATACCCACACTTCCGGGAGAAGAAATGGGGGAAAACCCCAAAACGGGGTCACAGAAAATTGGTAATTGGGAGGCTGGTTCCGCAAATAAACAAGGATCCTGATTATGGAGGCACGTGAGTTGGGTTCAGGATACCTACACTTGCAATACTTGCAGTGCTGGGTTGTTATGTTTTGATTTGGCATCCCATTTCCCTAACTCGCTTTTTACCAGCCTTTTTGACACAGACCCCCTTCGACCTCCGTTGCATGTTGCATCGTTAGAACTGACCAGCCGATTGGAATCCACTCTCGGCTGTCTTCCACTAATTCCTATCTGCACCAAACGACGAGCATTGACGAGCTCTTTAACTTCCGCTGACAACTTCTTTTCTTCCCCATTCTCAACCTTTCAATCTACATCCACAAGGCCATTCTATTCCCCTGCCCCCCTCCGACATCCAACCACAATCATCCCCTAAAACCCCTACCTAAAGTAGAATCCCACTTGTCTCTAATTAGAGTCAAGTGTCAGGGGATTCTAGCCGAAATCAGCCAATCTGGATTTTGACGCTCGAGTACCGATCCCCTTCAGTGTGTTTCCGTCTGCGTATGCTACCAAGTCTACGCATAGCGAGGAACACATTAAGGAGCAACATCATCTTGAGCCCGCTCACGCTGTGCATCACGAGCATGAAAATCGTGAGGACCACCTCGTAAGTTCGTCACACTCTCACGATAGCTTCGCTCGTGAGGACGCTCAGTCAGTTGCACATTCTGCACATTCTGGGCACTCTGGACATTCTGGACATTCTGGGACACACTTGAGCCACCCTCCTCCGCCTGTCGAGGTCCACATCGAAGAGAGTCACAAGCATTTTCACATTGATGGACACGACATCAAGGAGCGATTGAAGGAAAAAATCTCCTCCCATCTCCCCCATTTGCCTGGCCACGGCCACCACGGCCATAACCACCACCACCAAGGCAGTAATCATCATCTTGCGCTAGTCCACACAAAGTCGCATCACAAGGAGAACGAGTTCAGACCGTACACTGGCTCCTCCAAGTCGTCTGAGTCCTCAACCTCCTCGTCGTCCTCGTCGTCCTCGGATTCGTCAAAGAGCACCGTTAAGCCTCACGGCACCAAGCGTTTGCTCCCTTCCGTTCACCTGCACAAGCACAGCAACCAGCACCACCACCAAGACAACACGCATAAGCACACCACCTTGGTTGACTACCAGGTTGCCCAGCCACTAGCGCATACCGTCACCCACACCAAAACCGAGGAGCACTACACAGTAGATAAACCCCAGGTTGCCTCCACCCCTTACTCCAAACCACACACACCTGAACATACTTATACGGTCGACCCGCCTACCTTTGTTCCAGTTCCAAAGCAGATTACTCACGAGACTCACGGGTATAAGGACATTCACATCCAACACAAGCCTGTTCTTAAGTTAAAAGAACTCTTCTCTCACGACAAAAAACTTCTTCACACTTCTCCTCCTTACCCAAGCACCGATACAATGGCCAAGCACGAATACTACGACGAGGACTCCTATGCTCACTCCACCAACTCCTCTTCTCATGGAGTGAAGGCCCATGCGGAGACCAAGTCTGCCACCCACCTCTCCTCCGTCCACGCCCCCAAGACTTCTACATTCACCATCCCTTGCCACCACATCCGCATTGGTGACTTGGTGATTCTCCAACACCGCCCATGCCAAATTATTCGCATCACCACCTCCGCTCAGACTGGTCAGCACAGGTACCTCGGTGTTGATCTTTTCACCAAGCAACTCCACGAGGAGCCATGTGTTGTCTCTCACCCGTCTCCATCTGTTGTTCTCCACTCTCTCTTGGGCCCTGTCTTCAAACAATACAGACTCATTGACATCCGTGATGATGGAAAGCTGGTCGCCATGACTGAGTCTGGTGAGATCAAGCAGGGGTTGAAGGTCGTTGACCAGGGCAACCTCTGGAATAAGTTGAGGGAGGCTTTCGGAAAGGGCTCTGGTGCCGTTAGAGTTCTGGTAATTTCCGACCACGGAAAGGAGTTGGCTGTTGACTACAAGCTTGTCCACTTGGCCCACAAGCTTTAAAGTGGTGTCCTCACATTTTCTTGTCAAAACAGCTTCCTAACTTTGCTACCATCATGTCTCTAATCATCTCCAGTTATCCTGTTTCTTTTGGTCTTCTTATTTTTTCTGATCTGTTTTAGCATCTTCTTACATGTCAATTCTAGCGGTCCGATGTCTCGGGAGTTGTTTTTACGGGTTAGTTTAATGTGAAGGCTTGGAGGATAGGTGTTAGTGCGTGTGTGTTGTCCGCGTATACGTGCTTGTATGAAATGTCAATGCCGGTGTCAAATAGTTTTCGTGTAGCGATTCTCGTGATTTTTACGTCTCACCATCGTGAATCTTTCTCCACTTGTCTCGTTTCACGTCCAAATTCTGGATTCCTGAAAACCATTCAATTGAAAGTCTAGTAACTGCAGGCCACCACTCATGAAACAGCTCCAAACCAGCTACATCCCGTTCAGTCTGGGTACTCCTTTTTACCCCCTTTATTTTCCCTCGTTGATTAGTGTGTCACGACTTCAACCCCTGTTTGTTTTGGTGTCGGACCCTGGATTAGTGCCAACCATCTTTTGGGTTAGAGCCACGTTTTGATTATTTACCTCTTGGCGTGTGTACCTAAAATAACCAACTCTCTAAGATATGTCGCATGCAGCGGCCTGCCTGCGCTGCATAGACCAAGTATACCAGCGCACATGCTCAAGACTTTTATACCACCATCCCCGCATCTGACATGTCTGCCTATGTACCCACTCCAGACGCCCGTCAAGCCCCTGGAAGTGGAATTGGGGGGATCTGAAAGGGGCAAGGACACTGAAACCGTCTACAAGAACTCCCCCAGCTTAAAGAGGAAAAATTTCGAACAATAGCTCCTTCCTGAATTACACATAGAGCGTGGCCCAAAATATGCACTCAAAGGAACAACGGACATTCGTAATGCATATATATGTAAGGTCTAGAGATGGGATGCAAGTTGTAGTCGAGTTAAGGAAGCACGCCGAAGATCAACATAGCAGACAGGCAATCTTGGGATTGATATCAGCCAATGCACTTTCAAATTATGGGGTAGTAGTGCCTCTGATGGATTTGAAAGATGTTTGGCATTTTCTATGGTGTTACCGTGCTGGAGGATATTTAAGTGAAAGCTATATGCTGTGAAAAATATGAGACGCATTGCCGCAGCAGGGTCGGTACTCCAACGCAAATACAATGCCTAGGCAACTTCTGCCACCTCCGAAGGTTGATCTCTTCGATTACCAGAGGTGAGAAGTATGGAGGGCTTTTTTCGGCGCAATGTCAGAAGTTCAAGTACGTGATGGATCATATTGGTCAAGCTCCTGGTTTTTTGAGTCTATACGCCTTTCCCCCAAAGGAAGACTTAGGCTATGAGGCAGGCATAGACAGGTGTATGCAGCGCATACGCCATGTTCATGCCAACATTCCACACGAATACTGCCAAGACCACTATTCCCAAATAGGAAGACGGGAGAGACTTTTTTGTTTAGTCTCGGCACGAGAAGGGTTTTTGTCTCAAATTGAAAACACGGTCGGATTAGGTTTGGACCTCGAGCAACAGGATAGCCGCAGCCGGGACATTTCGATGTGTTCGCATAATCAATATGCAAGGCCATACCATCACCATCAGGGAAAGTCAAAAAAAAAAGCGAGGCTGGTCTGAGGAATCACCTGGAGGAGAGGTTGGGGTGGCGGCGGCTGACGAGAACCAATACCCAAGAAACGAGCTGAAAAGGACACTAATGGAGATAGTACCGAATATTAAGGGCAGGGAGACCAATCCAACAAACCCGGCCAGCTCCCTCGATTCGATCTCGTATCGGCGGTACAGTAGCGAGGTGAAGGCTTTTTTTTTGTCACACCGGAGAAAATACGGAGGCTAGCAGTGAGCTCTGGTCATTCTGCCTAGGAATTGCGAAGTCTCGGGAAACGGAAGAGCAGGCCAGCCTTCGCCTTTTTTATCTTATTTTTCTTCAGCTTAATTCCTCTCGTCTCTTATAAATTCATTGGGACAGTGACGTGGGGCCAGAAATAAATCGGTCTGGAGGGTCAGCTACCAGGTCAATTATCAATAACGATGATGCATTCATCACGAGTCTCAAGTAGCATACCTAACAGTTTCCGTGTCCATCAATCAACCTGACGTTAAACTGCCCAGAAGTTGTTGTACACTCTAACTCAAACCCGAGCAGCAATTGTGGTTGTCGCAGGAGGTGGTGTCGGTTCATGCAATCGCGAATGTCCACTCCCAGATGTAGATCATAACTCCCCTTATATCCGCGGATATCCATATGGAATTTAGACATTCCAACGTACCTACTAACTGTCCCGAAAAGGTGCGGGGAACGTCTCATAGCTCGCGGGAAAGACGTAGGTCGACTCAGAAACTGTCCCGAATTTGTCGCCGAAGAGTTTGTGTACCTAGGCCTGTGCCAAGCCCCTCCCTCTTTATTGCTTCCTGTAACATAGTCACTGACGTTAGCACATGGGAACACGCTGTTATCCTTGACCCCAGCCATATGAGCCTTCTGCTCACTCTGGTTTGCTGCATAATGCTTGATCGAGATGTGAGAACTCTCCCCCTCTTCTTTTTTTCTTTTGAGTCTATACGTCTGTTCCCCGAAGGGAGCCATAGGCTATGAGATGGGACTCTCCCCTGTAGCGGCGCACGTAGCTGGTATATATGTACATACTCCGTATGACCTAGGTAACTGGTCACTGGAACTTTACTTCTTTGTCCTGGGGCATCACTCTTATGGGTTTCGAAATCGATTCATATCCTTCACCTCCCGTGATCAATCCCCCAAGAAGCCCCTTGTCCGGCAGTTTTCTCTGCCTCACTCCCGCCCCACCCCCAAGGCTGTGTTTGCTATGCCCCTATGAGGTTCACTTGAAGGTGTTGAATTGGCGGGTTTTTTTGAAGCGGTAGGCGGGGTGGACGAATCCAAGCTTTTGTAGGTGAAGGAGGCATTTCGGCCGCAGATATGGTATTGTGTTTTGGCATGGGGTATGAGAGGTGTCATTAAGGTCAGAGGCCAATAATAGGGAAGGAGCTAGTCTGCAATCCAGAGGTTGAGTCGGGGGTTCTTAGAGCTCACATCGAGATGCAGCCAGCAAATACAACAAACCTCCTGCCGCACAGCTTTCGTTCAGTGATACTATGCAACAATCAACACTGCGAGCCTCTCGCATAGAAAACTTCAACTCCAACCTAGCCCCGACCAATTCAAGATGCAAATATGATTGTCATCAGATGAGGCTAACCATCTGACATTGGACTGAATTGTGGTATGAAGTTGCGGAAGTGAGGGCTGGAGGCTTGGGGGTGTTTTCGGTCCAATAAATCTGGTGTGGTATTGTATGGGCGTGCACAAGGAGTTCAGGGTAACTTGTATTAGAAGCCATGGCGAGACTTTTACCAGCCCAATTCCAGAGATTGTGTAGTTTAGTAAAAAGCATAAAAATTTAGTGACAAGAGTGGGACTTGAACCCACGCAGGTTTCCCTACCAGGATGGAATGCTTCCTTAACCTGGCGCCATAACCAACTCGGCCATCTTGCCTCAGGTTTGATTCATCTCCTAGATCGATAAAGCAATATAAAGTGTTAAATTGGCGATAATCTCGCCCACCCCATGGGTAGATCGAAGCTATGAGCCAAAGCTAATCCTAGTCTGGTATCTCAGCATGTGTGAAGCCGTATCCGTGGTGGCAGAGTTTCAGAAATCCGGGTTCAGGGTAACTTCCTGGTGGTTGGGGGTTACAGTTAGTGGCCCAGTATGAGGTAAATCAAACAGTAGCTGCGGCGCCTAGGGGTTGTAGACTGTATTCGTAGAATACCCTCAAGGAGGAGGATTGGGCGAATTAGTTCTTTTTGTTTGAATTGAGTGGTGTAGTTCATTTGCCCGCCAAGCTCATTGGCGGCCTGAGTGTCATGATGTTCCCCCCGCGGGCAATTTATATAATTCCTTAATTATTGTAGACTACACAGTTGAATTCATTGACTAACTAGAGCTAACTTATACCTATAACACAGAAATAACTATACATGCGGACCCCTCCCCCCAAAAATAAAATAAAATCTATGACTGATTCCGGTGCTGGGGACCTATGTAGTGACTCCATCAAGCAACTCCGGATGTCCTCTAACAGCCCAATTTGTGTCCGTTCAGCCAAAAATGAGAGGTTACCACAGTCATGACCAGTTGGCACTTTTGTGTGGCAATACATAGAGCATTTGAAGTAATTTTTAAATCATTGGCAGCGGCGATTCGAGTAGGACTTTTTGCACGCATATGAACATGAGACAGAAACCCGAGTGGTGGTAGATGCCTGGCGAGCAGCATTGGCTAATCTAGGTGTCGTTTTTCTAGCTTCCGGAGTATCTGGAATATCATTCCCCAAACCCATAAGGCCCGTAGCTGGTTGAAGGTCCATCCTAGAATCTACCTCTTGTTCAACTTCTGTTGTACTTATCCTGTTGCTCAACAGGAGTTTGAATTAACTGTATAGTACAACGCTGGATCTCAACTCGGCTTTTATATCACGAATACAAAGCACGATTCGTATTTGATATCTATACCTTACATCTAGTCTCTACCTGACATCAAATTGTAGTGTATCCCACGTTAGATTTATTTACCAAATTAAGTAATTAAATAAACGCCCGCGGGCGGCCCA
>Ga0307514_10005173_pt1 | contig 11765 bp, 12 predicted proteins | sample 16_EM_MG_FD_203088 | JGI IMG/M metagenome (GOLD analysis project Ga0307514, IMG submission 203088) | Populus trichocarpa ectomycorrhiza microbial communities from riparian zone in the Pacific Northwest, United States - 16_EM | ecosystem: Host-associated > Plants > Roots > Unclassified | place...
AAGATTCACATGGTAGGCCGTTGGTCCTGATACTGGGCCCACATCTATTATACATCATATTTAATGTATCTTGAGCGCCACAAGTTCTTTCAGGCCATAATTCAATCATGTCAATCTTTGGTCCATACCTACTCCAATTCCCATCTTCCATCCTTTAATACCTCATATACCAATGCTCACCCAAGGGCGGCACTTACAGATGACTTCTATGTATACACTATAGCTCTCGTTTCAGTTTGAACCTACTTAGATGATAATTCGATTTTTTAACAATTAAATACATATATCCCGGAAGTGCGCTGGATCCCGGTCATATACGTTACTGCAAAGATTATCACTCTTTTCGGCAAGCGACAGCATTGTTAACTCCCTATAGTCCAGATCTCAACCCATGGTTGGTTCACCTGAAAAGGTAACTTTATCAGAAGTATCCTGACATTGCCAACACCCCTGGAGGGCCATATGCAGTACGTGCTAGGCTTGCTGAGTGAATCCGGGGAAGAAATTTCGGAAAAGTCGTTGTGAAGGACCAATGGCGTGGTAGCTGTAATTGACTAGTACCTAGGTACACACGCTACTTAACTACTAGCCACACCTAGAATTTAATTTTCTTTTATTTCTTTAATACCTGTAAGTAGACTATGCGGTTTTATATATAATAATATGCATACGTCATCGCGCTACTGTTGGACTCATCGATCAAATGCCTCCTATCTCTCGACGGAGTAAATTTAGAGCTTCTCATGAAGAGGTCACTCTGATTCTGGCCCTGTGAAATAACTCTGTAAGGAATACCAGAACTGAATTTCATGAAGACATAGTTAAGTAGGAAAAATACCTGATATATATCCTTCACCGTGGGTGGACAATTCTCAATGTCTGATTCACTCAGTGCAATTTCTCACCCATCAGCCCATCAGTACAATTAGCCCCATAATTATCTATCCATCCCGCAGTGGTGGATGGGGGGTGTAGTTGAAAATAAAACAAACACCCAATAAGACTCAAAAAACAAAATATCCGTAAAATCGCCATGCAGGAGGTAGTGCCGCGGCAAATAGGAATAGCGCATACTACAGTCAATAGCTAAAATTGTTGCGATATTGGGCACAAATACGTCCAAAAATCCAGCCTTAACGTTTGAATGCGTAGAAAAATAGAGCGGAGATTAACTTTTAAATTCATAAAAAATATATAGAGCAAAGATTATGTGGATTTGCCTAAGTGCTAATAGCTAAAACAAGTAAGACAAAGGTGGACTAAGCATGCGGAACAGGCCCAGGATATCCGAGGGGTAGAGTTGGGTGGAACCGCATCGCCGGCGAGTGGTAGCCCGCATAGGAGAGTGTTTAGCAGGCCCACATAGTGGCGGAGGAATGGTAGTGTGAGAGGTAAAATAGGTGAGGTTTTTAAGCTTAGGTCGCTCAGGATTCTGGTGTAGTAGATAGCTGGCAAGCTCTCAGCGGAAAGACTATGTACGCTTTGAGGTAGGTTCCAGGTGACTCCATAGCCTGTTTCGGAGCACTGGCAAGCTTGTAAAGGAGAAATCTATTCATGACCGAAATATCCAAAATAAAGGAATCCAGTTGCGACTTTCTCGGCGTTGTATGTGGTAGTAGGAGCAGAACTTGTCAGCTATATCGACACCACCCATATAGTGATTATAATCATCAATGGCTTTAGGAATATGAAATGGAAGTCGGTGTGCAATAGGATCGATAGTGGTAAAGGCAAGCCGAGCTGCATTGCTATAGGCAGTGGTACTTCGAGGTTTTCGCTGCATATGTTCCGTGGTGGAATCAGCAGAATGAATCGATTTTGTCTTTACAGCGGAGGATTTGAATATGTGGATCGCTAGTAGTAATCACTACAAGGTCGTTCCAAGGCAGGTCCTCAAGTCGGGATTCATCAAAAGATTGTTTTAAGGATACAGGAATATAATTATTCCGTAGAGTTCCACAAGTTCCAATATGAAGCTTCTCATATGTAATGGTAGAGAGGAATATTCGAAAAGTAATTGTCCATATATAGGTGAAACTGATAGGTTGTGAAGGGAAGTGGTTGGCATAGTTGAGCAACTGCAGATCTGAGGGCATTGATGAGAATCAGGTTCAGATTGGAAAAACTTTGTGATCGAGATGTATAAACCCAGTTGAAAGAATGGCTATCTATGATGCTGAATGTGGGAACTAGCTCGCTCTAACTTTTTCTATCAGTGTTGTGTTTGGGAGATATGGAAAAAGCGACGAATTTGCTCCAAACAGCTGAGTGTCATATATTACGAGGTTTCAATGTATAATTGTGAATTCCAAAAATCCTGCAGCAGGGGCACCTTTAAAATTCCAAGATCAATACACCAAAAAAGACTTGTAATTCTACTGGTTTAAGAGAAGACCATTCGCGTGCATGTGGAGGAGTATTCGGCCGGTTGCTGTAGTACTGGATTGCATACTGGTTTCATATACTGGCTAGTAGGCCGTCGCTCCAAAAGTAGGAGAAGATCGTATGTGGGCTGATAATTGGTCACACAGCACACAATGCTCTTCATATACTCAATGTTGGAAAGGGGGTATAGCTGATTTGTACGCACTGACTCTTTGCTGTCGACATCATGTATTGATAAAGTCAGATGCCGTTGGAAAAATTCCGTAATTGGTTCAACTTTTAATGCCTAGACCCTACTTATCTATTGTGACAGCGCTACTGCATGGTGGAATTGACATGTTCAGCCGATCTACCACACCCAAAAAATAAATCAGTCTGGGCACGAGATCAATGTTCAGCTGGTTTAAGGGATAGGGCATTCATTACCAAACTGGAGGTTTTTTGTTTTTTTGAAAACCATTACCCCTACCCAATTTGGTGGTACAATACCCACCCACGAAAGGCCAACCAAATTACGTAGAACCAGAGAACCGGTACCTACATTAGTATGGTTGCACACGTAAGGCTTCCTTCGGGGGAAAGGCGTATAGACTCCCTCCCCCAAAAAACGTCTGGTTGCACATGCAGGTTGATGCAGTCGGGTTATACTGTATATGAGTTGGGTTGTAGATCGGCAGGCGTTTTGCCGACGACAGTATCATCGATGCACGACTAAAACCGTGCAGCTCATACAAATATGTGCTCATACAGATATCCAGATAGGCCGAGCTCACGTTAAAGCCACTATTTTTTGACCTTGCATATCGGTTTTGAGACTATGCATATCGACTTTCCTGCAGTCTTCGTTGGAGGATGCGAATGTGTGCGGCTCAGAACTAGTCTCGTGCCAAGCCCCTCATTACGGATACTCACAACGTCAGAACTTATGTACTCTTTTTAAGTAAACATTAATCGCATTCCGCCTATCTCAAGTGGGGACCCGGCAAAGGACTCTCTCGACCACTGAGCCGATCCCGCCCCTAGAACCCCCCCAAGAAGGGAAAAAGACTACACGGACTGACGCAGGCATCCAACATCCCCAGCTCAGGTACAAATTCTCACATTCGCGCCAGTGACTGAAAAAACAAATCCGACCAATCATAACACAACCAATCCACATTCGCCCAGTGGGGCCAAAACCTACTCGCGTATGTAAGTACCTACCGGTACGTGCAGCTCATACAGTCCACCCTTGCTATACCGGACGGATCAGAGGCTTCGCTTAATTCAAGATTTCACACCAGCAAATTACCCCTCGCGATACCGGACGGCCATACAATACCGTACCGGACAGAGTGTAAAGGTTTTCATATCCCTGTTCTCATACATTTCTCCCTTCCTATAACGGACGGGACTAAGTTAATTCTTCTAGGTACATGCGTCAACTGCGGCCTCAACCCTTCTGTCCACTGTTTTGCTTACTTCGCTTGCTTCCCTTGCTTCGCTTGCTTCTTTTGCTTCACTTGCTCTGGTTCATGTGCCTAATCCAGCTGATTGGAGTGAATGTTAAGCCACACATGGAGGGTCTGTTGTTTGCGCTTGGTATGTTGATGGGCCTGGATAGGTGTTGGAGGTAGCCTAGGTACAGTGTCGGAAATGTTTAAAGATTGTAAATACAGCAAAATCAAATAAGACTCGGACCTATGTACATGTAATTACCGACCTCATCATCAATGAAATTCTTACCAAAGTCACTAAGCTTCTCTTTTGCATGTTCTGGCTCCAGCCGCTTGCGACATATCTCACGCTTTTCCAGCACACTCAGTGCTCTGCACTTCTCAACATAATTGATACTGGTATCGCTGGTATTGCAATTGCAAGGCCGCTCCGGAACCCACTACTCATATGCCAAGCTTACCCCCTGTCATTTTCTATACCGGTTCCCTTGCTATGATATACTGGACAGAAAGCGCTGGATTTTTAGTCGTCCGTTATAGCAAGGGTGGACTGGAGCGAGACTGGGGTGGACTGTACTTACGTGCAGCCTCAGTCTCGCACCAGATGCATGCACGTTTGGTATGCACAAGTGAGCGGGCGGTGCAGCCTTGCCCATAGCTAATTGCAGTCGGCTAGTTCGGACAGGCGTATACCTTGCAACAGTATCATTTTACAACCCAACTGCACATGCCTACCCCCTCTCGCTTCTTCCCTTTCTCTCCATCTCATCGAGCACGAGGGGCTGGTGCCCGCCCAGACTACCCAGCTTTGTGGGCATCCCGCATTTGCACTTGTCGCCATAGCCATCTCCGATCTGTGGCCATAGGTAGGTGGCCCCCGTGCCTAGCGCCTCTCTGTCCCACTTTACATGCGCTAGCTTCGATTGGGTAGAATTCCACTAGAATCACTTGCACAGCTACAAGCTCCCACCCATCCTGTCTTCCTCGCCCTCCTCGTTCCCTGCTGTGCTGCTGTGAGCTTTTGGTCCCTCCCTCGATAACTCCCCCCAGTAACTCCTCTATCCACGGCTTGCCTTTGGTATAACCCAGTTGCGCTGTCCGCATTATTGCCCCCTGCTTATCCAAGGCTACCACATTTGCCCCTTCCAGCATGATGCTCGCTGGTTCTGCGCCCATCACCGTCACATATCGTCCGAGGAAAAGCTAGTCGCTGCAGCTGTTTCAGTCTGATAGCATGATTGTAGTCCAGCACAGTGCGCGCAGATTACAATGGGTGCCTGCATTTAGGATATGCTGGAAAAGTACTCAAAAACGAAGCAAAACCAGCGAGATCCAAATAGATATTATGTGGCCGAGAGATAAAGGCCTGGGGTTTCCAAAGCTCAAGTCCTTGTAAATCCCCAATTCGATCTACCAGTCCTATTCCGCCAATACTATCAGGCCTCGACGCTGCAGACCAAATCTATTCATTGCCGATAGCACTTTTCAGCACGGACATTGGATATATATATATCATACCCCACGTTTGTCGGCTTCCGCCTCAGCTTCACGCACAATGGCAACTGTGCTAAGTGGACGAAGAAAACCTGCAAAACCTCGAGAGAAAAAGGCAATCATCTGTCACATCATGGGGACTGAATGCCCTTACATGCAGAGGAAAGAGAATGCGATTTTCAGCAACGCTGCTCAGTTGAAGTATGTATTGCGGAATCCAGTTTCAGCAATCTGTGCTGGGGCTTGTGGGTATTCCGATGAAGCATCTAATTGAATATAGGGAGGATGCATTGAGGCATTTCAGGCCGTACCAGTGCAAAATATGCGGTCGGAGGTTCGGAAAGCTTTATACCAAAGAGCGTCATCAACGGAAGAAGAAGGTCCCCTGTGTGCCAGTAGCTATCAGAGAAAACAAAAACAGCGAGTCAGCTCTCTTGCTAAGCTTAGAATTTCAAACGGCTGTGTCTGAACTCGAAAAGGCCAAGGGACACGGCCCCGTCATTGCAGCTATAGAAAAATGCAATCAAATCCCCAGTGAGTGTTCCCTTTGTGTTACTCAACTTGATCAATTGACTCTCTAGATCTAAGCTAACCTATCATATCACGTCCTAGATGGAGAGCTGGTACGGGGAATCCAGAATGATCGTCATAGCAATCCGGTTGACACCGAAGCAGCAAGGGCCACGGAGTTTTCTAGGGTATTGAGCTCGCAAGCAATTACTGCCCCAAATTCAATGCAGTCACCCCCGGATCTACAACTCCCCTCAAACCTGCCTCTGGATTACTTCACTGATGGGGCTCCCGATCAAACAACATTTTTCACACCCCATGAAATGTGGGATTTAGGAGACCCCACGATGTTCAACAACTATGAGGTAGACGACATGGAGTGGACTAATATTTTTGGTGAGCTTTCTGCAGCTGGTAGCACTAGTAGCTATTAATTGCTCACTTGAAATTTACGGGTATATGCTTTGGGTTGTTTTCTGTAGTAGGACAGGCATTGGTGTGTCAAGATTTTCTTTTCTCACAATTTCATATTGGGTGACATAAAAAAGATGTACTCTCTTCAACTGTTCATGTGGGCAAGGGTATGGGTTTTTTTTGGTTTTTTTAGAGTTTTCCGCTGAGGCGTCGGCCAGGGGTCAAATTGTTGACACTTTAGTATACCAGAAAATTAGGCTACGTTAGGAATGGAGCAGACATTTGAGGCATAGTGCCGGCAAAAATGAAGACGACATCTCGTGTGAAAATACCTACCACGGCCTCACATCGTACTACCGGTATAATACCGGTATAGTACCAGTACAGAATTGTATATATAGAGGTTGATTATGACCGGTACCTAGGTATTTCAGCTATACACTGTGTATGTGCAATTGCACTCCAGCATCGATCTACCAGAATGGACCCTGCCACAACAGTCAAGCCAGAGCCAGCTGCTGCGCATGCGATTGATCCAGAGTTTCAACAACAATGATTCATGATGCAGTCTGTACATTTCCGGACTCTACGAAAATGCGGGAACGACCCAGGACGCTAATGTGGGTCAGAGGCCACAGTGGGATACAGGGTAACGAAGAAGCGGACAGGGCGGCAAGGATGGAGGTCGGGATGGGATGGCGGACGCAGAAGACAGTAATTGCCACGCCAGCGGGTATTAAACAAGAATTCCCAATATATCCGAAGGCACCGGCTCATATAAAATGGTCACCGATGGCAGTGAAGGGTCTGGTCTACATGATCACGGACAAAGGACCCCGCGGCAGTGGCTGTGGGAGATTGGAAAGTCAGAAGAGCAGTGGTGTGTGTGTGACGGTTGGACAGCGCAGAATGCAGCACACCTAATGAGATGTCCGTGGGTGGGAGATGGCAAGGGAAGGACGAGCGAGATGCTGTGGGATGATGAGAAGTGGTGTGAGGCGGTGGCAGAATTTATCATGTAATTTGTAGACAGTGGGGAGGGCAGGGACTGGCCCGTGGGGAGGCCACCCGGGGTACACCGGAGCTACAGTCCATCGCCATATTCTATATAGGATGAATGCGGTTAATGATTCTTTAAAATAAAATAATAATTTTTCGGAATCTACAAATCCATCCCCTTTAGATGTATTCTCCAACTTCTGGGACGTTCGCATTTTCTGCCGTGCAACCAACCTATATGCCCACCGATATTATCGGTCAGTCAAAGAATCAATGTTGGCTCGCGCTTGGACTCCTTTGCAACCGGTAGAACTTCAAATACTTTTAGGAATATTAATTCCGATTGGATCATTTCGGCTTCCTAGAGTCCGTGACTTTTGGTATTTACCAAATATGACAGGTCCCATGTCCAAATGTCGTTTTGATCAAATCCGCCGATTTTTGTATATTTCAGACAACAAATTGCCATTCTCACCTGCCTCATGATGGCAAATACTCGAACCCACATCCTCTCATATTCAGCTAGTTTCGCGACAGTATTATTATCCATCTACTAATGTATCTGTTGACGAGATGATGATACGATTTTTTGGCCGCAGTCAACATACTATCAAAGCACCACATTAGCCAATTAAGTAAGGATATGAGATCTTAGCTCTGTATGATCATGGATATACCTTCTCATGGATCTATTCATCGAAAACACAGGGTCTTGCGAATCTTACTCAACTTCCCAATCTGTCTGCTACATCTAGTGTTGTTGTTCAACTTTGTCAACCTCTTCCTTCGAAAATCTATCAGTTCCACCTATATATGGATAATTATTTTACCAATATTCCATTACATACCTTATACCATCGTACCTTGCATATCGGAGCATGTGGGACATTACAAATGAATTATATTCCAGCCAATTTACGTCAAGAGTTTAGTGATAATGCAAGAGTTCCTTGGAATGATTTAACGACATATCGTACCAATGGCCCACATATTAAACTCTATCGATGGAGTGATAATAATATTGTCAAAATGTTATCCAGTATTCACTCTGAAGATTGGATATCTGCAGAGCGCCGGAAGCCTCGAACAACCAGTACTAGAGGTACCTTCATACGTCAAGCATTTGAAGCAGCAGCTGGAGCAACTAGGGAGCGAACTCGATTCCTTATTCCTGATACCATTGAAGACTACAATCAGCATATGGGAGGTGTGGATATTGCAGATCAACTCCGCAGTTATTATAAAACTCAGCGCATGGAAAGGCGGAACTGGTTACCATTGTTCTATTGGCTGTTAGACATTCCGATAGTTAATAGTTATCTTCTATACCATGTGGTTACTAATGATACCGAATCATACACCTGTACCTTCAAGCTACCTCCAACAAGTCAACAACTAGCCTCCGTCGATTTTTAGGACAACAACTACTTCAACATACTGTTCCTTAGCCAGCTCAAGCTCGATCTGCAGCTGTACGACCTAACACCTATCTTACAATCCATTCTCCCCGCCCCAGACCTATTGCCGGTGGCAAGCATAAACCTATTCAAGCTCCTACCCACAGGGAGTGTTTATTCTGTCGTTGGGAACAACTCCAACAGCCACCTACTGATCAACCCGCCCTTCAGCACCCACACAAAATCTTCTGGTCTTGTTCCGAATGGCATGCCCATCTCTGTATTGAAGGCTGCTTCAATCGCTTTCATATACGTCACTAGTACTCATGCACTTAGATAGATAGATCAAGAATAAATCAATCATGTCATGTAGTCCGTTGTAAAGGTCGCTGGATCTGCCAAGTGATATTGCAACCCCTGCGATAACCGGCTAAAATACCCCTAAGTATCCCCTGCTATACTAAAGTTTCGACAATTTGACACCTAGCCGATGACTCAGGGGATATGTAGTTCTGCCCAGACCGAGGAGTGTGTAAATCCTTAGTTGCTTTGGTTGGTTTGTAAATAAATTCATACCAAAGTTCCCTGAGTTTATAAACTTCTTCATCCCCTCCACTAAACACTTCTTCCCTTTTGAAGTCATTTATTTCACGTATTCAGCCTCCATCAAACATAGTGTAGTGCATAAAACAGCATATCACTCCGCTACATTAACAACAATAAGTAGGCTTCTATACGAAAGACCATCCATATCTCAGAGAAAGGCAGGTAAGGCTGCTAATCGCCGGTCTGGATAGAATGCATGCTGAAGTCTACTTAGTTGAGAAGGGCAATGATATTGAACAAAGGGTCACTCTTAAGAGAATCAACGCTTCTCAACAGCGGGCTGCAGCTATTAGTCCAGCCGATATGGAAACTGGGAGATTGGATGGCGATGGACGAAAAGGAAAAAGAGCGCAGATGTCGGATGAGGATAATGAAATGTATGAAGAGATAGAAGTGGAGATTGTTAAGGCTCCAACTGTGAAAAAAGCACGAGTGGTTGGGGCACCATGAATTTTGACGGCGAAAATTCATTCTCTGCCACCATGGGCTTCACTGCAAATGAAGGTGGATATAGTGAATGTGAATTCGGGACCAAATACGGCAGCCAAGTGGGCAGAACTGCTGTCTTGCATTCGATTATATACCAGATACTGTTTCCTCCAGAAGCGGGTTTATTTGTCAATGGATTGTAAGGACTTTGTCCTTGGTCTTTGGAGTGACAGACTCTCAAGGCAGCAATAGTTGAGGCGAATTCACCTGGGGTGGAAGGGGTCAGCCTCTCGGCGTCTTTATTGTAGGGGTATTCCGTGGTTATAAGAACACCTTGCTTTACAAGCTCCGAGAAAATTTCGACTGCCTATTCCGAATGTGTTGGAAGTCGAATGGGATGCAAGGATTTATTTCTGGTCAGCTACTAATTCTGGAGGCAATACGAAACTCGTCAGTGATGTCTGGAATCCAATTCCGGATGTTGGGGAAGAGGGGTTTCGTCGAATGGGGAAAGCGATTTTTGAGGACAAGGTCAATTATTCCCGGTTGGTATCTCACATATCATTTTCAGCTTGAGGGCCCCAAGGGGGCTATGGAACCAGAAGAGCCGAAATGATCGAGCAGGTTGGCAAGACCTGGAGGATACCTACGAAAGTCGGGCGAAGATTTATAGGATGAGGAAGTGGCTGATGGGTGGAAAAGTCAATGCGGAACTTATTGGAAAAACAAAGGTTAGCAAACTACGCCATGGTCCAGTTTGTGAGAGATGCACAGGCTGAATATGAAAAGGCATTAAAGGAGGAATTGAGGTGGAGGGTGGATGGACCAGAGCTCTCTTTGTTGGATATTCTCAGGGTATATTATGTGTAGAGGTCTGAATTGTAAAAGAGGGGGATCTTCAAAGAGGCAGTGGGAAAATATGAGGCGTCTTTCGTGGAAGATATACCAGAAATTGCTGCTGCAAAGTCGGTTATACCAAAGTATGTGGCTCCTATGTCTGCACTTCCTGGTGGAATGAATAACGCAGTGATTCTGGATGGTGCTGGGAATGCAACTCAATTGTAGTTCGAGCAGTTCATGTTGTGGATGAATATGCATGACCAAAGGGTGGCAAGGGAGCTAGGGTGTTAGAAGAAGGTATGGATGCATCTGTGGCGTAATGCTTTCGGGTCAATTGCTCTTTGTTGGCTGGAAAGATTTCCAAGTTGGGCATAACATAATACTTAGCCCAACTGCTGATGCATATACCAGAAAGGTGACCACAGTATGATGATGGGCAAGAGTGAGCAACAGTATGCTGGTGAGAGCAATGAAATGTGACGTCTGATAAGATAATTGTGTGTGTGTACCAATGATCATGTCTCTCCTTCTCCTTCGTGTCCCCAGGACCTCTTTTGTCATACAGATCCTCTCACGCCCTTCACTGGTCGGTCATGTCATGATGATGGTCGGTGAAGTAGTCGACCATTACTGGGCAGGTGTCACATGACCCTGTCCTGTCATATACTAGTAGTTAGTCTGGTAGGCGTCGCAAACCCATAGTACCCATTCCGCGTAACTAACTAAGTATAACTACAGTATAGCAAATACGTTTTGAATGCCTGGCAGACTAATGTTTTGATGAGTCTAGGAACTGGACTCATGGCGTTCAAAGTTCATCATGGACTTGTTTTGGTGTGTTGACGGTAAATAAGGCTGGAACTCAATGTTGAGCTCATCTCGAATTGCTGATTGCGACTTGGTTCAGTCCCAATTACCTTTGCCTTCCCTTTTGTTTGTGTTTAATAGTTGTCTCAACGAATGTGTATCAGCATGTTGTTCCGTGTGTAAACCCAATCCTTTAAGGTTGCAGGAATGGGGCCAACAATTTGGTATCGAGTGTGGTGTATCCGTACTGGTAGCTGCCAATGTTCGGTCACTTACCCCTGCATCCTAATAGGTTATATAATATGGACAGCGTTTCAGCAATACAGTCAAACCTCTATATTAGCATACTCTATATATGCATAACCTCCCTATTAGCATTGAGCATGCCGGCCCGAATTTGGGACTATGGCTAGAATAGCATAATTCTCTATTAGCATGCATAGCATTT
>Ga0307514_10005174_pt1 | contig 11764 bp, 12 predicted proteins | sample 16_EM_MG_FD_203088 | JGI IMG/M metagenome (GOLD analysis project Ga0307514, IMG submission 203088) | Populus trichocarpa ectomycorrhiza microbial communities from riparian zone in the Pacific Northwest, United States - 16_EM | ecosystem: Host-associated > Plants > Roots > Unclassified | place...
TTCTCGCCAAGATCGGCGCCCGAGCCCGGGTGCAGGCGGTCGTGTTCGCCTACGAGACAGGTCTGGTCAGACCACCATGGCAGCAACCTCGTCCGCGCGAATCAGACCTGTCGGATCAGCCAGGAGAAGGGTTCCGGTCTGCCTAGAGGACGGTGACAGCGACCTTGGTCTTCGCAATCCAAGTCGGCACCCGATGCGCCGAGGGATCGCATCGTGAAGTCGTACCACTCGACCAGCGTCGATATCGCCGTGATCGCCGTGATCGCCACAGATGAAGGCAGCGCGCGCTGCTGCGATACGCGCGGGCCTCCACGACGAGGCGAGTTGCCGATAAGACATCACATCGATAGATGTAAATATCGATTCGATGCCCTTGTCGAAAGATGGCCTCACGCCTGGAACTCGCGATACTGGGCTTCCTCGCCGGCAGCCCTCTGCCGGGTCATGAACTGCACCGCCGGATCTCCCACCTGACCGGCTATGGGCGTCCGGTCAGTGACAGCCTCTATCCGGCCGTCAACCGCCTCGCCAAGGCGGGGCTGCTGGAGCGGCGGGCCGACCCGCACGCCGGTGCCGCCCGCTATGTGCTCAGCCTGACCGAGGCGGGCCGTGTCGAGATGCTGGAGCGTCTGCAGGCCGCCCGAGACCTCACCGCGGCGGCCGCGGTCGGCGCCCTGACCGTCCACGTCGGCGATCGCTACCCGCTCACGGATCACCAAGGCCCACGAACGGGTCGACGTCGGCGGACGCGGCCAAGTACTGATCACCATCCCGGACTGACCGGTGCATCTCAGGGCGGCGCCCTTCAAGTGAGTAATTGCCAATACCTGTGGGTGCGTTGTCCGGCCGCAGCGTCAATGGGTAGGGGTCCGGTGACCTGGAGCCGGCTTGCGGGCCAGGATCTGAAGGCCCGCCGATGTGTTGCCGTTCATGGTGGTCACGGTGGTTCGTCGGGTGTCGATGATCTCGAAACTGGCGAGCAGGGAGGTGAACCAGCCGCTCGGATGGTGGCGGCACACTGCGCCGTCGCCGGTCTCGAATACCCCGTAGGTGCCGTAGGTCTCGGCGAACCTCGCGTAGCGGTCGCGGTTGCGCTGGTCGTCTTGTAGCAGCAGGTCGCTGAGGTAGAGCAGTGCGCCGGGCTTGAGCACGCGGTGCAGCTCGCCGACCAGCAGCCGCTGTGCGTCGTCGCTGGGGATGCAGGTCGGCCCAGGACTCGGCTGACCCGCGGTAGCCGTCGGCCATCACGACCAGCTCTCCTTGGTGCCGTCCGCGCGCACGCCCATGACGACCAGCACGCAGGACTTCGCCTCCGACAGGCGGATCCGCAGGTGGATGCCGTCGGCCCACACGTAGAGGTAGTCCGTGGCCGACAGGTCGCGCTCGCCGAATGCCTTGTGATCGGCCTGCCACTGCGTCGTCAGCCGGGTGACCATGGCGGGCGAGAGACCGGCGGAGGAGCCGAGGAACTGCTCCGGAGGAGGCACGAAGTCCCCCGACGACAGGCCGTGCAGGTAAAAGCAGGGGCAGCACCTCGCTGATCTTCGGGGACTTGCGGACCCAGGGCGACAGGATCGCCGAGGAGAACCGCCTGCGCTCCCCGGTGGACTGGTCGACGCGCTTGTCGTTGACCCGCGGAGCCTTCACCTCGATCGCCCCGGCCGCGGTCATGACCTTCCGCGGCTCATGGAAGCCGTTGCGCACGACCAGACTCCACCCGGACTCGTCCCGCTGATCGGCCAACTCGGCTATATATGCGTTGACCACCGTGAGCACGGGCGTGTCTTCCCGACAGACGCCTGGTCAAGGAGTTCCAAGACCAGCTGCGCGGGCAGGTCCGCAAGAAGGTGGGCCGCGACGCGGAGCCGACGGCTGCAGTGATCGACTCGCCGCCGGCCGAGCCCGCGCCGGGCGTGAACGAGCCAGGCGACGGGCGGCGAGCACCCAGCTCACGCAGCTCCAACAGCCCAACCACCAACGGCAGCCACGACGTCTCGGGCAGCGACAGCACGACAGGCCACTACTCCCACAAGACCGCCGACCCTACGCCCGACCAGCGAAAACGCAGTCCTCAACTCCGGAATGACAACAGCTTCTCAATCTCCGTGCTGAGGTGGGAACGTATTGCTGGTGCGGTGTGCCGGACAGCCGTGTTCAGGCGCGCGGGCGGATCCGCAGTCCGTGCATGCCGCCGTCGACGGCGAGATCGGTGCCGGTGGTGGAGCCGGAGAGCGGGCTCGCCAGGTAGGCGATGGCCGCGGCGACCTCTTCCGCGCTGACCAGGCGGCCCATGGGCTGACGGGCGTTCAGGGCGGCGCGTTCGGCCTCGGGGTCGGCGGCGCTGTCCAGCAGGCGCCCGACCCAGGGGGTGTCGGCGGTACCGGGATTGACGCAGTTGACGCGGATCCCGGAGTGCACGAGGTCGGCGGCGGTCGCCCGGGTGAGGGAGAGGACGGCGCCCTTCGTGGCCGAGTACAGGGCCCGGTCGGGCAGCCCCGCCGTGGCCGCGATGGAGCAGGTGTTGACGATGGCCGCGCTGTGCGAGCGCCGCAGGTGCGGCAGGGCGGCACGGGTCACCCGCACCATGCCGAAGACGTTGACCTCGAAGACGCGGCGCCACTCGTCGTCGGGGTTGTCCTCGATCGTGCCCTGGGCGCCGATCCCCGCGTTGTTGACCAGGATGTCGATGCCCCCGAGCCTGCGGGCGGCCTCCCCGACGGCCGTTCGTACGCCGGTGTCGTCCGCCACGTCGGCCTGTATGCCGATGAGGGGTTCGGGCACGTCGTCCGGCTTGAGATCGAGACAGGCCACGCGCGCCCCACGGGCGGCGAGCAACTGAGCGGTGGCCAGGCCGATGCCGGAGGCGCCACCGGTGACCACCGCGGTCAGCCCGGTGAACTCGTTCGTGCTCATGTACTGGCCTTCGCTTCCCACACCGGGCCCTCGGGGTAGCGGTGGGCCGCCACGGAGTCCGGGTGCAGTTCGGCGCTGATACCGGGGTCGGTCGGCGCGAGGTAGTGGCCTTCCCGGATCCGTACGGGATCGGTGAAGTGCTCGTGCAGATGGTCGACGTACTCGATCACGCGGTTCTCTGTGGTGCCGCTGACGGCGACGTAGTCGAACATCGCCAGGTGCTGCACCATCTCGCACAGGCCGACCCCGCCGGCGTGGGGGCAGACCGGGACGCCGAACTTGGCGGCCAGCAGCAGGATGGCGACGTTCTCGGTGACGCCCGCGGTGCGGCTCGCGTCCATCTGGAGGATGTCGAGCGAGCCGGCCTGGAGCAGCTGCTTGAACATCACCTGGTTGTGAGTGTGCTCGCCGGTGGCCACCTTCACGGGCGCCAGCGCCTTGCGGATGGCGGCGTGGCCGAGGATGTCGTCGGGCGAGGTGGGTTCCTCGATCCAGTACGGGTCGTAGGGCACGAGCGCGCGCATCCAGTCGATGGCCTGCTGGACGCCCCATGCCTGGTTGGCGTCGACGGCGATCCTGATGTCCGGGCCGACCGCCTCGCGGGCCAGTCGCATCCGGCGCGCGTCGTCCGCGCGGTCGGCGCCGACCTTCAGCTTGATCTGGGAGAACCCGTCGGCGACCGCCTCCTTCGACAGTCGCACCAGCTTCTCGTCGTCGTAGCCGAGCCAGCCGGGTGTCGTCGTGTACGCCGGATAACCGTGCTCCAGCAGGTGCGCGGCGCGCTCGGCGCGGCCAGGTTCGGCGCGGCGCAGGATGTCCAGGGCCTCGTCGCGGGTCAGCGCGTCCTGCAGATAGCGGAAGTCGACCAGGTCGACCAACTGCTCCGGGGACAGTTCGGCCAGCAGTCGCCAGACCGGCTTCCCCGTACGGCGGCCGTACAGGTCCCACACGGCGTTCACGATCGCCGCGGCGGCCATGTGGATGGCCCCCTTCTCCGGGCCCAGCCAGCGCAGTTGGCTGTCGCCGGTCAGCCGCCGGGAGAAACCGCCGAGGTCGTTCAGGACCTCTTCCACCGGCAGGCCGACCACCAGCGGGGCCAGCGCACGTACGGCGGCGACCTCCACGTCGTTGCCGCGCCCCACGGTGAAGGCGAGCCCGTGGCCCTCGTCGCCGCCACTCGTACGGATCGTCACATAGGCGGCCGAGTAGTCGGGCTCGGGGTTCATCGCGTCGGAGCCGTCGAGTTCCAGAGAGGTCGGGAACCGTACGTCGACCGCGTCGACGGCGCTGATCAGTTCACTCATGGTGACCGGCCTTCGCGGCCGGGAGGCCGAGGTGTCGTCTCGGGGTCATGGCAACCACCAATCGTCATGTGTCCATGGCATGTCCGTACTGCACGGCAACCTCCAGACATGGGATGGATTTTTAGGCTCCTTGCGCCGCCATGTCCATAGCTGAGTCGAAAAAAGTCAGACACGATCGCCTCTGACCTGCCAAGTAGGCGAGAATTTCGTGGTTGCGGCATCCGGGTCAGCCATCCCATGTCTTCCTACGTCATGGGATGTATTGCTACGGTGCCGCTGCGCACGCAATGACGAGGGGACGGCCACGCATGTCACTGACCGACAAGGCCATCGACCGCATCAGGGACCTCATCCAGTCGGGCGAGCTGCTCCCCGGGGCCAAACTTCCGCCCGAGCAACAGCTCGCCGCGGAGTTGGGCCTGTCCCGCAACCTGATGCGGGAGGCGGTGAAGGCGCTGGTCGTCGCGCGGGTGCTGGAGATCCGGCGCGGGGACGGCACCTACGTGACCAGCCTGGAACCGGAGCTGCTGCTGAGCAGCATCGGATCCGCGGTGGAGTTGCTGCACGGCGACACGTTGCTGGAGCTCACCGAGGTGCGCCGACTGTTCGAGCCGGTCGCCACGGCGCTGGCCGCCACGCGGATCTCGGCCACCGAGCTCGGCGAGGTGGAGCGGCACCTGGACGCGATGCGGGCAGCCCGCGACGACGTGGAGCGCCTCAACGAGCACGACGCCGCCTTCCACCGGGCCGTGGCCGCGGCCACCGGGAACGCCACGCTGGCCACCCTCCTGGAGGGCATCTCCGGCCGGACACTGCGTGCCCGTGTCTGGCGGGGACTGGTCGACGACAACGCCGCCGGCCGCACCCTCGCCGAACACGAGGCGATCTACCAGGCGCTGGCCGACGGTGATGCCGTGCTCGCCCAGGCGGCGGCACTGATGCACGTCAGCACCACCGAGCGATGGCTGCGCGAGCACCTGGAACGGGGCGGTCGACTCCCCGGGGACGACTCATCCGTCTAGGCGCTTCCTCTCCGACCACCGATGCACCCTCTATCCGTTTTCATTCCCCATGTCCCCTTCCCGGGTGCCGAATTACCGGTCACCGGGCGGGCATGTTCACCTCACCGAGGAGTACCGATGAGATTTCTGCGCGTGGGCCCGGCGGGCTCCGAGCGGCCCGTGGTCCTGGACTCCGACGGCACCGCGAGAGATCTGACTCCGCTGACCGCCGACATCGACGGAGCGTTCCTGGCCGAGGGCGGCGTGGAACGCGTCCGCGCCGCCCTGGCCGAGAACGTGCTGCCGCGCACTGACATCGCCGGCCGGCGGGTCGGCGCCCCGGTCGCACGCCCCGGCAAGGTGGTGTGCATCGGGCTCAACTACGTCGATCATGCTGCGGAGACGGAGACACCGCCCCCTGCCGAACCGGTCGTCTTCATGAAGGCCGCCAACACGGTCGTCGGCCCCGACGACACCGTGCTCGTACCGCGCACCAGTGAGAAGACGGACTACGAGATCGAACTCGCCGTGGTCATCGGCCGCACCGCACGCTACCTGGACTCGCCGGAGGCGGCCGACGACGTCATCGCGGGCTACGCGATCGCCGACGACGTCACCGAGCGGGCCTTCCAGCACGAGCGGGGCGGGCAGTGGGACAAGGGCAAGTCCTGCGAGACGTTCAACCCGCTCGGTCCCTGGCTGGTCACCCCCGACGAGACCGGCGACCCGCAGGGGCCGGCCATGCGGCTGTGGGTCAACGGCGAACTGCGCCAGGACGGCCACACCAAGAACATGATCTTCGAGGTGCGCCACATCGTCTGGTACCTGAGCCAGTTCATGGTGCTGGACCCCGGCGACGTGATCAGCACCGGCACCCCGGCCGGCGTGGCCTTCGGCGCCAACGACTTCCCCTATCTGGTCGCCGGCGACGTGGTCGAGGTGGAGATCGACCGGCTCGGCCGCCAGCGGCACGTCCTCGGACAGGCCTGATGACCTCCGCGAGCCCGCCCTGGTTCACCGAGCGCGTCCCGCTCGGCCGCTCCGGGGCCACCGTCAGCCGTATCGGCCTGGGCACCGCACCGCTGGCCGGGCTGTTCTCGGCGGTCGGCGACGAGCAGGCCACCGCCACGCTCGACGCCGCCTGGACGGCCGGTGTCCGGTACTTCGACACCGCCCCGCACTACAGCGCCGGGCTCGCGGAACAGCGGCTGGGATCATTCCTCACCGGCACCGGCCGCCCGCGCGCCGAGTTCACCGTGTCCACAAAGGTGGGACGGCTGCTGGTGCCGGGCGACGCCGCCTTCGGGGACGAGGTGTTCCACGGCGAACGGGGGCTGGTCCGGGTGCGCGACTACAGCGCCGAGGGCGTCTACCGTTCGCTCGGCGAGAGCCTTGAGCGGTCCGGTCTCGAAGCCTTCGACACAGTCCTGATCCACGACCCGGACGACCACTGGGAGGACGCGGTCACGGGGGCGTACCCGGCACTGGCCCGGCTGCGCGACCAGGGAGCGGTCCGGGCGATCGGCGCGGGCATGAACCAGACAGCGATGCTCACCCGCTTCGTCACCGAGACCGACCTCGACTGCGTACTCGTCGCCGGCCGCTACTCCCTGCTGGACCGCAGCGCGGCCGACGTGCTGCTGCCGCTGTGCGCCGAGCGCGAGGTGGGCGTCCTGGTCGGCGGCGTCTTCAACAGCGGCATCCTCGCCGACCCGTCCCCGGGCGCCACCTACGACTACGCCCCGGCCCCCGACGAAGTGCTGCGCCGCGCCCGGTCCCTGACCGAGCGGTGCGCAGCCCACGGGGTGCCGCTGGCCGCCGCCGCGCTGCAGTTCCCGCTGCGCCACCCGGCGGTCACCGGTGTGGTCCTCGGCGCACGCAGTCCACTGGAGGTCACGGAGAACATCGCGCACGCCACGGCGGAGATCCCCGCGGACTTGTGGTCGGAACTCGACGCCCTGGCGGGGGCCCGGCCATGACACGGATCGACGCACACCACCACGTCTGGCGGCCCCGGCCCGCGACGCCTGCGGCAGAGACGGCTCCGAGAGCGCCCAGGACCGCTTCCGGCCCGAGCCGCCGCCCGCACGACTGGCTGGACGCCCCCGACATGGCAGCCGTACGCCGTGACTTCACCCTCGACGACCTCGCACCGCAGGCCGCGGCGACGGGCATCGACCGTACGATCCTGGTCCAGGTCCTCCCCGATGCCGACGAGACGGCGGAGTTCCTGTCCCTGGCGGGGGCGGCGGACCTGGTCGCCGGTGTCGTCGGCTGGGCGGACCTCACCTCGGACCGCCTCACGGACGCACTGGCCGCCCTGCGGACGGGCACCGGAGGTGAACTCCTGCTGAGGATCCGGCACTTGGTGCAGGGCGAGGCGGACCCGGGCTGGCTGAACCGGGCGGACGTCCGGCGTGGACTGGGCAGAGTGGCGGACGCGGGTCTCGCCTACGACCTGCTCACCCTCCCGCACCAACTCCCCGCCGCCATCGACACCGTACGGGCCCTGCCCGAGCTGACCGTCGTCCTCGCCCATCTGTCCAAGCCGCCCATCGTTTCCGGCGAACTGCACCCGTGGGCCGCACTGATCCGTGAACTGGCCGCCGAACCCAACGTGTTCTGCAAGCTGTCCGGCATGGTCACCGAGGCGGACCGCACCGGCTGGACCGTCGCGGATCTGCGCCCGTACGCCGATGAGGTGCTGGACGCCTTCGGCCCGTCCCGTGCGATGTTCGGCTCCGACTGGCCGGTGTGCCTGCCGGCCGCCTCCTACGAGGAGGTCGTCCGCGCGGCCGACGAAGTGACCGAACGGCTGACCGCCGCCGAACGCGCCAACATCTTCGGCGGCACGGCGGCCCGCGCCTACCGACTGCGGAAGGAAAACCTGTGAAGATACGCCTGGCCTACGGGCAGTCGGGGCTCGACATCGAGGTGGATCCGCGGACGGCGACCGTCGTCGAACCCGTTCACCACGAGGCCGCCGGGGACCAGATGGCCGTACTGCGCGAGGCGTTGCGCTCCCCCGTCGCCGGGCCCCCGCTGCGAGAACGGGTGCGACCGGGGCAGACGGTGGCGATCTCGGCCTGCGACGGCACCCGCCCCCAGCCGCGCCATCTGATGATCCCCGCCGTCCTCGCCGAACTCGAAGGGATCGTCCGTCTGGAGGACGTGGTGATCCTCATCGCCACCGGCACCCACCGGGGCAACGACGAGGCGGAACTGCGCGCGATGTTCGGCGACGAGGTCGTGGACGCCGTACGCATCGTCAACCACGACGCCCGCGACCCCGGACAACTGACCTGGATGGGGACGTACGGCAACGACGTCCCGGTCTGGTTGAACCGTGCGTGGGCCGAGGCGGACGTCCGCATCACCACGGGCTTCGTCGAACCACACTTCTTCGCCGGTTTCTCGGGCGGTCCGAAACTCGTGGCCCCCGGCCTGGCCGCGCTGGAGACGGTCCTCGTCCTGCACGACGCGGCCCGCATCGGCGACCCGCGCGCCACCTGGGGCAACACCCACGGCAACCCCGTCCATGACGACGTACGGGCCATCGCCGAGGCGACCGGAGTCACCTTCTCGCTGGATGTGGTGCTGAACCGGGACAAGGACATCGTGGCCGCCTTCGGAGGCGATCTGGCGCCGATGCACGCCGCGGCCACGGCCACGGCGAAACGCATGGCGATGCGGCCGGTCGAGGCGCCGTTCGACGTCGTCGTCACCACCAACTCCGGCTTCCCGCTGGACCAGAACCTCTACCAGGCGGTCAAGGGCATGTCCGCCGCCTACCAGGTGGTCAAACCCGGCGGCGTGATCGTCTGCGCGGCCGAGTGCCGCGACGGCTTCCCCGACCACGGCTCCTACCGGAAGGTGCTGGCCTCCGCTCCGTCCCCGCAGGCGCTGTTCGACGACATCAGCGCCCGCACCGAAACCGTGCCCGACCAGTGGCAGGTGCAGATCCAGGCACGTATCCAGTCCGGCAGCCGGGTCGTCATGCACACCGGTTTCCTGAGCGACGCCGAACTGGAGACCGCCCACCTGCGGCAGACGCGTGACATATCGGCCACCGTCGCCGAGGCGCTGGCCGCAGCGGGTCCCGGCGCCCGTCTCTGCGTCCTGCCGGAAGGGCCGCAGACCATCCCGTACGTCGACAGGAGCGGGGCATGAGCGGGGTACTGGACCTGGGCTACGCCCGACTGGACCTCGCCCGCGAGGCCCGGCAGGGACTCCCCGAGGTCGTCTACGGGCCCGGCAAGACGGTCGAGCAGATCAGCGGCATCGTCACTGGGCTGCTGGAACACAACACCGGTCCTGTCCTCGTCACCCGGATCGAGGCGGAGACCGCCGAGGCCGTCATGGCACGGCTGGATCCGGGCGTGCGCGACAAGGAGACGCGAGGCCTGGGACCGTACGACAGGCAGCGACACGATCCGGGAACGTACGACAGTCAGCCACACGGCCCGGCAACGTACGACGCCGAGGCCCGGCTGCTGTACTGGCGGCCCTCTCCGGCCGGGGACTTCCGCGTGACGGTGGTGGCCGCCGGCACCTCGGACCGGCCCGTCGCCGCCGAAGCCGCCGCCGTGGCCGCCGCCGTCGGCCTGGACACCACCGCCATCCACGACGTGGGTGTGGCCGGCCTCGACCGGATCCTCCAGGTGCGTGACCGGCTCCAGGCCGCCGACGCGTTGATCGTCGTGGCCGGGATGGAGGGCGCCCTCGCCAGTGTCGTGGGCGGTCTGGTGCGCGCACCGGTCGTCGCCGTGCCGGTCTCCACCGGGTACGGCGCGTCCCTGGAGGGCGTCACCGCACTGCTCGCCATGCACGCCTCCTGTGCTGCCGGGGTGACCGTGGTCAACATCGACTCCGGCTTCTCGGCCGCGATGGCGGTTCACCGCATCGCCCAAAGCTCGGTGAACACACAAAGCCGTTTGAACACACCCGGAGGCCGCCGGTGATCGCCTGGATCAACCCGTTCACCGGGCTGGCCGGAGACATGCTCCTGGCCGCCCTCATCGACGCCGGAGCACCGCTGGACGCGATCCGGGCCTCGATCGCCGCCACGGGTCTCACCGGTTGGGAACTGACCGCCGAGCGCGTCACCGACCACGGGCTGGCCGCCACCCGGGTCCACGTGAACGTCACCGACCCGTGCACCGAGCGGCAGGCCGCCGAAGTCATCCGCCTCGCCTCGCGGGCCGCCCCCGAACCTGTCGCCGCCCTCGCGGTCGCCACCGTGACCGCCGTTGCCGAGGTGGAGGGCCGCCTGCACGGCGCCGACCCCGCCACCGTCCACCTCCACGAACTCGGCGGCCACGACACCCTGGTCGACATCGTCGGCGTTGCTGCCGCCCTGCACGCCCTGGGCGTCACCGACGTCTTCAGCGCACCGCTCCCGCTGGGCAGGGGGCGGGTGACCTCGGCGCACGGAGTGCTGCCCTGCCCGGCACCCGCCACGCTGGCGCTGCTCACCGGAGCGGCCGTCATGGGAAGCGATCTGCCCGGCGAAACGGTGACGCCCACCGGCGCCGCACTGCTGCGCGCGCTCGGGGCGCGGTACGAACCGCCGCCGCCCTTCACCCTGGGCCGCACCGGGTACGGGGCGGGCACCCGCCGCCTGCCGGACCGGGCCAACGTCACGGCGGTGACCCTGGGAGTTCCCGCCCCGGCAGCTTCAGGTCAGGACCCTCAAGCGGAGGACGTCGTCGTTCTGGAGACCAACCTCGACGACGTCACCGGCGAGATCCTCGGACACACCATCACCCGGGCGATGGAGTCCGGTGCTCTCGACGCCTGGATGACGCCCGCCGTGATGAAGAAGAACCGCCCCGCGCACGTGTTGCACGTCCTGACCACCCGCCAGGACGAGCGTCGGCTGCGCGACCTCGTACTGTCGGAGACCGGCAGCCTCGGCATCCGCCGCGTCGACGCCACTCGCACCGCACTGCCGCGGGACTTCGAGACCGTGCACGTGGACGGCCACCCGGTCCGGATCAAGCACGGTCCGCACGGCGCCAAACCCGAACACGACGACCTCGCCTCCGTCGCCGCGGACCTGGGCGTGCCCCTGCGGACCGTCGCGGCACGCGCACTCGCGGGGAGCGGCCGGGCCGCCGCCCCTCAGCACACCGACCTTCTCGCGGGAGGACAACCATGACCGTCACAGACGAGGGAGCGGCCGCACTCGCACACGCCGACGCCCTCGCCGACCGGCTTCTGGAACGCATGCGCGTCATCGGCGCCGTCGCCGTGGCCTATTCGGGCGGCGCGGACTCCGCCCTCGTGCTCGCCGCCGCCGTACGTGCCGTCGGCCCGGGGCGGGTTCTCGCCGTCACCGCCGTGTCGGAGAGCCTGGCCGCCGGTGAACTGCCGCACGCCCGCCGCCTGGCCACGGACCTCGGCGTCACTCATCTCACTCCGCGCACCAGCGAACTGACCCGTCCCGGCTACCGCGCCAACGGCCCCGACCGCTGCTACTTCTGCAAGTCCGAGGTCCTGGACACCATCACCGTGCTCGCCCACGACCACGGATACGAGCTGGTG
>Ga0307514_10005175_pt1 | contig 11764 bp, 8 predicted proteins | sample 16_EM_MG_FD_203088 | JGI IMG/M metagenome (GOLD analysis project Ga0307514, IMG submission 203088) | Populus trichocarpa ectomycorrhiza microbial communities from riparian zone in the Pacific Northwest, United States - 16_EM | ecosystem: Host-associated > Plants > Roots > Unclassified | place...
TGGTTGTGGTTTGAAAAAAAATGTTTTATAAAATGTATTTTTAGTTGAGGTTGGTTTGATATTTATATATGTTTAGTTAAAACTGTGGTTGAATTTGAGGTTAAACAAAAAATAATTTAATATGTTTGGTTAAAAAATTGTTTTTCAAATTGAAATTATAAAATAATTAATATATATATATACATATATATATATATATATAGTTTTGAATTTAAATATTGTAGATTTAACTATTGTTATTACATCATGAAATAAATAATATTTTATATAAAATATTTTTTATTGTTTAATTAAAGTATCTACAATTCCATCACGTATGAAATACATTCGACAATAACTACAGTTTCCTTAGTTTCTTAAGCGCGCAACAACATCAGGTAAAATATAATCAGGAACAAAATTGAGATTGCGATCAAATTCTGCAAATGTTACGTCATCAATAAAACATAATTAAAAATAAAAAATTTAATTTAATTTTTTTACTTGGCCGAACCCGGTTCAATGCATTTAGCTTTGAACCTGATCCGGTCCGGCCAGAATCATGCACCACTATTCACGTGAACAATGGAGTCACACTCCACTGTTTACTTAAGTGAACAGTGGAGAGTGAAACTCTCCACTGAACGCGTCCGCAGATTTGCGGAAAGCAGCTAAAAGTTGCTTTCCACAAATCTATATAATTTTTAATTTACATGGTTCCATACACAATAAACTATGTTTTTGAGTTACCAAACAGGTTTCATTTGTATTTAGCTTTAAACGCATACTCAACCTCCAAAACAAACAGCATCGCAGTAGTTTAATGTTTGATGGGTAATTTTTATTTCTTGAATATTTTTTTTTTTTTTTTTGAAGTTTTCACCATTGGCTTCCTTAGTCCTCAAACTGTGCCTACAGATCAGTACAGTTAATTTAATTGTACGATCACTTGTTGTAGCAGAGCAGGTCCATGTGTAAAAGTCAAAGGTTGGTGGCTGTAAGAACGGGGAGGAGTCAACATGATGAATGAACAGTCGCAGTCGGCAGAGATTTCCATTATAAGTAAAATGAACGTGAAAGCATGATATAAAAGACACCAAAACTAAAGTAGCAATTAAGGTCATATATATATATATATATAAAGGGGAATATTGCACATGAATGTCGGGTATCATGCCACTTGCCAAGAACTCTAACTCAAATTTACTGGCAAAGCAAAGAATTAGAGGCATCTCATTAATTTCTTGACTTCCATTTGGCATACACAATCTTATTGGTCATATTTTTGTTTGTCCAATGGCTAGACTACCCTTTCCTTGACCTGTTTCCATTTAGTTTTAACATTCATTATATTTTCAAGTCAAAACAAATCGTATTTTAGACAGATTATGATCATCATAATCTGAACTCTATTCTTTAATGTGTTGACTAAAACAAAGTAAATGACAGGGAGTTCATTTGAGATTTGGACCGTGAAACAACAGTAGCCATGCTTTCCTGTTAGAAATTGGCTAGGGTCCCAATCTTCATGGATGTCTACACGGTACTGTGACGTCTATGGGGGGAGTACGTGTCTGGTACAGCTTTTGTCTTTGGCTTCTCCCACCCTTCGCAACTAAACTAAAGAAATTTGGTATTGAAGGCAATAACAGTTGAATATAGCAAAAGAGGGTATGCATCACCTGTAAGAAACTAAGACAGATCAAGAGAATGCTTCTGTTTTGGATTACCAGTAGCCTTACGTAGCTAATAAAGCGTTGACCTTTTGTTAAGCAAAATTATCGCCGTCCAACACCTCACCCCAACGGCTGCTTAATTATTAAAAAAGTAAAAAGAAACCAGAAAAGGACTGATTAAAGTGATTAAGAGAGTTGACAATCTAGATGGCGGGAAATGTTACTATAAATTACCCCCCCTGCACCCTTCTCTTTTGCAACCAAAGCAAAAGCAAGACTAATTAGCCAACTAAGCAAAACATTACACTCTAAAAACTCTTCTCTCTCCCCCTGTCTCCCTCTCTTTCTCTGACCTTGTGTTCTCCATTGCTTCCATGGCAATTCCAGTGATTGATTTCTCTAAGGTAAATGGCACCGGTGAAGAGAGGGCCAAGACAATGGCTCAGATTGCCAATGGATGCGAGGAGTGGGGATTCTTCCAGGTACTCGTTTTAATTAGTTTCTTGCAATATTTCTATGCTGTATGATCATAGCACACAAAATCATGCCTTATAAAAGAATGGTGGATTATATTGAATTTCCTTCAACATTCAAACCTTGAAAAGAATTTCTTGGTGAGGCATTACGTGCCAAGAGCTTATAGTGGCACGCTATACATAACGTGTGTTAGCGTATATTAAATGAAAGCATCTAGCTGCAAATAATGGATCCGATCTATAATGAGCTTTTTAGGTAGCATTTTATTGTGCATAAAAGAATTTCTGTAAATCAACGTGCGTTGTACATGACTTGTTACAGCTGATGAACCATGGAATTCCAGAGGAGCTCCTAGAGAAAGTGAAGAAGGTTTGCTCTGAATATTTTAAACTGGAAAGAGAGGAAATTTTCAAGAACTCAACGGTAGCAAACACTTTGAATGCTTTAGCTGAGAAGAATAGCGGTGAGAAATTGGAGAATGTGGACTGGGAAGATGTCATCACTCTCCTTGATGATAACGAGTGGCCATCAAAAACCTCTGGATTCAAGTAAGTACAAGCACTTCTAATTTCTAAGTATTATAACTTAATAAAGAAACGGGCATATGGGCTCACCGCAAAGACAATATAACTCAAATTTCATCATTCCTGAAAAATATCAATGGGATAAACTATTCAAAGAAAAAGATGCAGTGTATATCTAACTTTCTGGCTTTAATGACAGGGAAACCATGACTGAATATCGTGCTGAGCTCAAGAAATTGGCTGAGAAGGTCATGGAAGTGATGGATGAGAACTTGAGCTTGCCAAAAGGATACATCAAGAAAGCATTCAATGATGGAGAAGGACACAGTGCCTTCTTTGGTACCAAGGTTAGCCACTACCCACCATGTCCTCATCCTGAGCTAGTCAATGGCCTCCGAGCCCACACCGATGCTGGGGGTGTCATCTTACTCTTCCAAGATGATGTGGTAGGCGGCCTTCAAATCCTCAAAGATGGGCAATGGATTGATGTCCAGCCAATGAAGAACACTATTGTCATCAATACTGGCGATCAGATTGAGGTCCTTAGCAATGGTCGATACAAGAGTACCTGGCACCGTGTTTTGGCCACCCCAGACGGGAACAGAAGATCGATTGCTTCGTTCTATAATCCATCACTTAAGGCCACCATTGCCCCTGCACCAGGATTGGTGGAAAAAGATGACGAAGAGATCAATCAAACTTACCCCAAGTTTTTGTTCGGTGATTACATGTCTGTTTATGCTAAGCAGAAGTTCCTTCCTAAAGAGCCAAGGTTCGAAGCTGTAAGGGCCTTGTAAAAAAGTGCAGCTTCATATTAAGAAGATGAAACCTTCTCTTTATCTTAATTTTCCCTTTGTAGTTTATGTTCTAGTGACCAGTTTCCCTCACGGCCGAGTGCTTCTTTCTCTTAACTATACATATGAAGAGAAAAGAAAGCCGGGTCTATCCATGTGTTTGCTTTAGATTGTTGCTGTCTTTTCCTTGTTATGTAATGATGAGGCTTTTACACACTGCACTTGCAGATGTTTGCTTTTTTTGTACGAACAAATAGTATCATATAAACTGTACTTCTCGGTAATATATGAGAGCTATATTCCTAAGAAACAACCTTTTCACCAGACGTGTATCTGCGTCATACTTTCACGTTATTTCATGACAAAATTGGTTGATAAGGAACCAAGCAAGATGGTTGAGGGAAGTGGGGTGGTGGAGAGTCCAGCAACTCTCTCTCTGTACATAAAACAATACATACATGGAAGATTGGAGACTGCAGAAACAAAGTATTGGCTTGTTTAAATGGTTATTGATTAAAAAAAGTGTGTCCTGTGTTGTAAACAAGAACGTAAGTGGGTTTTTGCACCCTTCATAAATAAAATGGAATACTTGCTACAAGATGGGTTTTTCCTTGCCCTGGTCTCCTTGAACGCAGGCTACTTGTAATTATCTCATCTGTAAATTCTCCTGTGACGCTTCTTCTGAAAGACTAGAACGACGTGCATCTCAACGGAAGAAGGGCAATGTTGTATGCTTTGTTTGGTGGGTAAATTACATCAGTGGTCCCTCAAGTTTTGAGATTTTGATCATGTTATCCTTTTGTATGTGCACACATGGCTGGATTTGATGAGCATTGAGTTTTATGAAGGGACCGCACATGACCACAAATTGAAAAAATGTGAAGGTTGCCATGCCCAAAATTTAAGTATATGGGTTAAAATGGCCACCTTCTCAAGTATCATAAGGGGGCATAGACGTAACTAAACCTGAGTTTGATACGATGATCAAGATCATTGATGATGCTTTAAAGATTTCTAATTTTCTTTCATCACACAAATGGAGAGGATGCGACATCCAGATTCGAGTAGCTAGTTATTACACAAACTTTCGATACTAAGCCAGTATAATATCCACTCTGCCTTAGCGGCTTGCGCTTTTAAAGTTTGTTAATACATTGTGCTTCTTACTCTCTCCTAGACATTCCAACGCAGTAATAAACAAACATATCAATATATGTAATAAAATTTATTAACAGAGTATGAGCAACCAAGCATAGAGAATGTAAGTCCAGCAAAGATTGAATGATTATATTTCTACTACCAATAATCGTTGATGGTATATACTTACAATTGTCAATAACATGTTAAAAAATAGAAGGAAAAAATGGCAAACCCTATCCTCATGTGGGAGTCAATGTTGGTTATGACTCATGAATAGTAATTGCCCACTTTACGTTAGATTTTCTTTGTTAATTCTAATTTACAATCTGTACAGAAATTTACACAAACCTCGATCTTGGGTAGAAAATGAAGCAGGTTTCTCTTCACTCTTCATTTTGAGCTTCAAAGGGCCTTCTGATCTAGCCTCTCGTTCCAGTTTAGGCAGCGGACCAAGCTGTGAAACCAATCGCCTGTTTGATCAGATTTGTTGACTGTTGGAAGTGGGTGCTGGCTCATAGATATCCGGACTGAATCCCCTCTTGAGAGCTGCTGCCTCCTCTTCCCATCAAAAGAAACCCATGCATTACTTCGAGCATCCTCTGGAATCTGTTTGGTCAGCAATTATGAATCCTCTAGCTGAAGAATATAACAGAAAGAAATATAATTGCAAAATATGAGCCTTTAATTTACCTTTAATTCAAGTCTCGCAGAATCTGGAAGTATGACTGGCCTAAATGAGAGAGAATGCGGGCAGATAGGGGTAAACAGCATGCAAGGAACATTTGGATGCACCTGATCCAGTATACACATCATTACACAGATGATGATGCCAATTGAAAGTGACCAGAAATTGCAATAACCACAGGGAATATATTTAGACCACGTTTGTATCAAAGGTTCTGAGGAAAGGGAGAGGAATAAGTCCTCCATCTTGTTTGCTAATTTTTTTTGCAAGGGAAAAATGGATTGATTGATCGAGGATTGAGATTTTCCATAACATTGTGTTATGGATTAAAAAAATGGGTGAAAGAAGAAGATGGATAAATATCGCAAAATCCAACTATCATACAGCAAGCTTCAGTCAGATTTCTCAAATATATTCTCTAGCAATTCTTAAGAATACCCTGACACATTCATACAACCCCCAAACATCATATCGAGGCTTGAAAACCTAAAATAATGTAAGAAATCTCATCTAAGAGTAGATAACTATCTGGATGCTAAACAATACGAAATGCAAGTGACACTCAAAAGGACAATTTACCATGGAACCTCCAGCAGATGTGGAATAAGCAGTACTTCCTGTAGGTGTAGCCACTATGACTCCATCACCTTGCACCTAGAAGAAAAGGTATTCATTAAAATAAGTGCAGATATATCATTGAAGATATTAAAAAATTTTGTATGCCATGTATATGTTTAAACGTTCAGAATGTGAAATGTTCATTGCTGTAGAAAAAAAAAATACAACTTAATATGTTCTAGGGGCCAAGATAGGTAGGTTTTGCCCCTTGAGCAATAATTGAGGGCAGAATACAAGAAAGTGAGTTTGTGTCATTAAGGCGTGATATTGCCCAATTCACCTTGGTTATAAGTCGGTCATGCTCATAGCATTCAATCTTGGAAAGATATGGATTAGAACCCCGATCAACAACCACCTCATTTAAGACATCAAAAACTTTCCCGGGCACTGCTTTACCATTGCGAAAGATTTCGCACCGAAGGCGCATTCTAAGAGTTATATAAACACCGTCCAAGGTGTTATTCCCATGGATAACCTGTCTCAAGTCCTGCCTGTAGTCTTCAAACTATATTAAAAAGAAAGAACAAAAAGGCAGCAGTCAAGTAAATGGTTGCTTATGAGAGCATCAAAACACCATTAACAATACACGAGTCATATCAAACTTACATAATGGGAAGTCAGAAATCCAAGAGATCCAAGATTAAAGGACACAACAGGTGGAAACGCCCCTCGAAATAAATTCGATGCGTGTAATATAACCCCATCTCCTCCCAAGCAAGCCACGAAATCAACCATCTCATGAAGATCACTGCATCAAGAAATGCATTTACAACCAGAGAGGCATTTAGAGCATTAAAATATACATCAATGTCATTGCTTGTTTTGATCTCAATTCCCAACTTTCAGTACCTGGTATCTTGACTATAAAAGGTCTGAACAAATCCAAACCCTGGAATTCTAGCAAATATGTCATGAACGTCCGGTTCAACAAGAACATTCATTTTCTCTTGGTGGTACAAGAAGGAGGCAACCTGCACATTGGACAGGAAAGCCAGTTAGAATTACTACACTTGAATAAAATGATTTCAGTGGTACTCAGAAGTCATAACCACAAAAGTTATGAAAATATTTTCTGGAGTTAATCCCTGCATCAATTTTCCATTCTCATTTCTCAGCACCCATTTGGCCCTGTAGGACCCGTAAACTGTTTCCCCTATGGGTATCCCTCTGCATTCATGTTCAACCAACCAGGGATAGGACAGGATGGATACTGATTTCCTTCAACATTTCCCAAGCATTGAGTTATGAACTCAATGGACAATGTTTGTCTTAAAGAAGATGTAACACAAAGCAATCAAAGGTGATGGAGAGAACAGATTAATCGAAGCGACAGGGCTTCATTTGTGTTCTTATGTTCTCATAATTTTGGCAAATGTAATCTTTAAGGCTTCGTTTGAAAGAAATTTGACTCTAGAATACCCAGGAGCAGGGGCAAGCACTCAAAAAAAAAAATTATCCAAACCAATTCTGATAATAAATTTTTAAAAATTTTGGAGAATCAGTAATTCGGACCTGAAATTTATTTGGGGTTATTCAGATAAAACAAAGAAAACTTCAGGTTACCCAAATTATATGTTCTGTTTATTTATATGGTTATTTATTTTTAAAATTTTAAAATTAATGGGTTGTAATTTTCCTTGAACATTATTTTCGTAGTCAAAACTTTTATTGAACCTAATTTCATCTAGTTAATTGAAAATTTTTAAGGAATTTTGGGTAAAAACAAATTAATTGGGTGGTGAATAAAACATTTGGATAATTTGGGAGACCTGAATTACCTGAATTGTTTGATGGGGTAAAAACATTCAGGTAAAAGGAAAAAAAATTCTGGTGATTACCCAAAATGGAAATTTTTTACCCGAATTACATGAATGCTCACCACTACTGACCGGGAGACACTTGACTTTGGATGGATGAGACTGTAACTGCTTATGTTGATTTTCTCCATTCCACAGTGGAAATTTTCCAAATTTAGAATGAGAATTAAGAAAAACCAATGTGAAATTTACTGGATGAAAGTTCAAGTAAAATCTTGATTTATTTTTTATTACTATTCAAATCCTTTGATCCCAAGAAATTTTATATGCATACAAGATTAAACAATGACTTTCTACCAGCTATAAGTAACCTTCACCTCTCTGGAACAAATGCCAGTGAGATTAGACTTTGAACAGAGAAAATAGGAGTCATATATATATATATCCAATACTCAGAGTCAAAGGTTGAACCATCAGATTCAACACAAAATAAAACTTGGAACAATATCTACACAATCATGGTTTCATAAATCACTAGAGGGAATTTGGCATAAATTAAGGATATTTTTGAACTGTACCTCTTTTGCTTCTTCCAAGAGTTCTTGCCCCAGCTTCTTCAACAATAGTACTGTCTTTGGCATGGATTTCCACATAAGCATCTGTTGCTGGGTGCTAGGATGAGTGAAGGCCAGGGAAGATTCTGTAACCTGCTCTCTGGTGCAGGAGAATCCATCTGTCCGCACAAGAAACATCTCTGCTTTCCTTCTTGACTGCACCCTTACAACACCAGTTGCAGAAGCACACATGTTTCCTTCAATTGTGCACAAGTCATCATCACTGGAGGATAAGTAAGCAACACCATTGTTTTCACCACCATCCTTGATTGATGCGCATGCTAGATGCTCAGTTAAATTCTCAACCACAGTGGTAGAGACATTGTTTCCAGTCATGAAACGCCTCTCCCCTCCACTAAATACACCCATGCCTGAACCAACAGAAGCATCACTGCTGCCATTCAGATGCTTGTCACTGTCAGCAGGTGAGCTCTGAGGCTTTGAAGATGCCATTTTACCACTGACCAATCCATTGGATCTTTTTGCCTCCACGAACCTTGACTCAGGATCAGTACCATCAACTTTCTGGAATGTCCCAACACTTGCCGTTCTAGAAACATGCAACTTTTCAAACCCTTTCAACTGATAATTAGAGTATGCTGGAGGTTTGAATTTTTTACTTCTGAAAAATTTGGACATCTCTGCTTTGGAAAAGAAATTGCAAGGAGGAACCTGAGCCTTCAGAGGGTCAGCTTCCATGGATATGTTTGCAACAGATCCTACCTTGTTTTCTACCGTTTCTAATGGAATAGAATCTTGAACAGAGGCATGGACATTGTATGTCTCATTAATGCTCTGACCATTTTCATCCTTTGGAGAGACAGCTCCATTAGATAATCCATTTGAACCGTGACGTTTATTCAAAGTCTCCGACAGAGATCCATTTTCCTGTCTGGGGTGGGACCCCCCTCCAATGAAGGAAGGTCCCTGCCTTCCTCCCTTTTCATTTTTATCTTGTAGTCCCTTGTCTCTCGGAGTGGTGATCAGAGATGCACTGCGAGTCATATACTGCCTCCATCTGGAGACCATAGCGGAAGTTCTCCGTACTCCTTCCTTGCTGTGGAGATATATGGGCTTTTTGCTGCTATCTGAAACCAAAGATGCAAACTTTTCAACCTGCTCCATTGAAGGAGCTGTCCCATCTTCAACAGCAATTTTAATCAGTTCTACTTTCCCAGCCGCAATAGCATCATCTACCGCGGCTTTGTAGAAGTTATCCTTAATAATTTCTGCTCTAAGATCTACAATGGTCTTGAATCCTCTCTCCAGCAACCAATTTAAACCTTCCTCCGTTACCTGCCCACCCATCCAAAATGCAAACTCGGAATTTTTGGAGATTATGTCTTCTCTAGAAGTGGAGAAATAAACAGCATTCCAATTTGCAAACAGCATATGACAAGGATAATCATCACGACGGTGGAAACCAGAATCATAGCATACATTCTTCAGCCTCTGCAGTTTCCTCCATACATCCAGGCTTCGATCATCGTCAGGTGTCAAAAAGTTTTCAAGAGCAACATGCAAACTCTCACAACACCTTTTCATCTCACTCCTGAAAATGGCTAGCGGTGGGAGTTTACCCTCCATCGCACTTACTTCTGCAACCCGAAAGGAATTCATGATGGAAGATCTTCCAGAAAGAACATCTTCTCTTCCTTTGTTCAAAAGCGATAGGATGCAGCCAAGCACGGGTACTATTTTATCTTCCAATAATGGCTTTTCCTCTGACGGAAAATCATAAGAAATTTTACACTCCCCAGTCAATGGATTGCATAATGTATCCATCAATGCAGCATGAAGCCGTTCAGCTGCTCTAAATATTCTACAATAAGCCTCGACTTCTGCAATGTCCCCAGGAACTGGACCAATCCAAGGCAACTGTGATAGATCATGAGACTGGCTGATGTTCTAATTAAAATAAATCTTTGTCAGTCTATACTATAGTTGCCTTCCCTAAATCATTAAATCACCATCTTTCTATCAACCATACAGATTAAACAAAAATTAATCAAAATACAAAGGTGGAAATAATCTAATATACCTGGAAAATGAGAAAAAATGTTCTTACTGATGCAGATAAATTGATAAAAAGGGAAATACCAGCACCTTTTAGGATGTGAAAGTAAAAATGCAAGAGGGTGACCACAGGCAGTAAGAAAAGATGATTATGACAGTAGAAATAGCTGGAGAGGGGAGCTCAATATTAGTTCCCACTTCTGTTACCCAAACCCATGATCAAGTTTTCAAATTTGGTTTTTCAAATCTGGTAGACTTCCGACAAGAGAAGTTGCCCTGGTATAGTATCATGGGGGTGTGACGAGTTAACCAAAGGATCTACTTCTAACTCATTGTACACTTTTGCTATTTCAAGTCTATAACTATATTTAAAGCCTGGAATGTCTGTCTGAAAGAAGTAAAAACAGATAATCACGTAAGAAGCTCCTCTTTTAATTGTTTCCGAGCAAAATTCTGGCTTTCTCTCACACTTTTGAAGACAAATAGCTTAACAACATTATTGTTTCAATCATGATTATACTTAGCAGTATAATTAAGAGTTACAGAATCAAGGTAATTGCAATTCTGAATTCAACAAGCTTGAATAAGAAAACTCAGTTCCAACTAGTCAGCAGTTTTCCTTTTGAGAAACTACGTAAACAGACCGCAAAGTGTCAATCAAATTATGAAACTGGATCAAACTAGATAAAAATCTATTAGCTGATCCGAGAGTTTCTTCGATATATGCACCATCAAATCTTTGCATGGAAAAGTTTCCAGGTCCCCTGGTATCAAACAATTATTTTAATTTTGCTCTCAGGAAAATAAGAACAACGAAACTCGTTTCTCTCTGGGGCATATAATCGAATAAAATAGACCAAATACACGAAGAGATCGAGAAGAATTCATAAAGTGAGAAAGAGAGTGACCTTAGAGTCCAAACCCAAGTTCACAGAGAAAGACTTGGATAACTCCGCGCTGACGACAAACTTAAGCTTCCTCTTTAACCTCTCCTTTCTTTGCAACTCAAACCCAAAACCCACCAGTTTGGTGTCTCTGTTATTGAGCTTGAAGGAGCACGAGCATGACGATAATATTCCGGTGACCGGAGATAACCTATTCATGATGACAGGCACATGGAAGAGACATAGCACCATGTGCGTGAATCTTTGGTTGTTTTTATTTTTTCTATGGGTCCGTCATCTGCGTATAAAGTGTGATATTTGATTGTTGAACATTATTTCTTTGAGGATAATAATAATCGAGAATTGAGAAAATGATGGCGTCGGTGTTGTGGATATAAAATGGCCGCTCAGAATTTTGACAATTATTAAGATTTTGGAGTGATATTATTGGTTGGGTTTTGGAGTTTGTGGTGATGGAATTTTTGCCTTCTTTATTTTCTCTTTTAGAGTTCTTGTCTCGTTACGTACGGATGCTAGTTTTTGTTTTTAAAAATCTTAGGAATTAAGCTCAGCTAGGAAAAAAAAAAGTAATATTAATAA
>Ga0307514_10005176_pt1 | contig 11764 bp, 10 predicted proteins | sample 16_EM_MG_FD_203088 | JGI IMG/M metagenome (GOLD analysis project Ga0307514, IMG submission 203088) | Populus trichocarpa ectomycorrhiza microbial communities from riparian zone in the Pacific Northwest, United States - 16_EM | ecosystem: Host-associated > Plants > Roots > Unclassified | place...
TGAACTGTCTCCTCCGTTCAATAGACTCTTTTGAACAGACTCGGCGGCCTCTCCCGACAGTGATCTCCGCATTCTGACCCGACGGTGCCTCAATATCAAACAATGAAAGGATACAACCGATGTCCAAACGAGGAGGAAATGCCTTCTCGGACATGGTCCTGTGATCCACAATCAGCCACATTCATCCATAACTCCTGAGAGAAACTCGAGATTGGATACCTTCACCTAGCCCTATACACCTGACGTTCGGGCGCGGGAACTTATAGGCTAGTGTGGTGGCCATTATGAGTCGACCTGTTTCGCGACCCACAGGAGAACGGAGAAGGTCCCATCGCAGGAATTCTTTAAGCACAAGAGGTTTCGCCTTGAAGTACTCAGGAATGCGCGCACGGCCAGCGACCTGATCAGGCTGTTCTCGCAGGAACATCGTTGCCTAAATTCAATCTCAGATCGAAAGGAGAGTATTTTGCATCGCTCGTACCTATCCCATTTCGCCAGCGAAAACAGCACCAGCAACATCGGATATAGATGTTTAGCTGTTCGAGGTACTCCACACGATTCGGGTAAGATGATACAACAGATTTCTCTCTGCTAGCACGGGGTCAGCGGACAGATTAAAGATTCATTGCCCGTAAATTACCGTCCCAGTCTCCTTCGTGAACTCCGCGAGATCGTCGATAGACTGCACAAAATTGTTTTCCGGCCACTCGCCAATTATCTTGAATCTACCTCGAGGAATCAGTGGGATGTAGCTCACTGCTAGATCCAAAGGGAACATAACAGGCCGAACGCCGAGAGGTTGTGAATCGCAGAACCGAGTACCAGTCGAAACGAGACTTACGATACGGTGTCGCCCACCAACGTCTCTGGCGATATCAACAAGGCCCAGATCGACGTGTGCTTATACCGGTGTGATCGTTGACAGCATGTTGTCGTTATTTTGTGGCCACCCTCCTAGGCCCATCCCTTCCAAGAAACAAATCGTCCTTATTCGAGGAGAAGGTGGTGTAACATGAGAGAACTATACGGGGCGAGCGTACGCCTCCCTCGTGGGCCCGTGCTCGCCGAGGTGGTACCTGAGGGAATATTGTGGGAAGCGATGGGCCAAAACGCCCCTCGTCGAATCCAAATGTCCCGACCCGGCCACCATAGTTAGTAAAGTCCAGGTATGAACCTGTACTTGACAACCCTCGCCCATTCTTCCCACTCCTTGCCGAATTCTTCCTTCAATACATGATCCTCGATCTCTGCCCTCTTCACAAACCTCCAACCCACGTAAAGCATCCCCGTCAGAACGCTGAGGACCACTCTATCCGCACTTGACTCTCCAATCCACCCGCGTAACACCGTCCCTTGAGAGGTGAAGCTTAGCGCACATCCTAAAATTATAAATGGCAAGGCTATGTAGGACGGGTGTCGGATGTAGGCGTAGGGACCAGTCGTCACGAGTTTATGCGAGGGAAGGATCGCCAATTGGTACGTGAAGTGGTGTCCGAGGGATTTGAAACTAGACAAACGTAGCAGGGAAGCGAGAGCGGTGAGAAAAGTTCCCGAAACGAATCGAGGATTTAAGGGATCCTCGTGGTCAAAGCTCCGGGGTACTTCGAGGATGACGAGGATCCAAAAGGAGATGATAAACGCGTAGGGAAAGTAGAAAGTTCCCAATCGCGACCTCATCTTCTGTTTCTTCGGCCTCATCCACCCGTCCGGGTTGGATCCCCCAGCGACCGCGTCGAGATCGCCGTCCGGTGACGTGGAGGCGCCAGTGGGTTTATGAAACCTTTCCTGGTATGCCTCTTCCGGAGTAGGATGTGGTGGTGCAACGCTCAGGGTTTGCAAGGCTGTCACGATGATGAACAATGAAACTCTAGCCAACGCGGCAGACATTCTGGAAAATTTGGCCAGGTGGTGGAAAACTTGATGACGAATCTATTCTAGATTCCCACGGACCATGAGGTGATTTTGAATCATATCTCTATCTTGGAAATGTGATGCGGAGGCGGAAGCAGACAGCACGAGTGCGGGCTAGAAGTTGAAGGACGTGTGCTCAACTTTACGAAACATCAATACACAAAACTGTACAATCACCACCCTTTGCCGCCTCCCGGGAGGTATACGGCGATCCCAGGGCTACCCCAGAATGTTCACCTTCTGCTTTTTCTTCTTCTTCGAGTCCTTGCTAAACGTCCGCCAGCTGCCCACACGTTGCTCTCGATTTGCTGTTGTAAAAATTAGTAAACCGGGGCCGCTAGCAGCGAGCGTTTGTAATCCCAAACCTTCCCAACTTGCGTCCTCCTCGGCCTTGCGCTTCTTCGCTAGGACTTCGTCCTCTTTCTTCTTCGCCTCCCACCCCTCGTTGGCAAGATTCATCTTCACCGCTCTACATACATCAAACACGTCAAGGACGACGGTGACAAGGTGACCTAATATCGCACTTACTTTCGTCGGCGTACTTCCTCCTCTATCAGCGTGGTCTTGGAAGCTAGACGAAGCTGAGTCTTGAAGGATGGATCAAGAGTCTTCAAGCGTTGGTCATCGTCCGGTATGCTTGTAGGTAGCGAGAGCGATCTGAGGAGCTGCGTTCGCGCCTCCTTGATGATAGCATCCAGTTCCTCTCGTTTCTTCGGATCGGAAAGCTCAGATTCAGCCTAAGCCGTGGTTAGTGAGCACCCGGCACACAACATGAATCGATGCATGCATTACCTTCTTCACTAGATCGAAGGCCTCTGAGGCGTGTGCGTGTTGGGTCTTGTCAGGATGGATGACTAAACACAGAAAAACGTACGAGGCGTGCACGGGTCAACGAACACATTCTTCAGTTACATCAAGAGGTAAAGCAAGCCGCTTCGTGCAACGACGACGGTTGAAGCGATGGTGCGTTCGAATAAGGAGAAGTGGCGGATGAGATGGGGTAGAAGAGAGGATCGTGTGCTCACAAAGTGAGAGTTGTCGGTATCTCCTCTTAATTTCTTCCGGTGTGGCGGATTCATCTATGTCTATGACATCGTAGGGACTGCAGAGAACACACCGATGAGTTCTGTCTCAAAATAGTGGGATGTACGCCTGTTGCTTACTTGAGCTTGAACGCCTTTAAGATGCGTTCCACTTCTTGATCCCGTTGAAAAACTGTAGCTTCTCGGTTCAGTATCTTGTCTAAATCTGCGTCTACAGATGACGTGGACGGAATGGGGTCTTGCTTGCTTCCGGACGACATTGTGGCTGTCCGTCGTGGACACGCGCCAAACAGGGACGGATTAGCTTGTTTGCATTTGTTTACCAAAGGCTTTTAACTCCACGTGGATTCCTACTACTGCCTCCAAAAGATGACCCCCTTGCGAGTGGGCTATGGTAACAAGATCTGTTGTGCATAGATCCTGCTACGCTGATTTTCGTCAGTCAGGGAACATTTCTCCTCCCCTTTGCTTCAGCTCGCTGAAGCAGATCAAGGAAAAACCTTTGTCCTCGTAGAGTGTCCAAGTAAACCCATGTTCCCAATGCTCTCCTGGCGCATATACTCATCGGAACGCTAGGCGGAACAGGTCAACTCATCTCCAGGCTTACTAACGACGAAATCGACGTTGCAATGTATGTTGAATGACGCTCTCGGTCCTAATTGGTCTTATCTGGACATCCTCAGCGCACTAACGGATGCGTTGATCTCCGGAATTGCGAAAGGATCCAAAGCGTATAAGCTCGTTGGGAGCTACGTTACTTCGCCACTCAACTGGTGCGTGTTCCGGGTATTACGGATACGCCTTACGAACTCGCACTGTCTTACAGGGCCGTCGTCACTGGAAAGTCCTCCCCCTTCAACTCCATCGCGGATCTGAAGGACACAACGATCGGAATATCCCGTCATGGAAGGTGAATGGGACACTGAGGTTGCTGCCCGAGCTGTGATTGAAAATTTTCTTAACAGCGGTAGCCAAACGATGGCCTTCGTGATGGCTCTCCAACAGGGATGGTCACCGACCACATTGAAATTCCAAGGTACACGATTTATCAACGCAGATTCTTCTAGTTCCTGAGTATGCGATGTCAGTGAACAACGACATCGACGGCCTCGTTACCTCTGTCAACGACGGTTCGACCAGTGCCTTCATGTGGGAATGGTTCACCACGAAACCGTGGCTGGACTCGGGCGAAGTTCGCTTCGTATGTGCCCTCACAAAGAAAAAACCTTTATACATACTAAGGCCCACCCGGTCAGATCGGTTCTGTTCCCACACCGTGGCCTTCGTGGTTGATCGCCGCACACCCGTCCCCAGAGCGTGCTCCGAAGGAGGCCGTTCGCGGCTTCCTAAACTCGCTGACTAACTACGTTACCAAGTTCGATTCTCAGGGAAGCAGAGATTCTACGAGCATCCCTTTTATCCAGAAGACTTGGGGATATCCCGAGACCGATATCAAGGTGTGACGATCATAACGTGTCGGCTCAGTGTGGTGGAGACTGATGATTCTGTAGGAATGGATGAACACCGTAAAATATACCAATGACTGCGCGACTATACCATTTGCGGTACTGTCGGAGGTACTGAGGTGCGCGCAATCACAGATGACAGTCCGCCCGTCGCTAACCGTGCCGACGCCGATAGGATCCTTTCAACCGCTGGGTTCATCACTTCCCCAGAGGGAGGGGTCGAGGTCGTCCAAGGGATTTTCGTTGACACAGTAGTTTCCCGTGTCATCTAACGGTGCTATACACCGATGCAGTCTGGGCTTGGCCATCGAGAAAAGTCACGGAAGAAGTGGAACAAATCAGCTCAGTTGTGCGAGGGATAACCGTTCGTAGTGGACACAGCCGACCACGATTGAAAGGGACGAAGTGAAGAGTCGCCCTCTTCGCCCGATGGACGTCCAGATCAGCACGATTCACTCAAGGGAAAACCCCAATGAGATAAATTAAACCCTATGCACTACATGTACACCTATAAAAAGCGTAAAAACCAGCGGCCTATGTTGACCGAAAGTATTGACCAATTTTCTGACTGCCATAAAAACATCTCCACACATAAGCTTGCATCCTGTTCTCCAGCTCGCTTTCGCTAACCACTAGCCTCTCGATGGTGGAAAAAGGCCGACCCTGATCGAACCGGTACTTCACCAGGTCCTTAACGTTGTCGAACGCTTCGCTAATGCTGTCCCACACTTCGCTATCCCAATCGTCATCCATAAGATCATCGTCAAGGCACAGCTCCATGTCCCCAGTGACTTCGAACCGGATGGTCTTCAGCTGCGCTCCAAGCTGCTTCAAATCCTCCCAGAAACTCGTGTACCATCCCATGAGATAGTTCCAGCCCACCTCCAGGGTTTGTGCATCCATCATCAATAGAACAACGGTGGGGTTGTCCCTACAGCAATGGTCGACGAGGTCCGATCCGTCATAGAGGCGAACGTGGCGTATGACGGGTTTCGCATATCCAGTAAGGTCTTCCCACGTCTCTGCGAAATCTCGTATGGGACATTCGACACTGATTGCGATGTCGTCTCCGGTAGCGGATATCGTATACATATCGGCGTCTTCTGATGAGATTCGAAGCGACGAGAGCCGTTGGAATGCCGGGACACGGATGATGGTCGACAACCTTTTGACAGGGAGGCCAAGGCTCAACGACTTGAGGTTCGAGAGGTGGACAGGAGGACCCTTCGCATCACCCTCGAAATCGATCCACTTCAAAAACAGTGATTCAAGAGAGCGGTTGTTGCGCATGAATGTCCTAAAAACCTCCGCATTGGTTCCCCAGGGCCTGAAGTCACTATCGAAGACGAAGGAGGTCAAGCTGTTGACCTGCGCGATCAAGCTACTCCAGCCTCCCACGTAGGTCAGGGAGCGTAAAGTTGGAACAAACGGCGGGTTGGAAAACAGGTAATCGGCGTGGGTTGTCCCCTCGTTCTTCCATGTGAGGGTAGCGAGTTTGGGGAAGGACGAGGTAAAAAACCGACAGCTTCCCAACGCCAACGCCACTCTCCCCGAAGGTACCCACTCTCCGTCAAAATTGATGTCCAACGCGCGGATGCGGCTACAGTGTTTGGATTTTGCGAGAGGTTCAAATTGGAAGTGCCGCTCGCAAGGATTCTTCTCGTTGAGCATCAGTCTTCCCCGGCCTCCCTTGTCGCATGTACAACCCAAGTGAGTCCGAGCTAGCTTCCCAGCTTCCATAGTAATATCCAACGCGACGGGATAGCTTCTCTCGAGGCACACCTCGACGAAGCTTCGACGATCCTCTTGTGTTATGAAGATCGCAGACCACACTCGAGGTTGATTGATCAATGCCATCCTCCAGAACTTGCAAACGTGGGTCAACCTTGAGAGGCCATATAGACTCTTTCGGGTGCGTGGAGGCGCGACGAGTTGGAAAATTCTGAGGAGGATTTCGATGGGGACGTTGTAGATGGGACCGCGTTTTGGGAGTGGGGGACGTGGTGGGTCGCGTGGACGATATCGTGGGGGGCGTTCTAGGAGAGCTCCTGCAAGAGAACTTCCTGTTTTACGGGACTATCGCCGATGTCAGTGCCAGATCATGGTGCGGGGTGAACCTGTGGACATACGTCGCCGATCGGCATGTCGGTTTCGCTACGCGAGGCGTTCGTTGAGTCGGATTTTTGAGGCTTGAGACGAAAGACGCTTACCAGTTATCACACATGGTTTGGGTGAGTGGGAAGACATAGTTCCCAGTGCGGGCGCAGAGTGCGGCATTCACCAGCATGTCGATGTCCACCATTGCCGACTGTTGGAAGCCGTTATCGAACCCCGTAGACGGATCCATGGCCCCTTGTGATGGGTTGGTTGGATTGCAAAAACCGGTCGGGTGCTGCTGATAAGACGGAGGAGGACGCTAGGGGTGTGGCCGAGTGGCGAGCGTCAACCAGTTTGGAGGTTCCTACTATTCCCACGGGGAACGTGCAAGCTGCATTGAACTACACGCCTGAGGAGGACCGTACCGAACGACATGTATAAAGGACGCGACCACGGGCCATTTCGCTGACGGAGGTAAAGGGAGGGAGATGTGGGGGGAAGTCTTTGTGAGTCCTGAAAACAGGGCGGATCATCCATTCAACCCAACACGAATCACAAGAAGATGGAGTGAGAGGATCATCTGGAGTCCCCGAGACGACTTGTGCCCTGGATCGTGGGTTGGAGGAGCGCTGCGAACTGATTCGCGTTCTGTAAACCGGATAACGCGCGGGCGGAACGTCAGAGCGAGCTGAGATGGAAATTCTGGATCGAACGGCGCGGTTAGTCGCGACCGGGGTGATGAATCGATGAGGTTGGACCCCATCCGAATCGCCCGTCGTCGCTAATGGCGAATCACACAGGCGTCTCTAACCTCGGGAACGGCACGGATATCCGGGGCCATGATGAATCTAAGGACGAAAAGGAGATTTTGTCGTTTCCCAAGTCAAGGAGGAGACCCGCCAAAACGCTGCGCAACCTCGACTTACAGGGCTACACCAATGAACGAGCTCGAGAATGAAAGCCACCGATCACCCCCCGTTTCCCTTGTTCGTTCCCTTATCTGCTCCACACCAATCACACACGCCCCGTCACCAGAATCTAGAACCCAGCAATCGCCCAGGAACTGCAACCGAGAAAAGCGAACGAACAGAATGGAAATAGCAAAAATGAACAAACGAAGGGGAAGCGAACGGAGGAATTATCACCACCAGCCGCTTCGCAATAGGACATGAGGCAAGTCAAGTCCGCAAAAGGGTTTTCCACCGGTCGATATTCAATAGTTTTGTGGTTCAAAGTACTTGTATTGTGGTCACGATAATGTGCTAATGTGTAGAATAGCAGAAGTATTGTCCAAGAAGCGAAAGAAAATAAAGAACCACATGCGGTCGAAGGGGATCGCACCTCCTTCATGATGGGATATGTATATACAGGAGAAGGGCAAAAGAGGAAAATGCATCAGGAAAGCGATTGCGAATGATGAACACATGGTGGGGGAGAATTAATTCACGGCTACGATTCGTTCGGCGAGACATGAGCGGAGGTGTCGGGGGTGGTAATTGCTGGGGGATGGGTGCAACGCGGTCGTTCTATTAGAGGTAAGGTGAGATAGGAAGAGACGTTCGACGTAGAGATAGTTGTTCAATCGCAAACGCCAGGGGGCTCGTCAAGTCATGATATCGAGAAGGTGAAATGAAGATGTGTGTTGTGGGGGATATATTGACGAAAAGGCAAACGTGTTCATGGTGCACCGCAAAGAATAGATAGACTCGAGGAATCGTAAAAGGTAGCCAACGAAGATGTTTACACCGGTGATTCCCCACGTTGTTTGGGGCCCCACTTCTGGTAAGCAGGGTCGTCTGGCCTCGTGTCAGGGTGGAGCTGGATCTTGCCTTCCCACAAAGCAGCTGACGACTTAGATGGGTCGTTCTGAGCTGGGTCTGACAGACCCGCTCGTGACGGTGTCCATCCAGCACCGACCGAAGAGGCGATGAGCGTAGGTACCATGGTCATAAGCGAGGGCCTGGTTCCCCGTGAGTCAAATACATCTTGTGCGGAGTGATGGAACGACTTACAGAGCGACCCGATCTTGCTTTGGAATCCTCGACTTCCTACTCTTCAGAATGAAGGGTGAAGCGTTGACACGCCCACCACGGAGGCTAGAAAACAATGACAAGTTATCTCGAACCTTGGTGATGGCCTCATTCCACTCGGCAGTCTCAGGCTTGGTGGTGGGGAGGAGTTCATCGGGACGCATGATCCTCAACTTGATGAAGGCGCGTTCGAATGGCGGTGTAGGAAGGCATCGAATGAGAACACCGAGGGGAATGGAAACGAAGCCGAGAGCAAGCGAGATACCCCACTCGCGACCGGGGATACGGGTGACTTGGAAGGCGGTACCACCAACGAACATGATGAGAACCTGACCGCCAATTTCTACAAGTCACGATTAGTATCAAACTTAACGAGAACGCGGAAGCAGAGTAACGTACCAATCAAGGTGATCGCGATGAAATACCTGTTCCTGAAAATGCCCTCGAAGATGTTGAGCCTGTTATCGAGCCTCCTGCAGTTGATCGAATTGAAGATCTGGGCGAAGACGAAGGTATTGAACACAAGAGTCGTCAAAACCATGTCTCCGTGGTCCGTGTGATCCAAACCGAGGATGCCGTGGCCAAGGAAGTAGAAAACGAGGATGATGATGGTTTGGTAGATCGACTGCCCGAGGATCATCTTGATCATATCAGCGGTGAAAAGCCTTGTTCCACGGGTATCCGGTTTCCTGTCCAATAGAGATACCGAGGCAGGGTCGGTAGCGAGGGCGAGAGCGGCGAACGTGTCCATGATGATGTTGATCCAGAGCAGTTGAACGGCAGTGAGGACGGACTCTTCCTCATCTGAGCTGACGGCGGAGACGAAGGTGATGATGACCGCGGTGATGTTCGTCGAGATCTGGAATTGTAGGAACTTGCGGACGGCGTCGTTGACGCAACGACCCCACATTATCGCCTTGACAATCGAAGCAAAGTTATCGTCCATGAGGATGATGTCAGAAGCCTCCTTGGCGATCTCAGTCCCAGCGATGCCCATAGAAAACCCAACGTTCGCGGTCTTGAGGGCGGGACCATCATTCGTACCATCGCCCGTAACTCCGACGATCTCACCGAGAGAACGAAGGGTTTCGACAAGAACCTTCTTATCTTCGGGGGACGACCGCGCCAAGACTTGGAGGCGAGGGACAACCTCGATACGCTCCTGTGGGTCGAGTGCACGGAAGACAGGACCCTCCATGATGATACCCCCAGCGGAATAGATACCGCACTGATTGGCGATCGATCGAGCCGTTAGGACGTTGTCGCCGGTACACATCTTGACAGTGACACCCGCGTGGTTGCAGGTGGCGACGGCCTGGCGGACACCTTCACGGAGGGGATCTTCAATACCGGTGATGGCCACCAAGGTCAAGTCACGAGAGAGGTCCTCGTACGAAACTTCATCGGCAGACTGGAAGTGAGTACCGGCGGGGGGCCAGCTCTCGAAATCCCGGTAGCAGAGTGCGATGGTTCTCAACATCTGGTTTGCGTAGAAGATGATCGTCCGCGAGATGTTGTCCCTGGTGACCTCGTCGATTGCCTTCGTCTCGACCTCAGAGTCGACGTGTTGACTGTGGTCCGGGTTCTTGGAGACGACAACGTGACGCTTGCACTTCTTGGAGAGGATCTCCGACGCGCCTTTGAGGAACAAACGGTAGCGGCCGGACTGGAGACGGACGACGACGCCCATGGCTTTCCGCTCGCTGGAGAAGGGAATCATTTGCATTATCTTGGCCGACTCGCGAGTTTCCTTCCAGTTCTCCCAACCGAGATCCTTGGCGAACTGGAGAAGGGCGGTCTCGGTCTTGGATCCCACGAAGGTAAGCTCTTTGGACTCTGGATCGACATCCTCGAATGCGGTGGAATTGATCGTGATCGATTGATTGAATAAGTGCTTTAGCTGAGGAGAGAGGATCGTGTTGATGTCGCCCTGTTCCATGGAGAAATCGTCGGCGTGCTTCCGATTCAGTTGAGGTTCGTTTGCGACCTCGGTGACGTCCTGTTCCCGGGGTTGGTCTTGCTCCTGATCGGGTGCGTTCGTCCGGGCTCTGTTCTCCTTGAGGTTGCGAACAAATTTCGCATGGATACCGATGGACCCAGCGACGACGCTCATGTTATTCTGGGTTAGCGTTCCGGTCTTGTCGGTACAAATGACGGAAGCGTTCGCCATCGTCTCGCAGGAACCAAGGATACGAACGAGGAGATTTTCGGCGGTCATCCGTTTCGTGGCGAAAGCAAGCGCGAGCGTTACCGCGAGCGGGAGGCCTTCGGGAACCGCGACGACAACCAATGTTACCGAGATGATCAATATGTGGGTGAAGGCGATGCCTTTCTCGTTTGCAGTACTATGAAAACGGATTAAGGCCAATTTAGGGACAATGAGGGAAACGCTTACCGAGGAGGGTCCCCAGTGCCCAACTGCACGAAGAAGCGGATCATGAGGGAAGTAAACAGAATCAACCCGGCAGCACCACCAATCTTGGCGATGAGTTCGGCCAGATCGTTCAGCTTCTCCTGTAAGGGGGTGGGGTCAGGATCTCCTCGGAGAGCTGCCAGATGAGCGGAATGGTTAGTATCCAGATAATGGGAAAGAATTTGAGGAGCGTACCCATCATAATACGACCGTTGAAACTCTTCTGACCGACAGCGATAATGACGTACTTGCCATAGCCTTCAAGAATCTTGGAGCCAGAGACCATGAAACAGTCCGTATGCGCATTTGGGGCGTCGAAGGCATGAACATCGACTCCATCCCGTTTGGCTTGCTCCCTAAGGGAGATGCAGTCATCATAGCCAACCTTCTTGATCGCGTCCGACTCTCCAGTTGCCCCGGACTCGTCACATTTGACATTATGACCAGAAATGAATACGCCGTCACAGGGGACAATCTCGCCGGGCTCGAGTAGGGCGATATCACCAACAAGCACCTCCTTGACGTCGATGATGTGTTCGACACCGGAGCGAATAACCTTGACACCTCGCTCCTCCTTCTTGTCGTTGAGTATGCGAAACTGTCGTTCTTTTTGCCAATCATTCAGGGAACCGACCATCACCTTTGATATGAAGATGAGCGCGCAAACGTTGTGTGATAGTTGAAAGGCACATACGACGATGAAAATGGCGACGACGATGGCCACACCCTCAATCCAATCAACCGGTGGTTGTCCTGGTACCCGACCCGGACCGAAGTCCTGGAAGAAACCAAGTGCCAAGGAGA
>Ga0307514_10005177_pt1 | contig 11764 bp, 7 predicted proteins | sample 16_EM_MG_FD_203088 | JGI IMG/M metagenome (GOLD analysis project Ga0307514, IMG submission 203088) | Populus trichocarpa ectomycorrhiza microbial communities from riparian zone in the Pacific Northwest, United States - 16_EM | ecosystem: Host-associated > Plants > Roots > Unclassified | place...
AGTTTTTTACTTGGCCACTGTTTCTGTTATATTTATTCAATTGCTACTTTTCTTCTTAATCTTGGAATGGATTCACCAGAAATTGTGAAGATATTGCGATGTCTTTTCTTGTTGCAAATGCAACTGGTGCCCCCCCTATATGGGTGAAAGGTAAATGATCTATCTTATTGTAGCTTTCATCTGTGTATCCCCTCTAATTTCATGATTGCTAATATTACTAGTACTTTCCTAATTTAAGAGGGGTGTTATGTTATGAAATGCTCTGGAATGCACTATGCATTTTTATATAAAATCCTGTGCAACGAAACTACCAAAACAGCCATTTCTTGAACTATTTTAGTGGTTAAACTTGAAACTTCTTCTTCACTGCCAAAAAAGGGATGATAGAAAGATTTATTCTTTTGTGGCCATTAGAAAATTGTGTTCTGTTATTAGCTCCAGCAAGGCTAAATTCACTGATTTCCCTGGTCAGCTTGCCTTATTCTCACATCTGGTAGACCATTTTTTTGTTTCCTTGTCTTTGTATTTACACCATGTCTTGCTTGTTGCTGTTTCATAGAAATAATTGATATCTCAATTTTTCTTTGTGAGCCAAGGAGGTGAAAGATGATGACATCCAAGTAATAATGTTTCAGTTAAAGCGAAAGCAATGGTCTTCATTCATTATATGCTAAAACCATCTGCATCAGACCAGGGTTGTGAATATATCTACACTAATGTTCTCAGTTCATCAACTAAGTAATAGACTAAAATTAAGTAAAGATGATAAACTAAAAATCTTTGCACTGTCTCTTACCATATTGGAGGATTTTTTGCAAGATAGGGTGCCAGTGAGCAGTCTGTGGAGATTCTGTACTGTTGTGCACCAACTCTAATAGGGCCTGCATCTTATTATACTGTGTCGTGCTACAGTGAGCGTCTGTGAATTTGATAACACACAACGTTGTAATGTATCTTGGTTTGCAAACATGTAGTTCCATTTCAGGGTTTACTGTTCTAAGGGTCCAATCAAGGAGAATGATGCAAACTGTGCATGACACTTCCAGGTTTTAATAACATGACTTGGACATTAGTTGGTTTCTCTCTTGAGCCTTAGACCCAAGGTTGACTGATGAAAGTACCTAGCTTTTAAAATATCATGTCTTCTGGTATAACATGGTTTTTGTAACTTGTTCCGTGTATAAGGTGTGCCTGCTGTGCTCACTATTCATCATACCTCTGATGAAATTTCAATTCCAAATTGTAAATTTTGTACGAAAATACTGAAATTTGTTGTGGTCGGGCATGGTTGAGAAATGGAGCTTTAGGTCTGGTATACAGGAGTTGTATCATTTTTACATATCCACAGGAAACTTTAGGAACTTTGTTTCTCTATGGGTGGGATGTAAGAAATAGGAGAAGCATGATACTGGGGCAACTTTATTTCCACTCTGTGAACACCATTGTTTACTTCCCAAACCCCAAATAAGCCCTACTGCTCCGTTTTGGTAACTATCATTTATCAATAAGCAGCACATCTTGGTGAATGCTAGAACTGTGCGCCAGTTATGATCTGGATTTCTGTTCAAGACACATTCTGTCAAATTGTGTAAAATTTACCTTTTCAATATTTCTGAACCTTTTCTATTATTGGAATCAGCAACAAGGGAGAAGAAATTCCCCCCACCTGTTGCATCCTTAAAAATGCTTCTGCTTTAAATATTGCTTTGAAGATTTTAAACGATAATTTTTTGTTATTTCTCCTTATTTGTTTGTGACTTGGAAATATTTCTATTTCTTCTTGGCTATTGAAATTTTAGGTAAGATACATGAGATTGGTTCGACTGGAATTAGTAGCTTGGGAGGGCATAGCGAAAAAAGAACGGGATGCCTCAATAGATTTGTTGCTGAGTTTGGGCGAATGCCCCTGTTACCCACTACTGTTAAGGCTGTTGACAGCCGCATTGCCTGGTTTTGGTGATACTTGAGTTTCCACCATATTTAATTGCAATATTTCCACTTTTTTTGGCAATCCTTACAGTGATTGCAGTTCTTTTTATTTCGAGTTGTGCAACACTCTATATTCTACCTTACTGGTCTCTTTCCGAGATGGAAGCTAAATCAGCATGACGCCCCAGAATGTTTACTTGTATTCTTACCATATAACGTAACTACTAGGGAGTCGGAGTTTGAGATAGTTACCCTTTTGTCTTCTGATGCTGTGATTTTGGTTTAGAATGGGCCGCCATCACTGTAATTTTGACTGACTTTGGCAAAATCATACATAAGATTTTGATGGCGTGCTCTGTTACTCCATACTTGTCATTGAGCAGCAGAATTAAATAAATGCATCTTGTCATATTCTGTAGACAGACATTTTTAACGGTGCAAGCAACAGGACAGCTTAATGCTAACTTTTTTTAAACATGCACCGAAAGCACTACAGGTTAGAGATGCTTTTCAGGCGTCCACAGAAATTAAAGTGGAAGAAACTATAAATTCCGTATCTAGGTTGACAGGATTGTCCTGATTCATAAGCAGATATTTTCCAGGCATGCTGGAGATTTGTGATGCACGTGAAGAGACCTATCAACAAACAAAGGATTATGCATCCAAGCAGTTTTGAAACTGCAGGACTCTCTTAACTTGCAAGGGAAGTGTGTTTATTATTGATGGCTATATGAGACAGACTCTCAGAGCCCGCCAATTAGTATTATGAGTTGTTTTTTAAAGGGGATTTTTGATTGGAAATATATTTAAATAATATTTTTTATTTTTAATATTAGCATATCAAATGTCAAATGTTTGTGAGGAAATAAAATAGAATCCTTGTAAAATCAATTCCAGTACTATCTTCTTTAGAATCACCCCCCCATCTTGGTTTGGTCTGGGACTTCTCTGGACCCTAATTTACTTCCTGTTTTTGCATCAAGCTTGTAAAAAAACATGTTTCCATCATACACTGGTGAACACAGTAATATAACATCAACCAAACAGCTTGTCTGGGTTTGTTGCTTTAACACCACGTCATCGTTCAAAGCAAATGCTAATGATTTTTTTTTTCTGGTCCATATTCTGATTATTTTAGCCCGGTCAAAGTCAGACCGCTTGAAACAAATTTGGACATCATCCCTGCGTTTTGTGGTTGGAGACTTGTGAATCCAGTATAATGCCGGCTCCAGGTTTCTTGCCACAGACCAAGTGCTGCTATTTTCCACCACCGCTACCATTTTTATATTGAGTTGGAGTGCACTAATGGTTCTCAATACAATCAGCTTGACAGAATTTCAATGACTAGGTAGCTGTTTAGATTCAGTTGTCTGGTTAAACAGATCATGCATGCTGGGTATCTGAATACTTTGATGGTCTTTCTTGTTCTATTCTATTTTTTTTGGAGAAAAAAATTGACTTTCATGATCATGGCAGCTCATTGGGGGTATGATCCTATTAAACAGGAAATGAAGTGAACGGTTTATAAGTCAATCTGACATTTTTTTCAACGGCGCCGATCCTTTTCTTGCATTTTCATCATCCTATCAAACTAAGGTAGCTGCAGAATTAATATCCTCTGTGATATTTTGCAGTGATTCCCGCTCTCTCAACTACCATTCTACTTGGTTGAATTCATGGATATTTTGCTTTATCTATGGGCAGAGCATCTCTTAGTATCACGTAACCAAAGTTCAACGGTAATAGCTTCAAACCGGGAGGATTCTAGGTTCATATTCGGTCATTGCTTAGGAAAAAGAAGAGCAACCTTCAATATTTGCATTTTTTTTTTCTTGAAGATTTGTGAAAAGAAGTTTGTCGCGACGATGTGGCCAGCCTAGTCTTAGCTAAAACTATTACATTAAACTGGGAATTGTTTACAATATTTGGGATTGCCACCCATCCAACTGCATCCAGCGATGTAAGAACAGGATATCGATCTTTTCAGACCTAGAATAAGAATTAAAAGGTTCTAACTTGTTGGTGCTGAAACTACACCTGGTTAGCTAGCACCTTTGGCTCTAAGAGCTGATTCAACTAACATAAGGATTCAAATCAAATGCTGGTGTTAATTGAAGATCATATTTCATATTTGCTTATCCAGTTTCTTGAACTAGCGATGTATACAGAAGATAATAATTTCTTTCCAGAAGAGATCTGCATATCAATGCACAATCTTTTTGCATACATTACAAGTCTCAGAACAGCTTCCTACAGAAGAGAACAAAGTTAAAAAGCTAAAATCAGCATTCTTTTCCTTCGTAAGTGCCCTATACTAGGATTATAATGCAATGCTCTTTCGATATACTCATCTCTGTTCAAATTACAAAATCTTATTCTAGATCATTGAGGAGCATTAAGAGGAAAACACGTCTCTTCGCCTCCAGTGCTCCAGAGGAAAGAAGCATACTTGGAAGCATGCTCAGTGTTATTCGGTTCAATTGATAAAGCTTGCAGATATCTCTCTTCTGCACTCCACAAGTCCATCCTTACCCTCCACAAGAAATCTGCGTAGTGACTGAATGCCTCAGCATCTGGTGGTCCAACCATTATAGCACGCTTGAAGCATTTCTCTGCCCTGTTATGTTCCCAGATAATTGAGAAAGAAAAGGAAACAGAATCAGAAATCACATGATTGTCACAATATTTGATACCAGAAGAGAAATACTCTCTAGTTTAGTTGGTGGTGAAGGGGAAGCCATTCCGAAAGGCTTCTCAATCACCAACGTCTGTGGAAGATGAATTGCATAAGACTCATCATGATTACATAATTCGGTAAAAAGGAGTTATGATAGTGAATGTCTCCATCCCTTCACTAATCGAAGGAAAGAACTAGGATTCATTTTCCTTGAGGAATCAAAAGGTTAAGGCAGCTAAATGAAACACTTCAAAAACTTCTCCATATCTCATCTTACTATGTTATAAGCATGTAGACCAATCTTATGCTGTTATGCAAGATACAATTGCATTCAACTGATATCTAAAAATACAAGAAAAGGACTTGTAAAACACTGAGAGATTAAATTAGAGGGTAGGAATCTGGATCACCTGTCGTAGTCGTGACGAACTATGCAGAGGAACTGAGCATAATTAGAAAGCAGAAGAGGGTTTTTTGGATCCTCAGCGATAGCCATCTGATAAAGAAGATCAGTTCTGTAATACTCAACATAATCACTCGGTTCAAGATCCACTGTTACACGTGATACGAACTGTTTCATAGTCTCACGATCAAGAACCTCATATCCTGATTCCACTTGCATTCTTGAAGCTTCCTCTACCATTGCGTTCCACAGTACTGCCTCTTCCACTGAAACCATTTCTTGATTTCCGGGCAAAGAAACCTCACCTGTCTCTTCGGGAACAAGGTTGGGATACCGAATAAAAGGTGATATTCTCCCAAAATGCCAGTCGCCCCCTTCACTCCCACCGATGCTTCGGTCAACTTTCCCTGCACCACCGTTGTTATTTCCTACAGCATGATCAGCATTTGATTGTTCTTGGTCCATTTCGTCTGGAGTTGTGATAGTCTCTTGGAAGATTCTTGGTAATGGAGCAGCAGTAACACCAATGTTGCCAAACATTGAGTGTACAGTGAAATTGGCTAAAAGGAGCATCACATAAACCATGAGCGTTGGTGTCCGCGAAAAGACTTGTTGAAAGAGCCACACAAATGAAGCATTCAGTTCCGAGTGAACCTTTTCCAGAATCCTTCGTAAATCTTCACCGTGAAGACTCCCCCTTGTATATAAAGCGTGGCTCTGAAGCTCTTGAATTATCAACACCATGGAAGCAAAGGCCCTCTTCACAGAGCAGTATGCAGAATTCCGCACAACTGCAAAACCCTTTTGCCATTTTAACTTCCTCTTAAGCATCCTTAATGACAAGGGAATATCAACGCTATTTGCTCTCAGTTCAATGCTCATCCTTACAATCTCATTTCTCCCTGGCCAATCTGGTGGCTCTGGTTGAATTCCAAGCAAACTAGGCTCCAGAAACTCAATCTTCGAAGGCAAAAACGAGTCGGAACTATTCCTATTTTTGCTGCTTTCTCCATCATTACTTTTAGAAATATTAGAACTGTCTGATACTGCATAAGCAGTGTCGTTGTGATCATTTTCGTCATCATCCACAACATCATAACTCCTTGCCAAATATTCAATCTCTTCGTTGTAAAACTCATCAAGACTGTCACTGCAAGATCTTTTCAAACCAGGACCTTTGAGATTCCTAGAAGAACCAAAAAGGATTGATGGATGGGGTAATAGACAAGCCAAACCTTGATTGCTTCCACCACCAAAATAAGATCTTGCAAAAACAGGTCTTCTACAAGTAGATGATAAAGGGGGAACTATGAGATGCAAACTTTGCAAAATCTCCAGTCCCATTTTTTATTGGAGACTTAAAATTTTCTAATTCAATAGAAGAGGGCTAAAAAAAACTCGAGTTTCTCTCACAGAAGGGGAAAAAAAAACAAGAAAGGGAGACAAGATACAGCAATTTATAATCAAGTCAAAAGTCCCATGTTGCCCGTGGAAAATCTTGCCTTTCTATATAAAATCAAAGGCACATTCAAGTCTAGAAGGTCCTGTTGCTTTTAATTCAATCCCACCTGAAAACATGGCCACAAAGCTACCCGTTAGAGTAAAAAATAAAAGGAAAGGGAAAATGAAAATGCAAATCTCCTTTTCATGACATTGCTTTCACTTTCTCCACTCTCAAATTTTCATAATTGAAGAACTATGTAAACATGTCTAAACAAAAGTAACGAGGTTTTAATCTCACACACACACACACACGCGAAGCTTACCAGAATTTTGATGCTAAAAATGATAATCCTATCATGAAACCTGTCAGGAATTATTTTTATCTCTTCTTGTAATTGGGGAAAGAGAGAGAGCTAGCTAGTACTAGAAGCAAGGGTGCTTGTCACATAAGAGTATTTATTTTTTTTCTATTGTAATATACTAGGTTTTTTTCTTTTTTTTTCCTCTCCCAAAAATTCAAAACTTTTCAGTATCTTTCTATTGGCTGTTACAGGTGAAGATTTTGCGGGGTTCTAGTAACTTGCAGGAACGAGACACGTGTCCTGGCGATACATGACACGTTGACACTTTTTATTTCTCGTGAGTTGCGCTGTAATCTTATTCGTTAGCGACATGGCTAAAGGCCTACAGCACACGTAGGACTTTCAAGACTGTTACACATGGTCTCTTCCTATACCGAGTCAAGTGCCCTAGGCAGAGGGGATTTTAACAGCTTTTGCCTCTGGATCTTCTCCTTGACAGGCCCAAGCACCAAAAAACAGCTTCCCGGGCATTTATATACACGTGGCGAATTTTGGATGGGTTGCAATTATTAATGGCCCAGTGATTAAGTAGTTATGGGCTTTGAAACTATTCTTGTAAGCATAATAGTATCAGGCCTGTCCTGAGTTTTAAAAGGCAAAGTGGCCCATTAACCATGGACTCCCAGATCTAGGTCTGTCGATTACCTCAAGGTCAGCTTTCCCGGAAATATGAACTGGCAGCAGAATTTCCTTTGCGAAATGATTATAGATTGATGCCCGTCAATGTGTTTTGTGCTGGAATCAGATTGTCCTAGTCTAGTTTTTGCTTGTTTGTTTGTGTCTAATGGATCCATAATAAGCAGGGAGATAATTTCCTCTTTGCAAAGGAACAAACTGCAGAATATTATACATCAGCAGAGTGAGTTCGTTTAGCAAGCGAACTTTATACAACGTTATGATCTACATTTATACATTACAAAACACAAAAAGAAATTCAACGAACAGAATTTGTTGATTCTGTGCGCGTCAGGTTTTGCTTCCATTTCCTGCTGTTGTGTGCCTTCAACTGCATAGATATGAAAGTATAGAAACCACTAGTTGCTTATAGCTATAGTTCCGACTAGTTAAAATACTAAACAAAATGCCATTCAGTAAGCTGCCCTCTGACAAACTAACTAATCAAACCTTGATCTGTGCTCATTTGAAATAAACTGTATCAGTAAACAATATACCAAACAGGAATTAGGTGCCAATATCAAAGGATTACTTACAGTTGCTCTTACCCTCAATTTAATCCGAAGGCACATTGTCTTCAAGTTCATGAAAAATTGCGACTTTCAGCACGAATTTCTCCTTGTTGATTAGCTCAAAGACACATACATCTCCTTCCTTCAGATTATTTTCCTGGGAAAATTCATTCCATCCTTTTGAGATACTCAAATAGCGACATTGGTTTCTATTGATTTGTATAGGCCACTCTCTTCCGTCAGAAACTTGAAGTTTAATACACCGAGGAGCATCGCTCAAATGTCTTTGAGCAAATTCAAGTGGCACGTACTGCACCAAACAAGAAAAAATGAGAATTGAATATAAAATTTGAGAATCTCACGAGCTTATTCTATGCATGGCATACCAAAAAATGGTTATAGAAATTATATCGCCGCAACATAACCATGAAAGATGGACTTTTAGGCTTGAACATTCTGGCAGCATGAATTGCCCTCTTGCTTTTTTCAGACGCCTTTGCAAACCCACGAGGAACAAATTCTATAGCTTCGCATTCTGGCAACAACTCGTTTTCACCTGCGATTAATGGAAAAAAGAATAGAGCATAATATCACACAAGGAATGTTGCAACAAATAAACAAAACAAAGAGCTCACCAAGTCTAGATTTTGATTTGCTTTTCTTGGCTTTGGTTTCTCCATGGGGGGCAGACATTCTATGTTTCTTCAACGACTTCCCTCTTCTTGATTCACTAGTATCATCTATATAGGTCATCTCATTCTTTACAGTTGTCTCTGATGATGGACCGCGCCCTTTGCTTGAACCCCCCTCTCTAGCATTTAGATTGAAAACTCTACTTTTCAGAGCACGACAATAATGGGTATCCAAGCTTTCAACAGAGCCTTCATCTTTCATTTCATCTTCATCATAGAATGAGCATTTTTCAGCATCATTCATCCCCTCACCTCCAGTTGGTCTCATACGTCGATACTGAATTTCACAAGCAGTCATATCAAATATAAGAACACTGAAATTGGAGTCACCTCTATATCGAAAGACTACAAGGTAACCAGAACCAATAGAATGATGCTCTACAAACTCTTGCCAACCCTCATCAAACCAAATGTTGTTATGCTCTTTTGTTATTCCTACTTGCCATTCATTACCATTGGGGACAGCAACTTTAGCAATATCAGAGAGCCCTTCCCCAAATTTCTCCACAAACTTCCTTGGAATTCTCTGCATGAATTTTTTCTTGAATTAGACTGGTGTCCCAGTGCAAATTATATTATAAGTAGAACAAAAGGTGCTTCAAAGATAATAAATCTCGTTTCGAACATTTGCATTATAGTATAGTTTTTATTATAAAACGAACTCACATCGGCACATTTCAGCTACAATAGATGGCAGGGTATCATAAGAATTGTAAGTGGTTAAATATATACAAAACGATATATGCCAAATGTAAATTATATCGATTACATTGAAATGCATCATTGAAATCCAAAGCCCTGAAGTCAAATCCTGTTTTTCCAACTACAGTCAATGCTTTATGATCAAAATCCTTATCAGGCTTGCCAAGTACTTTACTTTTCCACTCCAATAATAACAGCGCCTTCTGAACAACTTTATGCAGACATGATGAAATATAGTCTTGTATTGGCCTGGGCTTGGAGGTTTTATAATAATGAAAAGTCTGTGCTTAGGCTATGGCCAATAGGCTCATGACCTGACATTATCAGCTAGGTCTCCTTTTGCGGGAAATCCATTTGTGATTATATATAAAGAGCTGGCATTTTGCTGCATTCAGCTGAAAGATAATTATATAACTTTCTGGAGGATGGCCCAATACAACAAAGATTCCTCACTATAGCTTCAAAATTCAAATTGAACTTTCATAATGTACCTGAACGCATACGATTACGACTAAATCCCTGTTTTCTTTCCGTTTTTAAAAACAATACCCGTTCTTTTTTGTCCTTTTTGGACATGCAAAGCACAAACAATGGAATTGACTAGCTGCAGAATCAGAATGAACCAAAATTAAGGGTCACTTGCTGATAATTTTTAATCTTCAATCTTTTTATAACAATGAACTTGAATCCACAATACATTACCACATGCAAGCACAGAAAGCGGAAAAAACGTGTAGTAATTAATTACCAGCTTCTTGTCTTTCAGTGTGCTAGGGAAGACTATCTTGAAGAAATGGCATAGCGGGCTCTCTATCTGAGAATGTGACCGCAGGTCGCGGCTCCGGCTGGGCCCACCTTCCTTCCGAGAAGACATAGAAGTAGACAAAGGCAACTAGCTATGAGGAAATGCCGGTGTTGCAAGAAATCCCTTGACTTATACTGACACTGCTGCAATACGTGTTCGTAGACTGGAAATTTGACAGTACAAGTGGCACATTATCTCGGTTGATGTGTGCACTAGTTGTCCTTAGATTATTCAAAATTACAATTATAAACCCAATTGGTTCCATTACGAACAAGCATAGACTAAAAATGATTAAGATCCATTTATGAAATTTGAAAATGGCACGAGGTATTGGGTACCAAAAATACTTAGATTCGGTAATAAACCCACACTAGCTACATCGCCATTTTTTTACAAGTTAAGCTGTAAATGAAAAAAATTATTCATATTAGATTTTAGATTGAATGATTTTAATGCATATTAAGAATATTTTATTTTATATGATCATTTATTTTTAAATATTAGCTCGATAGAGGAAAGAGGAAATTATAGGCCAAGCTAAAACAATGGCTTTGAGTTTGATACAATACTCGAATATAATATTTAACCAATTAAATCACGTGTTTTACTGGATTCGTCTTTTAGTTGTTAAAATAGTTCGCTATCCTATTTTGATGTTTTTAATTATATGTATTTATTTTTTAATAGTTACTGTTTGAATTTTTTTAAAATTACTAGAAAATTACATGAATATTAATTTTAGAATCTATAAAATTAATGGTGGTTACTAAACAGTCATTTAATCAAATTATGAGCACTTATTCTGATAATAAAAATTCCAATTGCAATAAAAAAAAAGGACATTAATACAAAAAACACCTTAAGCCAATATAAAGTCGTTCCAACAAAAACTATAAATGTGGCTCATCACAATGAAAAGTCCAAAAACAGATGATGAACAAAACAACCTTCATAAGAAAATCCATTACAAAAATCATTCATTTTCTCACATAATGGAACATCTAGAAATCACCGCCCCAACGACCGCCCCAGCGACCAATGCTGCACGATGAAAAATCTAGAAAAACAAAAATTGGTGAATAATATTTTACGAAACATAAATTTTCAAGCCTTGTGGTTACTATATACGCATAGAAATTATAAACACGATGCCAGAAATAAAGGAAATTAAATTGAAAAACAACATTAATAATTTATAATTAAATACGAAAAGAAAATTGTCAGACCATAATTTTTTATTTCTAAATTTAAAAAAATTGAGTTTGATTATCATTTAAATATTGAAGTGCAGAATTGAGTGCGCGTCTGTGTCACTTCAATTGAGTATAAAGCAAATTAAAGAAAATTCGTTTGATTAAATTATAGTGTATTTCACGCCCACAATGATCATTAAATTAGGCAAGTAGTCATACAGAAACTTACATTTCCTTGATGTGGATTGTAGAGTACAACCTCATGTCTTACAGGTTCGGGGAGCCGTTCCGTAATAACCTCTGGGGTTGGAGCCTGCAACAAAAATAGATTATTAATAAATTGAAAATTTTTGAAAAACATTTAAACTCCA
>Ga0307514_10005178_pt1 | contig 11764 bp, 13 predicted proteins | sample 16_EM_MG_FD_203088 | JGI IMG/M metagenome (GOLD analysis project Ga0307514, IMG submission 203088) | Populus trichocarpa ectomycorrhiza microbial communities from riparian zone in the Pacific Northwest, United States - 16_EM | ecosystem: Host-associated > Plants > Roots > Unclassified | place...
GCTGTCGTCGAGCCGCGGCCTCCATCCGACGGAGCCGAGGACGGCCGCGAACGAAGACTGAGGAGCGGTGTAGCCGGCCAGCTGCCCGGCGGACCCAATCGCGTCGGCCTCTGCGACGAGCTCGCCGAGGCCGCGGATCGGAGAACCCTCGCTGCGGTAGGTGAGGGCCCCGGGGTCGTCCGAGACCTCGATGATGCACACCGATCCACCTCGAATGGAGGCGAGGGCTCCGCCCAGCATCAAGGAGACGGGAGTCTTGCCGACCCCACCCTTCGGGTTGGCCACAAGCACCGAAACCGCGCGAGTCCACGTGGCCTGGCGGACCGTGTCCTCGTAAGCCGCGAGCTGCTCACGCGACTCAATCGCCGCCGCTTCTGCTTTTCCTGGCGCGACTTTCACGCCGAGCTTGCTGAGCACGCCGCGCAGACCGTGTTGCGCTGTTCGATCGGGGGTGGCGATCGATAGCGCACCGAGGTCCACATCCTCCGATTCAGTCCCTGCTTCCTCGATGAGGTCGATCACCGGGGGCGAATCGACCTCGGGTGTCGTAGGGGGCGCCGACGGAGCGGCGCTCGTGACTGCCAATGCTTCCGGGGCTTCGATGTAGGAGGCGGCACGGGCGGCGCCGGCAAACGCGGTTCCCTCCTTGCGAGCAGAAGTGGTCGTTGTCATGGGCGCGTTTCCTTTCCGTGTTGTGCGTCGTGTTCTTTGATGTGGATCCAGAGCTCGGCTTCACGCCGGTGGTGAGCTGGGGCCGCCAGGCGCTTCGCGAGTCGAGCGCCGACAGGTCGGCGCCGGAGGAGGAGCCGCTTCGCGGCGAGGCCCTTGCAGGTTTGTTTGACCTTTCCGGCCGCCGATCGTAGCTCTGTCCTCCGCTGCGTTCGCAGATTTTCTGACGCGCCCTCCGGGCTTATCTCGCCCGAAATTCTGCGCACTTCGCCTCGTCCCTTCGCACTCGATCTCTCTGCCGGAAGGCAAACAAAACGATCGATCTGAGAGGACTCCATGACCATGAGCACTTCACCCATTTCGCCCGCTTTCTTGCAGGTCGACGAAGATACCGCCGCGCGGGTGGCGCTGGCCTGCGCCGGAGTGAGCGGAGAAGTTTCCGTACACGTCGGCATACAGACCTTGGGTAGCGCTGCCGCGCTCGTGGCGGCGGTCCACGATGACCAGGATGCTGCCGCCCCGCTGTCGCCCCAGGTACGTCGACGCATCCGATCGCTCGCCACCGGCAACCGGGTAGCTCGCGAACTTCGCGAGACAGCTCATCGCGGGCTGGCCATCGTGACGCCACGGTGCGACCTGTGGCCGACGCAGCTCGACGGCCTGCGTGGTCTTGCTCCCCAGCTTTTGTGGGTGCAGGGCGACCCCCGCATCCTGCAGGAGCCCTCGGTCGCGATCACCGGGACAGCTACCCCGACCAACTTCGGCATCCACATGGGCATCGAGCTGGCGACCGGCCTTGCTGGGCGGGGCTGGGTCGTCGCCGCGGGTTCCGGGTCGGGTGTCGAGCAGATCGCCCTGCGCTCCGCAGACGCGATGAGGGGTCGCAGCATTGTGGTCGCGGCTGCGTCCCTGGACAAGGTGCGCAGTAGCTCGACCATGGGAGTGGCTGTGAGCGAGCTGCCGCCGACCGGGCAGCTGACGCTCCGAGCGCAGCGGCGGTCGAAGCACCTGCTCGCGGCTCTCGCATCGAAGACGATCGTTGTTGAGGCACCTCTGTCGTCCAGTTCGCTGCGCACTGCTGAGGCAGCTCATGCCATGGACCGCCCGGTCGGAGTGGTGCCCGGCCCGACTGCGTCGTCTATAAGTGCCGGCTGCGACTGGCTGGCACAGGAGCACCAAGTGTCCTTGGTCACGTCGATCACGGATGCCGACCGCTTGCGTTGATGTCACGGGTTCACCTCCGCAGTCTCGAGCTCCTCCGCCGCAGAGGTTGCCGACGCGGCAAGTGCGGGGATGACGGGGACCGTCGCGTGCGGGAGCGCGCGGAACGCGGCGATCGCACCGGCTTGCACGATCCAGAACGCACCGTCCGCGGCTTCGCGAACATCCTGGGGCGGGATCACGAACGCGTGTTGCGCTCGGGCGGTGCCCTGCGCTTCCCCGCCTGACTGAGTGGAGGCCTCCATCCGCAGAACCGTGCCTGCGTACTTGACCACGTCCTCCGGATCCTTCGAGCGACCGAAGATGAGAGCAGCACCGGAGGTGAGGGCACGGCGTCGGCGGGTCTCATCGTTGGACAGGCCAGCAGGACTTTGTGTTGCCAGGACGAGGCCGACTCCGGCCGATCGAGCCGTCTCGAAAAGCGATCCGGCAGTGTCGCCCGGATCCTGTCCAGCCGTGACGAGCTGCGGGAACTCGTCGACGATGACGACGACCGGGGACTTGTCGCGTGCGGTCAGCCGTGAGGCGAGGAAGTTGCGAAGGTCAAGCATCAGCAGATCCCCGAGCTTGGCCTGGGCGTCGTCGACGGGTGACAACGGCACCATCGTCACGTCCGCGGGAGCGTTTCCGTAGGACCAGCCGCCTTCGTCGATGTAGCGCTCGATGGGGCGCAGCGCGACGAGTAGGGAGTGCAGCGCTCGAGCGCCGGCCGTCGTGCCGTTGCGGTCGACCGCGGTGTTGACCATGGCGAGGTCGAACTGATCGCGCACAAATGGCCCGGGGTTGCTCAGCCGCTCGCGCAGGTCCGCGACGCTCCGGATCGGTTCCCCGTCCTGGACCGCCTGCAGGCACCCGCGGATTTCGTCGAGGTAGTGCTGGTTCGCACCATCTGCCGGTGGCATGAGTCGCATCAGCTTTGACGTGACCTGCTCGGCGGTGCCGTTGAACAGGTTCCATCCGTCGGCGATCACCGCGGTGTGACCGTGGCTGCGGGCCAGGCCGGTGAGGTGCTCGGCGTCGGCGGGGTCGCCCTTGGCGTCCAGGACGAACACGGGCCACCCGGACTCGAGGGCGCAGAGCACGAGACCGTTGATGAGCACGGTCTTGCCGGAACCGGACTCGGCAACTATGAGCGCTCGCACGGCGGACGATGTCTCGGGCAGGACGAGGAACTGGCCGGAGGGGTCGACCCAGTCGCGCACGGCTCGGGTGTCGTGGAAGCGGTCGGCGAGCAGCCGAACGGTAGCGAGGTTGGTGAATCCGAATGACTGCCGACCCTCAACCTCGTGCGGGACAGTGAGTACGTCGCGGGTGATGCCGGCGATCCGGCCGGTGGCGGTGTCGAGCTTGACCCCGATGCGTCGTGCCGCGGCCGCATCAGCAGCTCGCTTGCGGGCGGATTCGATGCGCTCCTGTACGAGCACGTTCGTGATCCTCCGCGAACGCACCCTGTCTGCGATCGCTCTACGGCGAAGCGACCACACTGCCGGCAGGAGCAGCCCACCCGACAGCAGGTTCAGCAATGCCCATCCACCGAAAGTCGGAACTAGCTGCCCCGCCCAGTCGCCGTCGGCGAACGCGGCAGCGTCGCCGGACTGCACCCACCGGATGATGAGGATGACCTCGACGGTGATGAGGCAGCCGACGATGAGGATCCCGACAGTGTTTGCGATCCATTGCGAGCGGTGGACCATCCAGAACTGCGTCTTGGTGGCGACCATGTCCGGGACTAGCCGGTTGGTCGCGACGGGTATCAGGAGTGGCAGTGCGACCAGGGCGATCGCCGTGATTAAGAGGAGACCGAGCAGGGCAGACAGAGCATCACTCGTCGGGTCAGACGACGGCATCGCGGTGGCGCGCTTGTCGGTCATGAGACCACTTCCCGGTCCCACAGCTTCGGCGCCGGGATCTCGACCAGCGAGGCGACCGGCTCCTGGACTCCGTCCCACAGATCGGCGTCGTTGCCGACCCACTTGCCCTGCACGTTGAACACCGGCAGCGTCACCAACCGGTGCCGCTGGTCGCGGAAGATGAACTTGTCCGCTTCCCGAGCAACTGCCCGCGCCGCGTCCGGCGTGCACAGGTACACAACCCGGGTCACTCCGCCGGTGGCCATCCGCTGGCCGTGGTGAGTGTGGATGAGCTTGTACCGTTTGAGTGCTTTCGGGGTGAGCTCCACCTCAATGAGTTCGACGACGTCACCTTTTACGGCGACCCCGTCCACCTGGTGGTCCTGGAGCGACCGCGGTCGACGGTCGCGGAACCATTCGTATCCGCGCGCGAGGTAGCGAGCCGATACGGTCGACACCGCCAACTCGTGCCTCATCGTCTGCCGGTAGATGTTGGGAGCCTGTCGGCCGATCGCCTGGTGCGTCGCCCAGACGACCTGACCTTCCTTGTAGGAAGGTCGCGCCCGGTCGAGAAGCCCCACGCCTTCAAGGCGGGCTGTCCACTGCTGTGCCTTGCGCAGGCTGACTGGGTGGTCGGCCCCACCCTCGAGCAGCCCGGCCAAGGCCCACCTAATGCCGTCCATGTCGGCGAGCCTGACCACGCTCAGCCAGTCCAACATGGCCTCGTCTCGCCTCGTGATCTGCACCACTTCACCGACCTCGGCTTCCTGCTTGTCGTGCTTTCTGTCTTTCCTGCTTTTTGTTTTCTTCTCTTCTTGTTTTTCCCTGTCCCACCGCCACTCCTTTACATCCCAACCTCCCGTGGACAACTTGTTGGGTGCGAGAGGTTGGGATGCTGGTCCTGCCAGGGAGTGGCGGTGGGACAGGGAAAAACGGGCCTCACTTATTCGTTTACCTATTCGCGCTGGGTGAACGGGTAAACGAACACCCCCGAAGATATTCAGCCACCCCCGTACAGGGGTAGACTATTCGTGCGCGTGTCGCGATCGCGCTGGCGAACTTGTCTCAATCACTGCTTGAGACTTCCCAGAATCGCGGTTTCGTCGTCGCCCGAAGCACGCTCAATGCGTGCCAGCAGCAGGTCGACGGCTACCCGGATGAGCGTGTTGTCGGTGATGCGAGGCGTGCCCGCAGCCTTGGCCCTGTTGAGACGCCGCGCTTCGACGGTGAGTTGGTTCTGCTGATCCTCGCGAAGCCGAGTCTCTTTCCGTACGAGGTGACGGTAGTTGCTGCTGTCGTCATTCGGTTGAGCGGCGGGGTGAGACCGGGACTGGGTCGATGGAACCCTTGGTCCTTCATCCGCAGCTGACGTCGGTTCGGTGCGGGCGGTCCTGCCGGCTTCGACTGCGGTCCGCTGGGGGCGAGCATCGTTGTCGAGATTGCCCAGCAGGTCACCGAGATTCTGGCGAGCCATCACGCCGTCCCACTGCTGGCATGCGCCCAGATAGTCATGAGCTCGAGGGCGACGGCGCGGTAGTCGTCGATGGCCTTTGCCGTCTGCCGCGAGTCTGGATACTGAGTGACCACTCTGCCGTCGATGGGGGCGTCGGAATGGATCTTGTACTTGCGGATCGCGCGGCTGAAACGCGGAACGTCAAGGCTGTCGATGAGAGCTTCGGCGTCTTCAAGTTGGCCAGCGACGCGCATGTCGATCTTTGAGAGAAGGACGCGGTATGGCGTTCCGGACGGCTCGACCAGGGTGCGGATGGTGCGCACCATTGGCGGGATGCAGAGCGCCTCAGGCTCGGTCGGGATGATCGCGTAGTCAGCCGCCGAGAGTACCGAGGCCAGGATGTTCGAGTCGGTCAAGTTGCCTGGAGTGTCGACGAAGATCACGTCAAACGGCAGGGCTCGGAGACGAGTTAGATTGCCGGCGTCTGTGTCGGCGGCGAAGTCGAAGGGGAGGCTCGCGTCGGCGGTTGATGCCCACCATGTCGTGGACTGCTGAGGATCGACGTCGACAACCAAGACTCGTGAGTTCTCTGCTGCGATCGCAGCGAGATTCATCGTGGTTGTCGTCTTCCCAGCTCCGCCTTTCTGATTGGTGACGGCGACTAGCTTCATGACAGGCGTCCTTTCGATATATGACGCGACTTGTGTTCGGATGATTCGGACTCTGTAACTTCCGTAGTCCGCAGCTCCGGCTCTTCGGCGATTCCGATGTCGTGGCGTGGGGAGCTGGCGATGCCCTCTCCCCGTTGAGCCGAACTACCGAACTTCCGTAGTTCCGCAAACTCAGACTGTCGAACATCCGGCGCCTGTTGCCTCGCGCGTCCTGGTCTAGTTCTGTTCATTTCTGTTCTTCCTGTTAAAGGGGCCAGCGAGCGGCCCCCTGAGTGGCAACTTTTGGGTCCTCTAAGGGGTCTAGAAACTCGCCCTCTGCGGGGACCATTCGTTCGTCCCCTGCGAGGGAAATGGGATGGGTTCATCGGAGCCGCGACGTGCGGAAGGTGGGCGAGAACTGTCGAGCAGCAACTCGTACTCCGATGTCTGCCCGCGTCCGCCAGTACGAACTCGGCGGATCGCGCCTCGGTCGATCAGCTCTCTAATGGCTCGCTTCACCGCTCGGTGGGCGGCCTCGCTGGCGTTATCCGGCGCCCCAAACCCAAGCGCGATGGCTGACGACTCACGACCGGCGAAATAACGTCGGGCGGCCTGCTCACCGCGGGGCTCGTCCCAGCACTCAAGTGCCATGTGATTGAGCAGACGCGCGGCTGTATTGCCGAGCTGCAGCCGCATCGCTACGACCACGGCGTTCTTCGCGGCGTACAACCCCATCACCGTCAGGCAAAGCTCGGTGCCGGAGAAGCCGTACTTTCCCGGGCACTCGCCTCGACCCACGCGATCACCTCAGAGCGCTTGTAGAGGACCGTCTTAGGAGTGGGCTTGTAGAACCGCGGCCCGGTTCCGGTGTAGCGAAGTTGCGCCAATGCCCCCGTCGACATGCCTGTCATCTCGCTGACGGCGGCAGGCTGAATGAAATCGTCTTCCATGATCACTCCTGTCTATTGACAAGAAACAGGGTCTGTTTCTCGTTGTTTTGACGGTAAACGATCGTCGCAGTTTTGACAAGAGCGACGCACGATATCCTGCAGAAATGACGGATTTTGGTCCCGCCGAGTCGCTGGGTGAACGAATCCAAGCTGTCCGGAAGGCACGAGGCATGAGTGCCCGCGAGCTGGCCCTTGCCATCGGCGGTAACCCAAGTCAGGCCACGATCGAGAACATCGAGATCGGGCGCAAGGCGAGTATCGATGTTGTGCAGGTTCTGAACATCGCCATGGCGCTGAAGGTGCCTCTTGTCTACCTTCTCGCACCCCTTGGGCGTCCCGATCAGATGATGGCACTGGACGGCCTGAGCCGGGAGTTCAGTTCCATGACGATCGCGGAGTTCGACGCCTGGCTGGCAGGACTACCGGACGGAGCCCGACGCGCAGCCTCGATGGAGGAACGCACAGCTACTGCCGAACTTGAGGCGTTCCGGCTCTGGAAGCGCTATACAGAGGAGGGTGCCCGACTTTCGGTGGCAATCCGTCTAGAGGAAGACGCTCTGCTGGATGCCCCCATGATCAATCCAAGCGTCGCCAGACTTGAAGAGGTCCAACGTGCTGCGGATCGGCAGCTGGAGTTTCTGCGGTCGGCCGGTTGGCCAGTCTGACCCGGAAGATCCTTGTCCAGATCGCGATCTGGACAAGTGGGCCGTTCCGTTCGAGTCCCTTTGGCTGAGGAACTCGACAAGGTCGATCCCGTAGAGGGACCAGTGTGACCTATTATGCGAGCATGAGTGCAACTCGCCGCGTGGTAGCAACGATCGCGGCGGTGTCAGTGCTCTCGATCGTCATTGGTTTCACCGCAGCACTCTTCATAAGGTCGCCCGCGCAGGTGGCTGCCGACTCATCTCCGCCACCTCGCACAGCGCTGCTGGCTGAGGTTGAGGAAGGGAAGATTGCGCAAAGCTTGCTGGCGCAAGCCGTGGTCTCCCTTGGGAATACCATCGAGCTGTCCCCCGCTGCTGGCGGTCTAGCCGACCCCATCATCACCGCGACCCCATTAGCCGTTGGAAGTTCCGTTGCACCAGGGTCGGTACTTCTCGAAATTGCCGATCGACCACTCCTTCTTCTACCTGGAGATGTCCCTCTGATTCGTGATTTGCGGCGCGGTGACAAGGGTCGAGATGTGGAACGCCTTCAAAGCAGTCTCGCCTATTTTGGGGCTCCGAAAGTTGATGGCTATTTCGGAGGGGAGACTGTGCGGGCACTCAAAGCACTGTATAAGTCTGCAGGCTACTTGCCACCCGAGGATGAGCAGGGGAACCTGATAGCGACTCGTGCCGAGCTCGCTTTCGCACCCAACGGAGCCACGGGAAGAGTCGTTGCAATCGGTGGGAGCCTCGGTCACATCGCCAGCAATCCCGCCATTACCCTGACAACCATGCCGGCTATCGTCGTTGCGGATTTATCGCAGTTGGACGCTATCCGCGTGGCAGCTGGGGATGCCGCAACGGTGACAGGACCGGCTCTTGAGACGACCCTCAAGGCGACAGTCGCCAGCGTTGGGACACTTACGAAAAGTGCGGACGGGTCGTTTAGCGTCCCCGTGGTTCTGTCAGTGGAAGGCGACCTACCCCCAGCCGCGGTCGACTCCGCGGTTCAAATCAGCCTCGATACTGCTGCGGAGTCTGCAACTGGTCTGCTTGTACCGTTGGCCGCCGTGCATTCGAACCAGGACGGCAGCACCTACGTTGTGCGGCTGGAGGGAGGCGTTCGGTCACGCATTCCAGTCAGAGTCGAGGAAACGGGCGACGGAACCGCGCGCGTCGAAGCTGCGGCGGGGGATCTAGCAATTGGCCAGTCGGTTCTTGTTGGTACAGAATGACCGCTGTTGTCGAATTGCGCGGAGTCAGCCGGGAGTACGAGGACAAGCGGGGCACTATCGCACTCCGCAACTGCACTCTTACCGTCAATGACGGGGATTTTCTGACCGTCGTCGGGCCCTCGGGGTCCGGCAAAACGACACTCCTAAACATCGTTGGCTTGTTGGATTCTCCTACTTCAGGTAGCTACGCTCTCCGGGGAAGCGACACATCGAGTATGAGTGAGAAGATTCGGTCTCGAACGCGTGGCGAGATGGTTGGCTTCGTGTTTCAATCCTTTCAGCTCCTCGAACAGCGCTCATGCCTGGAAAATGTCATGCTCGCAGATCTGTACACCGGTGCGAGTGAACGTGATTCGAGGTCAAATGCGCTACGAGCGCTTGAATCGGTTGGCCTCGCCGACCGTGCTGGCAGCCTGCCCACTGAGCTCTCGGGCGGCCAGCGACAACGGGTCGCGATCGCTCGAGCACTCGCAGGGGATCCCGCAATACTCTTGTGCGACGAGCCCACTGGAAACCTAGATAGTCGAACAGCTGAGTCGATCCTTGCCCTCTTCCTAGCGCTGAACGAGACAGGGGCGACGATCATGCTGATTACCCACGATCGAGCCGTCGCGTCGCTTGGGAATCGGAGGGTCGAGATGCTCGACGGAGTGCTTAGTGAAGCAGTGTGAGGGGCCAATCGGTGAGCTCCGTTAGCCGTATCCACGTTCTCCGACTCATTGGCGAGGCGATGGCCGGCATCACCCAAAAATCTTCACGCTCCACCCTGACAATTATTGGCACTGCGCTTGGAATTGGTTCCTTCATTGCGGTGCTGGGAGTCACATCGAGCGCGAACAGTCAAATCAGCGAGGAGTTCGCAGCCGTGGAGGCGACTCAAGTTACGGTGCAACCGGTCGCTAGTCCAGGGTCTTCAACGAGGGACTTTCCGAGCGGATCGGAATTCGCCGTTGACTCCATCAAGGGGGTTCGCGCGGCCGCAATTTGGTGGGACCTCCCAGTCGAGAGCGTGGGCGCGTTTGCGCCCATAAGCTCTTCCGACATCTCGACTCCCCGAGTCATTGCGGCTTCACCAGGCTATTGGGCCACAGTGGGGGCAACGCTCTATTCAGGACGCTTCTACGATGATTTCCTCGCCGACAAACCGGTCGCGATCGTTGGGCTCCAAATTGCCAAGCAATTGCATGTTGAAGACGCCGCTGAGCAGCCCGTCATATTCATAGATGGAGTCCCCTTCAGCGTCATAGGCATCGTCGACAACGCAGCCAACTCCAATGCCCCGCTCTCGGCCGTTGTCGTTCCAGACGTGTTTGCCGAAGCCATGTTCGGTGATCCCGGAGATCAAGCGACCATGACCATCGATACCGACCGAGGAGCAAGCGACGTTGTCGCTCAACAGGTCGCTTTGGCCATTGATCCGAAGCATCCTGAGTCATATCGCGTTCTCAAGCCTCCCCCTCCCTCGGTAGTGAGGGACAAAATAAGCTCCTCCACTCAGGGCCTGTTCTTCGCCCTCGCTGCTATCGGCGTTATCGTGGGCGCGGTCGGAATCGCAAACTCGTCACTAATTTCTGTGATGTCTCGAATTCCGGAGATCGGACTGCGTCGCTCGTTGGGGGCGCTCCCTCGCCACATCGCTGCCCAGTTCCTGATAGAGGCGGCTGTGCGCGGCGTACTTGGCGGGGCACTCGGAGCTAATGTCGGGATTGTCGCCGTGGCAGTTGTCGCGCTCAGCCAACGTTGGACTGCCGTGGTCGAGCCCTGGTCAATATTTGCTGGCCCTATTCTCGGAGCCGTTGTGGGACTCGCCGCGGGACTCTACCCGGCGAGAAGAGCATCGCAAATCGAGCCGGTAGAGGCGTTTCGTCTGTAGCCACTGGCCCAGCGACCCGCCGCGCTGACGTCCTATCGAAGCGCGGCGATGGCGTCCAGACGCTTTCGCTCTGCAGTCAGCGCGCTTTCGAAGCTGTTAGGGTCACGGTCAAGTGCCTGCTGCTCATAGGCAGACAGGATTGCGTAAAAAATTCTGGCCCACCCGCTCGACTCAGTGCACTTCACATCCGCCATTGCCGTCTCGACCTCTTGTATTGATGTCTGAGTAAGCGCGAAAGACGTTATGGGTTCGTCCACTGCATGAAATGTATAGCCCTCTTCCGCCATGCAGCTCGACCACACAGCCTGCGCCGCGACTACACGATCATCAGCTAGCGCAAGGTTGTATAGATCGGACTCGTTTTGTACAAAATTTGCTAGAGGGGCTTTAACTAGGTCCTCCACGAAAGCCCAACATCCCCCGTCGGGTAGATTCGCTAACGCTGTCTGGACGTTCGAGTTGTTGGTGCCGTATATGACTTCCTGCTCGAGCAAATGCTGAGCATCTGAGCCTCCGCTGGTCGGCTGCACCTGGATGTTGCCGACGTCTTTCAGGTAGTAACCGCCAATAAATGCCCACGGGCCACCGGGTGCAGGATGATATCCATGCAGCGCGGCATGATCGAGAGTCTCTGCACCAAACCTGCCGCCCCACTGCGTACGAGTCTCGTCGGCAGGGCGAAGGTAGTCGCCAGAGAATTCGACGGTCACCCCGTACGTTGCCGCGCACGCGGCAAGCAGGGCAATGTTCCCTTGCTGCATGACAGTGCGATCGCCCTCAGAGAGCTTGTATGCATCCAGCGGAAGCGTCGTCGACTCAGTAACCGGTGGCAGCTCGTCTGGAAGCTGGGGCGATTCCCAACTCCCGGACGAGTCACCGGTGCCGCCGGTGCAACCCGAGAGAATTAGCATCACACTGACAGCACCAGCCGCAAACGCTGTCCGCGTCGTCAAACCGCGCAATGCTTTCCGGTCACGCCAGGTCGGAAATTGCGGTGGTGCACCCAATCGTCGTGGCCCCATTCTTGGCGCAAGCGTTGTAATAGACGTGACCGCCTAAAGGAATGAATGTCTTCGACGCTGTGGATTTCCAGCCCCCAGTGTTGGTCACTGTTCCGGTACCGCCACCAATCTCGAAGGCGTAGTTCGAAAAGTTTCCCCAGCCGTCAGATGCCGAGTCGTACACCGACAACCGGTGCAGAGTCGGGCTATAGGTA
>Ga0307514_10005179_pt1 | contig 11762 bp, 6 predicted proteins | sample 16_EM_MG_FD_203088 | JGI IMG/M metagenome (GOLD analysis project Ga0307514, IMG submission 203088) | Populus trichocarpa ectomycorrhiza microbial communities from riparian zone in the Pacific Northwest, United States - 16_EM | ecosystem: Host-associated > Plants > Roots > Unclassified | place...
TCAAAATTTAAATTAGATATATTTTGACTTTTTTTTAAAAAATTATTTTTTATAATAATATTATTTTAATTTTAAAAAATTAATATTAAAATGATATTATTATAAATTGATCCGCCCAATCCATGATCAAGGTAGAGCTTTGCTATGAGCTAGATTAGGGTGTGTTTGGAAACACGGTGAAACCTATATTCCCTTAAATTTTAAAATTTTTTTTACTTAAAATAAATTTTTTTTATGTTTTCGGATCATTTTAACATGCTGATGTCAAAAATAAATTTTAAAAAATATTTTTTATTATTTTAATATATTTCTAAGCGAAAAACACTTTGAACCGCCGTCACAACCACGATCCCAAACACACTGAATTTTATAACTATAGTTTTAATCTCTCAATTATTTTATTTTATTTTCAAATCACATGTTTTTATGGCATGTGTTGTATTTTTAAATTATTAACTATGGTTAAAATTAACAGAAAAATCCTTTTTTTTATAAAAAAATAAATTTGAAACACTAAAATTAAAAAAAATCGAAAGCTAAGTTAAGTTTTACTCAAATTTCAGGATAATTTAGTAAAAAAATAAAAATTACCACTGTCTTTAACTATGGTTAAAATTAAGAGAATTTTTTTTATATAAAAAAATAAATTTGAAACATTTAAATTAAAAATAATAATAAAAAACTAAGTTAAGTTTTTCTCAAATTTAAGGATAATTCTTGATAATTTAGTAAAAAAATAAAAATTATCCCAACCTTTCTATAATTTAGTTCATATTATAATAATAATTACACGTTATAATTTGAAAGATTATATTTTATATCATAAATTTTATAGGTATATTAACATTTAATATTCTAAAAAAAATCAACAAAAAAAATATCTAATTATTTTCTATTTAATAACTAAAAAACTTTTACATATTATAATTTCTCAATTGAATAATAATAAAAAAAAAACATCTTGTTCATCTTCTTCCCTAAATAAATTAAAAAATTATTTTTCAGTTTATTTTTAATGGTATGGATAAATACTAGAAAGTGTTTCCAACTTATTTTTATGATATTGTCAAATATAAAAAAATAATTTATTTTTTAGGAATTTAATTTTTTAAAAAAAGTACTTTAAAAAAACTATTTTTTAACATACAATCATAATCATTCATTAGATTTAATTATTATTTTTTTATTAATTAAAGACATAAATGATAACATTTCAAACCACAGCGGATATTCATGCTAAATGTAATTTTCTTTAAAAAATAATGACTCGGTAGTATCGAATAATAAAAAAGAGTTAGTTTCGAGAGTTATTGTCAGTCTAAGTCTGACAAATGAGATAAAGAGGCACCGGCAATACAGACAAAATTGGGTTCAAAATCTTTCCTCGTCTGAAATCATTGGCATCCAATATCTAGGCATAAAAAAAGGGTACACTAACTACATTTTTATGGGGCAGGCCGATAAACAAATGAGGTTCCATTGGATTTATTAGTAAACATGCTTTTGATTCCGTTATCCAGTTAATTAAATAAATAGATTAAGCAGGCAACTAAGTAATTGGTTCTGCAGATAGGAAGAAGTTTTAGGGTTCGAGGACGCTCATTTTTCAATGAAGTACGAAATCTGATGCAGCGGGAGCCAGGCATTATTCATGGGCTGCTGAAACTAATGCTCGCAGCAATGCCAAGCAGTGAACGAAACCCACAAGCATGGATTGGAATCACATGTATTTTAGCAGAAATGATATCAATAAACAACTGTGAAAACATGTTGGTATGCTCAACTTTGACCACGAATGGAGGGAGGAAGCCTCCTCTGCCGTCGAGCAAGATATAAAAATCATACCCACTTGCACATTCTCCTCGTCCATATTGGTGGTGGCTTTTAGTCGGAAACTTGTGTTTACAAGTATAAGGACAAAAGTGGGCCGTTAAACAATATTTCTTGTCCAGAAAATCGAAGTCACGGGGTGGTTATGGGAACAATCTAAATTTAACCGATTTTCAGCCACTGATCTTGAGATTCTGCTGACATCCCTGATTTTGTTTTTTTGTTTCGAAAGAAGAACTGCTCGGGGGGATGATTCTAATTCTTGCTGCAACTATTTTTTGTTGTCCCGCATCAAAGATCCTGCCTCAGTTGTTATAAGGACCCTCCCTGAACAGGATTTTTCGAGGCTCCTTAGCCAGATAGCCTGGGCAAATCAAATGCGCGTTCTTAGAATGGATTATATACCATCATCTATCAGAATAATTATATCCATGCCTTCTCTTAAAAATTCTCAATGGTAATGAATGTAATTATTGGATGATATTATAAGAAGATTAGTAACTGCAAAATATTTTATAGAATTTTTTGAGTTGAAAATATATTTTAACAAATGAATTAAATTTAAAAATTGAATATAAAATATTTTATAATAAATAGTTTTTTTTAAATAGTTTACGAGAAACAATCACAAAAACAAGACGCCCTCTTAGAGTGCAAATCAGTTTCATCGTTTTAACATTAAAAACAATAATTAAAGTTTTCACCGAAACAACCTTGTATATTTGCAAGCACGAGCAGAAGTGGAGGATTGATGAATCTATAACCTATAGGGGGGAAATGAACTTTCGGTTTGTTAGATTTTGCAAGAGTCCTGACTCCAAAATCGAGTGTTTACCAACTGGGCTATTTGCATTAGCAAGCGACCTCCCTTCATTGAATTATTTCCAAAAACACCAGAGAGCCAAAGATGGGGGAGAAAAAAGAGCAGAGAGACCTCGACCCAAAAGATAAAACGACACCAGTAAAAACTATGTTCTAATGCATTGTTGAAATATGCAAATACTTCATCTGTTAGGCCAACCAGCAAGCAAATTCGCCGCGACTCTACTTAGCTCAGAAGTTAGAGAGAAAGATACAGAAAAAAAACAGCGTAAAGGTGCTCACATTGCCTCTACAGTACATCAAGTAGTTACAGTCCGCTCCATCAAACATCATGATGACTGATGAAAAGAGAACGTGAAAGGCAGGGCTAAATGCATCTGGTTAATGGCACATTTTCAGAAGAAATGCAAACAGTATTTGGGCATGACAATTTTCTCAGTGTTACCACTGAAGTTGAATCTTAAGCTTCATATTTAGATCTTGTTTTCCTGGTTGTAGTAAAGATAATAAACGTAGTTCGAGCTAATGTGGAATTTGAATGCCAATCAATGCCATGTACATAGCAGTTGCATAGACAAGTTTTTCAAAGCAAAAACAAGGCGATCACTGTTGAAATTACATGGATGACGAGTCATAAAAAATATAGGAACGAGGTCATCTTTCAAGAGTGATCGCCTGTAAAAGAATGGGAGTCAGTGCGATCAGCTGTCCAACTTCCCTGTAAATCAGGGACAATAGATGACTGGAAATCAGAAAATGAAAAGGCAGTTGACCTTTTTACCTCAGCTTGATATTTTTTTCTTAATCAAGCTCGCTACATGGTGGGCAACCCATTCCGAGCCAGCCTCAGTGCAACAGAAACTATGAGTATGGCCTTCCCTTTCAATTGATAGAGAAATACCAGGAACCTGCTTCGAAATCTGCGAGCATGAAAGTGAGTTGAACAAAGCCTGGAAAGTGAAACTGAAGAATGCTAAACCGAAGGCAGAAACAGTGTAGCTTAATATATTGAAGCACAAGATCAGTTTCTTGAAGCAAGTTGATAAGAAAGAGTAGTAAACATCATGAAGCAGACTCACAGTGATCCATCATCACCATAAAGAGTGCAGTAAAGTTCACTATTTTGCAATCTTTATTCAATCACCATTCCCCAAGTAAGATATATATCTACCACACCATTTTATCACAATGCATGCTTATTTGGTGTCAAAGAATCATTTCAACCCAATAGTTTAAACTGTTAGATGAGACCCCAAGATATGATTTATATAATTCTATAACAAATCCCTTCCAGTGAAAGCTTTTTGAACTTGAAACTTGTACAAACACACTATCTTGTGCTTAATTTTTATCAAATTGAATGGGGATGATGAGTTTCAAACTCGTGACTGCTTGATCAATAAGGCTCCAATACCATATTACAAAACCATCTCAACCTAAAAGCTTAAGTTATTGGGTTGAATTAGTTCTTTGACATGGCATCAGAACGTAGACTTGCTTTAAGCACTCTAATTTCTTCAAAGGAAGCACGACCCGACCAGTTAAGGTCAGGAGTGCATCGTCGATAGAAAGGATGAGGCATCCGGTGCACACCTGAGGCGGACCGACCAACACAGCCTAAAATCCAACCACGAGCTTTTTAACTACAACTACTTAAATATACGTTATTGGAGTTGGAATTACCACGACTGCTGGCACTAGACTTGCCCTCTAATGGATGTGGTAGTCGTTTCTCAGGCTCCCTCTCCGGAATTAAACCCTAATTCTCTGACACCCACCACCACCACCATGGTAGGCCTTTATCCTACCATCCAAGGAAGGCAACAAGCGCGCAAATTACCCAATCCTGACACAAGGAGGTAGTGACAATGAAAAACCGTAGTAATTCTAGAGCTAATACGTGCAACAGACCCTGACTTCTAGAAGGGACGCATTTATTAGATAAAAGGTCGATGCGGGCTTTGTCCATTGCTCTGATACCATGTCAAAATATCATTTCAACCCAATAACTTAAGCTGTTAGGTGAGACCCCAAGATATGATTTATATATTTATCTAACACTTGATAACAAAACTAGTTACACTGGCATGTATCAGTTTTACCAATCTGTGAGCATCAGTATTCTCGTGTGAACCAATTGTGATTGAGATTTATTCTCTACACATTTTAAAAAAACCGGTGGTGCGAGATAAAGAATCACACAAGTCTTTTAAGACATTCAATTACTAGAAGATCCCCCACAAAATAGAGGTCCAAAGACACTTATTGAAATCGGCATGATAACTGGAGAATTCTTGTTGTTCATACTCTTACTTTATATTCCTTAAAATTCAGTAAGATACTCTGCCATGATGTTTCAGAACTGACTTATGCAGTCCTCTCTCCTTTGTTTATCTTGTGCTAAAACCCTCTGATTTGAACATAGAATTTATAGTTTCTCTAGCTCACCGTAGGCTTAGTGTTCATACCAAATCATAGTATCCTAAGGGTCAACTATGCAAGTGGTAGCATCCTAAGGGTCCCAAACATGATGAAGGCAAACAGAAAGAGGTAGTATCCTAAGGGTCAACTATACAAAGGCTTCACCATACAAATTTAACATGCTCTCCATGAGCTAAACACGCAGGTCAGTTGTGCACACATACACAACGAGCTTTCAAGAGGATACAAGCATACAACAAGCCATCACAAGAAATCATGAACCCATCCATCACTCACCTCTTCAAACATTTGCAGCGGACCCCAGTGGTCATCAACACCAAATAAGAAAGCAATTTTCTCGTGATTCTCTCTCATGAAAGCCCAATCTGGCATTTCTGAAAGCTAACATAAAAAGAACCATGATTAACCCTTGGTTGTAAATGTACTTTAATGTAATATGAGGGGTGACACCCACTTAAACCTTTTTTCTGGATTTGAAGAGGTAACATCAGCTTTATTGTACCTGTAAGTGGATGAACAAAATGTTAAACAAAGGCTTTTTAGTGAAAATTTCAGGGGCAAAAAAAATAAAAATCCAAGTACTAATAAACTATGTTTTGGCAAAATAAGCATTTGACTATGAAGGTCAGATGTTAAGAAGGCTTTATGAAAAGAAAGAGTTTTGAAATGTGTCCCCAACATGACAATATGGAACACCTTGTTATAGTACAACAGTAACAATAATAACACATGACATGATGTTCCAAAATGTCTACATTGCAAGAACATTTCAAGAAGAATTCAATATAATTTGATCCAATACTCTAATATCTTGAAATATTAATCTTCTAAGCAATCAAAATTACCTTTCTGAATTCCATCAATGCCATGTAAAGCATGTTTCGGATGGTATGGTACTGTGAACAAATGAAATATCAAATTAATATAAATTAACAAACTCAGAACATGCAGATACCTAGCTTATGTTTTTTAAAATTAGCAATATGGAACCATACAAAAAGAAAAACGAATAGTTTAAAGCTTGTTGCAAATATGTTTGCACGTCATGAGGCTCACAATTTAATCTCATATAAAAAATATGACCATTACCTGCAGCAAGTGACTACAAGCAGCATCAATAGCAGTATCAGACCATGAACTCCCAAGAGATTTTGACAGAATAAACCTTAAAGTGCACTGAGGTAGCAATCCCAAGGATGCTACACTGAAACTAAGTAAAGCAGACAAAATGGAGGACCTGAAAGTCACAAATTTCTGTCATAAAATCCTTGTGCCTCAGTGCTTCACTAACAAAAGTCAAAACTACAGCTAGAAACGAGAGCATGATTTTAAACATGGATAAACAGGGTTCCAGGCCATACAGCATGCTAAAAGCTAATCTCTACCGCTGATGGTTAGACTAGATTAATTAATTTATAATTTCCTTAAGATGTCCCAACCAGATTTTTATCAAGTAACCCTAGTAAATATTCATCAAACAGGCAATGATTGTTGAGGGCATGAAGCAAGTAGCCAGGAAAGGAAATGGGTGGAAAAATCAAGAACTTTTTAATGGTTCATGAAAATACAGTCAATTGTTGATGGTTCCAATCAGTGTGTCCACTGGAGTGTCTATGTCTTTTATCAGCAACTTGAATATAAGGGCCATCGGCTTCCATAAGAGAGCAGAGCATGTAAAGGAAGATTGGAAGGATGATAGAAGTGATGTCACTCAAACTCAAAATAGAAATAAAGCTTACTCTGCGACATTCTGGATATTAGACTGTTGCTTTGATAGTGGATTCAACATTAAAAAAGGGTATAGTCCTATCAAATATGTAACCTGCAACGCCAGAGTTAAATGTCAAGCAGCAAGTTTGCTAATTCAGCATAACATGAGAGATCAGGACACAAACTGGAACTGGAAAATTCGCAGAAAGCAGTCATCACCTTCTCTAGAAACCTTAGTATTTCATGTGATATGTAGGAACCAATAGAGTGCCCAACCTTCAGAGAGAAAATATTAAAGTTACTAAGAACTTCAGTTCAGAAAAACTCATAAATTAAGTAGTTGGCTCTTCCACTTTACAACTTGTACATATGGTAGTGATAATGTAAATAAAGCTCCAATTTATCTATTGATTATGTTTATGAAAACACATTTTGATCCAATATAATGTGATCTTGGTCAGGCATTTCATGGTACTCTCATCTTTGGAATTGAAAGGAACCAAAGGGATTGGATTCCTATGGAAAATATAATATAAATCATTAAGAGAAAATGCCTCCTACCAGTACTATAGGAAGTTCATTATTTTGCAGTTCCTGCTTGATGAAATCCACCTGCACAATGAGAAGATCAAATGGAAATTATAATTTTCAATATACTATACTTGAAAAACAGACTAGTTTTCACCAAGCATAAGTACTTTATATGGGAAAGGGGGGGGCGGGGAAGGAATTAGAGTTCTTCAATAAAGGCAATCAAGACCAAAACTATTGAGTTGGAAATTTCTCGCTAAGATGGAATTTCAATTTCAGGTCCGTAGTTCTGTTACTGGTGCATTCTCCAAAGCTCAAGCAGATTCATTAACAAGGTTGCCTTAAGCTTCACACAGTCAATGAGCCTAATTCACCTAGATTCTTTACCTCACGAGACAAGGGTTTACCACCAGAAATTATATTGCCAAATTCTAAAAGTTTACTCAACATTATTCACCAAGCCAACAGTCCGCTGAAAGCCAATAAAGTAAGAAGGACGACACCTTATGATCAATTTGATCTTGTAATGAGAACAACTTCCCGTGCTCCCAATTCTAACAAAAACAAAACTTCGTGTAAGAATTATATAACTCTCCACAAGTGAACTAAAAAGAAAAACATACAATGACAAAAGCAAGTACCTTTTCAGTGTGAGATATGTGCCCAATAGCTGTTAATGGGCAAAAAATATATATATATATATATACACCAATCAAAGTTAAAATCATATCTCAAAATTCAATAACAAAAGGGAAACATTTGCAGATAAATGCCTGTAACAGAAGCACTTCCACCAAGCAACTCATACAGGGATTCCAAGAAATCCTTGTAAAACGAAACAACACCTGCATTAATTAACAAACCAAAAGAAGAACAAATCCACATAATTCAGAAATCCAACACTCCATTACTAGTACTTGTACTCTAACAAACATCAAAAGGCATGGACTGACCTGGGTTTCCAGGGATAAAGAGAACATGAAAGGTGGGCTTATCAGATTGAATCTCTAACAATTCAGTTGTGTGACTGAAAATCAGAGCACCCATTAATGCATAATTGAATACCGAAAACAACAAAAGAATGGAGTTAATAGGAGATGTGAATACCCGGAAACTTTGGAGAGTCGTAAAGTAGCATGCTTTCTGGGATTAGAAAGCAGCAAATTCGGACAACTCATATCTCTGCCTCTGCTTCTACAGTTTGATGATCATAAATTTTACTACCCGGTTATTACTTTTAGAGAAAACGGATATTGTAATTAATGGATACCTTCTGAAAGTGAAGAACAGTGAGAAAGATAAAGTAGGAGCATGAAGGGAACAAGATGAACAGGTCATTTATTGCCTTTTCTTCTTCTTCGTGTACTTTGTTTATTCTTTTTAATAATATTAACTCTTTTTTTTTATTATATTATATTATATTTAATGAAATGAGTGTTGATCGATCTCTCATGATTGTAATATATGGACGGACAAAATGCCAGCTGGTGGGAGGACTACTTGAAACGAAGGTACAACTTCGATTTATTTTTTTAATTAATGTGGGTGGCCGACCAGCTTGCGCGTAGCTCAATTAGTCTCACGGCCCCAGAAATTAACGACCATATAATCTTTCAGTGATCATCATATTAGCAACTACATGACTCGAACTTGAGATCACAAGGGGAGCAAACCCCTTGATCCCAAACTCTTACCACTGGACCATTTACTAGATAGTTCAACTTAGAGCGTTTTTATATTTGTGGGTGGTGGTTATTTTTCAAATTGTTTTTTATTGAGTGTGTTTATGGTTGTTTTTCAAATTATTTTTTATTCAGAAATATATTAAAATAATATATTTTTTTATTTTTAAAAAATTATTTTTGATATCAGCGCATCAAAATGATTTAAAAATATCAAAAAAAATATTAATTTGAAGCAAAAAAAATAAAAAAAATTTAAATTTTTTCAAAAACATTTTTAAAACGTAAAAATAAATATGACCTAAGAAATCTTATTTACGTGTTGAGTTTTAAAATTATTTTAAATAAAAAAAATTTTAATTTTATTTTAATATTTTATTGATATTAAAATAAAATTTTAAAATATAAAAAAATATATTATTTTCATATATTTTTTTTTAAAAAAATTTTAAAAATATTAATATACGCCTTACATATCCGCAAATCTGGAAGCCAATCCCATTGCATCCCAAGGGGTTTGGGAGGGATGGAGATTTAGGTCTCAGCCCCGTTAAGATGCACAAAGGTCCAAACAAGACGAAAAGAAAGAAAAACAATTAGTCCAATTATCAATATACGAGGTGATTGGCCCGTGGATCAATTTTTTTTTTAAATATAAAATAAAAATATATAATCTTTCCTACAACTCGTTTCATGTATCTAATTCACTTGAAAACATTGTATTTTTTTAATATTTTATTTAATTATATAACAATAAAAATATACTTTTTTATAAAAAAAACAGATATAATTAAAAAATAAACGATAATGGTATGAAAAAAAAAAGTTTGCTAATATTATAAAAAGACTGTTATGATCTTATTTGAAAGCAAAGTAAAAATTGAATGGTGTTTAATAAAAATATATTATTAATTAATTTAATTAATTAATATATTTTTAATTAATTAATTTTTATAAAATTAAAAAAAAACTTTAAAAAATAGGTCACACGTGCGTGCCTGGATAGAATAGCATGTCTAACCCTTTAAAAAAGGCCCAAGCGTATTGGTCTGTCAAGTCAAGCTCACATGTCTGGCCTTCATTCAAAAGCCCAGACCCACTTTTTTTTTTCCTTTTTTTTAATGGGTGACACCTCACCTATAATGGAAACCGACCTGACACCTACTATGATGTTTTCTGGTCACTTCTAGTGATTGAAAAATCAAGATTCAAGTTTTTTAAACCCTAAAATCAATTTTTCTAGTTGTTTTTACTTGAAAGCACCTAAAAAAACACAATAAGAACCTCCATAAATCACTTACCAACCCTAAAACACCCTAAAATCACTAAAAACAATGGAAATCAATCAAATAAAAAATAAACAAACTCATGTTCATAGAGAAATAAAATCATCACCATCGAACTCTTCTTATCAAATGAAACTCAATAACATTAAGATTAACCATTTTGGTTGCCATAATATGGCCAACAAAAGCTTTTTTTCTCTCTTTTATCGTTATCCATTGACTTTCTATCTCCTCTCTCACACTCAAGAACCAAAAAATGAATAAAATGAACTTTTTAAAAAACTAAACTTTCGAAACTTAGAGAATAAGAAAAAGAAAGAAAGGTGGATTTAAAAAAAATGACGAGACTATCCTTGCATTTGATAAGAGAGGGGGACTAAAAACTTAGAGAATAAGAAAGAAAAAGAAAGGTGGATTTAAAAAAAATGACGAGACTATCCTTGCATTTGATAAGAAAAAGGGACTAAAAACTTAGAGAATAAGAAAGAAAAAGAAAAGTGGACTCAAAAAAAGCTCCCCCCACCCCCTAAAATTTCAAACATTAATAATTTATTTGGTTAAACTTATAATTTAATGTCATTCTCAATCAGTCTAATTAATTCAATTGAACCAATTATAGTGATAAAGTTCAATATGTAATTGCCATCTAAATAGTTTGTTGAGTGAGCTAAGGGATTGATGGAGTAACTTTTTGAAAAAATAAATATTTATTAGTTATTTTTGTTTTTTTAGTTTAGATTTTTTTTTATTTTGTATTATTAGGCTTTTTTAGTTTTTTTATTTGAAGGGAATAGTTTTTTATTTTTTATTTATATATTCAGTATTAATAAGGTTTTCTAGTTTTTTCTATATACAGAGTTGTAATAACTTTTTAATGTTAGTGAATTTGTTTTGTAGTCAATCGGTTGGTTTACGTAGTATTGATTTTATTCATGTAAAACATATTTATTATTAATAAAAGCTTTCTATATCTTTAATATTCAATTATATTTTATTAATGAATATAATATTTGACTAATGAATCTAGAGTGAAGATAAAGTTCATGGAACAAAAATATTTTGCATAAGAGATTATAAAGTTGTTATAATTATGATATTTCTATTATATCAAAACATTGTTTCTAAATGTTCCTAGTTAAAGTTCTATTAAGATTAGACATTAATTAGAGTTGTTAAGATCGATGCATATTATATTCTTTTCTTTATGAAAGGAAAAAGTTACTCTTATAAACTAAGGTACGAGGGATACTTAAAACTAATATGCATGTGCTTGTCAAAATGACATGTACATTGAACTGAACCATGAGAGAACTCCATATGAAAAGATCACTTATGTTTATGTAAAGGCTCACGTGATATTTGTGTAAACGATCCTTAAACTTGAGATTACTAAATTATCTTATATAAGGAGTGTTATGCTGTCCTAATCAAGGGTAATAAATTGGCAGATATTGGATAT
>Ga0307514_10005180_pt1 | contig 11761 bp, 14 predicted proteins | sample 16_EM_MG_FD_203088 | JGI IMG/M metagenome (GOLD analysis project Ga0307514, IMG submission 203088) | Populus trichocarpa ectomycorrhiza microbial communities from riparian zone in the Pacific Northwest, United States - 16_EM | ecosystem: Host-associated > Plants > Roots > Unclassified | place...
TCCGCTCGAGGGGAAGCAGTCGGTCCGCCGATGGCTTCCGCCGTTTGGTGGAGTGGCCGAGAGGCTAGGCAGCGGCCTGCAAAGCCGTCCACACGGGTTCGAATCCCGTCTTCACCTCGAGTGGCATCCAGTAATATGGATGGCGCTACAACTGAATACAACAATGAGCGATTGGCGCAGCGGTAGCGCGCTTCCCTGACACGGAAGAGGTCGCTGGTTCGATCCCAGTATCGCTCACAGATAAACGAAGAAGACCCCGGCAATCTGCCGGGGTCTTCTTCGTTTGCAAGCAACGACCCCGTGATTGAGCCGGCGACCGACGAATCGCGGGCGAACGCTCTCGCGTTCGCCTCCGAGCGATTCGTCCTGGTTCGATCCCAGTATCGCTAGCCGAACTGTCCTGGCTCGATCCGTGTACCGCTGGGGTTTCGGGTACGCACTGCGTGCACAACGACGGTGACGACGAGCGTGGCAGCCGCGGCAAGGAAGACCACCATTGCTGGAGTGCTGAGTTCGTGGAACACCTCGGGCGGCCCTCGCCACGCGTCGTCTCCGGTAAACACCTCGTTGGAATAGTGGCAGGTGAAGCCGAAGGGCAGAACGCTCACGGTCCATGAGTCGGCGTTGTAGCCACAGGCGTCGTTTGGTCCGCGCCCAGCCGAGAATCGGGCAACGGCAAGGCTCGCGAAGCCGACAGAAATAGCGAGAAGGTAAATCGGCGCGAAAACCGATGACCCGAAACCACGGACGGGCGATTCGCCATTCAGCTTGTCGAGCTCGGCTCGCTGCGGGCTATCGCTCCAGCGGCTTCGCGCTCCATCCGGAACCTTGCTCATAGCTGAGGGTGACACGCCGGAGTCACCCCGTCCATACGCCTGACGTCTGACCTTCTGCTCGATCGCCGCGACTGGCGAGAGCAGGATAGGGGCATGGCAGAAATCAAGACGACCGCCAACGAGCGCAGCGTCGATGAGTTCCTCGCATCGATTGAGGATCCGGTGCGGCGGTCCGACGGCATCGAGTTGAAGGCTCTGTTCGAACGAGCGACAGGCGAGCCCGCCGTCATGTGGGGTCCCGCGATCGTCGGATTCGGAACCTTCCATTACACAGGTAAGTCGAGCGCAGGGGAGTGGATGACGGTCGGCTACTCGCCGCGCAAGGCATCGCAGAGCCTGTACGGGCTCCACGGCGCCTACGAGGAGAACCCGGCGCTGGTCGAGGCTCTAGGCAGGCACACGACGGCGAAGAGCTGCATCTACGTGAAGACGCTCGCTGACGTTGACCTGGAGGTGCTCGAGAGACTGATTCGGGCTGCGATGGAGCGCGATCCCAACTCCTGAACCGGCACGGCAGGATGGTCTCGTGACCTCCCGACTCGCTGCCCGCGCCATCCTCTTCGACATGGACGGAACCCTCGTCGACTCGACGGAGGTCGTCGAACGGGTCTGGGGACGCTTCGCCGATGCGCACGGCGTAGACATCGACGAACTGCTTGCTACTTCGCACGGGGTGAAGGCGATCGACACCATCCGCAGGCACGCTCCCGGAATCGACGCGGTCGTAGCCTCGGACGAGCTCGCCGCATACGAGCTGACCCAGAACGAGGGCATCGTCGAGATCCCCGGCGCGGCCGCGTTCACGGCCTTGGTTCCGGACGCGGGATTCGCAGTCGTGACTTCGGCGCCCACGGAACTGGCGGCGCTGCGCCTGGCGCTCTGCGGCATCCGGGTTCCGACCGCTCTCGTGGGCGCTGAGGATGTCGACCGCGGCAAGCCGGCGCCCGACCCTTATCTCATGGCCGCGACGGAGCTCGGGGTCGACCCAGCCGACTGCGTGATCTTCGAGGATGCCGAGGCGGGTGTTCTCGCTGGTCTCGCCGCCGGAATGCGGGTGGTTGTCGTCGGTGACCTCGATGTCGAGGTCACCCGTGGCCTGGCGCGGATCAACGACTACACGGAGAGCACAATCGAGCCAGCAGAGCAGGGCTTCACCATCGTCTTCGGCTGATCGTCGCGACGGCTAAAGTTGGTGGAATGAGTGCGAAGACCGGGTTCGACCTGTTCACAGACCGCAGCATCGTCGCGATGCGGGTCAACGGCGAGCTAAAGGATCTGGCGACCACGGTCACCGACGCCGACACCGTCGAGCCGGTGGAGATCTCGAGCGCTGACGGCCTCAACATCCTTCGACATTCCGCCGCGCACGTCGCCGCGCAGGCGGTGCAGCAGATCAACCCGGAGGCCAAGCTCGGCATTGGCCCGCCCGTCACTGATGGCTTCTACTACGACTTCGACGTCGAGACGCCGTTTACCCCGGAGGATCTCAAGGCCATCGACAAGGCCATGGAGCGCATCGTCAAGCAGGGCCAGCGCTTCGTGCGCCGCGTCGTCACCGAGGACGAGGCGCGTGCCGAGCTCGCCAACGAGCCGTACAAACTCGAGCTCATCGGCCTCAAGGGCGCTGGCGCCGATAACGAGTCCGTCGAGGTCGGGGGAGCAGAGCTCACCATCTACGACAACGTCGACGCGAAGACGGGTGAGGTCTACTGGAAAGACCTGTGCCGCGGCCCACACCTGCCGAGCACCCGCCAGATCGGCAACGGCTACAAGCTCATGCGCACCGCTGCCGCTTACTGGCGCGGCTCGGAGAAGAACAAGCAGCTGCAGCGCGTCTACGGCACCGCCTGGCCGACCAAGGACGAGCTGCGCGCCTACACCGAGCGCCTCGAGGAGGCCGCCAAGCGCGACCACCGCAAGCTTGGCTCCGAGCTCGACCTGTTCTCCTTCCCCGACGAGATCGGCTCCGGCCTCGCGGTGTTCCACCCCAAGGGTGGAGTCGTTCGCGCCGAGATCGAGAACTACATGCGCCAGCGGCTCATCGCCCACGGCTACGAGCAGGTCTACTCGCCCCACATCACCAAGGGCACGCTGTTCGAGACCAGCGGCCACCTGCAGTGGTACAAGGACGGCATGTTCCCGGCCATGCACCTCGACGAGGAGCACGACGACGACGGCAACGTCACCCGCCAGGGGCAGGACTACTACCTCAAGCCCATGAACTGCCCGTTCCACAACCTGATCTTCGACGCCCGCGGCCGCAGCTACCGTGAGCTGCCGCTGCGTCTCGCCGAGTTCGGCACCGTGTACCGCTATGAGAAGAGCGGAACCCTCCAGGGCCTCACCCGCGTGCGCGGACTCACCCAGGATGACGCGCACATCTACGTCACCCCAGATCAGGTGCGCGAGGAGATCAAGGGCCAGCTCGAGTTCGTCTTCGAGACCCTGCGCGGCTACGGCCTCGAGAACTTCTACCTCGAGCTCTCCACTCGCGACCCGGAGAAGTCCGTCGGCACCGACGAGCAGTGGGAGGAGGCCACGGAGACCCTCCGCCAGGTTGGCGAGGAGTCTGGCCTCACCCTCATCGACGATCCGGGCGGAGCTGCCTTCTACGGGCCGAAGATCTCGGTGCAGGCGACGGATGCCATCGGCCGCACCTGGCAGCTCTCGACCGTGCAGCTCGACTTCAACCAGCCGGAGCGGTTCAACCTGCAGTACACCGCTGCTGACGGCACCCGCCAGCAGCCGATCATGATCCACCGGGCCCTGCTCGGCTCGATCGAGCGGTTCTTCGCGATCCTGCTCGAGCACTACGCCGGTGCGTTCCCGGTGTGGCTGTCTCCCGTGCAGGTCGTCGGCATCCCCGTCGCAGAGCAGTACGAGGAGTACCTCGGCGAGATCATCACCCGGCTCAAGTCACGGGGAGTGCGGGCCGAGATCGACCTCTCGAGCGACCGGATGCCGAAGAAGATCCGCAACGCGACGCTGCAGAAGGTGCCGTTCCAGCTCATCGCCGGCGAAGAGGATCGTGCGGCCGGCGCCGTGAGCTTTCGTTTCCGCGACGGCCACCAGGAGAACGGCGTGCCGGTCGAGGAGGCGATCGAACGCATCCTCGAGGCGATCGCGACCAAGGCGCAGGTCTGATGGTCAGGGACTACGACGGTACGGACTACGAGAGGGTCGAGAGCACCGCGGACTTCGCGGCCGTGCCCGACTCGTTCCAGCGCCTCTGGACCCCGCACCGTCTCGCCTACATCCAGAGCGGACAGCAACCCGCGACGGACGAGTGCCCGTTCTGCATCGCCCCGACTCTCGATGACGAGACGGCTCTCATCGTGGCTCGCGGCACGCACGCCTACGTGCTCCTCAACCTGTTCCCGTACAACAGCGGCCACCTGCTGGTCTGCCCCTACCGCCATGTTGCGGTGTATGACGAGGCAACGGCAGACGAGGTCGCCGAGATCGGTAGCCTCACCCAGACGGCGATGCGTGTGCTGACGGCGGTGTCGAAGGCACACGGCTTCAACATCGGCATGAACCAGGGTGAGATCGCGGGAGCCGGCATCGCCGCGCACCTCCACCAGCACGTGGTTCCGCGGTGGGCGCAGGACTCCAACTTCTTCCCCATCATCGCCGGCACGAAGGCCGTGCCGAGGCTGCTCGGCGAGGTGCGCCACGATCTGGCCGCTGCCTGGCCCGCCAGCCACTAATCGCCTTTTGGCCTCCGATCGACCCCCGACCACCTACGTAGAATTGACACCCATGAGCACCAGCACCAGCACCAGCACAGACCAGTCGGGCACGAGCCGCGTCAAGCGCGGCCTCGCCGAGATGCTGAAGGGCGGTGTCATCATGGATGTCGTCACCGCAGAGCAGGCACGCATTGCCGAGGACGCCGGCGCGGTTGCGGTCATGGCCCTCGAGCGTGTTCCCGCCGACATCCGCTCGCAGGGCGGCGTCGCGCGCATGAGCGACCCCGACCTCATCGACTCGATCATCGCCGAGGTCTCCATCCCGGTGATGGCAAAGGCCCGAATCGGTCACTTCGTCGAGGCGCAGGTGCTGCAGGCCCTCAAGGTCGACTACATCGACGAGTCCGAGGTGCTGAGCCCCGCCGACTACATCAACCACATCGACAAGTGGAACTTCGACGTTCCCTTCGTCTGCGGCGCGACCAACCTCGGCGAGGCGCTTCGCCGCATCACCGAGGGCGCAGCGATGATCCGATCGAAGGGTGAGGCGGGCACCGGCGACGTGTCGGAGGCGACCCGCCACATCCGCACCATCAACAGTGAGATCAAGAAGCTCACGTCGATGACGAAGGACGAGCTCTACGTCGCCGCCAAGGAGCTCCAGGCGCCGTACGAGCTCGTCAAGGAGATCTCCGAGACCGGAAAGCTCCCCGTCGTGCTGTTCACCGCCGGTGGTGTGGCCACTCCGGCCGACGCCGCGCTCATGATGCAGCTCGGCGCCGACGGGGTCTTCGTCGGCTCCGGCATCTTCAAGTCGGGCAACCCGGCGGCGCGCGCTGCCGCGATCGTCAAGGCGACGACGTTCTTCGACGACGCCCAGGTCATAGCGGATGTGTCGCGCGGACTCGGTGAGGCGATCGTCGGCATCAACGTCGCCGACATCCCCGCGCCCCACCGTCTCGCCGAGCGTGGCTGGTAAGTCCGCGCCTGTAGGCGTCCTTGCACTGCAGGGCGACTTTCGCGAGCACCTCGCGGTCATCCGTTCGCTCGGCGCGGAGGCCGTTGCCGTTCGGCGGCCGGAGGAGCTGGAATCCATCGGGGGTCTCGTCATCCCTGGGGGTGAGTCGAGTGTCATGGACAAGCTCAGTCGCATGTTCGGCCTCGCCGAGCCGCTGAAGGCTGCCATCGCAGGTGGACTGCCTGTCTACGGCACGTGCGCCGGCCTGATCATGATCGCGAACACGCTCGAGGATGCCATCCCTGGCCAGCAGAGCCTCGGCGGCCTCGACGTCGTGGTGCGCCGCAACGCCTTCGGCTCGCAGCTCGACTCCTTTGAGACGGACATCGACATCCCCGTGCTCGGGGAGCCTGCGGTGCACGCGGTCTTCATCCGGGCACCCGTGGTCGAGTCGGTGGGAGACGGGGTCACTGTGCTCGGCCAGATCGCCGACGGCCGCATCGTCGCGGTGGAGCAGGGCAGTCTGCTCGGAACGAGCTTCCACCCGGAGATGACCGGCGACACCCGTTTTCACGAGTACTTCCTTCGAAAGGTTCAGGCCGCCTCGTAGGTCAGAATCGTCGACACTGGTGATCCGGTGAAGAAGCGCGGCACGACGATGGATGCTGTCGGGTCGAAGTGCCATTCGGAGCCAGCAGCCGGAAGAGCTGCATTAACGGTGAACGTCAGCGAGAGCTGCATGACGGGGCTGTCGTCACTTCCGGATCGAATCATCTGACGGGCCACATCCAGTCGTCCCGGCGACCACTGCACAAGGAGGCCGTCGCCGTCGTCGTCGAGCCGGGTGTGCTGCGCGCGATGTTGTGTGTAGAAGTCGATCATCGCGGTGACGCCCTCGTCGACCGTCATGGTCTCGACGCTGAGACCCCGGGCGGCCAGGAGTCGGAGAAAGGCCTTCTCGGCGAAGGAGATGCGAAACCAGGCCACAGGTCAACGCTAGTGGGGGAACATTGAACCATGAAGCTCTACTCGGACTATGCCGGCCACCGCACCCGCCAGATCATCGTCGACGTGCTCGCCGTCGCAGCGATCGCAGCCTGGGCCTGGCTCGGCTACACGGTGTACTCCCTCGTGATGAACCTCGCCGACTTCGGGGTGCAGATGGAAGAGTCGGGCGCCGGCTTCAAGAAGACGATGGTCGACATCAGCGACAACCTCAGCGAGATCTGGCTGATCGGCGACGGCATCAAAGCACCCTTCGATGCTGCGTCGGACGCAGGCAGCTCGCTCGAGCAGGCCGGTCAGGCCCAGCAGGTGGCCGTGCAGCAGCTCGCCACCGGTCTCGGGGTCGGGATTGCCGTGCTGCCCATCCTCACGATCCTCATCTTCTGGCTCGTGCCGCGCATCCGCTTCGCCCGTCGCGCCGGCACCGCCAAGGCGATGCTCAAGCAGGGCGCCAGCATCGACCTGCTCGCTCTCCGCGCCCTTGCCAACCAGCGGGTCTCTGCGCTGTCGGCGATCGACCCGGATGTCGCGGGAGCCTGGCGACGCAGCGACCCCAGCGTGCTGCGCACGCTCGCGAACCTCGAACTTCGCTCCTCTGGGGTGCGGCTGCAGGAGTGAGCGCTTCGCCCTGACTTACAATGGTCGAGCAAATCTTGAAGCAAGGGGAACGATGTCAGGCCATTCCAAGTGGGCAACAACCAAGCACCAGAAGGCCATCAAGGACCAACGGCGCGCCAAGTCCTTCGCCAAGCTGATCAAGAACATCGAGGTCGCGGCGAAGCTCGGCGGCGCCGACCTATCTGGCAACCCGACGCTCGTCGACGCGATCCAGAAGGCCAAGAAGACCTCTGTTCCCAACTCGAACATCGACAACGCGGTCAAGCGCGGCTCTGGCCAGCTCGGCGAGGCCGTCGACTACCAGACCATCATGTACGAGGGCTACGGCCCCAACGGCGTCGCGATCCTCATCGAGTGCCTCACCGACAACAAGAACCGCGCCGCTGCCGAGGTGCGAACGCTCATGAGCCGCAACGGCGGCACCATGGCAGACCCGGGCAGCGTCGCCTACAACTTCAACCGCAAGGGCGTCATCTCGATCACCAAGATCGACGGGGTGTCGGAGGACGACATCCTTGAGGCTGTTCTCGATGCGGGAGCGGAAGAGGTCAAGGACCACGGGGGCGGCTTCGAGGTCATCACCGAGCCGTCGTCGCTGCTCGCCGCCCGCACCGCGCTGCAGGATGCCGGCATCGACTACGACTCGTCGGAGGCGGAGTTCGTGCCGAACCTGACGGTCGAGGTCGATGTGGAGACCGCCCGTAAGGTGTTCAAGCTCATCGATGCCCTCGAAGACAACGAGGACGTGCAGAACGTCTTCGCCAACTTCGAGATCCCCGCCGACGTGCAGGCCCAGCTCGACGAAGACGAGTAGCCGGTGACGCTTCGGGTGCTCGGCATCGACCCGGGGCTCACACGCTGCGGCGTTGGCATCGTGGATGTCACGCCGGATCGACGCGCCCGTCTCGTCTACGTCAGTGTCATCCGCACCCCGCCGGAACTCGCGCTCGAGCAGCGGCTTCTCGCGATCGGCACGGGCATCGCCGCTGCGCTCGACGAGTTCGAGCCGACGGCCGTCGCCCTCGAGCGGGTCTTCGCGCAGCACAACCTGCGCACCGTGATGGGCACCGCCCAGGCGAGCGGTGTCGCCATGCATGCGGCAGCTGCCCGGGGCCTCTCTGTCGGCCTCCACACCCCGAGCGAGGTCAAGGCGGCGGTCTCCGGGTACGGCTCCGCAGACAAGGCACAGGTCGGGGCCATGGTGGCTCGCATTCTCAGGCTCGCGGAGGTCCCCAAGCCCGCAGACGCCGCCGACGCCCTTGCCATCGCGATAACGCATGGATGGCGCGGGGCGCCGTCCGCGGCCGCCTCCGACTCGATGACCCCGGCCCAGCCGAAAAGGCGGCGAGTCGCGGTCGTGCGCTCTAAGATTCGAACATGACTTCGAACGGCGCCGCGGCATGATCTCATCGGTCAGGGGCACCGTTCTCGCGGTGACCGGCACGACCGCCGTCATCGAGGTCGGGGGAGTCGGGCTCGCGATGCAGGTCACGCCTCGGCACGGCCTGACGCTGCGCGTCGGCAGTGAGGCCTTCGTGCGCACCGCCCTCATCGTCAGGGAGGACGACCTCAGCCTCTTCGGGTTCGCCGAGGCCGAGGAGCTCGAGGTGTTCGACCACCTCCGCAGTGTCACCGGCGTCGGGCCGAAGAGCGCACTCGGCGTTCTCGCAGTTCTGACCCCGGCCGAGGTAGCGCGGGCGGTTGCCACGGAGGATGACGCCGCCTTCCGCGCGGTGTCCGGCATCGGACCGAAGACGGCCAAGCTCATCGTCGTGTCGCTCGCAGGCAAGCTGCTGGTCGCTCCGTCGTCGTCACCGGCACGGAGCGCCGCTCCCTCCGTGACCGAGAGCGTGCTCGTCGCCCTCGTCGGCCTCGGCTGGCCGGAGCGCGTCGCCAGCCAGGCCATCGACGAGGCGGTTGCCGGCGCACGCGAGAGCGATCTCGCCACTACGCAGTCGCTGCTGCGACTCGCCCTGGCAGCGCTCGGCCCGCAGGCCAGATCGGGGAGCAGCGCATGAGCGACGCCATCGTGAACGCCGCCCCAGAGTCAGCGGCGGAGCTCGCCTTCGAGGGGGCTCTGCGCCCCCGCTCCCTCGCGGAGTTCGTCGGCCAGCAGAAGGTTCGCGGGCAGTTGCAGCTGCTGCTGCAGGCGGCCGCGATGCAGTCGCGCACTCCCGACCACATCCTTCTCGCCGGCCCTCCCGGACTCGGCAAGACGACGCTGGCGATGATCGTTGCGCACGAGAGCAACCGGCCGCTGCGTATGTCGAGCGGCCCGGCGATCCAGCATGCTGGGGACCTCGCTGCCCTGCTCTCATCCCTCACTCCGGGCGAGGTGCTGTTCATCGACGAGATCCATCGCATGGCGCGCTCGGCAGAGGAGATGCTCTATCTCGCGATGGAGGACTTCCGCATCGACATCATGGTCGGCAAGGGCGCAGGTGCGACATCCATTCCGCTGGATCTCGCGCCGTTCACCCTCGTCGGGGCGACGACGCGGTCTGGCCTTCTGCCAAACCCGCTTCGCGACCGCTTCGGCTTTACCGCCCACCTGGAGTTCTACGAGCAGGCGGAGCTCGAGCTCGTTCTGCAGCGCGCGGCAGCACTGCTCGAGCTCACGGTCGAGAGGGACGCGTTCGCCGAGATCGCGGGTCGCAGCCGTGGCACCCCACGGATCGCGAACCGGCTGCTGCGTCGGGTGCGTGACTTCGCACTCGTGAACGGCACAGAAGCGGGAATGGATGCCGTTCAGGCCGCCCTGCACCTCTACGACGTCGACGAGCTCGGCCTCGATCGCCTCGACCGCGCCGTGATGCAGGTCATCCTGACGCGGTTCGACGGGGGACCGGTCGGCCTCAACACCCTCGCCGTGTCGGTCGGCGAGGAGCCAGAGACGATCGAGTCCGTCGTCGAGCCCTTCCTTGTGCGCATTGGGCTCCTCACCAGAACACCCCGCGGGCGCGTGGCGACACGGGAGGCGTGGCGGCACTTCGGCATCAGCCGGCACACAGAGGGCCTGTTCGGGGATGACCTATAATTTGTGAGTGGACTGCGGCGGTCTACGAAGAGCGCCGGCCACCACTCGCCCCGAAAGGCCCCCATGGATCCCCTGACTATTGCAATGTTCGGCGTTCTCGCCGTGCTCGTGTTCTTCACCTGGCGCAGCAGCAAGAAGCGCAAAGACGCCGCTGAGCAGCAGAAGGCGGCCCTGAAGCCGGGCGTCGACATCATGACGAACTTCGGCCTCTACGGCACGGTCGTCTCCATCGACAACGTCGCGAACATCGCCGAGATCGAGGTCAGCCCCGGCAACGTCGTGCGACTGCACCCGGGTGCCATCGCCAAGGTCATCACCGAGGCCGATGCCGTCGTCGGTGAGCCGGGAGCCCCGCGCTCCGTCGAGGAGGCGATGGCGATCGCCAACGCCGAGGAGGCCGCGCGTGAGGCGCAGCTCAACACCGACACCGCGATCCACCTCGACGAGCCAGAGTACGGCGAGCGCACGGAGGAGCCCAAGAAGCGTGCTCCCCGTGCAAAGAAGAGCGCTGAGTAACCACTAGCCTTGTGTGCTGGCGGTCCATGGAGGACCGCCGTGACGGGTGCGTGTCGCGCGAGCGAGGCACCGTGATAGAAAGCTGAGTTCGCAGGTGGCAAGAACGACACCGGTCAAGAAGGCATGGCGCTCCCTCGCCTGGCTGCTGGTCATCATCATCGGCCTCACGGGTATCAACCTGTGGGGAGCGATCCAGGATGGCTGGTCGTGGTCGCCGAAGCTCGCACTCGACCTTCAGGGCGGCACGCAGATCATCCTCGCTCCGCAGGTCGAGGGCGGCAAGGATGCCACTGCCGACCAGCTGAGCCAGGCCGTCAGCATCATCCGCCAGCGCATCGACGCGAGTGGTGTCGCCGAGTCGGAGATCACCACCCAGGGCGACAAGAACATCGTCGTCTCGATCCCCGGTGAGCCGGATGACGCGACGAAGGAGCGCATCCAGTCGTCTGCGAAGCTCGAGTTCCGCCCCGTCCTGCTGACGGATGCCGCGGCCAACAGTGTCGTCGCCGACCCGTCCGCCAGCCCGAGCCCATCGGCCACGCCGGCCCCGGACGACACGGCAGAGCCGACCCCGAGTGCTTCACCGAGCAACGCCAGTGACGATGCCTGGATCAGCGCCGACATCCGCTCGGAGTATGACACTTTCGACTGCGCGACCCTCGACGCCAACGGCGCGAACGTCGCCCCGGCAGCGGAGCCGCTCGTGACCTGTGACGACTCGGGAACGATCAAGTTCGTTCTCGGGCCCGTCGAGGTGGCCGGAGAGACGATCTCCGATGCCTCCGCCCGAGTGCAGACCAACAGCCAGGGCGCGAGCACGGGCCAGTGGGCGGTCTACATCGAGTTCAACGGCACCGGTACGGAGCAGTTCGCCGACGTCACGACCCGCCTCTTCGGCTACCCACAGGGCGACGTGCACAACCAGTTCGCCATCGTGCTCGACGGCCGCGTCATCTCGGCCCCGACGACGAACGCCATCATCACCGATGGCAAGCCGGAGATCAGCGGCAGCTTCACCCAGGCAACGGCGAAGACGCTCGCCGACCAGCTCAAGTTCGGCGCGCTGCCGATCGGCTTCGAGATCCAGAGCACCGAGGTC
>Ga0307514_10005181_pt1 | contig 11760 bp, 10 predicted proteins | sample 16_EM_MG_FD_203088 | JGI IMG/M metagenome (GOLD analysis project Ga0307514, IMG submission 203088) | Populus trichocarpa ectomycorrhiza microbial communities from riparian zone in the Pacific Northwest, United States - 16_EM | ecosystem: Host-associated > Plants > Roots > Unclassified | place...
CTGCGGTGGGTGTGGGATTTGAACCCACGGTGACATCGCTGCCACGACGGTTTTCAAGACCGTTCCCTTAGGCCGCTCGGGCAACCCACCCCGCGTCGCCGACTGATCGGCGGCGCGGGGACAAGAGTAACGGGTTGGTGCGCGCGCGTGGGTGTCAGCTGTCGCCCTGGCGGGAGCCCAGGGTGAGTTCCACGGTGTTGTTCTTGCCGCCGCGCTCGTAGGTGATCGTGACCTTGTCGCCGGGCTTGTGGGTCCAGATCTCGCCGATCAGGGTGGGGCCGGAGTCGATCACGTGGTCGTCGATCTTGGTGATGACGTCACCGGGCTTGAGGCCGGCCTTGGCGGCGGGGCCGCCCGCCTCGACCGCGTCGGAGCCGCTGGCGCCCTGCTCGGTGATCTGGGCGCCGCTCGTGCCGTCCTCCAGGGAGACCGACGCGCCGATCTTCGCGTAGACCGGCTTGCCGGTCTTGATCAGCTGCTGGGCGACGTACTTGGCCTGGTTGATCGGGATGGCGAAGCCGAGGCCGATCGAGCCGGACTGGCTGGTGCCGCCGAGGCCGCCGCCGCTGCTGGACTGGATCGCGGAGTTGATGCCGATGACATTGCCCTGGGCGTCGAGCAGCGGGCCGCCGGAGTTGCCCGGGTTGATCGAGGCGTCTGTCTGGAGGGCGCTCATGTAGGAGGCGTTGGAGCCGCTGCCGTCGCTCGATGCCACCGGGCGGTCCTTGGCGCTGATGATGCCCGTCGTGACCGTGTTGGACAGTCCGAAGGGGGCGCCGATCGCGATCGTGGAGTCGCCGACCGCGATCCTGTCGGAGTTGCCGAGCGTCAGGGGCTTGAGGTCCGACGGGGCGTTCTTGAGCTTGATGACCGCCACGTCGTAGCCCTGGGCATGGCCGACGACCTCCGCGTCGAACTTCTTGCCGCTCGGGAAGGTCGCAGTGACCTTGCCACCGTCGACGGCGTCCGCCACCACATGGTTGTTGGTGATGATGTGGCCCTCGGTGTCGAAGACGAAGCCGGTACCGGTGCCGCCCTCGCCGCTGCTGCTCTCGGCCTGGATGGTGACGGTGCTGGGCAGCGCCTTGCCGGCCACGCCGGCGACCGTGCCGGGGTCGCGCTTGATGGAGCCGCCGCTGTCGGAGGCGGAGACGGTCGTCGAGGAGCCGGTGTCGTTGTCCTTGGCCAGGGTGTAGCCGAGGCCGCCGCCCAGGCCGCCCGCGACCAGCGCGGCCACCAGGATCGCGGTGACCAGTCCGCCACGGCCGCTGCGGGGCTTCGGCGCGGGCTCCTGGTAGGCAGCGCCCCAGCCGGATCCCGCGCCGCCGGAGCCGCCGTCGGCGTACGGCGGGACGGCCGGCGGCGCGGGTGGCGGCCAGTCGCCCTCCGGGGCGGAGCCCTGGGCATGCTGCCCGTACGGCTGTCCCTGATGCGGTCCCTGAGGCGGTCCCTGGGGAGCGCCACCGGCGCTCGCCGCGGCGTACGCGGGCGGGATCGGAGTCGTCGGGGCGTCTCCGGTGGGAGCGGGGTGCTCCTGGGGCGCCGACGCAGCGGGAGCATCCACCGGCACGGGGGGTGCGGACGGGGCCGGGGGTACCGCGGTGCCCTCGTTCTCGGTGCTCACAGCTTGTCTCCTCGGTCCACGGCTGTTGTTTGTCGGTCGCACTCGGTCGCGCGCGTCACGTAGCTCAACGGTCCGGCGCGATGCAGCTGTGCATGTGTTTTTGTATGCCGTCAGCTTTTCCCACGGGCCGTCAGAGCACCATAAGCGGTGCCTGTGCGTCCTGCGGCCACTCTTTATATAGGCCACCTCGGACATATAGGACGCAATTCCGAGGCCTCCGTTCGCACGCGTACCCGCACTCGGTGGCACCATGACGCGGTGACCCACGTACGACAGCACCGCACTCAGGTCGTCGCCCACCGCGGAGCCTCCGAAGAGGCCCCCGAACACACCCTGGCCGCGTACAGGAAGGCGATCGAGGACGGTGCCGACGCCCTCGAATGCGATGTACGCCTGACCGCGGACGGCCATCTCGTCTGCGTCCACGACCGTCGTGTCAACCGTACGTCCAACGGCCGCGGAGCGGTCTCCGCGCTGGAGCTCGCCGACCTCGCCGCACTGGACTTCGGCTCGCGCAGGACGCGGGAGTTCTGGCGAACGCGCGACGAGGAGCCCGACTGGGAGTTCCGCCCCGAGGACCGCGAGGACACCTCCGTACTGACCCTGGAGCGGCTGCTGGAGTTGGTCGCGGACGCCGGGCGGCGGGTGGAGCTGGCCATCGAGACCAAACACCCCACACGGTGGGCGGGGCAGGTCGAGGACCGGCTGATGCTTCTGCTGAAGCGCTTCGGGCTCGACGCTCCGGACCCCTCCGGGCAGTCGCGGGTCCGGGTCATGAGCTTCTCGGCCCGCTCGCTGCACCGGGTGCGGGCTTCCTCGCCGACGCTGCCGACCGTCTATCTGATGCAGTTCGTCTCGCCCCGGCTGCGCGACGGGCGGCTGCCCGCCGGTGTCCGGATCGCGGGCCCGTCGATCCGGATCGTGCGCAACCATCCCGCGTACATCGAGCGCCTGAAGCGGATCGGCCACCAGGTGCACGTGTGGACCGTCAACGAGCCGGAGGACGTCGACCTGTGCCTCGACCTGGGCGTCGACGCCATCATCACCAACCGCCCGGCAGCGGTACTGCACCGGCTCGGCCGCTGACTGGGAAAGACCTGTGAAGAACCCTTGACCCGCCCACCCCCCGGCGGCCATCCTCCAGCCTCGGCCACACCGATCAAATCCGGCCACACCACTACAGGGAGTGCTCCGGCGCGTTCGGTCCGTGTTCGATCGTGGCGAATGCGTCATCGGACCTGGATTGGCCGGTTTCCGGCAAAGGCCGATGGGGCATCCACACCGTGGCGTGGGGCAAAGGAGGTCTCGGGGGTGGCGTTTGTGGTGGCACAGGAGGTGCCCACGTCGTCGAGCATGGCCGTACCCCATGGCCCTGCGGGCGTGGGCGAGGCAAGACACCGTATGCGGGCTCAGCTACGCAGGGGCGGTGTGTCGGAATCGGTCATCGACGACGCCGTACTCATCCTTTCCGAACTCTTGAGCAACGCGTGCAGGCACGGCCGGCCGCTGGGCGACGCCGTGGCCGGGGACGGCGATGTCCGCGCCGCCTGGCAGGTGGACCCGGTCGGCAGACTCATGGTCGAGGTCACGGACGGTGGTGGGCCCACCCGCCCTGCTCCGGCCACGCCCTCGGTCACCGCGCACGGCGGCCGCGGGCTGAACATCATCACCGCGCTCGCCGACGACTGGGGCGTACGCGACGAGACCCGGGGCGAGGTCACGGTGTGGGTCGTGGTCCACGTCGACGTTCACGATCCGGACGCCGGGCACCACCACCGCGACGACTTCGCCACCCGATCCCCGGCTCGCGACTTCGCCCGAGCGGGAGGCGCCTCCATGGGCCCCTCCGGGTCTTCGGTGCCCGGGCGGGGCTTCGCGGACGCGTTCGACGACCTGGACTGACCACGATCCATGACGACCTGGACCGACCCCCGGCAAGTCGACGACCTCAACCGACCCCGGCTGTCGACGACCTGGCCCGACCGGGCACCTGGACGCCTGACCCGTTGCCCACAGGCCGACGAATTGCCCACAGACCGGCACGCTGTCCACGGGCCCCCACGTTGTCCACAGGCCGGCACGGCGGAGGCTCGCCCGATCGAGAGGGCGAAGGTCCGACGGAGGCACGCAGGCCCTCGTTGTCCACAGGCTCCCATCGGTCAAGTCGTGAACGGCTAGGCTCGCGCCAGTACGAGACGAGCCGTAACCGGGAGACACCCACCATGGCCAAGAAGCGCCCTCAGACGAAGGCCAAGCGGCCGCACCTCACGGACGGGGCCCGCGCCGCAGGCGCCGACGGGCCCATTCCGGTCGTCGGTGCCCGCGAGCCCTGCCCCTGCGGCAGTGGCCGCCGCTACAAGGCCTGCCACGGCCGGGCGGCCGCGCACGCCGCGACCGAGTTGGTGCACCGGCCCTTCGAAGGATTGCCGGGCGAGTGCGACTGGGTGGCGCTGCGCGAGCTGGTACCGGCCTCGACGGTCGAGCTGACCCTGGAGGACGGCCTCCCCGAGGGCGTCCCGTCGGTCACGCTGGCCACGGTCCTGCCGATGGCCTGGCCCGCCCTGCGTCGTGACGACGGCTCGGTGCTGATCGGCCTGCAGAACGACACGGCGTCGGGCGACATCAGCCGCGACCTCGCCGACACCCTGCAGCGCGCCCTCACGGCGGACCCCGGCACTCCGGTGGAGGGCCGACGCGCCCCGGCCGACGGTCCGCGGCTGCAGGATCTGCTCGAACCCGAAGGTGCCTTCGAGCCAGTTGTGCACCCGGGCTTCGAGTTCTGGGTCCCGGACGCGGAGAACGCCACCCAGGAGGTGACCGCCTCCCTGGAGCGGGCCAACGCCGCCGCCATCCCGACCGTGCGGCTGACCGGCGTGGACGCGGCGTACTGGTGCGAGACCCCGGACAAGAACCACCTGCGCTGGGTCATGCCGCACCCCGAGGAGCAGCTTCTGGACGCTCTCGCGCGGCTGCACTCGGCGGGCCGGTCGAGCCTCGGCGAGGGCACCCGCCTCGTGGGTTCCTTCCGCGCTCACGGGCTCACCGTGCCGGTCTGGGACCTGCCGAGCGGCGTCACGGCGGAGGACATCGAGAAGCCGGCCGCCGAGTTCGCCGAGCGCCTCGCCGTCGCCCTGGCCACGGACTCACCGCTGACCGCTGACGAACGCCGCGCGCGCGGCGGGCTGACCAACAGGCAGGTCACGCTGAGTTGACGAAGTCCGTGCGGCTGACTGACCGGTCAGCCGCACGTGCTCGCGCCGCTTCGGCCGGGTGGGCTCACAACTCCCGCTCAGGACAAGCCAGTCGGTGTCCGAATAGCCGAGGACAAGACGAGATCGAATTTGCGAACTGCCGATCTCTTGTTACCGTTCGAGTAGCCCGGTTGCTGGTGCATCCCCCGTCGCCAGCAACCGGGTTCTTCTTTGCGCGGACTTCTTTACGGAATGGAATCGCGCGTCAACTACTCGTAGGCGCAACGGAGTTGCTCTCGGAACGCAGCAGCAGCTGGTCCCCGCCCTTCGCCGCGAACTCCGCGACGGCCGTGTAGTCGTCCACATCTCCCCGGGCGCGTTCCCTGGGCGTCTCGCACATTCCGGGGTCGTCCTCAGCGGCCACGGCGCAGCTCATCCGGACGGTCCGGCCGTCCGGCCCCATGACACTCAGTACGGCGTCCAGCGACTGGCCGGTCACGTTCCGGTAGTAGGTGCGCGCCCAGCGCTCCTCACCCTGTGTCAGCACACAGGTCTGTGCCTCGACACCGTCGGGGGAGGTGAGTTCGGGACCGCAGCTGGCCGCGGTTGCCAGTCCCAGGCCGAGTAGCAGCGGGGAGCCGGTGGGCTCGGCGGAGGGGATCTTGGCATCGGTGCGCGCGAAAGGGCGTACGGCATCGCGCGCATCGGTGGGTGCGGAAGGACGTACGGCGCCGTGCGCATGGGCGGGTGCGGAGGGGTGTGCGGCGCCGCGGGCGGGCGAGCGCCCCTCGTCGCCCACCTGTCCCGCGGACGCCACGGCCAGCGGCAGCGCGATCGCGCATACCGCGACGCCCGCGAGGGCGAGCAGACGACTGTTCATGTACCGGAAGATAACGAGCGGCGACGGTGGGTCGGTTCCGTCCGCGCCCGACACCCTTACAAGTCGGGTGCGCTCACACCCGTACGAGTGAGGGCCTCGACCACGGCGTCCACCACGGCCTCCACATCGGGCACCCAGGGAGCGGACGAACCGGGCAGGGGGGCGCGTTCCCAGCGGATCTCGCCCTGGCCGGTCTCGGACGGGGGCAGGGCGAGGTAGCCGCCCTCACCGTGGAAGCGGAGGGAGCCGGGAACGTGGTCCTGGGCGTACAGCAGTTCGCCCAACTGCTCCAGGGAGTAGGGCTTCACGAGGATCGCCCAGCGGGTGGGCGCGGCGACGACCGGGCCCAGGCGTATGCCCTTGCGGTCGAGCACGCCGAGCGCGAGGGCGGCCGGAAGCGCCGGCAGGCTGACCGCGCAGGGGGCCGTGTCGCCGGTGGCCAGGACGATGGGGGCGGCCGGCCGGTTGGCCCACCACCAGCGCACCATGCGCTCGTCGGTGGTGGCCGCGAGGAGGCCGGGGTCGAAGGGATGGGCACCGGGCACCGTGCACTCGGGGTCGGGGCAGCCGCAGCGGGCCCGCCCCTGCGGGTCCGGCGCCACACCGGGGAGTACGGGCCACTGCCATTCCGTGGCGAAGGTCAGGGCCGCGCTGATCAACTCAGGCCTCCCGTCGCCGCGCTGGGACAGAAGCCTGCGTCGCCTTCCGAGGATCTCGCGCATGAGCGCTCGTTCCTTTCCGTTGCACCGCTGGCAACACCGTGGACCACATCACATCATGTGTCGATCACTTCACTGTGCGTACCTGTTGGCGCATCACACCCCTGTCGGAGACAAGGGGAACCCCTATGGGTCGAACGTCGGCTGCGTCCGCGGCAGCCTCGCCCATACTGCGGTCTACCAAAAGCATGGGCTGGCGTGGGGGTGGCGAAGTCTGGCGTTTGCCGTCCCGCGTATGTCTGTTCGCCTCCGCCACGGAAGGATGGGGCTCGGTCGTCGGTGGCTAAGACGCCCGGGTCCCTCACCAGGTTCCGGGTGAATCCCAACCACCCGTGGCCTTCTCCGAGTACGTACCCATCACGACCGGTGTGACGCTCTGTGGAGCAAGCCCAGTCGACCGCAATAAGCCCTTACCTGGGGCAGTTTTAGGCCAACTTCACTTTTTGGCAAGTGGTGCACCAGTACCCCACGGACACCAGGAATCCCAGCAGGACAATGCTGGACATCCCCTTACGAGTGCGTGTACATGTGGAGACACTGCTAGCGACGCAGAATGACATGGGGGTTTGCGATGCTTTTGAGCAGTACGCACCGGTCGGAAAGCCGGACACCATGAACGCCCCTCACCCTCCGAAAGTGGCTGGAATCGATTCAACGGTTCCCTCGCCCGCACACACTGTCGCGCCCGCGCCTGCCGCCTCGGACACCTCTGCGGTTCTCTCGTCCAACGCACCGGGCGCCCTGCTCCAGGACCGTCTGGCAGGCTGGGTATCGGACCTCACCACGCTGCACGAACTCACCGAACGCCTGGCACGCACGGCCGTACTCACCGACGCACTCCAGGAACTCCTGCGCGCCGGAGCCGCCTTGGTCGGTGCCCGCCGCGGACTGGTCGTCCTGGAGCCGGGCGACGGACTCGGCCCCGACACCACCATCGGCCTGGGCCTCGGCCGCGCCGACCTCGGCCACATCGAGACCGTGCCGCGCAGTTCCCTGTCGTACGGCCGCATCCTCGACGGACTGCCCGGCTGCGACGGCGAGATCGCCGAGCCGGACCTGTTCGCCGCGGACGGGCTCGACCCCCGGCACCGCGAAGTGGCCGCCCGCCTCGGATACGCGGCCAGCTACGCACTCCCCCTGACCGCCGAAGGCCCCATCGATGGCACCGACCGCACCACCGAGGGCATCGACCACGGCACCGTCGGCGGCACCACCCGGGGCACGCGCATCGACTCCACCAAGGGCCCCGGACGTCTCGGCGCCGCCGTGTGGCTCTACGACGAGCCCGCCGCACCGACCGAGCGCCAGCGTCACCTCGTCGGCCTGTACGCCCGTTACGCGGGCGAGCACCTGGCCCGGCTGGTCGAGCTGGAGCGCACCCGCGTGTGCCTGGCGACGATCACCGAGGAACTGCTGCCGTCACGACTCCCCCGCGTCGCCGGAGTGCGGCTCGCCGCCCGGCACCGCAGCGGCCCGCGCGGCGGCGGCGACTGGTACGACGCGCTGCCGCTGCCGGACGCCGCACTCGGGCTCGCCGTCGGGTCGGTGACGGGTTCCGGGCCCAGCGCGATCGCCGCGATGGGCCGGCTACGGGCATCCCTGCGGGCGTACGCCGTGATGGAGGGCGAGGACCCGGTCGCGGTGCTGTCCGATCTGGAGCTGCTGCTGCGGCTCACCGAGCCCGCCCGCTCCGCCACCGCCCTGTTCGCCTACTGCGAACCCGCGCTGCGCAAGATCACCCTTGCCGGTGCCGGGCACAGCCCGCCGCTGTTGCTCGGCGAGCGGCAGACGGAATTCGTGGAGACCTCGGTGTCGGCGCCTCTGGGCATGCTCGCCTGCTGGGAGGCGCCGAGCGTGGAGGTCCAGGCGGAAGCCGGAGAGACGGTTCTGCTGTACACCGACGGCCTGCTGCACCGCACCGGCGATCCCACCGACCGTGCCTTCGCGCGGCTGCACGCGGCGGCGGCCGGTGTCCCCAAGGCGCTGCGGCACGACCCGGACGCCATCGTCGACCACGTCCTGCGGGCGGTGCTGCCGGACGGTCTTGACGAGGCGGACAGCGAAGAGGACGTGGTTCTGCTCGCCGCTCACTTCGAGTAGTCACCCGCGAGGGAACCGGTGACAGGACCCGTGGCAGGACCGGTGACAGGACCGGTGACAGAGCTGGTGCCAGAACCGGTGCCAGGAGGGGGCGAAAGAGGCCGGTAACAGGCCCTTCGGCCCTGGGCCCCCTTCCGTACGACCGTACGATGGACGGGGTCCAGTGCCGTATCTAGGAGGATGACCGTGGCCGACGAGCTCACCCCGGCAGAGTCAGATACCGCTGCCATCGCAGCGGGCCCGGAAGAGTCCGAAGAGCCGGAAGAGCCGATCAAGCAGCGGAAGAACGGTCTGTACCCGGGCGTGTCCGACGAGCTGGCCGAGAACATGCGGTCCGGCTGGGCCGACACGGAGCTGCGGGATCTGAAGCCGATCGCCCAGGCCGGCGAGACCGCCGCCCGCCGTGCCGCGCTCTCCGCACGGTTCCCCGGCGAGCGTCTCGTCGTGCCCGCGGGCAACCTGAAGACCCGCTCGAACGACACGGAGTACCCGTTCCGGGCCTCGGTCGAGTACGCGTACCTCACCGGCAACCAGACGGAGGACGGCGTCCTCGTCCTGGAGCCCACCGCCGACGGCCACAAGGCGACGATCTACCTCCTGCCGCGCTCCGACCGCGAGAACGGCGAGTTCTGGCTGTCGGGCCAGGGCGAACTGTGGGTCGGCCGCCGCCACTCCCTGACCGAGGCAGGGAAGCTGTACGGCATCCCCGCCTCGGATGTCCGCGAACTGGCGGACCGGCTGCGCGAGGCCACCGGCCCGGTCCGGGTCGTGCGCGGGCACGACGCCGGGATCGAGGCCGCGCTGACCGACAAGGTCACCGCCGAGCGCGACGAGGAACTGCGGGTCTTCCTGTCCGAGGCGCGGCTGGTCAAGGACGAGTTCGAGGTCGGTGAGCTGCAGAAGGCGGTCGACTCGACGGTCCGCGGTTTCGAGGACGTCGTCCGGGTGCTCGACAAGGCCGAGGCGACCTCCGAGCGGTACATCGAGGGCACGTTCTTCCTCCGCGCGCGCGTGGAGGGCAACGACGTCGGCTACGGCTCCATCTGCGCCTCCGGTCCGCACGCCTGCACCCTGCACTGGGTGCGCAACGACGGGCCCGTGCGCTCCGGTGACCTGCTGCTGCTCGACGCGGGCGTCGAGACGCACACGTACTACACCGCGGACGTCACGCGCACGCTGCCGGTCAACGGCCGGTACAGCGAGATCCAGAAGAAGATCTACGACGCGGTGTACGAGGCCCAGGAGGCCGGTATCGCGGCCGTGCAGCCCGGTGGGAAGTACCGGGACTTCCATGACGCGGCCCAACGGGTGCTGACCGAACGGCTCGTGGAGTGGGGGCTCGTCGAAGGGCCGGTCGAGCGGGTGCTGGAGCTGGGGTTGCAGCGCCGGTGGACCCTGCACGGCACCGGGCACATGCTCGGCATGGACGTCCACGACTGCGCCGCCGCGCGCGTGGAGTCGTATGTGGACGGCACGCTGGAGCCGGGGGTGGTGCTGACCGTCGAGCCCGGTCTGTACTTCCAGGCCGACGATCTGACCGTGCCCGAGGAGTACCGGGGGATCGGCGTGCGGATCGAGGACGACATTCTGGTGACGGAGGACGGGAACCGGAACCTGTCGGCCGGGTTGCCTCGCCGGTCCGATGAGGTCGAGGCGTGGATGGCGGCCCTGAAGAAGGGCTGATTCACCCGCCTCCAGGTGTCCTTCAGGGGATGGCGCCGGGGCACGTGGCGTACTGGGCACCGCTTCCAAGACGCTGCGGCTCGGCTGGATGGTGCTGCCGCCGCACCTGGTGGGCGCGGTGGCCGACGCCAGGCGCACAGCGACCATCACACCGAGTCCATCGGCCAGTTGGCGCCGGTCGAGCTGATCGGCGGCCATGTCTACGACCGGCGTGTGCGGGCGTGCCGACTGCGGTACCGGCGCCGGCGGGACCAACTTCTGGTCCGACTGGGCCGATTGGACCAGTCGGACCGGCTGGACCGGCTGGACCGGCTGGACCGGGGGGCGCGTACGCGGGATCGCGGCCGGGCCGCGCGCGCTCGCACCTCAGCAGCACTGGCACACATGGGCGAGTACCAGGGCTTCTTCGGCACCGGCCTGACCGTCGCCCGCACCCTCGGCCCACTGGTCCTGACCTCGCCGCTGCTGGGCGGGGCGGCGCCGGCGTCGTACGCGATGGGCCCGGCGGCCCGCCGGGCCCACCACCGGGCGGAGCTCGGACGGCCCGTCCTGGCGAGCTGACGACGACCGCCCGTTGCCACCAACCGCCCGCCCTGCGAGGTGACGACCGCCCGTTACGGCGAACTCCTCACGAATGCACGGCCACCCGCCCTCGGGCACCGACCGTCACCGCAAGCGCGTCCAGGAACAGCGCCCCCGCCAGCAGTCCCGCGCTGCCGCGGGGGCTCCACGCGCGCGCGTGGAGGTCCGCGTCGAGGCTGTGCAGGGCGTCGCGGCCCAGATCGGTCGCCGTACCGCCCGCCTCCAGGACCGCGCGGGCGCCCGCCTGGACATGACGCAGGCCGATGGGGCCCGTGGCGTAAAGGAGTTCGGTGTCCTGCAAGGTGGACATCACGGTCAGGAGGGCGTCCAGGCGGGCCTGGTCCTCCGTGGCGCCGGCGGTGCGCGCGGCGGCGAGGGCGTCCAACGCCCGCCGTACGTGCGGGAATCCAGCCCGTGCCTCACCGCGCGCACCGGCCGCCCCGTACTTCGCCGAGATCGACGAGCCGCGCGAGGGCCGCCGCGGTGCCCGGCGGTCGGGGTGCGCGGCGATCCGCTTGGCGGCCGCGGTCACCTCCCGCGCCCGGGCACCGGGGTCGAGGGCGGCCGCGGCGACCAGCAGGCCGAGCGTCCACAGGGCGCCCCGGTGGCCGCCGCCGGTGAGGCCCACCGAATGCTCGGTGCACCTGCCGATCGCGCCCAGTTCGATACGGAGCTGGGGCGTGGGTTCGCCGGTGCGGCGGGCGGCTGCGGCCATCGCCGTGAAGCCGGGCGCGAGCGCCTTGGCCGACCAGCGCAGGGAGTCGTGGTCCCGGCCTCCGGCCCGGGCGGCGAGGTCACGCGGATCGGGCAGGCCCGGCTTGGGAGCCAGGGCCAGCTGCACGGTCAGCGCGTCCACGGCGGCCTGGGCCAACGCGTCGTCCTCTCGGCTGCGCATGCGCTACGAGGACGCCGAGGCCGACGGGGAGGCGCTGTCACTCGGCGGGGCGCCCGTGGGAGCGCCGCTCGGGGCGCCGCTCGGGG
>Ga0307514_10005182_pt1 | contig 11760 bp, 11 predicted proteins | sample 16_EM_MG_FD_203088 | JGI IMG/M metagenome (GOLD analysis project Ga0307514, IMG submission 203088) | Populus trichocarpa ectomycorrhiza microbial communities from riparian zone in the Pacific Northwest, United States - 16_EM | ecosystem: Host-associated > Plants > Roots > Unclassified | place...
CCACTCCTATTTTTTTTAAAAAAATAAGACAAATAACGCGTCATCTGTCTGCCCAGATTTCAGTCACTATTATGGTGGTTGGAAAATAAGGGCAGATTGTTTTTTTTTCTTAAAAAAAAACCTATTTTTCAACCAATTTTCACCTAAAAGCATATAAAAAAAACCCTTACAAACATATAAAAAAAATAAAATAAATTATCTACATAGAAAACCAAAAAAAATAGTCCGAAAATACAAAATCAAATCGATTAAAAAACAATCACCATCAAACCTCTCTAATCTAATTGAACCAAGTTAGACTTCTTTCGTGGTCAGAATCGTTGTCAACTGATAATTTGCTCTCTACAACTCGAATCCAATAGAACTCACATCTTTTAAACCTAGGGACTAAAATAAAATAAAATGAATTTTTGGATCAAAATTGAATTTTCAAAAAATATAAGGAATGTTAAGGTTGAAAAGTAAAAGCAAAGGGATGAAAATGAATTTTTTAACCTAATTCTAAATTGGTCATAAGTTTTCTTTCTGTTTTAGTCTCTAGTCCTGTATTATTAAAATTTTATTTTCTTAAAACATTTTGATCACTTAGCCATCAAATTTGATATGAAAAAAAATCAAAGTGATAAAAAAAGTTTGATAATCAATTTTAAAAAATTTAATAGTATTAAGAATCTAATGCCTTTTAGTTTTTTCTCTTATTTAATTGAATAATACACACTTCTAGCTTGCAACATTCAATGAAATCTATTGACCCACTTAACAAGGGGTAAAAGAGGGTTTTACCTAAGAAAATTGTTAGAATAATATTTATTATACAAGTTATTATGATAGTGTTTAATTTAATTTTATTTCATTTATGTAGTGGTAATAGGACTTTTCTATTCTATTATAGTATTAGTTGTTAATGCAGTGATGAGGAAAATGTTAAAAGCGTCCATGTCATTAACTTGTATTGGAAACTCTTACTCCCTGTAAGAAAATTTGTGTAGCAAAATTGTCAATATTTTTTCAAACACCCTTTTGAAATCATGAAAGATTTCTCTCATCAAATCATGACATACTTTACTCCTTAATTTATGGGTTGATTTACTCCTAGATATCAAAGCTAAAAATAGAAAAGTTTGTCCCTTCATTTTTTAGCTATAAAAAGGCACTAAGAAGAGTGTTATGGTATGTGTAAATAAGAATAGCATAAAGAGTGAAAGAAAGTGTGCAATTAGTGTAAGTGATTTGAGAGTGAGACAAAACAAGTTTGAGAAAAACACTGAGTGCAAGAGTGAAATACTAGGTTTTTTTGGGATTGTATTGGGATTAAGTATGGTGTTTGTATCATTCTTCCAATAATATACAATTTGTTGCCTCTATGGATGTACCTAATTTAGGGAACCATGTAAATCTACTTTTTGTATGCTTTTTTTTTATGTTTGTTTTCGGTCTTGTATGTACAACAAATTGGTCTCCGAGTATCAAGGAAGCCAAAACATTGGAAAAACATGTTTTTTAGCTCTTGGTTCAAAGTTGTAGAATTTTCAAAGTCCTCAAATCTAGATTTTGATTGCACCAGCAGATTCATCTCATCGATGTGATTCTTATATATAAAATTGATTGAAATTAGAGTTAAAATGAGCCTTGTAGAGCTCGCTGAAGTTTCATAAAAAAATTGCTAGAAAAACCAATTAGTGTTGGAATTCTGGCTTGAGAAGACGTTGACACGTAAGAACTCATGTAAGACACGGAGTCATCACCCATTTCATCAACATAAAGGTCCTATAGTGCCACATTGGTTGCCTTTCCATATAACAATGTGGAATATTCTTTTAGGATTTAACAAAATATTCCTTAGCAGAGTCAACTTAGTTAGATTGGTTTTTTAGCTAATTTAGTGATTTTTTAGCTTGTTTATGGCCAAATCAACTTCATTCCTGGCATTTTCAATAATTCTGGATACAATAGTGGTGTTTTATTTTGTGAAAAAAGCACACCAAAGTTATTGTTTTGGAGTTTTTGAGATTTGAAGTGTGTGTTTTAACAATTTCAAAAGTCCATTTGTAATCCAAAATGTCCTAATGACTGATGTTCTAGAAGAAAAAATAGAAGAAAGTGCTAGTATCCCTCCATACTATATCCCGATATCTAATTACCAAATTCGAGGTTTAGAAGTTTGATGGAAAAGGCAATTTTGGCATGTGTAAATATGAAGTTTTGAATGTACTTTTCTAAATGAATTTGGATTTCACTCTGGAAGATAAATGGAAGATCTGGATAAGAAAATATAGGAAAGGTTAAATTAGTTGACCTGTAGTTCCATTTGATTTTGTCTTGTAAAAGATCAGAAACATGCCTTTTTAGAACAAAACTCTGCAAAAGAATTATGGCAAGCACTAGAAAACAAGCTTATGAAGAAGAGTATAGAGAATCATCTCTACTTGACGAAGAGGATCTTCCATCTTAAGTATAAAAAAGGTACTTTTATGAGTGATCATCTAAATAATTTCAATAAAATGATAGTTGATTTGAAAATTTTAATTGTGGAAATCAATGATGAAGATAAAGCCCTACACTGTTATTGAATTCCCTGTTTGAGACATATGAACATCTCATCACCACTTTACTATATGGTAAATAAAAGATTAAATTTATTGACATATCTAATGCTTTGGTGAATAATGAATATCGGAAGAAGGAGCAAATTGTTCACAAGGAGTCAACTTTAAAAGCATTGATAGTTAAAGGCAGAACAAACACTAGGAGATTTAGAGAGGGTGAGGTAGATCTCGCTTAAAATAAATGGGAGAATCATCAAACAAATGATATCTTGTAAAACATGAGTGTGCTTTTTGTATAAGAAAATGGATACTAAAAGAAAGATTGTCTAAACAAAAACAACAAGGATAAGGATGAACCAACTATGAACGTCCCACGAGATGAAGATGGACAAGACTATGTATTAATGGTCTCATCACCTGAAAACCATTCTAGTGAATGGGTTATTGATTCTAGATGTTCTTATCACATGTGCTCCAACAAGCATTTGTTATCAAGACTCGGGGAGTTTGATGAAGAAGTTGTATTAATGGGTAATGATGATGTTTGTGGGATCAAAAAGATTGGGACTATCCATTTAAGATGTATAATAGGGTAGTCAAGACACTTATAGAGGTACAATATGTACTTGACTTACAGAAAAATCTTTTCTCACTTGAAGTTCTAGAATCTAGTAGTTACAAGATTATCATGCATGATGGAATCCTAAGAGAAATATATGGTATACTGGTTGCTTTAAGAGGCACAATGATAGAAGATTTATATTTCATGGACGAGTCTATAATCACTAGTAGAGTAACTATCTCCAAGAGCTTAGAAAATGATAAAGCAGATAATTTTCAAACTTTAGCACATGTGTATAAGGCATGAAGGTGAAAAGGCTTTGTAAGGATTGATCAAACAAGGTCTATTAAAAGGTGCCAAGATTGGGAAGCACATGTTTTGTGAGCATTGTGCTATTTGAAAACAGACAAGGGTCAAGTTTGGAACCACAAACTTTAACACAAAAGGAATTCTAGATTACATTCACACAAATGTTTGGGGACTTTTAAATATGAATCTATTGGAGGTAATGGTTGGTTTGTTACTTTTATTGATGATTTATCAACAATATAGGTGTACATGATGAAATACAAGGATAAGGTCCTTGATATTTTTCTAAAATGAAAGAAAATGGTGAAAACTCAAATTGGAAAGAGAATTAAGACTCTTCAGTTAGATAATGATGGTGAGTACACTTCAAATCCTTTCTTTGAAGTTTTCCAAGATGAAGGGTTCAAGGGACATTTTACTGTTTGCAAAACACCACAACAAAATAGAGTGACAAAACACATAAACCGTATATTGGTGAAGAAAATTCAATGTAAGCTATCATATTAGAGACTAAGCAAAGCATTCTAGGAAGAGGCATTAAACTATGCTCATCATATTAGTAATCGGTTACCTAAAATAACATTAAATGGAAGAACCATTTTAGAGGTATGGTCAAGCTCTTTTACAAATGATTGTGACTTTATGTATGAATTTGGATGTTCAACATGTTATCATATTACTGAGTCCAAGCTAGATTCTAGAGTCAAGAAAGTTGTATTTTTAGGCTTTAATAGAGGAGTAAAGAACTATAGACTTTGGTGTTCTAAATCAAAGTAAGTGATTTTGAGTATAAATGTCATGTTCAATGAGTCTGGCATGCTACAACAAGAGAAATCACAAGAGAAGAAGAAAAAATCATGTGATACACAATAGATGGAGTTTGAAACTTCAACCATTCCTATAAAACTATTTAGACAGTCCCTACTAAAGGAGATTCAAATGAAAGCTTAAATAAAGAGGAAGTTATAACTCTAGAAACCACATAACAACAACAACCTATTGCAACAAGTAAACCAAAAAGAGCAATTAAGAAACCTGTTCAGTATTCTACTATGGTGGCTTATACACTTTCGATGATTGATGGTAGAATCCCCTGCACCTACAAAGAAGCAGTACAAAGTGTAGAAAGTGAAAAATAGAAAGAGATAATAGATGAAGTGAAAAAATCTTTCCATAAGAATTAGACTTGGGATATGAGACAACTTCTCAAAGGAAAGAAGGCAATTGGTTGAAAGAGGGTATATGCCAAGAAAGAAGGCAATCCTAGAAAAGACAACATTTGATTTAAGGTAAGATTGATAGCAAAAAGCTATGTTTAGAAGGAGAGGATAAATTATAATGAGGTCTTCTTTCTAGTTGTTAAGCATTCATCAATCTATATTCTACTAGCCTTGATTGCATAATTTGATCTAGAGTTAGCCCAACTTGATGTGAAAATTACCTTTCTATATGGAGAAAATTTATGTGTCTCAGCTAGATGATTTCAAAGTCACTGGGAAAGAGAATTGGTCTTGTAAAATGAAGAAGTCATTATATGAATTGAAACATCTCCTCGCCAGTGATATAAGTGGTTCGATAAGTTTATGGCAGAATATGGATACACACAGAGTCAGTCTGACCATTGTGTATATTTTTGCAAGCTTCTTGATGGTTTTTTCATCTATTTGCTCTTATATGTTGATGATGTACTAATTGCATCAAAGATCAAGGTGGAGATTAATAGACTAAAAGCTCAACTGAGAAATGAGTTTGAAATGAAATATCTTGGAGAAGCTAAGAAGATTTTTGGCATGGAGATTTAGAGAGACATAAGGAAAGGCACAATCTCGATACTTAAAGAAAATTTTGTAGATATTTGGGGTAGATAGTAAGACTAAACATGTAAGCACACCTTTAGCTTCTCATTTTAAGTTAAATGCTTCATTGTCTCCGAGGATAGAGGATGAGCACAAGCATATGGCTCAAATTCTGTATGCAAATACAATTGGTGCATTAATGTATGCAATGGTTTGTACGAGACTAGATATTTCACATGTTGTCAATATGGTGAGTAGGTATATGCATGATTCGAGAAAGGGTCACTAATAGGAAGTTAAGTGGATTCTACAGTACATTCATGGCACAATTGATATTGGTTTAAATTTTAAGAGAGAGATGATAGACTTGGACAACATTTACTTTGTTATATGGACTCAGACTATGCTGGTGACTTAGACAAATGTCGTTCCATAATAGGCTATGTGTTTACACTTGCTAAAGGGTCTGTAAGTTAGAGGTCAACATTACAATCAACAATAGCTTTGTCAACAATCGAGGTAGAGTACATCGCAATAACAAAAGCCTTTAAGGAAGCTATTTGGTTACATATGTTGATTGGTGACTTGAGAATTGTTCAGTAGCACGTGGGTGTCCATTGTGATAGTTAAAATGCTATCTGTCTTGCAAAGAACTAGGTTCATCATTCCCGCATCAAACACATTGATGTTCGATATTATTTTGTTAGAGAAATTATGGATGAAAAGAATATTATGTTATAAAAATTTGACACTATATAATCTCGTTGACATACTCATAAAATGTGTCTTAAAGATCAAGTTCCAACATTGTTTAGATTTGGTCAACATCTCTGGATATTGAGCACCTTAGAGGTGCAATGCCATATAATGCATCAGAGGCAACATTGATTAATCATTAAGATTAAATGAAAAAATCTTGACAAGGTGGAGATTTGCATCAAAATTATCAATATTTTTCCAACCACCCTCCTAAAATCCCGATAAATTTCTCTGTATACTTTGCTCCTCAATTTGTGGCTTTCGGTCTAGTATGCAGAACAATTTCTTCCCTTGAATTTCTAGCTATTCTCGTCTGAAAATATGTCTCTTGTGGAAACTTGTCTAAGATAGCAGGACTTACGGCACAAGCAACAATAACAAGGTGAAGCAAACTTAATATTTATATTATAGAATACTTTTATGGATCCACATGAAACGTCACAAACTTGCATGCTTCTTGTTTAAACCCAAGATGGAAGGGGGGGGGACTAGGTAGCGTTGGCATTTGTCCAACATTTATGCTGCTAATATAGGTTAACTACTGGGTAACTGAGAGGGGTTGAGGCAAGCCTTCATGAGCAGCAATTGATATGGTCTGTAACTTGCAATCAGCTGAGAGCAACTGGGCAGAATTGCTGCTGATCTCGTCCGTGGAAATTCTTTCAATAATTTGGAGCAGCACCCGTTCTAGCTCTGCCCCGTTGATCCATTCATGAATTTCTGCCTTCACAAGCAATGGATTCTCGCTGATTAAATCCCACACTGGGAAATTCTTCCTTGGCATCACATAATCTGCCTCAGTAAGCTTCAAGCTCGGGCAATAATCGCCAGCACCATCTCCAAGATAGATGATTTTCTTGCTTCCGTCCTTGGATATGGAAGCTTGGATTCTTTCAATGATGAGACCCTATTTAATTTTAGGGAAAACATAAAGCACAAAAATTATAATTATAGTTTCCTAATAAATCATGCATTAGAATTAAAATATTTGACCTCTCTACCTATAATATGATAAAAATCAAAAGTTGACTGCATGTCGAGATCATACATGTGGTGGGGTCACAAAGATATTTAATTATGACCAGTTGTCCCCATCATAATAAAACATGTTCCAATCATTCTGTGTCCAATCGAGCACCAATGATTTTCTTAAATATGTGATCTAGAATCCTCTAGGAACCTTCAAATATGAATCGCCTTTTCTAATTCCCAAAAGAAATTAAATCTTTGATCTTGACTGTAGTTATCAACATACCTTGCACATGTTAGGAGGGCAAAGGCTGCAGCAATGAGAAGATTGAGTAAAATCATGGTAAGGAGATATCCTTAGCCTCTCTTGCTCATCAACAAAACCTGGGTTCGTGTTGATTTCAGAGAAGTAATCCTTCAACCCAAGATGATTCAGAATTGTCTCGATGAAGAACATGTTTGCATCACTTACAATCCTCAACTCACACCTGCAGACAAATGAAGATTAAATTTAATTCCTCGCTGTTAAGCATAATTAACAAAAGAAATAATTAGAGAGAATTGTGCGTGCGCGTTTACAATAGATATATTACCCTAAAGCATGGGCTGCTTTGATAGCAGAGATGACCTGGGGATGAATAGGAATACGTCTCAGAACCTCTGCAATGTCTTCAATGGTTTTTCCATGTGAATGAATTTCCTTCATCATCCTGTCCTGGAAATTTTCAAGAAAGCCAGAATCTTTTTATTAAAATCAGTACATAAAGGATGTAAAATAAATAGAAACGAGAAAAACATCAAGAAATTAACATGGGGGAATATAAACAAACTGATCATTCCAGAAACATTAGTTTTAATATAACAAAAGAAAAGCAATAATATTGTTACATGACATTAAATAATGTATGTACTGACCATGAGAGAATTCCATGGCATGGTGTGGAGGAGTTGATTGAACAAATCGGTAAAACCCAACTCATCAATAACCCAGTTATCACTATCCACGTCAATGATGGTTTTGTCAAAATCAAAAACCACCACAATTCCACCAGCTGCAGCGGCGACGGCGGCCATTGATCACCACGTCGAAAAAGAACAAATACTAGCTAGGATGTAAATATTTTTGGGATGTGGAGTTTTGAAAAGAAGAGGAGAGGAAGGGGTATTTATATAGAGAAGCAGCTCGGGGTTAGTCGAAGAATCAGAGTTACATTCGGATTTAAGATGCCAAAGGAATATTACAAGAAGGTGCGGGTGTTTTTGTTCTGAGAAGTGGCAGGCGACCGAAGCCAGCCATGCTATTTTCCTACCACTCCTATCCGGTTTGGTCTCTCTACAACGTTATACGTGTCACTTTCTACTTTTAATTCTTATGGACCCACTTGTTATTCCAAGCACATGTTCCCTTGATCGTCCGATTTCATGACTTTTATCTTGGTCTCACATATCAACGGATTAAGGAGATGCTTGCGTTCTTATTACTCCTTAATGTTATTATTATTATATACACCATAGGACGGAAAGTAAAATTCTAAGTTTTTTATTAATCAATTTCTTAAAAATGCACTCTAAACCTAGAAAACAAATTATATCTTCATCTATAAACTATAAATTAAATAATAAAATAGAATTTAGATTTCAAATATATACATAAGACTACTATAACAAGAATTTATTTATAATAAAATAAAAACTCGTTCATTATATATAAAAAACAAGATTTTAACTTCATAAAAATATCGATTAAATAAAAAAAATGATACTAAATATAAAAAAATATCATATTAAATTATCTATCTCTTAGATCTAGTGTTCAAATTTGACTTAGGTCTAGTGTTTAAATTATCTATCTTAACCATATATATATATATATATATATGGTTACTTTTGACGATGATAATATTTATATAAATGGTAACCTAAAAAGGATATATGATGATTAGGCTCTTACTATTTGTGTGCACACATTAACACCCACATTGGTTTTGGATTTTGAGGCAAGTAAAAGAGGTGGGAATAAGGGAATATTCGAAGGGAATCAAATTCACCTGCCAGTACTTCCCAGGTTCGATTCGAAACGCACTTAATTTGGCTGGCTGGCTGGCTGGCTGGCTAGAGAGGAGGGTATATCCTGGGTATAGAGAGAGTCCAAGTGGTGATTGTTGGACGCCATCATTGTCAGTGACATATTATAGCATTGCAATTCATGTGATGTTACCGCATTAATGCATAACATGTCACATAATTTATATGATACTAGATATATGCTCGGGTTTGCCAAATCCATGATGCTTGGATGTGATATGGTTGCGAAGACAAACAACCAAAAAAAATTCAAGGTGTATTCTCTTTTAACAAAAAAAGTTCTTTTTTTCAACCCGTTTTTTACTCAAAATACCTATAAAACACCTTAGAAACCATAACAAACCTATACATGGCCTCAAAAAACCCTAAAAACCGAAACTCAACCGGAAATAAAAAATCAACCCGAGCTCAGATATGTTTTTTCACGAACTTTCAAATACAAAAACACCTAATATGAAATCCCTTCATCAAATGGAATAATTTGATACAAAAATCTTTTATTTTGGTGCCCTAAATCGGTGCTAACGACAAATTTCTCTCTACCACCGGAATCCAGCAACCCCTCTCTCTCTCCTCTCTCAACCAGGAAAAAAATTAATAAAAATAAACCTTTGTACCAAAATGAAACTAGAACAATTTTGAGGGACCAAAATTATATAATTTGTATGTTTGTTTAAGTTGGAGGAACAAAATGATTTTTTTCAAAACATATGGTACGCTACCCATGTTTGCCCTTTTTTTTATTTTGGTCCCTCATCTTCCAATCCCACCATTTCATAAGAATTTAAAATCAATTGCTCTTTAAACAAGACTAAATCGCCCAAAAACAAAGTTTGAGGATCAAATTGAAAAAAATAATAAAATTTTACACACTGACAAAAAGCATAGTAAAAATCCCACGAGTTTTAGTATTATAACTAATATAGGTCAATCTGTTTTTTTTCTATATTATTGATATGGTTTGTAATTAGATCAACATATTAACCACTATACTTATAAAATATTTATCATTATAAATTGAGACCTTCAAAAATTAAAAAATAGAGTCGTTATCGTATAAAAAAATATATGAAAAAAATGATTATTTTTTTTAAAATATAATTATGATCAATAATCATGAATTAGGATTCTTTTTCAAAAAAAATAAATAAAGAAGAAGAATCCTATGATTTTGATGATGCAAATGGTCGTGAATTAATGTTTCTAGCTATGGACCTTAATAATGCTCATATATAATTGATTTTTACATTAAGCTTGCGTGTTCTCTAGCTATAAGTTGGAGATTTGACTGAACTGTTCTTTGAGTTCATGTAGACACTCATTCTGCAAGCATAAGTCAAACATTCATCTCTCGATCCCCTCGATAACTCATGGAAAATTTGATTCTATAATTGCAAATGTAGCGACCGATCATGCTTCTCCAAAAAGAAAGATCAAAGTAGAAAAGCCCAAAAACTGTATCACTAGTACAAAGGGTAATTAAGTTTCTAGGAGGTATGGTAGCGGTTATTTTTTATAATATTTTTTATTTGAAAATATATTAAAATAATATTATTTTTTTAAAAAAATTTATTTCAATATTAACATATTAAAATGATCTAAAAATACCTTAAAAAAATTAATTTAAAATAAAAAAAATAAAAATATTTATTTTAAAAAAACACTTTTAAAACACACAAATATTCTATTCCTTGATCTGGTTGCTATAATTTCACGGATTCGTGGCGATATAGCATGAACATTTGTGTCACACACACTTGATGCCCAGCATGACACCCTACATTTTGGAGTGGACACCACACCAACCGACGGCTAGAATGATATAGTAAGAGGAGTAAAGTGGGCAAATTAAATTATGATTTGCTTTATGTTAGTGGTTTCTATGTCATCTCTGATTCTCGAGCAGACTGCAGGATAACTTTTCGGTGGGTTTTGCCTTTTCTCTGTCATCTCTTCTGGATTTCCGCCTCTGAAAAAAAAATACCATCAAAAGCTGCTTAAAGGTGGGTGGTGAATAATTTATTCACATACCTTCAATTTGTTTTTTCCACCACTTCAAAAAATTCATCACTTTGGAAATTACACCATTACCATTAACAAAAACTAAATGTTCACCTCCTCAGAAGCAAAGCATTGTTTTGGATTTTTTTTTAAAAAATTATCTTTTAAAATTGATTTTATTAAATATTAGATTTTATAATTTGTTTTGATTTACTTTTTACGAGATTATCCTAATCTCATAACCCAATCACATGTTTGGCGAGTTAACCCAAGTTGACTTGAGTAATTTTTTTTTAATTTCATTCATTATCATTTAAATATTAAATTTTATAATTTGTTTTGATTTACTTTTTACGAGATTATCCTAATCTCATAACCCAATCACATATTTGGCGAGTTAACCCAAGTTGACTTGAGTAATTTTTTTTTAATTTCATTCATTATCATTAGATGGATTGGTGATTCAGTCTCATAATTTATTTTGATTTTATTTCTATGGCATTATTCTGGTCTAATGACCCTGGTTGCAGGTTTGGTAGTTTAACACAAGTTCAATTGGGTTATTTTTTATTTTTTTTTCAATTTCATCTTTCAATATTGAGTTGATTAAGAATTAGATTTCATAATCTGTTTCGATTTATTTTTTATGGAGTTATCATGGTTTCATGATTTAGGTCACGGATTAGACAAGTTAACCTAGGTTGACCCGAGTCGATCTAATATGTTGTCGTCT
>Ga0307514_10005183_pt1 | contig 11758 bp, 9 predicted proteins | sample 16_EM_MG_FD_203088 | JGI IMG/M metagenome (GOLD analysis project Ga0307514, IMG submission 203088) | Populus trichocarpa ectomycorrhiza microbial communities from riparian zone in the Pacific Northwest, United States - 16_EM | ecosystem: Host-associated > Plants > Roots > Unclassified | place...
CATACCTGAGCTCGCAGCTGCGGACCCCGAGCACCTCGGCGCGGCCTTTGCGATGCTTGACGGAGCGGTATATGGCGCCGGTGACATCGATATCGAGTTCACGATCCAATCGATCTCCAAGCCGTTCGTATATGCCCTGGCACTGTCCGATCGCGGATTCGGCTCCGTGCTCGCCAGAGTCGGTGTCGAGCCCTCTGGAGAAGCGTTCAACGAGATATCACTCGAAGGCGGTACCGGGCGACCTCTCAATCCCATGATCAACGCTGGTGCGATCACCGTTCACTCGCTGGCCGGCGCGGAGGACCTGAATCCGGCAGGACGTGTGGAGCGCGTGCTCCACGGCCTCTCGGCGTTCGCCGGTCGTCGACTTGAGATGGATGAAACGGTATATGCGTCAGAGATCGAGAACGCGCACCGCAACCTCGCCATTGCCCACATGCTCCGCAGCCACAACGTCCTCACCGGGGACGCGAGAACCATCGTGGACGGCTACACCCGCCAGTGTTCCGTACTTGTCACCACGCGAGATCTGGCCATGATGGCCGCGACGTTGGCCAACCGCGGGACAAATCCCCTCTCGGGTGAGCGGGTGGTGCCTGAGGCGGTGGTGCGTCAGGTGCTGAGCGTCATGTTCAGCTGTGGAATGTATGACGCCGCTGGTGACTGGGCGACCCAGGTCGGAATTCCGGCAAAGAGCGGAGTGGCCGGGGGCCTGATCGGCGCGCTCCCCGGACAGATCGGCATGGCCACGTTCTCACCCCGATTGGACACTCACGGGAACAGCGTCCGCGGGGTGTCACTGTTCGAACGATTCTCTTCGGACATGGGTCTGCATGCGATGGATGTTCCCGCCACCGCGCTTGCGGTCGTGCGATCCAACCATGCCGTCGGCAGCGGACCGAACGCGCTCCGGGTTCTGCAACTGCAAGGTGGAATCGGCTTCGCCGGAGCCGAGAGAGTGGTCAAGGAAGTCGTGGACACCCCGCCTTCGGAAGTCAGGATGGCTTTGGACCTGACAAGGGTCTATTCGATCGACGACGTGGCACGGCGCATGCTGCTTGAGGTCGTACGCCGGCTGACGCTGAGTGGTCACGACGTCTACCTCGTAGACCCGGAATCGATCATGCCGGATCCCGATCCCGGCGACGGTGGCCGAGTCACAGTCGTGGACGACGTGGATCAAGCCGCTGTTCCGGCGCTGGCCGGCTAGGCACAAGAGCCGGCCTCATACGGAACGAAGAAACCTCTGACCCACCTCCGACAACACACAGTTTCCGCACAAATGCATGGGCCGGCACTCATTTTCATCGGTCGGAAGGGAAAGAAATCATGGGTTACATCAGCGTCGGCACGGAGAACAGCACGCCGGTCGAGCTCTATTACGAGGATCAGGGTTCTGGGCAGCCGGTCGTCCTGATCCACGGGTATCCGCTGAACGGACACAGCTGGGAACGTCAGACGCGCGAGTTGTTGGCCCAGGGCTATCGGGTGATCACTTATGACCGTCGCGGCTTCGGCCAGTCGTCGAAGGTGAGCTCCGGCTATGACTACGACACCTTCGCCGCTGACCTGAACAGGGTCCTTGAAACCCTCGACCTGGAGGATGTCGTCCTTGTCGGCTTCTCGATGGGCACCGGGGAACTTGCCCGCTACGTGAGTCGCTACGGTCATGAGCGTGTCGCGAAGCTCGCCTTCCTCGCCTCGCTGGAGCCGTTTCTCGTCGCCCGCGACGACAACCCCGACGGGGTGCCGCAGGAGATATTCGACGGCATCGCCGCGACCGCAAAGACGGATCGGTACGCCTGGTTCAAGCAGTTCTACGCGGACTTCTACAACCTCGACGAGAACCTCGGCACCCGCATCAGCGAGGAGGTCGTGACCGCTAGCTGGAACGTCGCGATCCGCAGCGCTCCGGTGGCCGCGTATGCGGTCGTACCGGCATGGATCGAGGACTTCCGCGCCGACGTCGACGCGGTCCGCGCGAGCGGCAAGCCCGCACTGATCCTGCACGGAACAAACGACAACATCCTCCCGATCGACGCCACTGCGCGCCGATTCCACAAGGCATTCCCCGAGGCCGACTACGTCGAGGTCGAAGGAGCGCCGCACGGCCTGCTCTGGACCCACGCCGAAGAGGTCAACACCGCGCTGCGCGACTTTCTCTCGAAGTGACGGTGGATGACTGGCTGTTGCCCTGACGGCTTCTCATGACGCGGAACCGGGCCGAAGCTGGAAGAGTCCTGTGGCGGTCGCGGTTGAGGGTGCGGTGCCGTGCGGTGCCGTGCGGTGCCGTGCGGTGCGGTGCGGTGCGGTGGACAACGTTCGGCGGGCGTCGTTCGAGGGACCTGCGGGCCCCGCAGACAGCGATGACTCGCAGCACGGAGTTCAGCGCGCGGCCTCACATCCATGAGTCCATGCCGGAGGCGAGCTTCGCGGCGCGCGCCCCGTCGGCCAACGGGCGCTTCCACTCCGCCAGTTCTTCACGCGGCTCGAAAGGGGCCCGGCCGGGAGACAACCCGCCGGGCCCCTTCCGTGATCACTGTTCCGGTGGTCCGGACCACCGGGTGAGGTGCCTACCGCCTCATCGCGACGTCAGGCCGGAGATCCGCCACAAACCGCCGCCGCTACCGGTGGTGTACGCGTCCCCGGACGGCGCCAGCCAGAAGCTGAAGCTGTTGATCCCGACGATGTTGGTGACATGGGACTGCACTCCGGTGGCGGCGTTCACCCGCTTCACCTCGCCGGCGACCTCGAAGTAGACCAGGCCGTCGCCGCCGACCGAGATCGACGTGGGTTCGTAGGCCTGACTGGCCAGCACACGCGTCGCGCCGGTGGCCACGTTCGTCTGCAGAATGCGGCCGGTCATCATGTCCGCGGTGTAGGCGACCCCCGCCTTGTCGAACGCGAGGCCGTAGGAGAAGCCCAGCCCCGTGGCCACCACCCGCGGTGACCCGCCGTCCGGGACGGCGACGATCTCTCCGTTGGTGTCGGTGACATAGGTGGTGCTGCCCGAGCGCGCCACGCCGAAGAGCGAGGGCAGGCCGGCGGCCAGGGTACGGCGACTGCCCGTCGCGAGGGTGACCTGCTGAAGCGTGCCGTCGAAGCTGGTGATGTACGCGCTGCCGCCGGCGACGGCCACCCCGCGGAGGTTGCCCAGACCGGTGGCGACCGTGTCGAACGCCCCGGTGGCCAGGTCGAGCTTGAGCAGATCGCCTCCCGAGTACGCCAGATACACCGCGCCGGCGTTGTCGGGGGCGACGGCGACCGGGGAGCCGGCCGCCGGCGCGATCAGCACGCAATCCGTGGACGGGCACTTGACGTCACCCGCCGCGGCAACCGCCGGAGCGGCCAGGGTCATTGTCGCGCCCGACGCCAGTAACGCGCCGAGGGCCAGCGCCACTCCCAGCGCGCGCCCTCGTCCGGTGAGCGAGCGGGCGGGACGGTCGAGCGGGAGTCGCGTCGCGGTCCTAGATCTCATCATTGAGTCCATCCGTTCCTGTCCGTCGACGATGGGTGGCCCACGGGATCGCCGCGGGCACTGCACAGGACACGTACGGGAGTTCGGAGAGGTTCACTCCAGCGCGCCCTGCAGGCGTCTCGGCATTTCGCGCCCCAGGAAGGGGCGGCGGTTCGGCAAGCTCCGAGTGGAGCGGGCCACCCCTGGCGGGCCAATTCGGGCTCTTCGGCGGCGCGCGCTCCGGTGGGCGCACGAGCATGGGACGGGTGACGCCATCCTCGTCCGGCTCCTCGTCCGTCAACACCCCGCAGCAGGTCGGTCTCCGCGGCGACGCGCACTTCGAGGACATCGCGCATGCCTCCTGGTGGCGGATGGCCGCCCTGCTGCCCCGTACGCTCGCCGCCGCGACCCGCCTCGGCTGGGCCGCCGACCGTTCCGCGATGCTCTGGCTGGCCGGCTGCCGGCTGGCCGTCGTGGCCTCGTCGGCCGTGGCGCTCGCCGCGCTTCCGGGCGCGCTGGCCCAGCTGTTCCAGAGCGGTCAGGTGGCCGAGCGGGTGGCGGCGGCCGCTCCCGCACTGCTGGCCGAGGCCGATCCGCACACCGTGTGGTCGAAGGTCGGCCTGGTGCCCCAGGACTACACCAGCTGGCCGATGGACCTGCGCGCCAACATCCATCTCGGCCAGCCCCGCTCCGAGAGCGACGCCCTCCTCCTGGACGCCGCGCGGGCGGCCGGCGCGGAGAGTGTCGTCGCGCACGTCCCGCAGGGCCTGGATGCGGCGATGCTCATGCTGGACAAACCCACCTCCGCGATGGACCCACGGGCCGAGTACCTGGTGATCCGCCGATTCAAGGAACTCGCCGCGGGCAGGACCGCCGTCTTCGTCACCCAGGGCCTGGAGAACGCCCGGATCGCGGACCGCATCGTCGTCCTCGACCGGGGTCGGGTCCGTGAAGAGGGCGACTTCCAGACGCTGATGGCACGCGACGGACTCTTCGCCGAGCTCTACCGCCTCGCCCAGGACCGGTGACCGCCGGCCGCTCGGCTCCAAGCCGCTCGGCTACCGAGCCTCTCTACTACCGAGCCCCCTGTTACCTGAGCTTCCCTGCCTCCGAGCGTCCCTGCCACCGAGCCTCTCCACTATCGAGACGTCTCTGCGGCCGGGGACCCGCCGGGCCCCTCAGGGCTGCCTTCCGACGGCCGCTTCTCCGGCAGGACGGCCGGCACCACCATCATGCGCCGGTACTCCTCCGGCCGGTGCGGTTCGCCCACCGGGAGGCCGTCGACCTCCACCCAGGCGTGCGCGCGGAACGGCGCCGTCCGCACTCCTGTGCACCAGTCCGGCCAGACTCCGCGCATCCGGCACAGCAACGCGGTGGCCACCGAACGCTGGAGGCAGCCCTCCCCCGCGCAACGCGCGCTGACCGCGACGACTGCCTCGCGGGCGGCGAGCGCCTGCCGGGTGGTGGCGGGGGCGGCCCCGCGCCGGACCACGCACAGGACGCGGCGGATGCGGTGCGGCTTGAGCGCGACGATCAGCCGGGCGGCGGCCGTCGCGAGCAGGACAGCGGGACGGCGGCGCAGGGGCAGACGACCTCGGGTGGCGGGCACCATCGGCTGGCTCATACGGGCAACACCAGCCGGGCCGCCATCAGCGCGCGCGTGATCGAGGCCGTGTCGGCGTCGGCGCGCTCGGCGGTGAGCGAGGGGTAGCTCTCACACAGCGCGCGAGCCATGTCCGGTGGTTCGGCGCCGTCGATGAGGCCTGTGGCGCAGACTGACGTTGAAGTCCGTGCTGTACTCGCCCTTGCATTTGTGCACTACGCCGACCTGCGGTATCTCCCACCCGATGGAGTGAATTCCTACTCTCGGGGCGACCAACGCGGCAGCTGCCGGCTGGACCTTCGAGAAGAGCGCGGTGTCCTCCAACGGGAGCTTCACCATTGCCGCCTACAACAGCGGCCACTACGCGGGCGTCATGGTGTGGAACGCCGATCCCGGGTGTTGCGACATCCCCGGCGACGCGTTCCAGGTGGCGGACGTGTATGGCGACGGGTGGGACATGGAGGCTTCCATGATCTCTCCGGTGACGGGGCGCGTCGCCACCACGCGCAGGCACTCGGCCACCTACTACAGCAAACGACCTCGATGCCGCCCACAGGAGTCCTTCGTCGCCGAAGTCGTCGGTGTAGGTGCCGGCGCCCCGAATTATCAGACTCGGTTCATCATTGTACCGGGTGTGGCTATTCTGGCCCCATGGCAGGACTTCGTGAGCGCAAGAAGGAACAGACGAGGCAGCGGATCGCGGCGACGGCTCTGCGGCTGTTCGGTGAGCGTGGTTTCGACGCGGTGACGGTGAACGAGATCGCCGAGGCCGCGGAGGTGGCCAAGGCCACGTTGTTCGCGTACTTCCCCACCAAGGAATCTCTCGTCCTCGACGGAGTCGGGGAGGAGGATCTGGCCGGCATCGTCGCGGACCGGCCGAGGGACAAGACCCCCTTGGACGCCCTCCGAGCGCACTACCGTGCGGCGACGGAGGAGCGTCTGACCGCGCTGGACAGGGAGGCACTGATCGCGCGGATCGGCGTGATCTTCGATACCCCCGCCCTCGGTGGCGCAGCGAACAGCCTGCTCTACCGGCAGCGCCAGTCACTGGCACGCGTACTGGCCGAGGAACACGGCGAAACGGCGGCCGCGCTGATGGCGGCCCAGATCGCCGCGTCGCTCCTCACCCTTCAGGAATCGTTCTTCCACCGGCTCGCCGACGGGGCGTCACCGCAGGACGTGGCCCCGCTGCTGGCCGCAGACGTCGAACTCGCCTTCGACCTGCTGGAAAACGGACTCAACCAGGCGAAGGGCAAGTGACATGCGGGCACGAGGGATCAACTACGACACCGGCTTTCTCCCCGGGAAGAGCATCTCCCGCTCGGCCTTCGCCCCGGAGACCGTCCGGCACGACATCACGGTGATCGCCGAGGAACTGCACTGCGACGCCGTACGGCTGTCGGGCCGGATCCCCGAACGGCTGAGCACCGCCGCCGGGTACGCGGCCGCCGCCGGACTTGAGATCTGGTTCGCCCCTTTCCCCGTCGACCTCTCCCCCGAGCAACTGCTCCCGTTCTTCGCCGATTGCGCGGAACGTGCCGAAGCCGTACGAGAGAGCGGCGCGGAGGTCGTGTTCGTCGTCGGGTGCGAGATGAGTGTCTTCTGCCATGGCTTCATCGCGGGTGAGACCTACGGCGACCGTCTGCAGGCCATGGCGACCGCCGACATGGAGTGGTGGATGTCGCTCGGGCCCGTCCAGGAGCGGCTCAGCGGCTTCCTCGCCGAGGCCGCGGAGGTCGTCCGAAGCCGTTTCGGCGGCCGGATCACCTACGCCGCGGCGCCCTGGGAGGCCATCGACTGGGATCCGTTCGACTTCGTCGGCGTCGACGCCTATCGAGCCGCCTACAACGCCGACACCTTCCGGTCCGAGGTGCGCGCGCACTTCGCCCACGGCAAGCCCGTCGCCGTGATCGAGTACGGCACCTGCGCCTACCGGGGAGCCGGCGAGCGCGGCGGCATGGCCTGGCAGGTGCCACCGGGCGCGGTGTCCGACGAGAGCGAGCAGGTGCGTTACCTCACCGACCTGCTGGACATCTTCGAGGAGGAAGGTGTCGACACCGCGCTGTGGTTCACCTTCGCCGGGTACGGCAAGACCGCGCATCACGACATCAGTTCCTACGGTGTGGTCCGTATGCTCGACGCGGCACGCTGGGAGCCGCGGGAGGTCTTCCACACGATGGCGGCGAGGTACCGGCGCGGGGACTGAGACACGGCCGTGCGCCCGGGGGCCGGTCAGCCGACGGCGACCAGCAGCTTCGTCAGTGCTGCCTTGTCCGTCTTCCCGTTGGGGGTGACCGGCAGCCGGTCGACGGTCCGGATCGCCTTGGGAATCATGTAGGCGGGCAGTGCCAGTCGGCAGAAGTCCCGCAGTTCCCGGAGGTCGAACGGCGCGGCCCCGCTCTCGACGACCACGAACGCGCTCAGCGTGCCCTCCTGAGCGGCGTCGGCGCCGGGGACGACCACGGCTGCCGCGGCGGTGACAGCGGGGAAGTCCAGCAGCCGTCGCTCCACTTCTCCCAGCTCCACCCGGTTGCCCCTGATCTGCACCTGCGAGTCGGCCCGGCCGCAGAAGTACAGTTCGCCGTCGTCTCCTCTGCGCGCGAGGTCGCCGGTACGGAACACGGCCTGGCCCGAACGCGGTTCGAGCGGATCGGGGACCAACGCCGCCCGGGTGGCCTCCGGGTCGCCCCAGTAGCCGGTGAACAGCGCGGGGCTGCGCAGATGGATCTCCCCGACGACACCGCTCTCGTCGACCGGACGCCCCGCCTGGTCCACCAGCGTCATCTCCGCGCCAGGGTGGGCGAAGCCGATGGACAGTGCCTCCAGACTCTCCGGAATCGGACGGGGCACGTCCGTGAACGAGCAGGCCATCGACTCGGTCGCTCCGTAGCAGTTGACGATCCGTGCGGCGGGAAGCAGTTGCTGGAGGTGTCGGAGTTCCGGCATGGGAAAGACCTCGCCGCAGAACAGAACTCCTCGGATCCGGTCGAGGGCGGCGAGTTGTTCGCCCTCGTGGCGCAGCACGGACCGCCAGATGGACGGGACTCCGTTGACCTGGGTCACCTCGGCGTCCTTCAGCAGGTGCAGAAAGTGCCGGGGGAACCTCAGCACGTCCCGGGGCACGGGGACGACCGCGGCGCCACTGCCCAGGGCGAGCCCGATGTCCAGCAGGGAGAAGTCGAACTGGAGGGGTGACGTGGTGGCGACGCGGTCCTCTCGGCCGACGATGGAGTAGGCGAGCATCCCGCGGTAGAACGAGGTGACACCGCGGTGGCTCATGACGACCCCCTTGGGCCGCCCCGTGGTCCCCGAGGTGAAGATCATGTAGGCGGTGTCGGTGTCGGAGATCTCTTGGCGACGCCGCGGGCCCACCCGGGGTTTCCGCTCCACCGTCACCGCGTCCGTCCCGAGCCGTACGACGCCGGTCTCCGGGGGCAGCCACTCGGGGGCGCCGTTCAAGAGACGCTCGATGTCCCAGTCGCGGTCCGTGGGGAAGTCGCCGAGTACCTCGCGGCCGTCGGCCACCAGCTGCCAGAGGTCGTCCGCTGAGTCAATCCCGCCGGGGAAGTGGCATCCGGTGCCCACGATGACAACGGGGTCGCTGTCGTCCCGCGCCGACGGGTGCCCCGCGGCCTGGTCCGCGGAGCCCACGGGGGCGCCGTCGCCTTCGCCGGGTTCGCCCAGGAGTTCGGCGCGCAGAAACACCGCGAGGGCGGCAGGAGTGGGGTGATCGAATCCGATGGTGGGCGGCAGTGTCAGACCGGTGGCGTCGTTCACGCCGCGCTGGAGGGTGACCAGCCCGAGGGAGTCCAGCCCCTGCTCCTGGAAGGAGCGCTCCGCGTCCACCGGTGTCGCCGATTCGCGTCGAATGGCGCGCAGCGCGGCCTCGGTCTCGGCACACACCAGATCGGTGAGCACGCGCACCTGCTCCGGTGCCGGGAGCTCCGCCAGTCGGCCGAGGACATCGGAAAAGTGCTGCTCTGCCCCACTCATCTACACACTCCACCCGCAGTTGTCGGCCGAGCCGGAGTTCGTGATCGTCCACGGCCGGGAATGAGCTCCGCCTGCCAGTAGAGCCGCCCCCGCGCCCGGCCCACACCCCTAACCCACCCCTACACGGGCCGAACGGAGACCGCGCTGCCACCGGGCGTGGGAACGGCGTTCCGCGACGAGGAATGCGAACCGCGGACGGGTAAACCCCTACTACCCCAGAATCCCTCCCGTGATCTTCTTTCACGAATCGATCACAACGTGCACGCGAAATTCGGAATCAATTATCAGGCCGATCCCAAAAGCAAACCCCTAGGGGCCCATAGGGGTTTACCGACACTCTTCTCCCCGTACGATCGATCTTGACCGAAAGCCGTTCCGCAGCAATGCACAGGAGCGGCTTTTTCACTGGTCAGACAGCATTCAGGCATGAAAGAGAAGGGTTTCCCCCATGAAATTCCGGTCCCTCACCAGTGGATCCGCAGTCGTCATTTCTGCATTAGCACTCGCACTGGCCGGAACCTCGTCCGCCGTGGCCGCCGCTCCGGCCATATCCGTCTCTCCGTCGACCAATCTGACGGACGGCGCCGACATCACCGTTTCCGTGTCCGGATTCGGTGCCGGCGAACAGATCTACGCGGCACAGTGCGCGCAGCTCTCCGAGTCCGTGGCCGTGTGCAACCTCCCCGACGCGCTGGAGCTGGTCACCGACGCGTCCGGGAACGCCTCGGGCGCCACCTGGGCACGCAAGACGTTCGAGGGAACAGCACCGAACGGCGAAGTCGTCTCCGTGGACTGCTCCACCGCCCCCAACGGCTGTGTCTTCGGCGCGGGTTCACAGAGCACACCGGGCGCGTCGGTACCGATCACGTTCCAGTAGTGCCCGGGCCCTCCGTTTCCAGTAGTGCGCGGGCCCTCCCTATGACGCGGTAGCCCTCCGAGCCGCACGTCCGCCACCACGCCTGGCCTCAGCCGGCGGCCAGGCGTGGTGGCGGACCCGCTCACCCCACCCGTACGGGGCTCTCGACGGCCGGGCCGTCGTGTGTCGGCTTCTCGAACTGCGTGCGGTACAGCTCCGCGTACCGCCCGTCCACCGCGAGGAGTTCCTCGTGGGTGCCGCGCTCCACGATGCGGCCGGCCTCGACGACGAGGATCTGGTCGGCGGCCCGTACCGTCGAGAGGCGGTGGGCGATGACGAGCGCGGTGCGTCCCTGGAGGGCCTCGGCGAGGGCCTCCTGTACGGCGGCCTCGGAGGTGTTGTCCAGGTGGGCCGTCGCCTCGTCGAGGACGACCACCCGCTGGCGGGCCAGGAGCAGCCGGGCGATGGTCATACGCTGGCGTTCGCCGCCGGAGAGGCGGTAGCCGCGCTCGCCGACGACCGTGTCGAGGCCGTCTGGCAGGGAGCGCACGAGGTCGTCGAGACGGGCCCGGCGCAGCACGTCCCACAGTTCCTCCTCGTCGGCGTCGGGCCGGGCGAGGAGCAGGTTGGCGCGGACCGAGTCATGGAAGAGGTGGCCGTCCTGGGTGACCATGCCGAGGGTGGCCCGCATCGACTCGGCGCTCAGGTCACGGACGTCGACGCCGCCGATGCGTACGGAGCCCTCGTCGGTGTCGTACAGCCGTGGCAGCAGTGACGCGACGGTGGACTTGCCCGCCCCGGACGAGCCGACGAGGGCGACGGTCTGGCCGGGTTCGGCGCGGAAGGAGATGCCGTGCAGGACCTCGGCACCGCCGCGGGTGTCGAGTGCGGCGACCTCCTCCAGGGAGGCGAGGGAGACCTTGTCGGCGGACGGGTAGGCGAAGCGGACGTCGGTGAACTCGACGGAGGCCGGGCCCTCGGGGACCTCACGGGCGTCCGGTTTCTCGTCGATCAGCGGCTTCAGGTCGAGGACCTCGAAGACCCGCTCGAAGCTGACCAGGGCGCTCATGACCTCGACGCGGGCGCCGGCGAGGGAGGTCAGCGGCGCGTACAGGCGGGTCAGGAGCAGGGCCAGTGAGACGACCGCGCCCGGTTCCAGGCTGCCGCGCAGGGCGTACCAGCCGCCGAGGCCGTAGACCAGGGCGAGCGCGAGGGCGGAGACGAGGGTCAGGGCCGTGATGAACGCGGTCTGTGCCATCGCCGTGCGCACCCCGATGTCCCGCACCCGCCGGGCGCGCACCGCGAACTCCGCGGACTCCTGGCCCGGCCGGCCGAAGAGCTTGATCAGGGTGGCGCCGGGCGCGGAGAAGCGCTCGGTCATCCGGGTGCCCATGGACGCGTTGAGGTCGGCCGCCTCGCGCTGGAGCTTCGCCATCCGGCTGCCCATCCGGCGGGCGGGCACCACGAACACCGGGAGGAGTACGAGCGCGAGCAGGGTGATCTGCCAGGACAGGGTGAGCATCACGGCGAGGGTGAGCAGCAGGGTCACCAGATTGCTCACCACTCCGGAGAGGGTGTTGCTGAACGCCCGCTGGGCGCCGATCACGTCGTTGTTGAGTCGACTGACGAGCGCGCCCGTACGAGTGCGTGTGAAGAACGCGACCGGCATGCGCTGTACATGATCGAAGACCGCTGTCCGCAGATCCAGGATGAGTCCTTCGCCGAGGTTCGCCGAGAGCCAGCGGCCCACCAGTCCGATCGCCGCCTCCGCGAACGCGATCAGGGCGATGAGCAGGGCGAGTCGTACGACCGTGCTCTCGTCGCCGCCGGACACGATCGCGTCCACGAC
>Ga0307514_10005184_pt1 | contig 11755 bp, 15 predicted proteins | sample 16_EM_MG_FD_203088 | JGI IMG/M metagenome (GOLD analysis project Ga0307514, IMG submission 203088) | Populus trichocarpa ectomycorrhiza microbial communities from riparian zone in the Pacific Northwest, United States - 16_EM | ecosystem: Host-associated > Plants > Roots > Unclassified | place...
AACAGCCAGGTGGATGGAAGAGTGGTCGAGGCGGAGGCATTCGGAATAGTGGGGGGGGGTTTTAGACTCTACAAAGGTTATAAGTGCTATAGTGAGTTCGGGGCAACTCTGAGCGGTCTGTCGATGCCATAATTGAATTCAGCGACTGTAATTAGCCTATAGGCACTGTCATTCCATGAGATAGTTGGATACTGTGAAGAAATCGCTATTTTCAATATCGTGCCAGATTGGATTGCAAGCGCCCATTACCCTATCATCGATCATTACCTAGTTAGGTATAGTAAGCGGTTTTAGGAAGTCACTACCGAATTGGGTAAGTTTAAGTACCAATAAGATTCCAGGCTTCACAAAACGGCCTAAAAATGCATATAACAGTGTATGCCTGGCGAAATTGATACCTGGTAAAATCAACTCCCATCTACTGAGCAGTGGGCAAGATGCCTGGTGAAATTGCAGCCACATTTGGTGTACTGGATGGAGTGGGGGCATTTATTGCACAGCTCCTCAAGATATGGCTGCATCTAGACAGATTTTTTATACTGATATAAGGCAGTAGACACTAGCTGTAGGTATCTACTAGGAGGAGAAAGCATATCTAGGCCTGCTGTACTACTACTACTACTATACAATTTCTGGGGAAACTGCACTCTCCCCCAGAATGTATAAAATGCTTTTCGGTGGAGAGCGGGACTATACTTCCTGGTGCTATACTTATCTTCAGTATATGGTTGGTATAGAATGATCAAGGTACATACTCCCATACTAGGATCCTATTTGGGAGTTGGAACCCTATGCTCACCATCCAGTCAGTTGGGGTATACCAGGGGGTCAAAGCTCGAGGCTAGAGAGTCAATTTTAATACACCTGAATAGAGAAGTCTACTTATAGAAAGTCGTTTGGAAGATATAGTTACTTAGTCTGGCAGGCCTGTTATACACATACTTTCTATATGAGCTTTCCTCTACGCACTGTCAGTAGCAAGAGATACCTCCTTTAGAGGGCTGTTCCCAACGAGACTGCAGTATTGTGGGGTAGGTCTACTTATACTTTAACATCTGGCGTACCCCGTACTGATTCTCAGGTATCACCGGGTCACTGGAAAGATCTGTTTGGCAGGGGTATTAGTACAGGCAATTGAGGATAGGAGCAGTGGTAAACTAGAATTCCCTATTCCACATTCGACTCTGCATGCGAGATTGTCTAGATTTTTGTTTTGCTGCAGCACCCTCGGCCCTGAGGGCCAAATAGCCGCTGAGGGATGAATTGTAGCGCGCAACAGAGATTTCGATCTAGGTCTCTCGAACTCTGATAAAGAAAAGGAGGTGGACTTTTAAGTAGTTTGTTAGCTTGTTTGTAATTATTTCCTGAAAGTAATTTTCTTCGTCATTACTGCAATGGAATGGTTGCTTGCAGGGTTTGAGGTCGTAAGTGTGACGGAACCGTCAGACAACTAGACGAAAGGCATCACTGAAAGTTTTTTTTTTTTTTTTGATTCATTAATCGTATTTAGCCTATCTAGACTATGACGATAGACTGCAGCCTCCTGTTGCCAGGTGCCTCGTTCCAGGACCTGCTTTATGCAACACAGATCACAGAGACTACATCAAGGGCTACTAAATGTAAAATCCAATATATACTTAACAGTTTGGTAGGCAACACACATAAATGTAATATATTTAAACTGCCAGTTACGGTTAAATTGCTGCAAATGAGCCAGTTGTAGGTAAAGTTACCATTCAAATACAGACCCCATCCGCACCTACAAATAGGTTGTCCAACTGGTCCCTGTCCCCCTGCTCCCCTCTAGCTAGCTACATATAAACGAGACCATAACACGATTATCGCTTCAGGAACCTTGCTACCGCCCGGCACCATTCTGAGTTCACGCCATACCCCCTCTATCGTCCATCCCCCACCAGCGGGCACTCTAGCAGATGAGCCGCACTCTGGGCAACTCCACACTCACACTTGTCGTCCTCCGCTCTCCCAATGACCCACAGCCAGCGCTTCAACGGCCCGCGGTCCGCCTTTATCCAGGTAAGACCTCGAAGCGCCTCCTGGTCCCGTTTCAGGTGTGCTGACTTGGTATAGAGGGGGGAAGGCGTGCTTGATACCGGCCGGTGTTGCGGTTTTGGGCTCTGGTATGCTATCCTGCCCTCCTGGCCATCCTGTCCGCCACCTCGCTTCCCTCTATCCCGCTGTGTCATTTGACCCACCTGTCTACTCCTGGCCCTTCCGCCCCCATCCCACTAACTAAATCCTTCTTCTACCCCACAGACACACTACTCTGAATTTATATTTCACCGCAAATCATATTCACTTCTTCCCTCCCTCCTTGCCTAGTTTCTTAACCCTTCACCCTGGCCCTCTCAGACTAGTCCTCCCTCCTTTGGCCATGACCAACTACGGCAGCTAGAGCCTTTCTGTCCCGGCCCCGCGGCTGCCATGTTATACTATCTGCTTCCCAACACCCCCTTTCGGCCTTCCACGTCCTCTCTTCTGCGCAGGTTCTAACTCACTAGCAGCCGCAGTTACAGACCGGATTCTCCCTCTTTTCGCAGGCGCTGGATTACTACTAGCTTCAGACACTGGGGCATCCTTCTGCTTTGCTTTGACCAGCCACTCCTTCGTAAGCGGGTTTATGAGTACCTCTGGTACCGCCACCGGTCCGCGTGCACCTAGCCGCGCTGATCGTCTCACTGGGCGTTTATCAGCTACTAGCTGAGGGTAGACTGAGCCACGAGGGGGAGGCAGAGGTGAGGGAGATCTATGGTTACATACAGGTGATTCTAGCTGCGGTGCTAGTTCAATGAATGGAGCTAGCGCGGAGGATGGTACATGAGGGGACGGTGAAGGCCGGAGGGTGCTTAATGGTGAATCGGCGCTTGCTGGTACTGACGATGGAGAGTGCCGGGCCAGGGGGAAGTTAGTAATTGCTATCCCGGAGATTGCGGGCGCAGGCGGAGACGTAGGCTGTGTGTGGAGCGGGTGGGGGTGAGGGGGGGTCCGAGGCTGCCCTGGGGAGATAGCCCTGTCAAGATCAAGGGCTAGATTTTGGCCTCGGCCTCCCAGCTCGAGACCACCTACTTTGGGAGCGTCTAGTGCGTTAGTCTGGTTGGCGCAAGCCGCTTGTAGTGCATGGCATTCTGGCTGAGACACAGGGAACAGATTTAGAACAAACGTCTGTGGCGAGACTGGGTCATCGATATCAACCCTGTCTTCATTAATATTAAATGAACGTCCGGGCTTCAGGCCTGGGGGCTGCGGGCTCAGTGGCTGCAACTGTGACAAGTCACGTTCACCAGGGGCTGGCATAGATGGGTTGAAGTTTATAGGCGTGAAACTGGGGCCTGTAGGATTCCGGGAGCCGCGAGGTGCACGTGGCCTCCTTTGCTTAAGCTCACCAAGGAGCTGTGGCTCGGGGTTGGGCAAACGCTGGGATCGTTTTGATGCCATTCTTGAGAGATTCGAAGAGCTCTCTCCCCGGGCGTCGGGGAAGTCGGTCTCAAAGTTACTCCTGGGGAGGTAGGGAGCAGGGGAAGGTTTGCCAACAGCTGGCGATGCCTGCGCGGATACGCCGGCTACCCTATAGCTAGCAGCTGGGGACATGTACTGGCGTTTCGGCGAAGGCGGCTGACCATACACACCACTGCCGACCTCACTCACTTCTATATCAGTCTCAGTGGTGGAGCCATCCCCTGGAGTAGCCTCACTTTGGTCCTCCCTCACTGGCTGACTCTCCAGTTGTCTCTTTAGCGGTGACCCCTCTGCCGCTTCGGCCTCAGCCTGGAGCAAGCTGGGGTTATATTCCCGGTAGTCATGTACCAGTTTGCTACATTGTTGCGGCAGTTGCTGGCGTATCTCAGGCATCATCATCCACTCCCATCTTAAGGGTGTTTGGCCAGTAGCGTCTGGTGGCAGCATAATCATATACCGAGTCAGAACTTCCCCTCCACTCTTTTTCACAACCTGCCATCCCTCAATCCTCGGGAGTCTGCGCACATGGTCGAGGCGCATAAACACTGCTCTGCGGTTTCCATCTGCTGGCTCACATTCCACCCATACCCGCACGACTTTCTCATATGAGGTATCTTCAAAAACTTTGAGGGCATCTTCGTGGAGAACCGAGTTTGGAAAGTCCGGCTTTGCGTTTATATATCGCTCGGGCATGGGGGATTGGATGACATGCTCATCCAAGATTTCATATGGCCCAACCTCTGGCAATGGAGAAAATGGTATGTGGTAGTTGACCTGCTCTTCATCGCCATACAGCGGAGGGTTTGGCCGGACGAATTTGTTGTCCTGATGAGGCTGCCCTTTTGGGAAACCTCCGTGAGCAATGATAACCCACTCCCGTGAGTAAGATGTTATGTGGTGCGTAATAGGCGGGTTGGGTTGGCAGGGGGCCTGGAGAAGCTCTGGGGAAGGCGTGCATCGCCTCAACTGGAGCCTATCCGATCCCTCAATTACTGGGTTCAACATGTCCCTGATATTCATGATCAAAAAGGGTCTGTTAAGCTAATTTGATAAATATATTTATAGAAGAAACTGTTGGGAAATCGTTGCGCAATGTTCTTTCCTTGCTTGAGAAACAAACAGAAGTTTTGGTGGGGCCTCCTGAAAACAAAGCCTGAACGTTAGCTTGAAAAGGATTAACTTCAGCTAACTACCGAATGGCCCTTAGTATAGTGTGGCTGCGTGGTTGTATATTTATTCCAGTAACACGGTATCAGGGTGGATGTTGGTTGGCTGGTGGCCATGGTGGATCTGTGTATACACTTATATACGTTCCACCGAAGCATATTCCAGGTACACCACCAGATTCCAACCTTTCACCTAGGCGCTTCTGCTCCTCTTGAGACAGCTTTTGTTTGTACCCCTCTCTGGGAGTTTAGGTAGTGAGGGCCAGCCGTTTGAGAATTCATGAAGAGAGTAATTCCCAGGTTGGAGTGTATTGGGTATGGAATGTTGCAGGGTGGAAGCAGAATTTGATGGGGAAACGAGGGCTCATCCTTATATTCAACTTTGCGGTATTTTTAGATCTCTCTTTTGCTTACTTCTTATAGATGGTTTCGGGCGGTGTGTGCGTATATGCTATAGCTTCCGCTAGCAGAGTCAATCGTACTGACGTTGAATGCCCAAATCCATACGGGAATAGTTCTTCAGTCTTCCCACATAAAACAATAAAAGTGCCCTTCCGAAGCCGCACCCAGGATTAGGAAGGGTATGTTCCTTTCCATTGAGACCAATTCGTAAGGTCAAGGGAGCGTTACTTGTAGGTTGCAGGCAAGGGTAACGGCAGCCAGATGCACATCTGGGGTTCTGCAATATCCCGCAGATTTAGTCGATGCATTGCTTACATTGAAGAAGGCTTCAGACACTGATGTTCCCTTGAATTCCGAAGTCGCCTCCAATGCCTTTTCCATCGTGTCTTGAATGTTGGCCATTGTAGGTTCCTCGAATTTGCAGATCTGGAGTATATACATTGAAAAAATGGGAAGCTCGCTAGAAAGTATATTAAGCCAGAGCGAGTTCTTGGGTGTAACACAGTTTCAGCTGGCGTTAACGGTGGAAAGTAGTAGGTAGTATGCAGTGTGGCTCGAAGTAATAGGGCAAGTAGACAGAACCACTGGATAGAGCTGTGCTGTATCTCTAATAGCAGATTTTATGATTCTCGGACCAATGAATGTATATATGGAATTTTTAATAGCGAATTCTAGGACTTGGGATCTGACAGCAATGTATCTCGTACCTAGGCTGATGTTGGAATACCTCCCGTACGATTGCTTTGTAAATAAGGGGCAAGAGCATCAACGTTTTATGTTTTTTCAAAGATCCTTGACCAGAGGGTTTTACTACCCAAGTTGGTAATGCAAGCACAATACGAAAAAGGATTAGCAAGAGAGAGTCTTGGCATGAGAGCAGAATAGAATTCATCATTCCCTTTACATTCCCTTCCTGTCACAGGTGTCTTTTTTCGTCTCTATATAGTCTCTCCCGTCTAATCCCTACCCCTTAGTCATATGTCTACAGCATTCGGTCAGTACAGACGGGCTTGGCACAAGACTACCTCCACTGTTCCTGGAGCATCATGCAAATCTAAGGGAGGACAAAAAAGGGAAAAAACAACAGAAAGCAAGAGAGAAAAAGGAAAAAAGCGGGGAAACGAAATATCCACATCCCCAATTCACTCTCCCTAGTCTTTCCACGCAAACATAACTTCCCCCTGGACGAAACTCATTCCTATATCTCCGACTTTCCCAGACCCACGCTGACTTCATAATTCATCTCGCATGCCCTTTCTGCTTCAAATGTAGGAAGAGTCTATTCCTGAACTTGAACACCTCACCACAACTTTTTGCACTTATATTTCTCCTCCATCATAGTACCCATCATTTCATTTTTCTCAACCCTGAGACCCAACATCCTCATGAATCACCAGTTTTGTTCTTTTGGTAGAGCCTTCGTCAGTGTGTCTGCCAGCATTTAGCTAGTCGGGGCTTGTTCGAGACCATCTCCGTAATACAGCACTGTCTCCCATGAGTGTGTTTAGTTTTACTATGATATTCAGGGTTATGAGCTAGCGTGTTCGCCCCTTGATTGTCACCATACAGCCTTGCCGGGTATAAGTGTTCCTTCTGCATTCCGATAGATTTCAGGAATTGTTGGAGCCAGATAGCCTCCTTTGTTGCTTCAGTTCCCGCCAGACCTGTCGTACTAAGTGCAATCGTTTGTTGCTTTTTTGAGGACCACGATACAAGGGAGCCTGCACAGAAGAATGCATATCCCATAGTTGAATATCGGTCCCTTTTGTCGTCCATGTATGCAGAATCGAAATATCCACAAATAGTGTACGGTGGAATTTCTTCGTCCAATTCTCTCGGAACCTTCCCCAAAATCAACATCTTATTGATCGTATTCTTCAGGGATCTTAGCACCCTCTTTACTCCTCTCCAATGCCTTTCGGTCGATCCACCACAATACTGTGCCAGCTTGTTAACAGAGTATGATAGATCAGGCCGTGTCCCTAGTGTCAAGCATATCAGCTGCTTGATATTGCTTTTTCCCATTCTCATCAAGCATCACATCTCCTTCTCTTATTATCCGATCCTCCTTCTGCTCCATTAGCGTTTGAACACCTGCACATGTCTCCATCCCAAATCTTAACAGAATTTGTGCTGCATAGTGTGCCTGAGACAATCCTATCCACCTATTTACCCTGTCTCTGATCAGTTTTAGGCCTAAGAATAGCTCTTCACCTGTAGCCCCAAGCTTCCTTAGAATGAATTCCTTCTCAAGTACCATAATCAGCTTCGCAACCCCAGCCTTTGTATTAAAAATTGCACATCATCAACATGAACAATCAGTACTACTTCACCCTTCAAAATCCATACCCCATAACCGACGGGACCTAATATACCCCTTTTCCACCAATAATTATCCAATCAATCCCCCTGGAATCCTCATATATACTGTCTCATCCAGTTCCCACATAGAAAAGCAGTCACAATTGTCAGCCTGTTCCCCTTCCAGATCTTCTAAAGACACCATAGTTAACAACACTCTTAACGACAAATTTTGCAACCGGGGCAAACGTTTCCTTAAAGCCAATCCCTTCCCTCTGCTTATGGCCCCCAGCTGCAATTCTTGCCTTATACCTATCAACTGAACCATCTGTACTTCTCTTTATATTGAGCAACCATTTGCACGGTAACACTTTCTCTCCATTTGGTAGTACCACCCACTTGTACACCTTATTTCTCTTCAGGGATTGATGTTCTGACTCCAGCGCCTCCCGCCAGCTTTGTGCATTCTTCCCTTTTATTGCTTGTGCAAATGTCTTTGGTATCGGTTCATTTGCGAGATCTTCCTGTAGGTTCAAATGTGTCTGCGGTATCTTTGCCCACTCCTCCCCTTTTAGTTCCTCGATAACTGAGTATAACTCCTCTAGATCCTCGTCTAATAGTTCTACCTCCTCTTTTTCTTTCCCAAGTATATTTCTCTTCTTTCCCTTGCTAGACTAGGATGGCCCATAACCGATTCGTGGAATATTACATCTCTTCTTTTTATTAATTCCTTTCCCTCTATATCCCATAATTGATATAAGTTCTCCGTGTCATAATACCCCACTAGTACGCATTCCCTCGCCTTCGAATCAAAATTTTTTCTTCTTTCCTTAGGAACTGCCGACCATGCCCTGTATCCCCATACCGTAATGTGGCCCAGATGAGGCTTCTGCTTATACCACATCTCATGGGGGGTAGTGCCTTCAAACCCACCATGGGGAGATCTATTCATAAGATATACCGAAGCCTTTGCTGTTAAAGCCCAGAATTCCTCCTTAATACCCGCAGCCCAGAGCATAGAAGGCGCATAATTCACTATTGTTTGTATTACTCTCTGCTTTGAGTAGAGTTCATGAGTCGTAGGCATGTTCTGAGTCTATAATGATATCCTGAACATCAGCTTCACAGCACAGATGAATCTCACCTCTAGCCCAGTTATCCTTCGTTTCCCATTCCTCTCTTTGGCTTTCATCTTCGGGTACTGATGATGTGACTACTGTCCAGCATCTATTGCGTAGCAAACACATCTCCATGTCTTTTGCCCATGTTCGATAGTTTGATGCCCCCTGAGTTTCGTAATCTTCCCCACTAGCGACGTTGAAATCCTTTCCAGTCATGATTTTAACTGGAACCTGTTTTATTGGGTTTGCTTGTTCTTCCAGTTCATTTTCTGAGCTTCTCAGGTTTTGTCCGTCTTGTGAGAGTTTTCCAGGTTCCTCGGTAGTACCTGGGCGGTACTTGAGGATCCCATGTTTTTTTCGTCTTCTTGTGAGTCTATATCCACTTGTCTGCGTTTCACTTTCGCTCCCCTTCTTCCTGAAGCTCGTTGTCTACCCAGTTTGAATGCTGCACGTTTCGGAGGGAGAAAGGTTACAGGTTGTGTTCTGAGACAGAATCAAGAGCGTACGACCTCACAAGCTCCACCTTAGTCATCGGTCTCAATACTTCAATCAGTCATTCAAATCTTCGTAAAATAACAGGAGCAAACCCCGCCCGCCCCAACTTTAAACCAAGGAATATATTGATGGTCCCCGACCCCTGATCTCGTGCCCAGACTCTCTCTGTTTGGCTTGGCGTTGCCTTCTGTGTGGAGAAGAAACCCGACCCCCTCCAACATCTTCAATCTCCGTCTCTGCCCGCGTCTATTTGCAAAATCCCTGGTGGGCTCACTAGTCTCGAGCTTTTTGTTCAACTGCAGCCCAAAACTGTTGCTGCGCCGATGACGAGGAAGTGTGGTACAATCATAGCTATGAAGTGGTGAGAGCCTAGCAAAAGACTGGAGTCGGCTCAAGGTGGCATTAATCATCACAATAGCAGCTACACAACTGTGCTCTACCATTTGGTTGATTAAACTATACACGATTTACTGTACTTACGGATACACAAAATAAATCGGTCTGGGCACGAGAACAGATGTCTCCAAAATAGAGCCCCAGATGGGGCCTCTGATCACCTCACTGTATACATGGGGTTAAGATATATCGGAGCTGCCTTTGATGGGAATTGCTTGATGCCAGACGCTTTCTAATATACACATACTTATGAGAGGACTTGTCTTTCTAATGAAATGCAGTTCCACTATCCATCTTGCATCATCTTTCTCTTTCCACACCACAAACACAATCTCCATATATCCTCTCCTCTGCTTCCCGCGTAGCCCATGCCCCGTTGTGCTGAGGTGTTCCACTCTGATATCCCTCCCCCTAATTCCCTTCCACAAACCCAACAACTACACTTGGGACTTGCATGTCCTGCCAACAAAACTCTTTCAGTACCACTAGATTGGGCCAAATCCTCGAATTCATCTAGCTCCAGGGGCCCACCCCCCATGTCACAGTCGGGGCAGATCCACTCGTCCCCCCGCTTGCAGGTACAAAGCAAATTTCTGACTTTGGCAGCGTTATTTGGTGAGGATGGAGGTGAGGCAAGACTGGTGGATGAGCCTAATCTAGCAGGCTCGTCGGTGCTCAATCTCTCATTACCACTTAATCTCCAGCAATCGAAACAAAGACGGCGGAGGCGGTGGGAGTGGGGAATATAGGGTGAAATATCACAGACCTGCAAAGAGTTATGAGGTGGTCAGTGCGATAGAATGGGGGTTGACCTATGCAAGCGAAGAGCGGAGGGAGAAGATATTTGGATATCTAAGGGGCGATGGACGCACAGCACAAACACACTCTCCACACCAGACGCAAAACTTCAACCTCTCCTTCCCTTGTTGTTGCTGTCTATGTGGGGTTTTGCAACGAGCCGTGAGTGTAAGTAGCCATACAAGCCGTCCAAGCCTCTCCGCATACTCAGCTTCTAAAGCTGGGTTCGGTGGTGGTGGGGTGTCGTCTTCGAACACATGGCTCGTGGTAATGAATTCACCAGAATCATTCCATGGTCGAACTGGTAAATGTACGCTACTACTGGTTTTCGATTTCAGATGCTCCATATGGGGTCCCACATCATTCCCAATGTCCGGCGAGTGCGAGATGAGCATCGACCCTACTTTGATCTTTAGTGGCGATACTGGGGACAGTGGGCTTATCTGGTAACTTCGGTCACTTTCATTATCTGTGCCGTCGCCATCTTCTGTTCTCATGATGATATTCTCTAACAGTTTTTCTTTCCCTGCAACAGGTCGATCAAAACCTAGCTCCATCGGTGGTAGTAATATTCCTTCCCTCACCTGCCTAGAGACTGTCACCAAGTTGTATAAGTCCTCCCTCCTCAGCCATCGTACAATCCTGATCACTGTATTATGCTCCCGAAAAAGTGCTAATAATAACTTGAGCGAGTTTCTATTTCCCATACAGTATGGAAGATATATCTGCGGGGTAGGCATTGATGATACTGGACTGGCAGCATTCGACGAACCTTGGGTTACCGATCGCCGTGGGATAAATGTGCCCTCGCCGCTCACGACCCGACCGAATATACCCTGATCAGGTGTATAACTGCTGAGATATTTGAGAGAGTATGGGTAGGAGTCATGCATTGAGGATGCATTTAGTGTGATTTCTTCTTCTGTTTCCTCTCCCTCTGAGCCCCATGGCAGCGGAGCAAGGGCAGGGGATGAGCTGAACTGGTGGTGGTAGTTATATGGATTATTGAGGTCGAGAAATGGAGTCCCATTGGGTGGAGGGAGGTGTGTGCTACTAGCGCCCTTGGGCATCCATTTACCCAGCTTCTTGGCTCTCCTAGAGCGGGATTGTCTGCGACCAAGGTGGACAGACAGTGATGCAGTGATGGTAGTGGTTATCCGCAGTGGGAGTGAAGGTGGAGCTAGTGGGTATGGTGGTAGTTGTGGTGATGGTCTCGCCGGCGGAGGCTTGGCCGAGGGGATGCTCACGGAGCATTCACTATGTCGAGGGGGAGTATTCCATGGACGAGGAGGCGTGAATGTGGAGATCTCTTGGGGATAGCGGGCTGTTGGTTGAGCATGGGTGGTGGGTTGTTGCATCCCTCCGCAGAGTGAGCTGGTGCGAGGTGGGAATTTCTGCGGAGGGAGATAATTATGGGCTGTGGGGATAGTGGTGAAGAAGCGTCGAGAGGGTCGGCCAGAGGGGAGGGGTGTGATGGGGGAAACAGGAGAGTTGAGGCTGGGGCGGTCCTGCATTGTAAGACTTCTAACGAAAACCTGAGTGACAACTGAGGTAGCCGGGGGGATTGATACTGAAGAGGGTGGAAAATCGAGTTTTGTC
>Ga0307514_10005185_pt1 | contig 11754 bp, 8 predicted proteins | sample 16_EM_MG_FD_203088 | JGI IMG/M metagenome (GOLD analysis project Ga0307514, IMG submission 203088) | Populus trichocarpa ectomycorrhiza microbial communities from riparian zone in the Pacific Northwest, United States - 16_EM | ecosystem: Host-associated > Plants > Roots > Unclassified | place...
AAAGTCCGAGGGGCACGTGACCTGTGCCTGGGAATAGGTCATGTGACCTGCACAAAAGTTTGCGATTTTGGCGGTAAACGAGTACACGAAAAAACTGCAAAACCCAGTACTCTACGAGTCCCGGGAACATTCCCCGTATATCCGCTCTGATTTTCTGGTCTAGTAATGCTTGTAGACATTGTTATGACGGGTCCTATTCACGTGGACACTTTCCCTCATTCCCGATGATAGAATACACCTGGTTCCTTGCAGTCCGTGGGAAGATCAACGCCGAAACCGACTCCCAAGAAGTCAGGGATTGATATTGATGTCCTAACATCTCGCACCTTGCCAACAAACCACCATGAACACATTAGATGCACTACCTGTCGAACAGCTGGCATCCGCACTCAAATCGAGAATGGAGTCTAGCTTCTATAATGGCCAGTGCGTGTGGCCAACTAGGACCCTTTCTGCTATGAATTTGCGCTAACTGAAACGTAGGGCTCATATGGGGTTTTCCCTGTCAAATGTATGCATCCGAAACCACGTACCGTAAAATCGATTAATCTTGAACGATGGTAGGCACTCGCTATAGAGAGTGACCTCTCCAAAGCGCTCTCCATGATTCGGGGGATCAGGAATACCTTCGCACCAATCAACAAACTTCATCCGGAACTCCTTGCCTCTATCACTACCTTTGTCGATCCATTCGGCGGAAATGGCGATTGCATAGATATGCAGTTTATCTGCGCCACTGTTTGCCACCATTGGAGGAACAGTCTTCTCACCTTCCCTGGGATTTGGTCCAGCGTCGACACCACGAATTCTCGTCATATGAAGCTCTACCTCACAAGGTCAAAGAAGGCTCCTCTCGACGTCAACTATGGGTGGATGACACCACTCACCGTATTCGAGAAATACATCATCCCAGAACGCCATCGACTTCAATCTCTTTCAATTCCCTTGGGTGAAACATCCCAAGTCACAGTCACAAAATCTCTTTCCGAGTCAGCTGAATCGCTCAAGAGGTTCGAGATGTGGACGGTTCACGAGCAGTTTCCAATAGCCGTTCTCACGATGGAAACAATCTCTCGATTTGCTCCGAACATAACCGTCTTGCGTCTTCACGATATCACCACGAGTTTGGCCTCCCTCAAATTCCCTGCTCTGGTCAAACTCACATTCCGCGTTACATCACCCACCATCCAGAATCCGGACGCAGCAGACCTTGTCCGATTTCTCAGAAATAGCCCCATCATTGAAGAGCTTGATCTTCGCCTCACCGAAAGTTTTAAGGCTGATACGCCTGCCGGCACTGTCACATTGAGACGCTTAAATTCTGCCGTATTCAATGGATACTCTACTCCAAGCAACACCACCGAAGTTGGCGTTCTACCATACCTGATACTTCCCAATCAATCTATAACGGTCGACGTGCAAGTAGGGGCTCGCATGCTCTCATCGAGCACATCGCCATTCCCCCCGGTTACCCAACTGAAAAGCGCCGTTCTTTCTCGACAGTCGGTCACTGCAGCAACGATCCATATCAAGAACGACGAATGCGGGTTCTTTGGACACGTCAGCATTTGCGGGGAGCGTAATAACTGGATCGGGCTGAACCACGCCCGGGTCGTGAGCTCTGGGAAAGGTTCACTCTCAAGACTCCGCAATTGGTTTAACCACCTGAACCTGGTCCCGCTCCATGAGATCCAAAGACTAACTCTTGGTCTCTTCAAATTTGCGTCAGACGAGGAACAGTGCGTAGAAGTGCTCCGAGTCTTCCTCCAAGGGCTGGGCCAGGTTCGCATCTTGAACGTATTTGGGATGAGCGTGTCGCTGGTTGCGCGGATTTTGCAGCCTTTCGAGGAGACGGTACCTCTCCCATTGTTGGAAGAACTCAAGTTTCATCTGTACGATCCCCCGGAGCTGACTCGGTTTAATGCGCACAACCAGGGTACATTGCACATTGTTTTCTTCAAGTGTTGAATCTGAAAATGCAACAGTCCGACCTGGGCCTAGCAAGAAGGCGAGTCCTCCGCAAATCCCACAAGAATGGCTGATGAATGGTGAGGTATTTTCTATCGGATGTTCTCTACTGGCTCAACAGAATGCGGGAACGCGGAATTGTAGACCCGGACGTAGTCAAGGCCAAGGATTGGAGGCATATGTTGCAGGGGGTATTTTTGAGCGTGAAACCGACCGAAGAGAAGGTGCGTTGTTCCAGATAACACGCCTCCCCTCCCTCCCGTTCTCAGGAGCTCTGATAGGATTTATACGCTTGCGACGAGGTGTTTAAACAACTCGAGGACTGCGAAATCACGGTTGATTGCTTGACTTTTACAAAGCTCCTAAAGGTCGTGCGCCACATGGGAAACAAGACCGAAATTCCTCGTGAAGAAGAGTTCAGGTTCCAAGAGAGGGCAAGGGCACTTACCGAGCAGTGGTCGCGGTTCCTCACAGCTTCGTATGGTGATCGTAAGAAATCTCACAGCTCTCTGGACTCGGGAGACATGAATGTCGATATCCCTATCATCCGTGATATCCTAAGAGTGCGTGGTTTGAAAGAGGTTACCGTGGTAAACGCCTCCGGCAGAGCCACTTCAGTCACCCTGACAGTAACATAGTGACCGTAATCCACATTTTGGATAGTTTAACCAACAGTGTTCAGTACCCTTTGTGACCTCCAGAAAGTGAATGACTTTAATAGCCGTTGTAACTTACTTAGTCATTCATGATGGCCGATGCAAAGATCATCCGAGGCGCCGGCAAATGCCGAACCTAGATCACCCTTATGTTTCCCCGTTGACTATGGCCGGACTTCGAAACTCTGGCTACTCGGAAGACTACTGCAATCGCGAGCGGCCTCTCGTCGTGAAATGCACATTTTATGATAAAAAGCGACGGATCACGTTCAACGCGGCGAAGAACTGTTCATGCGATATCTTGCGGCAGAAAGTACGTGATAACTTTCCTAGTTGTTGGCTGAAACTCCTGAACCTCTTTTTTGGCCAGGTGGAGAAATGCTTCTCGCTATACCAGACAACGTATGATATTGTTTGGACAGACGATGAAGGCGACAGGTGTTCAATCCGCGAAGATTCTGACCTGGATGAAGCAATCTCGTATTTCGGTTCTGAAGGGGCTGAACCGCCAGTCCCATCAAACATGTCCGTCTCCTCGTCTGGTCGCAGCTCTTCCGGAAGCCGAAAGATCACCATATACGTCGACATCTGTATCGATTACGACGGTCCAAGTTTATCCGAGACCTCTTCGATCGCAAGTAGGGAGGAATTCGAAGTGGACAACAGCCAATCGGATTGGGATCTAAGCAACATTTCGAGGTCGGAGTTGGAAGATGATGAAGTCACCGTCAGTTCCAAAGATACGGGTTCCGTTCCTGGTCACCGTGCCAGACCGTTTTCTCCATCCGTTGCCGCAGCAGTGAGTCATTCTCGCCTGATGGCTCCTCCCCCCCCTCCTCCTGTGCTGAATCCAGAGTTTTGTATTGTGGAAAAGCATGGCGTTCCACCTTCTGTTCAGGAGTCCGCTTTCGAGGATGTTGAACCCCGGGGGGATCAAAGGTCTTGGGTGGATCTCGAAGGAAGCTCCATCGAATCCGCGTCTACGACCGGGCCGTTCGAGCGGCTGAAAATGGACGACGAACCTCCAATTGACTCTGATCCAAACTCTACTCTACTGAGGTCGGAACGTGGAGCGGCTTGGCTGCGGGATCAGAACCTTCGAACGATAAAGTCTACACTTGGGGCTTTGCCCGAACCATCTGATGGGGCATCTCTTCACCCGGGCTCGGACGTCGACGACAGCGATCTGTCCTTGCAGAAGGGACCCGGAGGGAAGTACTACTATCAGTACAACTCCACCGCTGGATCTTCGAGTATTTCGAGCATCGATTCAAGCATAGATTCCGGATACGACGAGACTTTTAGCGTGGAAGGCGACGCAACCAGATACCGACCCACTTCGATGGAAGTCGCTTGGTTGGACTCCCAGCAGCAAGGATCGAAAACTCCTGTGGCGTATCGACCTTCGCTAACCGGAAGCACAGCTTCGGATCCTACACCTATACGGGACCTCAGCCAACTCTACCCTGACATACCAGCTGACGTACTACCCTTCATATCATCCGCATCTCTCCCACCTCCGACAGAACTCACCTCCTGCTCTGAGTGTGGGGTTGTCCTGGATGCCATACGCTACGTCTGTTCGACATGCAAAGAGAAGCCACCTAGGATCCGAGAAGAACTCGAATCGTTGACGGGGAAGAAACTGTACGATTTGCCCTCCTACCCCCCATCGAGCGCCGGGGCAAATCTGCGAGCTGAGTCCTCGCATTCCAGAAGATACAACAACATGTCCAAATTGAGTCTGCAGGATGGTCGGTCTGATCCTGGATATGAGTTGTGTCCGAGCTGTTTGGAGTCTGCGGGGGTGCATCACGCCTTGGAGAAGAGTTTAGACCCTGGATCTTCACCCTCGCCTTCCTCACCAGAGCAGGCGTTGTCTGCGTGGAGACGTACCGCGCCGAGACAGAAAGGAAAATTGCGACATGCTTACGTGGAGAAAAGCTGGGGTTGGGGAGGCTGGCAGGATGTCCGTGCGTATCTCATTGTGTGTTGCACCAATTTATAGACCGACTCATCCACATCCGCAGAACAAGATGATCGGGCAGATAATCGATGCTCTACGTGTAGCAGCCTTCTCATGGGTCGGCGGTATAAGTGTGCATCTTGTGTGCAGTTTAATCTTTGCAAGGCGTGTTACAGGTAGGAATATCATTGATTGCGTCTGTATCTGCGATCCCTGAGGAGGCACACCACTCTTCTTTTCCCACTTACTAGCCAGGTCCACGAGATACACCCTTCCCACGCTTTCCTCGATGTTTTCGATGGACGAGCTTCAGGATCAAGGAGCAACAGTGATCCGGATCTCATGGCCTATCATTCGTCCTCTATGGAAGGTCTTGCTCCCCAATGTGAGTAGCATGTTTTTAAAACTGCGGAAGGGTCTCTGATTGGCCAATCGCCTTGAAATTCCCGCAGCCCTTTTGCATCAGGGGGTCAAATGTGCACAGTACGTACCGCAGAAGTTATAATTCCGCAGCAATCTCCGGGTTTCATGTTGACGTTCTCTCTGGCAGCTGTCTGCAGGACATCGTGGGTGCCCGTTTTCATTGTGTCGCCTGCGTTTCTGTGGACATATGCTCGAATTGTGAATCCGCTGGGTTACCCGGTAATCTGGATTCTTCGGATGGGGGGCATGACTCTTCGCACATCATGATCAAGGTTCGCAGCCAGCTGCTCTGTTCTTGAGATTACCGACAGACGGGTTGTCACAGATCCCTTACCCCGTCGAACCTTCCAAGGTTCAGGAAGTAAGCCGCCGGGCGGTGGCGCGCTGGAACGGAGGGGATGCAGAACACGTTGGGGTCGACGGTCTGCATCCTGGAGTGCATCACGCTTACGCGAGATCTAGGAGAAGCTCCTTCGATGGGACTGTGCGTTTGAGCGATGTGGAGTCTATGAGTGGTTCGAACCATGGTGTGAGATGCGATTCATGCTCACAGGTGTGACCCTGTCTCCCCAACGTTGCCACTTGTAATGAGGTTGATTGATATTGCGTTGAAGATGATTATCGGCACTCGGTACCAATGCGGGAACTGCCCATCCATACCATATCCATACAACCTGGTTCGTGGGTTCGTATCCAGATGTGGGTCCGCGCTTTCTGAACGTTGAAACTTAGTGTGAATTGTGTGACGACAAGTCATACATGGTTCACGATCCTACGCACGTATTCTTCAAACTCGTTCGACCGGTGGACCACCCCATCGAATCCACTGAGCCCATTCTTCCCATTCTGTACGTTCGATAGGTCATGCCGAGGGACTCTTTTGGGGACTGACTTTTGTTTCAGATATAAATATCGCGTTGCCTCTGGCGGTATTCTGGACGCTCACGATCCCAAAGGTGAGAACGTTCGTTGCTCGTTTTCGAATGAAGTCTGAGGCGGTATTTAGCATACTTGCGGAACGTCATACACGCGAACATCTTTTGCGACCTGTGTGTGGATCCAATTCGGGGACAGTGGTTCCACTGCATGTATTGTCCCAAGGATTTATGTGACCACTGCGAAGAAGTGGATGAACACGACACGACTCACTTCTCCATGGTCGCGAAAGCCCCGGTACGTCCCCCACTCGAAAAGAATCGATCCTTACTGGGCCTTAACCCATTCTTACAGGTGGACATGAACAAGTTCTACCACTTCACCGGGATGTCTGCGGAGGATGCTAGCGGGCCTCCCATCATGAAGTATGCGGTGTATTACTCGTAGGGTGTTTGTTGCGCATGCTGTTTATATCATTGTATTATTGTTCATTACAAACGTCTTCGACTATGACACACGGAAGTGAAGGAGGGACGCTACTATTAACCCTTCTTGAACCCTAGAATTTCGGAGTTGTTAGTTCCTTAGCACGTTGATTCAAGTCTTCCAGACGTACCAAGCCTACGACGTTCGTAGAAGAGGTCCGTTCGACTCGCTCCTAGGTTGACGATCTTGGGACACCCGTCTCGGTCCTTCTCCAGCCGTGTGCACTCCGCACAGTAGTACGCATCGGAGATACCTATCGTTTGATGCAATCAACGCCAATTTTACACGCGTGGAAAAGGGCTTTAAGGACGAACCTGGGGAACCGCAGATGATACAACGTCCTCCGTACGTGCCAAAGTTACATTCATCGCAGATTCGGACGAGAGTTTCCGGTCGAACGTACGAGTCGCATACCGGGCTAAATTTGTACAAGTCAGGACGAGAGAGAAGGAGAGGTTTGGGAGTTGGGTTGCTGCTGCGCCGTACCATTTTCCGTCACATTTCTCGCATAGTCGACCGATGGCTGTGAGAGATGACCGAGTGAATCGTTAGAAATGTGTCCTCCGACGCGAAAGTGAGGAACTGCTGACCTATGCCGGGTTGACGCCTGCACATAATGAGATCTGGATGATGTTTCGACATGTTGAGGGAGAGCGGAAGAGTGATCGCGATTCGTCAGCTGATCTTCGGGATTTTTCTACCAGCTTTTCTGTCGTCATTACGCAGACACGCTTGCCTCGCCGCACTGAAGAGCACAAGGTCATCATCACGTTCAAGCTCAATCACACATCGTAACTCGTTATTTCGAAACGAGCAGCACTCTCGCTCCGGAATCAGGATCCAGCAAAAAAAATCCGGAGCATTTTGAGTAGAGTGAACGTTGCGATGTTCAAGGAGTTTCGTGCAATCTCCTATGTCTGTCACTGTTGGTTCGAAGTTGCCTTGGATTATCTGCGGCCCTGGACTTCCTGAAGCAAAGGTTTGTGGGGTTGGAAGTGAGGCTTACACTTATATCAGAACCGCACATCTCGATCTGGAGTCCATGAGAGGTCACTCAGTGGGAAACTCAACCGCTAAACGAACACTACTACGGGATGCAGGACCGAGCCTCGATATCCACCGGTGGCGAAGAGATTTAATTATGTAGCCCGGAATCACTCACATCACACCTCTCCGAATCAGCGGTCGATTCCCTCTCCCGCCGCGGTTTTAGTCCTCCAGCTTGGGACTTATCGGCGTCACGGTTCACATGCATGGTCCATCCGACCGGGATGAGAATAAAGAACAGAAATAATAATTAGTCCAGTAAAAGCAATCGCAATGACTACGAGAGCCTCGACACCGAAACCGGAAGAGGCAATAAGTTATGTGGATCGTGAAATGTGAGATGAGTATTGTTAGTGGTTGGTGAGAGTGAAAAAGAGGGCTGGGAAGAACCGGGGTTTACAAAACACAATACGGTATCGACGCCCAGAACGAGCTGCTTCCGGAGGACAGTGGGGAACGAGAAGATTGTTCGCCTCCATCGGCGGGTGGAATCGACCTAGAACGAAAGGTTAACTTGCGTGAGGGTCGAAGATGCCTGGTGGTTACTTACAATAAATCCTGCTGTGCTGCTTCTCGTACCTTTCTACAAATCCGTTCGAAAGATGCCGGTACTTCCTTACCTGATTCCCCGCCCCACCGCTCCATCCACTGCGTGAGTTTCTGAACAGCACCAGGGCGTTGGTAGAACAGCAACAGCGTCAGCCATTCCAGATCATCCTCCTTTATCCGACTAGCCCCCGGTGGCCATATGATCCAGATGGTTCCCACCCAGCACTCCAACTTGTCCCATTCCTCGGCTTCGGTGAGGGATTTCACAACTTGTGAATTGTAGACGGGGTTTTCGTCTCTCAGCCACCGTGGTGTCGTAAGTGCGAGCTCGACCAGCAACTCCCAGTACCAGTGAGGGAGGTGCCGGATTCCCTCGGGGGATTGGAGGGTATCCAAGAGGAGATTTGCCCATTTGAACTTCCTGTCCATATCCTCAACTGTGACATGGAGGTAGTTCAGCAATTCGATAAATCTCTCCACTCCCACCCCCTCGAACCCCTTGTAACCGATGACCTCGACAGAGCGTATGACAAGTCGTCGTAATCTCGAGGAGAACGGTACCCGGTTGTGAAGGTCGACTAGGTGTCCTGTACAGATGCCAAGCAACGTGCGCGTTGGTCTATAGTACTGGCCATCCAGTGTCCAAGCATGGAGAAGATCTGCAATTGCTTCGCTGTCGCCGCTCTCGAAAACCACGTCGGCCAATCCTCGGTGGTGTTCAGTGTGATTGAGGCGTAAGTCTTCGATCCACTGATGTCCTGGATCAAGGCGACGGAAACCAATCTTCAACGAGAGAAGGAGAAGCCTCTCCCGATCCTTGAGATTCAGACCTTGGCTATTTTCACATATCAAAGAGCACCATTCGTATGCCATCGCTATCAAGTGGTGCGGAGGGCTTTCCAGCCTAATCAGGTCTTGAAACACGAGCGGGACGAGGTCGTGTCGATTGTGGGAGGGATTGATGGCTGGGGCGATCGATTTGGATAATTGGCGCATGATCTGCTTCAAGCAATAACTGTTGAAAGACGGTGTGAAAAACCCGAAAGGTAGAAATAGGAAATGCCGCACGATCTGTCTTGGAGTTCCAACATCTCTCTCTCAACAGGTGAACCAAGACAAATGCACCAGGTTAGGATGCGGTTGAGCATCACATCCAGAGGGATCGTGGTCTCGCCTCCTTCGTAAACCTCCTGGAACAACCCAAAGTCTAGTACGGTCCGGTTGGCCCGGGAATGGTGAAACAGTGCATTCGAGATCCACTGTGAGTGAGAGGAGCTGTGTTTCGGGTTGATGTTGAACAGGTGCGCGAAGCGGTACTCGGCAGCGATACAATTGTTGATGTCGAGAAGGTGTCCGAGGTCGTGATCAGAAGCCGGAGCTGTGTGGCGGGTGACCAGGAGAGGGAACCGACGTGCAAACTCTTCGGATTTGCACGTTGCGAGAGTGCGGATCCATAGGATCGCCCTTCCAGAGTAATACGCCCTGTCCCTCGATCCCGGATACACCTTCCCGTTGATATCGAAACATGCATGGAAGATGGAGACGATCGTATCATAGGAAGGTTCAGCATCGGTTCCATCCTCAAACCACCAAACCAGTCCAGCGAGTCGGACAGCGATATCGAGCGCCTCCGGGTCGGTAATGTTTCTGAGAATCCACGACACGCATCGTACGTCATTGGCATTCGTTCTCCAAACGGCGACAAGACCGCCTGGCTTCAACCACTGTTCAGGTTGCTGCACATGTACGTATTCGAGGGGGATCGGTAGTGGAGGTAGACGATGGAGGAACAACCGGGCACTGCGGTTCCACATCCGGTGGGTCCACGAGAGGGTTTTCCCGCAGTTTGCGGTAAAGGAGACGACCCCGTATCGAAGGTTCTTCCATAAACCGCGAAGGAGTATAGATATTGGTGTTTGGAATGGACATGCATATGACGACGTGCCAGCGATCACAATTCCGAGGTAGAATAGAACCCCGAGGCCAGTGAGGGTAATGAGTGCAGATGCGACGGAGGTGTTGATAGACCACATGTGCTGGCAGAGTCCGCAGGCGAGGAGGAGGAGCGCGATCTGGAGCATCACAGGAAGGCTCTCGACGAAGAGGTGTAACGGCCATTTCTCAAGCCCATCAAATTTGCGTTGACGATCTCCACAACGCTCAATCATCGATCCACCTGCATTCCGCAAGTACCTGTTGAGCCATTGCTTTCCCAGCATGGCGACGAACGCGGCGAACAAGGAGATCAGAAGACTTGCGTACATGAGACCAGTGACGGTAACAACCTCGCTCGGCGGTGGTTCCTGAGTGGGCAGAACGACGGGGGACTCGCCCGGAATCGCGGACTGATTAAGAGTGAGGAGGATGGCGCGGAGGAGGGCTGCTGATTGCTTGTCTGGATCGGGTCGGAGCTTCGAATGGACATCGATGACAAACGCTGAGCTGACCACAGAGAACAAACCGGCCTTCGAGAACGAGTCAGAGAAGCTATTTGATTGAATGAGTGAAGACGCACGAAAATCAGGGTGGTATTGAGGTCATCTTCATACTTCTTGACGTAGTCGGCATCGTATTCCGTCGCCTCCCGCTTGTACATGGTGTAGAAGTCGAGACGGGGATCGTCGGTCTTGATAGGCTGGAAAAAAGATCTGAGAGCATCTTGAAAACTGTCCGCTCAGCGGTCAGCTGTCGACGGTGTACTACGATGCCAGCGTGTTGGACATACCACTTTGGATCGATTCTCAACGGAGGAGGTTCCTTTTCGCTGCTTTCACCGATTTTAACGTCTTCCATGAGTCGCTGTGCGCGTGTAGGTGCAGTTGGCGGATAAGCAGGACGGTATGTGGTCGATGAACTTCAGATCGATGAACGGCGAGTCAAGGCGAGGCAACCTGCAAGCCGCCACGCGCTCCGGTGTGCGCGCATACTTGGCATCCAGATATCTCCTGAGCGGTGTCATGATTTTCCCCTAATTTCTAGGCGCTGGAATACTTCGGATTGATCTTGTTCGCGAGGCGGTGGTGGTAACATCTGCGAAGTCTCCCCCTTGCGGAGAGACGAAGGGGATCAGACCCATGCTATTGAGATAGAACACTCGATATCCTGCGGTACGAGATGGGAGGTTGGGAAACCACTGGGAATAGATCATCCGTCGGCTCGGCGCCCATTTCCGACGCTTTTGAGCGTCTCCACCATGAATCATCCAACCAGACCCGGATCCCTCCCCGCCCTAAACCACGACGCCCTTTCGCCACCTGAGCCCAGGCGACCACTGCGAAGCGCTGCCCAACGGAGTACGGCAGATATACATATTAGTGAAAATAATCAGAACGGCTACACAAGTGTGGGGGAATGAAACTTGACGAGGGGATCGGTTGCGCGTATCCGGGAGGGTCCAAGACAAGTATCGTCATAAAGCGAAAAGGGAGGTGGGCTATAGTCTGTCGATGAGAGGGTGAAAAGACCGAAACCTCCAGATGATGAAATGCGAGTCGAAGCTCTCGACTGCAAAACAAATACGCGAAGGGAATGAACACCTGGATTTTACAAACCATGGTACGGTGTCGATGCCCAGAACGAGTTGCCTCCGGATGGCGGGAAAGGGACGACAGGTAGTGGTGGGAGGGCTGACTCTTCAGGTCTATCGGCGAGTGGATTCGACCTAGAGCAGGAATTAAACTCGCGTGAGGGTCGGAAAGCGCATGGTAGTCACTTACAGTAAATCCTGCTGCGCTGCTTCTCGTGCCTGTTTGCAAATCCGCTCAAAACATTCAGGCACTCCCT
>Ga0307514_10005186_pt1 | contig 11754 bp, 5 predicted proteins | sample 16_EM_MG_FD_203088 | JGI IMG/M metagenome (GOLD analysis project Ga0307514, IMG submission 203088) | Populus trichocarpa ectomycorrhiza microbial communities from riparian zone in the Pacific Northwest, United States - 16_EM | ecosystem: Host-associated > Plants > Roots > Unclassified | place...
TCTTATGTGGTATTTAGGAGTATGGTAGCGGTTATTATTTAAAGTGTTTTTCGCTTGAAAATGTATTAAAATAATATTTTATTATTTTTTAAAAAAAATTATTTTTAATATCAACAAATCAAAATGATTCAAAAACATATAAAATTAATTTTAAAAAGAAAAAAATGGAACGCAATTTCACAGCCTCTTATGTGGTATTTAGGAGTATGGTAGCGGTTATTATTTAAAATGTTTTTCGCTTGAAAATGTATTAAAATAATATTTTTTTTATTTTAAAAAAATTATATTTGATATCAGTATATCAAAATGATATGAAAATAAAAAAAATAATTTGAAATATAAAAAAAAACTTGTGCTGTACCATGATGGGCTGTAGGACCAGTGGAATAGGCCCGTCTTACATATCTTATAATGGGCCATAGAAGATTTGGAAAATCCAAGTACACTTGTTTCTGTCTCGAACCTAACCTAAGTACCCAATATTTTCGGGGGAGGGGCAGAGGGCCTCCATTGATGTGAACATTCAGGAAGGCAGATATTTATGACACCATAAGATCCGATTTAATCTTAATTTAGTATGAACCACGTGTTTTAATGACATTAAAAATAGCTTTCAACTCTATACGAGGAGGATTAAATTTGAACTTACATGGTACAGTGCTGATTACAGCATTCTCTAGGCTTGGAAAAACAATTGGAGAAGAAGTAAACTTGGCAGCATCTGGGGCCTTCCTTCTGACACTTTCACAAGCCTATCCTTTTTAGCTCTCCCAAAAGACGGACGGATGCATGGATAAATCCCATGTGGTGGGACCTGGGAATCATGCCCCTCTTACTATTCTACATATCAAATCTCTTCAATTATTTGAAACAAACTTTGATTTCTAGATGGGAGTGTCCATGAGAGCTCCCTACCTACAAAACAACCAACGTTTTCAATTAATTACATAACATGTATTATATGCAAAAAAAATAATATAACAATAACAAAAATAGGGATTAAATTTGATGCAAGAATAATTTAAAATTAAATACCGATTGATGAAATTAAAAAAAAAATCTAATTAGAAAGAAGAAAAATATAAACAGGTAGCAATCAAAAAATTTAAGGTCAAATTTAATATAAACATTAAATAAAACAAAATGATAAGGGATGGAATTGAAGAAAAAAATCGATAAGAAAATATAAAAAATAAAATAAATAGCAATCAAAATAATAAAAATAAAATAGAATAACAAAAATAAAATAATACATGTATATCTTAGCAAATATAATTGAGAAAAAAGATATAAGAAAATAAAAAAGCCTTCAAAACCCAACTATTTTTCCCCGTGTACACTTCTGTACAAAGAAAAAGCAGGACATGACACTTTCAATGTTGTTGTGAAAGGCTGTGTTCAAAAATAAAACACCGCCACACGCGTTGTCTACATGTTTGCATATGTATTGTTCGTGCCAATAATTTTTTTTTTTAATAATATTTATGTTTATCCAAAGATGTTTACAATGAAGTTGTTAAAAACTAAAAAAACCAATTGAAAAGTAAAAAAAAAAAACTAAAGGTGCAAGCTTGACAAAATTTACTTTTAAAAATAATATAATTTTTATATTTGATTTTCAAAATATAAAAAAACTGAATTATCTCATATCATATTTTAAAATAGATTTTTCTAATAAGAACAATATAGTTTTTACACTATGCATACAAAAAATAAAAATACTAATAGTTCTTGATCAACCTTTTAGAAAAAATTGGTTTTAAAGGTAATGTTGTCTTTAAACATTACATTTAAAATATAAACAAATAAATTATCATTTATTAATCTCATAACAACTAACGGTCGATACAAAAAATATCACATTACTCCTAATAATAAGATGATTGATTTTTTGTTTGAAGGACAAGTGGTAATTGCATTATTATAGTGAATAATGATATGAATTCTGCATGGTAATCATTTTTTTTAATGAGACATTTAATATAATGGAAACGACATCAAATGCCACCACTTAACTCATACAAACTTATTATAGTAGTTGTTTATCTGTTGTCTTCTTTGGTAAAAAAATCAAAAGAAGGTTCGAGATAGTTTTTTATATATTAGCAATTAACAAAAAAAAAAAAAAAAAATGAGGGAATTTTAATATACATGTTCTTACATAACACCATTCATGGAAATAATGTTTTTTTAAAAATTTTAACTAAATCCATCAACACAGGTTTATCAAGGATTAAGTTTCACATAATTTTTTAATTTATTTTTTATAATATTATTTTAATCTCATAATTTAGACCACGGGTTTAACAGGTTGACTTAAAGTTTTTTTTTCCTTTTCCTTGTTAGTTTTTTTATTGATAAATTTATTATTTAACATTGGGTTGATTAGAAATATAGCTTCATGATTTGTTTTGACTTACTTTCCATGAGATTATTTTTATCTAATGACCCGGGTCACGAGTTTGATTCGTTTAACCTAAGTTGACTTGGGATTTTTTTATGTCTTGTTTTAATTGATTTTTTTTCAGTTTTATCTTTTAATATTATATTGGTTGGGAATTATAATTCATGATTTGTTTTTATTTATTTTTAATGAGAATGTCTTTGTTTCATGACTCGGGTCATGAGTTTGACTGTTTAACCCGAGTTGACTCTAATTGTTTTTTATTTAAAAAAATTTTAATTATATTTTTCAACACTAAATTGATTGAGAATTGAACTTTCTAGTATGAATTAACCCCGAGGTATATTTATTTTTTTACTATCAAAATCCCAAAGCTTAACAAAACTTAAGTAAATGATATGTAAAAGACGAATATAAACAAAATTAATCTCTTGATATATTAAGCTTTATGTAAATAACTTGATAAATTCGACTCTATATTCACTGCATCTCAATTCATATTATATATATATAACAGTTTTGATTAAAATGCCTTACCTTAATTAATTTTTAATAAAATGGTTCTTAGAAATTACTCGCTCAAAACCCCACGCCCCATGTTGCATGTCTAGGAAAAATAGGAAGAGAAGGAACCTAATTTTAATTTTAAGCTCCTCGTTCAATAAATTTATTTTCCTCTGTTGACCTAATTCTTTAAATTTTTTTTTAGAAGCATGAGTATTGAATTGAATTGTCTAGATATAACGAGTATATGATCGAGTTCGCTATGACGTGGTATTTATTTTTTTGATTTAATACTAAAATAAGGTATTTCCATTATATTTTAAAGCATTGATAATATGAATTATTTTTTTAGAAATTCTTACTTTACTAGACTCATACTTGAAATCGAATCCATGATCACAAATATGATTGCTCTTGCATGGAAACGACCTTATAGATAGAAAAATTGTCTTGGTTGTGTGAAATTTTTCTTCACAAAAACAAATAAACAAAATTTATAACTTATGACCCGAAAATTATATTTTAATTAAAAATATATTAAAATAATATTGCTATATTGTAATTTTATTTTTGATTTTGATATTGGGATATTAAGATTATAAAAAAAATGTAAAAAATATTATTCAATGCTTCTTGGATAAAGAAAAGTATTTAAAAAACGAGTTAAATCGAATGACCAAAGATAATTGTGAGGTCATGGTTATTAAACCCGGTATGGGGATTGACTCGGTCAAGGAGCTGGGTCTTGGGTCACATTAGTTGGCTCTGGTTATTTAAAAAAAAATATTTGAGTTTTTAACATTTCACTTAAAATAATTAAAAAAAAACCTTACATGTCATAAATAATAAAGTTTAAAAAATTATTTCAATAAATATTTTACTCCACGCTAGAAAAAATATTATATTCTCCCTTTTAAGTTTGATAACTATGTGCATGACATTAAAAGAAACCAAAAGAACATCTGCTTTCACTATAGTGCCATAATTGTTTACCATCTCACAAATCATTATGTATTAGAGCAATGATTTTTTAAATTTTTTTAACTTGATCATTGATTTTTTTTTATTTAATCATTTTAAGCCTAAATTAACATTCAGTTGCATATTTTTCTAGAAATGAGGGTTTAATTAACAAACAAATGGATGAAGTGAAAACAAACAACTAAAATAAGTGGCGGTTTTTAAATTTGTCTGAAAAGTTAATTTTAGTCCCCCGTCATTTTGAGCTCTTACATAACTGGCCCTTTTAATTTTCAAAATGGAGGGACTCGTTGGATTCTGGTGTAAAGAGAGAAAATTGTTATTATTGACGATTCTAACAACCAAAATAGTTGATTTTTATGTCAAATAATTTCATATTACAAGAGGAGTTTGAAATTGGTGTTTTTTGTAATGTGAAAGTGCCTAAAAAAACATATATGAGTTCGAGAAGATTTTTGGTTTCGGATTAATTTTGATTTTTTAAGTGTTTAATTTTATTTTTTTGTGTGTTTGGAGGTCATGAATTGATTTAACAAATCTCCTAGTTTATTTTATAGGTGTTTTGCGTCAAAAATGGGTTGAAAATAGTTTTTTAGATGAAAAAAACATAAACCCTGTTTTTCTAGCCACCACAGTGGCTGAAATTCAGGGATCTTGCCATTGCATCGTCTATTTTTATTTGAAAGAAATCGAGGTGAATGACATGTCGTCTATACCATTATTTTTTTAAAAAAAAAACTAAAGGCCCCCATGTGGGTCGTTTATTGATGGGCCAGACGCTTGGCATGGTTTACTAAACCTAACAATGTCTGACCTCATTTTTTTTAAGAAAAGAAAATATTTTTTTAACTAACATATTTTTTATATGTATTTTTTTAAAATAATTTTAAAGATTATATTTTAATTAATACCCCTTTTATGTGATTTTTTGGCTTATTTATCATGTTTTAAATAGTGATTTTTTTAATTATATCGGGTGTGTTTAATTTTTGAAGAGGTTAATATGATTTATCAAAATATTTTTTTTTATATTTTACATAGATTAAATTTATTTTTTAAAATAAAAAATGCTTATTGTTTTATAATATCTTTACCACGTACAACATTGCATAATATTGTTTTCTATTTTATTTTATTCAATAAATTTTATATGTGTGTGAAATTTTATTACAAATTAATTTTAATAAATAAATTTATTAAAAATAATCGAGTAAATAACTAGTGTTGTAATATTAAATATTTTAATTTATATTTGTTTTTTTAATTTTTTCAGTTTGTTTTTATTTATTGTCAATTTTGTTTCAATCGAATTATCTCGATCTCATGATCTAAAACACACAATTAAACATGTAATATGAACATATCTCATGTCAAAATTATGAATTTTACTTGTTAGCCCAATTTTATTTAGGGAAATATTTTTTTTATTTGTTGTTGTTACTTTATTTTTTAATTGTATTATTAAATTAATCAGGATCTAACTCGATTATTAAATTTTTATTACTTTTTTAATATAATCATCTTCTAAACTATTTTTAAGGTAAATTTTTTTGATTTGGCCCGCGAAACATGAACCATCAATTTAGGGTCAATTTGATATTGTGATAGTAATTATTTTTTAAAGTATTTTTCGCTTGAAAATACATTGAAATAAATTTTTTTTATTTTTAAAAATTATTTTTTATATTAGTACATCAAAAAAATATTTGAAAATAAAAAAAATATTTTTAAAATTTTTAAATTTTTTTTTAAAATATAAAAAAAAATAGACTATTAGTAACACTAAAATGCGAGGCAAATAAAATAAAATTCAATTTTTTTGAAAAAATAAAATAATGAAGAAAGAGACTGAAAACGAAACTAGGACCAGGTGGCAAGTGTCGGTGAAGTTTCCAAGACAAGGACATCACATGGGTTTTACAAGCTACAAAGAAAGTAGACTAAGCTGTCTTTTTGTGACGCAGTCCGTCAGTTAGTGCATTAACGCGGAGCGGATTCAAAAGAAAGAAAATTCAATTAATTCTTCAGTTTTTTTTTCCCCTTTTAATATCCAAGACTCAAAAGTTTAAGTTTTAGCAACTACAAGTCTACAAGAAGAAGTGTTATTGTGGGAGTAGCTTCCCTGTTATCTTGCATTTTTTTTGGCTAAAAAAAAACTGAAACCCCTCGTGTCCTGTCCTTGTATCTCGCTTCTTTCTCATTCTTTCTGTCTCTTTTCTTCATATTTAGTATATTATTACCTGTTACTTTTATTTTTTTCTTACATTGATAGATAAATAGATATAGCTCATTTTGACTGCTTTTGTCTGCATCGGATCTGGGGTTTTCTCGCTTTCTCTTCAAGGTATTTCTTATCCACTCCCTTTCTTTTCATGGTTTATTAAAAGAAAAAAAATGGATGGGGTGGTTTGAGTTTGTGTATTTGATCCATCATTTGCAATGTATTGATTGGTTTTTGTGGAATTGATTTGTGCTTCAAAATTTCTTGTTCCTTTCTTTATTTGTCACGCTTAATGGGTTCTATGTTTATTATGAAGTTTTAAGCTAGTTACATGGGTGCTTTTTTATTTGCCTGTTTTGTGAAGGAATGTTAATGTCATGTTATTTGTTTTGCCTTTTTTTAAAAAAATTATGTAGATTTTGAGGACTGAAGCGAAGGCTCTAGTTTTTGGTCCATTACTGCATTTGGGACGTGGCTAATTTTTTATTTCATTAATCAAAATGCAGGGTTTTGATAGTTTTTGTGGTTAATTTTTAGATTGGCATTCTGGATTTCTGAAGAAGGAGATAAAGGTTGAGACTTTATTAGTGAAAGGGCAACACTGGCGTGAAAGGCAAGTAGTTTGCCATTGTTGGAGACTTCGCATGTCTTCATTTGCCAGTTGTAACTGGAAAGTTTTGTTTACTTGATGAAGTTGGGTATCTTTATTGCCATTGCTCGCCGTGCTTTATAATTTATTGTGTAAATAGGTCAATTTCCTATAATGGGTTGACTTTGAGGGTTGATTTCTTTTAGTGGTCTTGGTCTTGTGAATCTATTTAGGGCTTTAATTGTTTGGAGTCTGAGGAGAAAACAAAGAGATCGGACTGGCTTTGTTTACTGGACATGGACCATATAGCTCCAAGAGATAGAGATTTCGAGGTTGATCTTGAAAGTGGGGTGAGAAATATTGTAGAAGATTTAAATAAAGATGCAAGTTTGGGAGTAAAAGCACCAACAAAGTCGCTGCTCGTTAAGGTTTGTGGGGCATTTTCTGATGGAAAAGCCAATGGTGAAGAGAGGGTAAATTTGTGTGGAAATGTGTCAAATCCTGGTGGTGGTTCTGCAGACCATGCGAAGTTGGAGGGAGAAATGTCTGTTGATCAAGTAGAAAAGAAAATAGTAGAGGAGAAGCGTAAAAAGACAAGCAATAAAAAGCCTCCCAGGCCTCCACGAGGTCCGTCATTGGATGCTGCTGACCAGAAGCTGATCAAGGAGATTTCTGAACTAGCCATGTTGAAGCGTGCAAGGATTGAGCGAATGAAGGCCTTGAAGAAAGTGAAAGCCACAAAGGCATCATCAAATAGCAATCTATTTGCCATGGTGTTCACCATTCTATTCTGCCTAGTGATTCTCTTTCAAGGTAATAATGCTCATGCAAGATTTTCTCACAGTATTGCTGCTTTGGTTTTTAACCTATGCGTCATTCCACGGTTTGGATACAAATGTTATGTGGGTGGGGGACTTATGCATGCCTTATGGTTGAATTCCCCAATCATTCAAAACTATGCTTTTGAATTCTTTGAACTGGAAAGCCTGCATTTTTGCCCCCTATTGTCCATCTTCAGCACATGTTTTTTTTTGCTATAGCTCCACTCCATATAGTTTCTTTCTCAAGAGATGTTTATTTGTGAAAAGGTGGGTAGACTTCTGAATTTTGATTCTAGTATACTGTTGGTCTTATTCTGAAACAGTTTTTTTCAATTCTTGTCGAGAGTGTATAATGTTAGCTATATGTGAGAAGAGTTCTAGTTTTCAAAATGACTTTGAATCATGTTTTAGTGATGTCCATCTATTTTCTTTTTCTTGCTTCCTCTAATTTTTTGTATATAATTTTTTGGGGCTTTTGGCAAAAGATGATTAAATCCAAGGCTCTCTCTTTTTTCCTCTCAATCCTTCTTTTCTTGGTTTATCATTTCTTTAACGATCCCTTTTATCTGTGCTTCCCATAATGTTTAACAGTTGTAAAATGATATTTTTGCCTGGCTGCCATTGCAAATTGCAATTCATTTTTTGAGAGGAAGTTTCATAACATTATACCTAATAATTTTTAGCAAGTGATCATTCCTAGACAGAAATCACTGTTGACATTTTTTTTATAAACTTTTTTATTCATTTTACTAACTTGTGCTCTTAATGCCATGCTATTCATTTTGCAGGAATGTCATCCAGAGCTACATCTACAAACTCACTGGGTTCTCCTTTGTCGTCAGAGGCAGCAGACGAAGGTTTGATTTCAGTTCAATACTTTGGGAATCCATCTTCAAGCGAGTCTAATGGACCTGGGTCTGGATCTCCAAAGTATGTCACAGTGTGATACAGCAGGACTGATCTTCTGTTATACCATACCCTTTATTTTGCAAGTACATGTACATTCTGCTCTAGTCATGTGGGTGTTAATATTATGTGATGGTCTAGCACAATAATTCTCTATTTTATTGATACATTGCAGCTTCATAGAATCAGTTGCTGGTTCAGATCCTCCTAAAAATCCAAGAAGAGCTGTGAGATGAGCAGGGCAAAGGAGACAGCCACTATAGGCAAGCTCGTATTGGTGAAAGAAATTTATCCAGTCTTGCAGTTCTCATGCAAGCCATTTGACTTGCACTTTTTGTATCAATAGCCCTCCAAAATCGAAGATTGTCTGGTAATTTATCCCCTGCTTGTATAGTGTTTGAAATGGGGTGAGTTAGATTACCGAAGAAGTTTATTGTGGATAATCGGGAAAAAAAGTTTAGTTCTGCCTTTGATAGGCTGAGCCAGTTCTGATAAGCTGCCTCCTTACTGTATAATACTCCAGAATGAAACTATAGGAGATTTGTTTGCCACCTGATTTGCTAGATTTAAATGAACCTCGTATCTTGTTCTGCATACATATTTTGTTGTTTCATATTTGGCGAACAAAATGGGATAGGAATGTGTAGAATGAATGAATTAAGAAATAGTACTATTTATGGATACGTTTGTTTTGATTTAGGCATGAGAAAGCCAAAACGACCACATGGTGATGGTAGCCTGCTACTGGCAGGGTATAAAATAAAGCTTCTTTTAACACGGGATGTTTCATCTCTGGGGGGGTGAAGATAGCTAGGCTTGGTGCGTGGTGATTAGCTGATTCTTAACAGGGAGTTAGGCTTGTCTTTCTTTAACGAAATCGAATTTCATGACATGTTAGAGAGACTACGTTGCTCAGGTGTTTCTCTGTTAAGCAAGGGTAGAAATAGTGTCTCAATATAGGTAGTCTCGAGGAGAAAATGCTGGCGTCACATGCCCCAGATTAAGTTCATTATTTTAAGAAATTTGATTATAGTTTATATGTTATTCCATCGTGAAAGATGCCATTAGAGTCTGAGAAGTAATGTACTGGAAGAGAAGTAACAAGAAGCAAAACATTCACAAAATTATGCATGCTCCCGCTCCCTCGAGCCTCAACATTTAGTGAAATGGATCCCTTAAGTTTAATCGTGTTGAACAACTGCCCAATCCATCCATTAAATAGCTGCCATTTATATGCATATACGTGGACAGGGGTAATCTTTATCAGTAAATCGAAAACAGAGGATTTAGTTTGACCAAAAACAAATTAGATGGGTTGATTTGATCAGATAAAATACTTGAGAGGCTGTGAATGAACGTTTCTGTGTAGTTTTTACTGGGTTTTTTTCTCTCTCCCCTCCCTGGTTCGGGCTTGTGCAGTCGTTTGATTATGTTCATAATTCTCTCTTGAACTCGGTCCACCAGGATCATAACGAGCCTTCCCTGCAATTCTAGCATGCACCATCCTGCACGCAGAGATCCTCGGCAAACTTCGGTAGCTAATTTGCTCAAGTACTTGGAAGTTCAAATATTTGTGAGTTAAACAAAATAAGGGCTTTATAGTTATTTTTTATTGAGTTATTCAAATTTTATAATTTGAACTGTTATAATTTGAACTGTTGAATTGACGGAATATCCTGAGTTAACTCTGTACCAATTACCAATACCGAGCCAACCCATCTTATTCGAAAGCTTATGTCAAGGAAGATAAAATAATTAATTAAAATCCTTTTTGCTACAATATAAATCGGGTCAGGATTTCATCTTAATTTTTTTGAGATGCTGGCTCCACTCAGGTAGATACATTTTTCTATATTATTATTTCGAATTTAAATATAAGAAAAGGTTGAATAAAGGATTTTTTCGAAAAAACACAAGCTCAAAGTGTGGGGGTTACTTATAACTCGGTCATGAAAGAATTTGACCTAAGAATATGAAAGTTGGAAAAAATGGTGATAAAAAAATACGCTCAAAATGGTTAGAGATTAAAAAAAGGGTATTATTCAAACGTTATTATGGTTCTATATTTATATTAAGTAAACGTCATTATGGTTCTATGTTTATATTAAGTATATGTTTGATAATGTGTTATATGTTATTTTTTAATTAAAAATATATCAAAATAATATTTTTAAATTTTTTTAACATCAACATATTAAAATTATTAAAAAACACTAAAAAATATTAATTTAATTAGTTTTCACCTAAAAACCATAAATATTATGGGAAGGAATACTAAGTTAGTGTTTAATATTGTGATAATTGTTATTTTTTTATTTAAAATATATTTAAATAAAAATTTTACATCAACATATTAAAATTATTCAAAAACATAAATAAAATAAATTTTTAAAAAGACTCCGAAACAAACACGCTAAATCTAATCTACTTGATATCTAAATCTGGACCATGTTCTGAAGGGCAAGTGGTATACAGTTCGTGGCCTCCAGTGGGTTTTTTCAGGCCGTGAGCTGTCTCTTTTGTTATTACGAGAAGCGTGTCACAAATTGACTCTCTGGAATGATCTAAGCTGGGCAGTAGCACTAGCTCGGAAATCGGAATGATGTTCTTGCAATTTCGCTGCCCAGGCACAAAAAATAAAAAAATTGCACCTTTTGCGAAGCAAACAAGTTTGGACCACGTGTTAAAAAACAAAAAAAAAGAAGAATTCGGACCAATGACGTGTCGAGAGTTCTATCTCAAGTTCCAATATTTGATCAGACTAGAGGACAAAGGGGCACCATTTGGAATTCAACTCGTGAGTCACTCGCTCTGCATGGATCTGGTTACTGTGGGTCAAGCCCCTTGTATTATCCACTTTTTATTCTTTTTTATTTTTTCAACAAGTATTCACATTATCTATCTTCTGGATCTCGTATCTACACTTGCATCTAAACACGACAATGATAATCAAACGGAAGCCATCCCGGCAGATAGGATGATGATAAAAGGTCATCCATCGCCGCGCTTAATTTAGAATCATTCAAAATACTCCGCCGCAATAATAAAATTTCAAAACGAGCCATCAGGAATTGGAGTTCCGCAAATTTTATATTTCAAAAACAATTTTATTTTTTTATTTTAAATTAATAATTTTTTAATATTTTTATATTATTTTGATGCGCTGATATTAAAAATATTTTTTTAAAAAAAAATATTATTTTAATACTTTTATTAAAAAAAAAATTTAAAAAACAACTACAATTATATTTTCAAACACTCTAAAGACAGGCTCCAAGTCCATAGGATTAACAATCGAATATAGTAATATAGTAGCAAGTGTCTAGTT
>Ga0307514_10005187_pt1 | contig 11753 bp, 6 predicted proteins | sample 16_EM_MG_FD_203088 | JGI IMG/M metagenome (GOLD analysis project Ga0307514, IMG submission 203088) | Populus trichocarpa ectomycorrhiza microbial communities from riparian zone in the Pacific Northwest, United States - 16_EM | ecosystem: Host-associated > Plants > Roots > Unclassified | place...
CGATTGATTGGGTACATCCGCGGCTCTGGATCCGCTCTGCCGGCCTCTCCGCAGCCGTAGTGGGTGTGGTGATAGCCTCCCCCATACGTATCTATAAATCCAAACCCCCGGTGGCCACTTGAATGACTCCTGATCACTTGGGGGGGCGGTATGGACCCGGCTGCCGGCAGATAGCTGACTGTAGTGCTGGTAGACCTGTGAGGAGCATGACAGCAACATGTAGTCAACGTTTGATTCGCTGCGACAGGGTGGGGAGTCGGTATTTCGCTGTGGTCACTACGGTAGATACCCTTCGCAGGCGGTGTGACGTTGAGACTGCTCTGCATCGTAATTGATACTGGTTTTGGCAGGAGAATGGGGTAGAGATATCGAGGGAGTAGGGCTGTTGAGGTAGCCGTATTCTTGCCCTTTTCACTCATTGTGGTGCCTAAATTTGAGGAAGCTAGGGTGCGTTCCGAAAGGTCAGACATCCAATACAAGAAAACACAAATATTGTAATGCACCGCACGAAGCTTTGAGAGAACTGATAACCTCCGAATCCCAACACGAATTCTTTCCCCCATATATAGTCACCACATTTTAAGTTCTGTTACATATCTTGGTTTCTCCGGAAATATCCAGTGGTTGTACTTTCTCTTTGAAGCTATGACCATTTGTCACACAAGCGTGAAACCTTCCCTGCCTGTATCTTGAGGGTCATACACTTGTAATGATTTCACACGCAGGCAATACTAATCAGCTATTCACGAATCACTGGATGCATGTACCAGATTGGGGGTGTCCCTGGGACCCAAAGTTCACTTCCCCTGTTCTTTATCCCTTGGTATACTGGTGACCTACAGTCTTGGAGTTTTGGCTCAAAGCTACAGAATATGGCCGAGTGGTGACTTAGGAAGCTGGTTGTGAGTGTGTACCAATTTACTGACAACACGTAGAAATGCTGAAGATGCGCTACTCTGCTGTGCAAGGTACCAGTTTCAGGATCTCGAGATAATATCAATATTGCCGCAAAATGTTTTCTACTGCTTTTTACCTCAAATACCCCCCATTGGCTTACATCCCGTTTCCCATTTACATTTCACCAGTATCGGCCTATCTATGGTTGTCCCACTCCCCCGCCATGCGTTGCTGACGTCTGCTACCATGGTGTGCGAGCACATGTGTAGTATTCCTTTTCCAATTCAATGACGATCGTGTCATATTCTAGTTGAAAGCCCCGAGCACTATGCTGTGCAATCAACTGCTACCACGTACCGGTCCTCCTTGCTTGGTCAGATTTTCTCCGTACTCCCTCAGAGCTGATCAACGCTGGTATATGTACGCTCTCCGTTTGCTGACATATATAGACGGGTATTCAACTTGCCCTGTGTAATGCGCGTTTTAACGATCATCTCCTATCGAATTTGAGGCGTGTGACCCCGCCGGATGACATTATACGGTTCTTTTCCATCCCCCGAATCTCTCACCAAAAGTGTCGATTGACTTCGAACGCAGAGTGATGTAAATATCGGATAGATGATGCCACACACCGTTATAATTAGCACCAAGCTTCTGTGTAAGACCAGGTTTCGTTTTGCCGAATAGAGAAGTCTTGCTGCTGATGTCATTGTGTAAGGGAGATGCTCTGTGAGAGTTCGATACCTTTGCATATGTTAATGCTCATGTCGCCTTCCCTTCCAGGTGTCTACCAAACTCCAACTCCAACATATTCTGCACATCTTCATTGTTTAACATGATTCCTTTCTCCAGATCCCAGTAGGTCACCCCAAATCGCTTCACCTATCAGCATGATGCACACGTATCACCAAACTTAATCATGGTCCGAAAATAGTGGGGGGTTGATATTAACTGTACAGTGGATATTGCAGTAACAGCTGACTTCAGCGAATATCAGAACACTTCCGCAACATAGAGAATGACGTGAAGGGTGCTGGCTTGGTTCAGGACAGTATTAGTATGACACTATCCTGGTTGGGAGGTAGGCATTAGCAGGCTTGCGGCATTATTCACCAGTCACTTCATAGTCATGTACTACACAACCCCCATAGTTGCCATACGATATTCTCCAGCTGCCAACCTATGTCGCGCAGCGTTGTAGAGCAACTCAAGAAATCTAAAGTAACAAAATACTATTATATACGATGGTAGGCACAGTGGAAGAGGTGCTAGCAACAGCTTAGAGATTCTTGTACGAAGGAGTGCTGGGAGTGGGACACCGCGCACGGATACGTTAATGGTAGTGTGTATGAAGGCTTCCTTAATTATCTATTTACCAAAGGGAAATATACGGGTTTATATATAGGGAGGACGGGAAAAGAATGAGATGACGAGCTATACTGCGAAAACAGGATAGGATTGTAAAACCGTAAATGACGTACCTCAGCCCTAAGAGATCAACAGTAATACAGTCGGGTTAGTACATGACTGGTGGAAAAAACAACCGACAGATGACACGAGTTAGGAGGGTGTGGTGGATGTATACGCTCCAACATAAAGAATGCGAGCAATTCTTTACCTACACCTGAGCTATTCCAGCCTCCAGAAGAGGCAAGTACCACCTTACTTTATTTGGCAATCAACCCTGTAATATCCTGAAATTATTCCACCATTATTTCAGCCTTACTAAGTATTCTGCGACTATCCCTCTACTATAACAAATTTACTGCCGACACCGCATGTATACGAGCTTGTATTACTTCGCTTGTTCGGCAGTATTACCCTGAACTTGGTTTCGAGGTCAAGTAAGCAACCTTCAGCGCTGGTGGAAACTAATCAACCATACTAGATACTCTCTCAATTAACGAAATTGCGCGAGCTGGTTGATATCCCAGTGCCAACCAGCTGCAGGTGCGCCAAGGGGCTTGTGGTATATTGGAAACCTCTCCCACCTTAGCCTCACTCCCACTACCTGTAGCCACATTGGCATGTACTAAATAGGTAATATCTTACTCCCCACAATTAATTGTCTAATTCAAGTGAGCTAGCCAGTCATGTATGAAGACAGTGTATTCAGGACTTTCCAGACCTAGTGGGTCTTGGAAAAGATGATATGGCATGTTAGGCTGAAGCTCACGCTTAGCTTGGTGTTCAACCTCCCCAGGAGGTTGTGGTCAGTTCTGATATAACCACTCTTGGCCGCCCTATTGTACGTTGGATTAAAATTACACATATCGGTCGAGCTCAGGGTAAAAGAGTGCGATTTGGGAAATAGCTCTCGGAATATTCCGAGCTTGATAGTAATATTCCAGTATGAGGTGCTTGGCACAAGGCCAAGTTATTCATAAGTTATTCCAGACTTATTCCTCAAATAATTTAGCATTACCCTCTTCCGAGCAGTCTCGTGTCGAGTCCCTTCGAATCGTACTGAAGTGCAATCAGCTCGCCAGACTAGCTAATCAGCCAGGTGGGCATACGCTCTCGTAAGAGCTTCCCCGATTTCGGTGATTTAAGAGCCATCATGATTAGGGTGTGGGGCATCGCCCACTTGCGCAGTAGCCACAAAGTATCTTGATTTGTCTCCAAGTGGTGCGAAGTCAAATTCAGGATAATGCCAGAGGGAAAGAATTGGGCGTTATCCAAAGAGGCAGGTAGTTCTATAGCCCTGTGGGAGTGCTTGCGATATAATACTAGAATGACTGGGGAATAAGTCAGGCGGTATTTGCCTCTCTCAGGGACTAGAAATACTAATGGAATATTATCCAAGTTTATTCCAATGGTGTCCAATATTATTTCCCGGAGCATCTCTGGTTCTTGGCCGGTCGGGGATATGGAAACTCCAGCCTGACAAAGTTTAAAGGGCCATACTCACACATACGTCACATTTGGGCCTGTAACGAAAGCTGAAGGAGTGGAATATAAAATCGTGGGTGGCAACACACCTCCATACAAATGCACGGATGAGAGCATACTACATTATTCTGGCCTATGAGGTAATGCGCGTATGGGAGTGTGCGTAAAACAGCAGTTTGAAACACTTTTGGGGTGCGGGATCCCAGTGCCAGAGTGCAGCAAAGCAGCAAACCGGAGGTCAGGCAAGTGCCCATCGGGGAATGTGGATCCTGTGAATTTTTAAGTGGTCAATATATCTCAGAATACCTCCAATCTTCCCACTGGCTCCTTGCTCACAATATTCAATTGAATGGGAGAGTGAGGCATAATTCTAGGTGGAGGAGGGGGTGGGACCTGGGCCTCACTAGAGCCTGATCCACGGAAAGCATATCTACGGCGTGTGAAACCCATGGAATCTGGATCATCGCCTGTTAATAGGAGGGATATTACGAGCGAAACTCAACTAGAAACGAACGCGGGCACAAGTATCACTGACACTGGTAGGTAGCCCAACGGCGCAAAGCCAGTTCATTGTCCGCAACTGGGTTAGGTTCTTCCAAAAGTCGAGTTGGCACTTTTTAGCTATGCAGGTCTGCTCCACCTGGGCCATCTAGCTAAAAGGATCACTACGGTGTGTAGACTATACGGGTTTCATGTGGTTATGGCATAAATTGCAGTTAGTCTGGCTTTTATGTAAGTTCTCATTTATAAAGCCCAAGCTATCCTAGTTCCTATCAAATCATCCCTCCAAAACCCCGTTTACCTACCCCCGAGAGTTGGGGGTACCTAGGTCATGTGGATGAAGACTGGGCGTGGAGCTTACATTAGTAGATATATGTACATATATATAGTCTTTTAATTCACAGCTATATATACAGCTGTACCTACCCTCCGTACATATGTACCTCCTAGGCACGAACCGAGCCAACCCGACTCGAGCCCCAAAATATATGGTAAAAGCTCGAGCCTCCTTAAGGGAATGACGAGCCGGCTCGTGCTCAGGCCTACCCGGGCTCCTAGTAACGGTACGGATCCCAAGCCTCCCCGTGAATCAACCTTCCGTTCTGGTTGGAAATCAGCTTATTCAGATCACACTAGTGCCGAAACTCCAATTCCCACGCGAGTTTTTCAAATGGGGAAGCCTGAATTCAACTTCACATTGATGTCCTGGGCCGTTCGCGGGCAGTCCGCGGGAGGCATAGATACCTGGATGCCACTCACGGGCAGGCATGGTACCCCGGGATAACCCCATGTCTACCTTCTGAGGTTTGAACAAGCATTCTAATGTGAAATTCGAATATTGATTATTATTATTTTTTAAGGAATCATTAATCGCATCAGCCTATCTAGACTATGGCGATGGACTGCAGCTCCCAGAACGTCCCGGGTGGCCTCTCTTCATCCGCTCGGACCAGTCCCTGCCCTCCCCTCTATCTACAAATAATATTGATTATTATTGTAAAATTCGGAGGTGAAGTTTTGCCAACTGTCGGTGCAAGTATCAGGATAAATAACCATAATGTAGAAGTATTTGCTATTGGAGATGTTGTATTCCAAGAGAGGACTGAGCAAAAACAGACAACAAACGCTTATATTGCAAAAATAATTGCAAAGCCACAGCCAGAGTGCCATCTACTCCTTTGCAAGCTTGGTGTCTTGTCTATCTTATACTTATCCTACTAAGGACCTACAATGAGCTTCAGACCTCATGGGGATTGAGACCGACATACAAGATACTCCAGAAACTCAGAACCTCAACTCGAGTCACAATCTCCTGCACTTGTCAAAATCTTGTTCTACTTGAGATGCTACTGTATCAAGGTAGGGCTGAAGTGCTCCATCTATTGTCATAAGAAGCACAATGAATGAGACTGTGGGAGGCTCACAGAGCTTGCCACGCGCACATAAGTTGGGCTTGTGGCATGACTAATCTTTTTTGGTATTTTTTTTCATATACTCCGCCAGTAGAAGCCCGGTGGATATTACTGATTTTGATCCGGTGTTGCTAATTACAGTAATTTAGCATCCTTGTCTGCTATCCTGGTATGCCCCCCGTGGGCATTTCATATGTGCCGCGAGCATGGCAATTAGGCCGCGAACGGCCCAGAACATATGCATATATGCTTATATAATGGGTCTTTCTTTTTTTGGGGGGGGATTCATTAAATATATAATGAGTCGCGTTCTGTATGTTCACTACCTGCACAACAACAACAACACACCACTCCTCTATAACAAGTCCATTTCACCATTCCCCTCTCTATTGGTTTATCCCGATCCCGACCAACCCTCACCAAGGGCAATATACGGACTTATAACCGCTACATTGCAGTGAGCCATGGATGGCCAGCAGGCGCCTCCACCCGCAAACGGCGGACCTAACCCAGACGAACCTCGTCGACCACAAAAAACGTACCCCCTCAGACCACTACGTTGCCCACTTGGTGGCTATAACAGGTGTGCAGCGCACTGCCGGACACTGGACAGCATCGTGGCTCACCTGCCGAGCTGTCATGCGGAGCAAGCTCATATGTGGCGTGGGCAACAAGTGAATCTGTTGTATCCCCTGGATGGATCAGTGCCAGGTAATCATAAGCTGGTGAGGGTAAGCATGACCAAAGCAGGCCTTTGCCCTGAATGCGGGTTAGAAGTCGCAAACTCGGCGGACCCAGAAGCAGTGGGGGAAACCTTGACCAGGCACCGCAATGATTTCCATGATCCCGACCGCCGGCTACTTGAGACCCGTGGGATATTCCCCCACCCAGAACAGTGTCGGTGGGAGCAGTTGCAATGGAATATAGAGCCAAAGGTTAAGAGTGGCCGAGAACGAGTATTAAGAGATGATGGGGCAGCTGAGGCTCCACCGCGCGTACATCAACAAATTCTAAACCAACAACAGGAGCTCACCAGACAACAGTTACCCCCACGCATCATCAGAGACCCAGTTACGAACGCGCCTCTACAGCTTCCCTTCCCAATCGATGTTCCTTGCGGGTACGGGCCTAGATATGATACATACTACTGTCCGTTCCCCAGATGCCTTGGTCAGTGTGCTAGCTTCGAGGCCCTGGCAACGCACATTGGAGAAATCCATCCATATAAATCTTATAGAGGGGGGCAGTTAAACCTTAGCTTCTTGGAGCCGCTGAACTATCACTATGTAACTATCACAGAGCGGGGTGTGTGCCCGGAATGTGGGTTGAATTTTAACTGTCCTGGGAGCGTATCGGACGAGGCCCTGGGGCGAATCGTTCAGAACCACCGGCGGGGCTGCCATCATGGGTTGCTTCTCACAACCTGTGGGTTTAAGAGCACGCGATCTAAGCGAAAATCTAGAGGCCGCCGCGATGCCTGTGCAAAAGGGGATGGTGGCGATCGTGATGGACAGTCCGCACAAAACAAAAAGAGGAGGGGAAACACAGGACCTCAGGAATCGCCGCAGGTCATGCATGGCTTCAATGTCAATTCCCCTAGGCCGATAGCTAGAATCAGGGTTGGAAGCGATAACAATTTGCCATTGGCGCCAGGGGTAGCCAGACATCGTGCTGGTGAAATGCAGGATCATAAAGACCATGTACAAGGCAAAGCAGAACCGCCCACAGCTGCCAGGGCACAGAGCAGACCTAGAGCTGCAGAAACTCGGGAGCAACCAGCACATCTCCCAAGTGGCATGGCTAGCAATGAGTCCGGCCGAGAGTCTGCAAGAGGGCCCGGAACGCAGGACACGCCCCGAGAGCCGCTGACCGGAATCGCTACAGTCAGGTACCGTCCTTCCGGGCAGCCACAGGAACTCTGGGCGCCACAGATACATAGAAAGCTCGACGGTAATCTTGATGGGGTACCTCGCTATCGGCCAGACAGCCCAGCATCTCTGCGTGTTCCAATATTGAACCGTCCCTCCGCTCATGCAATTGCAACCGCCCAAACTACGCCAAAAAGCCGCCCGTATACACAGTCACAGATTTTGCAGAATCTATCCACGCCCAATCAGCATTATGGGTCTCAGACTCATCCCACACTCATAGGCAGTAGCAATACTCGCCCAGCCAGCGAGGTGATCCCGCCGAACGTGCATACCCTTGGTGACTTCCTGGCAGGAGATGTTCCATTCGATTGGAACCCCGACCCATGGGGAGTCGCTCAGTCCCCGCCTAATCCAAGTACTGAGGGACATAAATCTGGCGTGCATAAGGCAGGCTCGACAGCCTGCAGTATCACCAATAGAGGATATGGAACACATCATGCTTGCCAACAGGATAAAATATTTGAGGCTGAAGCTCTGAGGGGAGCCCCAGGCGGAGGCAAGGACAAAGGCGAGGAGGAAATTGTGGATGAGGGTAATGAGGAAGGGGAAAGCGGTGACAGCTTCTCACAAGCACCCAGAAACGCTGTCCCATGTTTTCAGGATATATCGCTTAATACCGAGAGCTCCGAGCCTTGCGGGCTTGTGGTGCAGCAAGATTTCACCTTGCCGATCTTTGCCCCCGCGCAGCCAGTGCCAGGGGTTGGTTGGGAGGATTATAAATTTCTGTGGGATCCGAGCTATGCATGGCCAGCATACAGCAGCGACGATAATCTATGAATAACACAGGTGGCATTCGAAAGTATAACGGTTTAAGAAAAGAAAAGATTTTCTATATATTATGTGCCCAGCTGTTACGTTTATAATAACACATCAGAAATAATGATATATTAGAAATAATGGAAGGGTATTTTATTAAAATTCAAGCTCCAGTGAAAACAGCGTTTAGACTTTGATATACTTAACAATAGCACTTATGGTGTATTGAGTCCAAATGCAGTCCTATGCCAGTATGCAAATGTGCCAACGTATACCCCCAGGGTTAGGAGCTAAAAACCTAACCGTTCTCTATATTTATCGCCTCCAGACAATCTTCCCCGTTATTGCCGAGTTGGTAATACATGATGTTTGCCTACTTGGAGTAATCCTCGCAATCGCCATATTCTAGATGGATGGATGCGATTAATGATTATTTAAAAAAGTAATCTTGGCAGTTCTGTTGATGACCACAGGTTTCTCAGGTGGGCTTAGGGATGCTAGCCTGAGGCAGATCTGCCTGTGTCTTGTTTGTCTCGCTGGTTCAACAAGCCGACCCATTATCTAAAGCCCCCTTCCCGGGTCAGCCCCATGATTTATATCGCAACGCACCAGGTCTGCCCCTCTCCTACCTGCAATATACTTTAAGTATTCCGAATTCCCAATTGGTACCCTACTGGGCAAAATAATGTAATGAGCAGGATCTGAAGAGCTGATCCACTCAGTCCATTCTAGCTTGCACAGTTTGTGTCGCAACCCTCTCTACTATCGTATCTGAAGCTTTCAGGGTAATACAGCTTTAATGTCTGTAGCCTCGATAATGCCCCATGGGCCCAGGAAACTGAGGCATAAGTATGAATTCTATGCGACCCCTGAACCGTATAGCCGAGCTAACGAAGTTGGTCAATGTCTGGGGTAATAAAAATACATCAAGCGATTTCACAATGCCGCTCAATGTGGCGCTATTGCTTTTGGCGAAACGGATAGAATAAAACAGAATCATCCCCAGGTAATATTCTAGCAGATTGATTTATGGGGTTTCGCATGGTGCTGTGAGCTGCTTTTCGTGCAGCAGCCTACCAGCTATCGAATTAATTGCCTCAGATTTCCGACACAGTCGTTTTTAGAAGACTCACGGATTGCAACGGTATATAACACACTGCTCTGGTTATCATCGATCCTGGTGGCCGTTAAACAACATCACCCACCAGCCGTGGATCGCAGGGCGCTTCAAACAGGGATCAAGAACCGCTGAGTTCATGGTCTCCATTTTAATATACATTCGACTGACAACAAGAACCTCTTGTGCCAAAAGAAATTGACTGAATCATAAATGAGAAAGAAGCAGATATCTTTTGCAATTATCCTCAGGACTTTGGGAGAATAGAGAGCCTACTGGATCTACCCTTACAATATACAGTGCGTAGGTGAAAGTTATGGCGCGCCCCCATGCATATTTCTACGCACTGTATCTAGACCAAGAGTACCAATTTGTAAGAACTGAATAGGGGGGCACAAAAGTTCCCTGACATACGAACAGATAATACATATTAGTGTTCTTGTGGATATAGTCTCTATACCCTCCCTTACTATACTTTATGGCTTCAAAGGAGTTGCAGTGTATCATCTTTCTTCACTAAAATGTGTCAGTTTGTATGTAACATGGCCACCGTGCAAAAACTTTTGACCTACTGCCTATCTATTTGACGACCGTTCTGGGAACAATAAAAATTGCTTCCCCAAGACTGCCTCCTCTAATTCTTGCTACCATATGTTTCCAAAGACTGTGGTAGTTCTTTGTTCTGTTTTTATGAAACACTATTACTAGGTGCTGCACACACCAATATATTCCGTTTCAATGCCTTCCCACCCTCTCCACCACATATGAAACATTGGATAGTGCTTTCATCAAATAGGCCCATATAGGTCAACTTCATACAAAGCAGTTCGATGTTTTTGTACTGCCTGCAGCTGGTTCATTTTCGGCTCCACATTCCACTCCTTCTGTTGTTTTTTTCTTGTCGAGTTTCTCCCCTTTGCTCCTTTTTACTCTGTTGAGTTACTTTCTCTGTCGTGTCTGCGACACACGGTCATAGCAATTGCCTCTCCATATTCCACAATTTTGAATATATATATATACAAAATTCAGTTATTCTCAATGGAACTGGTTTCCAGCCGGCCTGTTGTATTCCAGAGCCAGATTCACCAGCGCCTCCCGGGAATGGGGTGTCCGAAGCGGAAAGCGCCCCCCCCAATTCCAAGGAAACTTAAAAAGGCGTGCAAGTATCTGGTGGATGAACAAGTATACGATTGCATTATTGTTCAGATGCTATCCCCACATTCAAGAGGCCACCGTTTACCTCTCGCCACCCTCCCTCCGAGCTCAACCAATTCTGGTCATATAGCTAAACTGTTAAATACGTCCAAATCTTGCCGCTCTACCGAAGTAAAACTCAAACCCGCAACCACACTAATCTCCGACAACAAAGTAGAGACTCTCAAATCCACGAACCGTCGACTTATCTCCCCTAGAATCGGGGAGCTCAGTGCTTCCGCAGAGAAGGAGGTTTATTTGGTTACATCACATGGCGAGGATTTAATCGGTCGGCGGAGAAGCCGCAGGATAGCAGGGGGCCAGAAAGTGAACTACATATACATGGACATCTCACTTGAATCCCCGCTACCAAAGGAGGATAGCCAGCCCGAGCAGTTAACTGACCCTACTACACCTCGGTCCTCCAGGTCTTCGACCGTTGCAAACTGCACAAATTCCAGTTGGAGTAGTACCTCTAAACCGACTAGGCGCATTCAGCCCAAGAGAGATACACAAAAACCTGAAGATGTAATACAAGAAATTCAGTCCGTGGATTCCAGTGAGCCTTCTATCCCGCGAGGAAGAATCTTAAGATCTTCTACATATTCACCCACTGGTAGTAATTCCAGTCCTAGTCGAACCACTTCACCTACTAGCACCCCTAAACGAAAAAGACGTACAACACCACTACCCAAAACTCCAGAAGCCCGCCTCCCTGATAAGTACCCCTTTTATCTAGATCAACTCCTCCGAGATAGGGTTTACGACAAAGAAGTGACTGTAGAGAAGGAAGCCCAGGTGTTTGAAGAAGAAATCAAAGAAAGGGGATGGAATGTGGGAGGTAAGGCATTATCCCGACAGGATAAGTAGTATTTATACTTCAACAGGTTTCATATTCACGGCCTTTACGGTGTGCCGGAGACTATCCTATTTATGGACCCGCGCCCAACGCTCCTCGTAATCACAAAGGGGCATTTGCATATCTCAGCTTTAACCTTGGTGTATCGAGAATTAAGTGGGACATCGCGAGCATAGGGGGGGCAGCTAGTTTTC
>Ga0307514_10005188_pt1 | contig 11753 bp, 9 predicted proteins | sample 16_EM_MG_FD_203088 | JGI IMG/M metagenome (GOLD analysis project Ga0307514, IMG submission 203088) | Populus trichocarpa ectomycorrhiza microbial communities from riparian zone in the Pacific Northwest, United States - 16_EM | ecosystem: Host-associated > Plants > Roots > Unclassified | place...
GCGTACCGCCGTCCTCGGTGAGAAAGCGCACCTGAACCGACGTCGCGTCACACAGCACATGCGCGGCCGTGAGCACCAGGTTCCCGGTCACCTGGTAACCCGACCCGCGCCTTCCCGGGCCCGCGCCACACGTGGTGATGACCTGGACCGCCCGCCGCCGGTCGAGCCCATCCGGCTCGACTGCCCCACCCACAGCTGAGCTCACTGCTCGTGTGCGCCGGCGCGGCCGGAGACGAACAGCGGATTGTTCGCCCCCGCCAGGGTCGGCTGGAACGTCAGCGAGATGCGCTGGGCCGAGGTGGCCCTCACCGCCGCGTCCGCACCGGACTCCACCACCCAGAACCGCACTTTCGCCCCAGCCTGCCCGGATCGCTCCAGCGCGACCGACAGATCCAACTCGATCGGCCCCAGCTCGAAGCGCAGTGCCTCGCCTTCCGCTGCGACGATCGCCTGCTCGAGCTCCTCCCGCAGATCCCTGATCACACTGGCCAACTCGACCACACCAGACTCCCTGTCAACTGTGCTACGGCTGCGACGAAGACGATGGCTTCGTCGCAGCTGCGAACTTCTTTTCTCGGTAGGGCCACGACCGGGCGTCCTTGGAGATGGTCGGTGCGCCACTTCACTGCGTGGCGCTCCCGGTTCCCGACCGGAGCGAACTGCCATGCCCGTCGGTCTTCGTACTTCTCAGTGGTTCTCAGTCGTGTCTCTGCAACCATGTCGGGACACGCTGCAATGCGGATGAATTTTTGATGATGTACGGAAGCGGGGGCTGGGAGATGGACAGCGGACCTCCTCAGCGGCTTCGGGTCGCGGTGCTCGGGCCGTTACAAGCCTGGCGGGACGGAGCACCACTGGATCTGGGGCCTGTCAAGCGGCAGGCCGTATTGGCAGCGTTGCTGCTCCGTCAGGGTGCTGTGGTGAGCCATGGGCAACTGCTTGACGGGGTGTGGGGGTCGGAGCCGCCGGCATCCGGTCACAAGGTGCTGGCCAGTCACGTCAACCCGCTGCGCAGGGCACTCGACGTGGAAAGCACCCGGCATACGGAGTCGGTGATCCGCAGCGGCAAGGGCTGGTACCGCTTCGTCGTCGACGGGATCCGGCTCGATGTCGCGGACCTGACCGAACTGGGCGGTGAGGCGTTGCGCACAAAGGCGTCGGGCGATCTGGACACCGCGACGGACCAGTTGTCCGCGGCGCTCGCACTGTTCCAGGGGGAGCCATTGGCCAACCTGCCAGGACCGTACGCTCGGGCCGAGCGGGAGCGGCTGTCGGAACGCCGACGAATGCTCCGGCTGGAGCGACTCGACTGCCTGGTTCGGCTCGGGCGGTTCGGCGATGCCCTGGACGACCTCGCCGTGATGTCCGCGTCCGACCAGTTCGACGAGTCGCTGCTGGCGTTGCGCATGCGGGCTCTGTACGGCTGCGCACGGCAGGCGGAAGCGCTCAACGCCTATGCGGACATGCGCGTACGACTACGCGACGAGCTCGGCGTCGATCCGGGTGAGGAGCTCCGCCGCGTGTACGAGGCAGTGCTGCGTCAGGACGACTCCTGCCTCCTCGCTCCGGCTGCTCCTCCCGCGCCAGCGCTCTCCGGACTCATCCACCGCGATGATCCGGTAGCAGCCGCGCCGACGCGACCAGGACCACCGGCACGGTCCGGTCCACCAACACACGACAGCGCGCCGTTGGTGCCGGCCGAGCTGCCCCACGACGCCGCAGGGTTCGTCGGCCGCACCGACGAACTCGCCGGACTGCACGCGCTGCTTCCGCCCGAGGAGGGGCAGGGGCCGACGAAGACCGTGGTCATCTCGGCCATCGGCGGTGCCGCAGGCATCGGCAAGACCGCTCTGGCGGTGCACTGGGCGCACCAGGTGCGTGACCGCTTCCCGGACGGCCAGCTGTATGTGAACCTGCACGGATTCGACCACGACCGGTCGCCGCTCAAGGCCGGCGAAGCCCTTGAACTGCTGCTGCGGAGCCTGGGCCTGGGGGCGCCGGAGATCCCCCTGAACGACGAGGCCCAGGCACGCGTATACCGGACCCTGCTGGCCGGCCGGCGCCTGCTCGTCCTGCTGGACAATGCGGCCTCGGCGGAGCAGGTCCGTCCGCTGCTCCCGGGCAGTGCGTCCTGCTGTGTCGTCGTCACCAGTCGTAACCGGCTCGGCGGTCTCGTGGCCCGCGACGGGGCACACCCCCTGCCGCTGGACCTCCTGCTGCCCGCCGAGGCCTGCGCGCTGCTGAGGCAGACGCTCGGCGCGGACCGACTGGACGCCGAACCGCTCGCGGCCGACGAACTGATCCGGCTGTGCGGCAGTCTTCCGCTTGCGCTGCGCGTGGCCGCGGCCAGGTTGGCAGGCGATCCGGGCCTGCGCCTGGCCGACCTGGTCGCCGAGATGTCCGCGGGCAACCGGCTGGAGGCGCTCGAGCCGGACGATGACGACGACTCCCCTCTGCGTACGGCGTTTTCCGCGTCGTACCGAGTCCTGCCCTCCGTCGCACGCCGGCTGTTCCGCCTGCTCGGCCTGTTTCCCGGACCGGAGTTCACCGCCGAGGTCGCGGCATCCCTCTTGGACGTGCCGCTGCCGCAGGCCCGACGCCTGCTCAGTGCTTTGGCCGCTGCCCACCTGATCGAATCCGCGGTGTCGGGCCGATACCGCTTCCATGATCTCCTCCGTGAGTACGCGCAGGATCGTGCGCAGACGGAGGAAACGGCAGCGGATCGTGACGCCGCGTTGAACCGTGTCCTGATCTGGTACCTGAGCGCCGCTCGGGCCGTTGGGGGAAGCTGGCTCTTCCCGGAGCTGCCTCACGAACTCGCCCCAGGAGATCAGCCGGGCGTTCCGCCCGCAGCCGGAGCGGGACAATGGCTGGATGCGGAGCGGGCGAATCTGCTCGCCGTCATCCACCACGCCGGCCGCACCGGTCCCCGCCCCGTCGCCTGGCACCTGACCAACGCCCTGTTCGGCTACTTCTGGCTCCACCTGCCGCGGGCGACGTGGCAGGCCACCGCACAGACGGCGCTGGACGCCGCCACGGCCGAAGGCGACCTGTTCGGCCAGGCAGCCATGCACAGCAGCCTCGGACTGCTCAAGTCGGACCGGGGGCGCGGCAGACAGGCAATGGATCACCACAGACGCGTACGGGAAATCAGTCGGGAGCTCGGTTGGGCGGCGGGCGAGGCAGCGGGGCTCGGCGGCATGGCCCAGGCGGAATGGAGCATGGCGCGTCTCGACAGCGCGCGCGAGCATGTCACCACCGGTTTGCAGATCACCCGCGACGCCGGAAATCTTCACCTTGAAGCGTTGGGGTTGGTCGTCCTCGGTGTGACCTGCCGGGATCTGGGCCGGCTGCGCGAGGCTGCCGAACACCTCGAATCGGCCATCAGCAGAAACAAGGAGATCGGCTGGAACGACCACAGCCTGGCTCTGCAGAATCTGGGCTGGGTGTACTGGGAACTCGGCCGTCTGACCGACGGCCTTGACGCCCTCGGCCCCTGGATCACCCCCGTCACGAGGGGCGGATACCGCAACGACCGCGCCATGATGCTCGACGCAGTGGCGAGGATCAACATCGAGCTCGGCCGCCACGACGAGGCGCTGGAACAGGCCGAGCGCGCCTTTGCCGTGGGCAAGGACAGAGGGCGGCGCTGGATCCAGGCCGGCATCCTCAACACGATCGCCGCTGCCCACCGAAGACTGGCCCAATTCGGCCGATCGGTGCAGGCCGGTAGGCAGGCTCTCGCCCTGGCCCGCGAGTCGGGATACAGACGTATCGAGGCGGACTGCGCACTGGGCCTCTCCCTCACATACAAGGAGCTGGGCCGGTACGACGAGACCCGCAGTCATGCCGAGCAGGCGATGAGCCTGGCACGCGATCACTCGTTCCGGGTGGTGGAGGGTCAGGTCCTGACAGTCCTGTGCGAAACAGCGGAGTCCGAGGCGGCACACACCACAGCCGTCACCCTCGGCCTCGAGGCACTGGCCATACACCGCCAGACAGGCCACCAGCTGGGCGAAGCCCGCACCTTGGCGGCCCTCAGCCGCTCCCTCCACAAGAACGAGGACGCTGCCGCAGGCCCTATGAGACAACGAGCACTTGACGTCTTCTCACGCGTCGGTGTGCCGGCGGAGGAGTACAAAGATCTCGACTGGTGACGCTCGCGCAGCCGTGACCGGAACCTTCAAAGAAGGGTGCTGCCGATTCACCGACAGACACATGCCTCCGCGGAACGGATTCAGCACACATGAGGCCGGGAAACCCCGCGAACACGCGAGAAGTACGGAGGGGTGTTTCCCCAGGCCAAGCACGCTATGGCTGATGTTTCCGCAGGTCACAGCCCCGCCCAGGGAAAACTCCTAAAGCGGGTGTCGCAGGTTCGAATCCTGCCGGGGGCACAGCAAAACACCAGGTCAGGGGCCCTTCCGTCCAGCGGGCGGGAGGGCTCCTGCGCTTGCGTTGCCGTGCTCTTGGAGGGGCCCAGGACACCCTCGGCAAGGCACCGGAACGGGAGCGTCCTCGCTGGACGGCTTTCTACGGCCAGTCCGAACTCGATCGCCTGGCTGCCGTCGTCCACTACAACAGCGGAGGCCACACCCTCGCCGAAGCCGTGGCCAACCGTGCCCTTGCCCGGATTCGACCGCATTCCGTCGCAACAGAGCGCTCGCAACCGCGCAACTCGCCCTCGCTCAGCTCCACCAGGGAGAACCGGAGCAGGCGACGACCACCGCCGCCGACGCCTTCACGATCATGGACGGTGGCACTATCCCCGGTCGTATGCGCACCCTCATCGGCGACTTCCACCGGGGCCTGTTCGTCCTGGCCCCCTCCGCCTCCTACGCACGAGACTGGGCAGACCGCGTGCTAACCGAATGGAGTCGAGCGTGACCGACCTGCGTCACTTCCAGCACGGGAGCCTCCCGGAGGACTTCCGGCAGATGCTCATCGACGTACACGCCGACGCCTACGCCGACCAGCTGGACGACCCCTTCCACCAGCGCTTCGCCTGGTCCGTCGACCACTGAACCGGCATGGACGGCTTCTCCTGCGTCGTGGCCTACGACGAGGACGAACCGGTCGGCTTCGCCTACGGCGCCCCGCTCGCCCCAGGCCGCGAACGGTGGCGTTCCACCGACCACGAGCCGAGTGACGGCTACAGCTCCACCTACGCCGTCTCGGAGGTCATGGTGCGCCCTGGCCGGCGCAAGCAGGGCATCTCCGAACGACTCCACGAGGCGCTGCTGAAGGAACGCACCGAAGACCTCGCCGTGCTCCAGGTCGACGTGACCCACCCCAAGGTCCAAGCCCTGTACGGGTCGTGGGGATACACCAGGGCCGGCGAGCAGCAGCCCTTCGCCGACTCCCCGGTGTACGCGGTCATGGTCAAGGGCCTTCGCGGCTGAGTGCGGCCCTTCCGGCCCGCTCCTACCGTTCCCTCTTCATGTGTCCCGCGGCTGGACGACGCACAGGGCCCAGATGATGAAGCCGTAGACCGCGATCAGTACAACCGACCAGACCGGGTAGTACGGGAGTGTCAGGAAGCTGGTGATCAGGAGCAGTCCTGCCAGCAGAACCCCGACGAGGCGGGCCCAGGTCCGGCCGTTGAAGAGGCTGACGCCGACCAGAACGGCCAGGGCACCGAGCAGCAGATGGATCCATCCCCAGCCGGTCGTGTCGAACTTGAACACGTAGTTCGGTGTGTTGACGATGATGTCGTCATCGGCGATGGCCATGATGCCGCGCAGCACGTCGAGAGTGCCTCCGATGATCAGCATGACCGCGCCGAACGCCACCAGGCCACCGGCCCATGCCGCGGACCGCTGTCGACGTTGGTGTGTCGCCTGAGCCATGACGTCTCCTTTTCCCTTGCGCGGGCCACTCGTGAGTCACCCGAAGATCGGCGCGATCAAGACCACGCACATGAGTGCCGGCAGACGATGGCGACGGCGGGTGTGGGGGCCGGCAGGTTTCCGCCCACGGCTGGTGTCATCCGCTGAGGATCTGACGCTTCTGATCCTCGAACTCCGTTTCCGTCAGCACGCCCTGTGCTTTCAGTTCGCCCAGCTCCTTGAGCATGGCGATCTTGTCTTCTGTCGATCCTGATGCGGAGGGAGGCTGCGCGGGCGGTGCCTGCTGTGCGTCCTGCTGGGCCCACCGGCCCGCCTGCCGCCGGGACACACGGTTCGAGACGGCCGTCGCCGTACCGGCTACGACAGCTGTGCGGGCGACGCCGCGAATGAGACCTGGCATGTCGAACCTCCTGTGATCTGCATGCTGTTCACGGCCGAGTGCCGGCCGCCGCGGCCTCCGCCGAGTCGAGTGCCGCGATGACGTCCTGTACGGGGATCCTTCCGACGGCCACCAGCCGGGCGCCGCTGCGCCTGAGGGCTCGGGCGAAGGGAGCGGCCCAGCGGTTCTCGTACATCGCGATGGCGGCCGTACTGCCGGAACGGATCGCCCTGCCTGCCTCATCGATGTCGTCCTGACCGAGCAGTCCGGAGGTGGCGCCTTCGAACACGGCGAGGTTCGTGCTTCCGTCCTTTGTGAGATCCGCCATGTCGATCGCCGTGACGGAGCCGTCGGGGTCCTTGCGGACGAGGACGAGGTCGAGGATGCGGATCAGGCCCCGGTCGACCAGGTCGACGAGGTACGGAAGGGCCTCGCCAGTGGGGCTCTTGCCCGGGTATTCGACCACCAGGTAGTCGATAGGGCCCACGTCGTCGATTTCATCGCTTTCGTTTCTCACGGCAACTCCTCCCGATGCGGAGAACTCGGCACCCGGCCTCAGCCGGGCGCCCCGGCTGCTGTGGCCACGAGGATGAGGAGGCGAGAACCGCCCCACAGCATCCAGTGGACCACCCGACTGGGGGAGGCGCATGTCGGCCGGGGCCGGCGGTTCCTCCACGCCAAGGGCTGCCATGGGCCAGGGGCACAGCAGGCTCCGGAGCGCCGCGGTGGAGGGTAAGCGGCGGGTCGTTTCCGACGGTTGCCGCGACCGTGACGCTCTACGGCCTGACGGCGGCACCGCCGGCCGCCGCCTGGGCGCCCCGTCCTCTCATGTGGGCGGGCTCCGGGCACAGCTCGACCGGGCCTCCGGGCAGCGGGGCTGAACCCAGCACTCCGAGTTCTGCTCGCGCGGCGGCCACGGGACGCGGGGGCCCGGCTCGACGTCATCACCGCCCCACCTCCCTGTGAGGCGAGGGCAGACAGGACGACCCACCGCTTGGCAATGCGCCGCCCCCACACCCTGGTTATGGTTGGCAGGAAGGGAAAACGCAACAACGCGTCCCTGACGGGCCCGGAGTCGGTGATGGAGCGGCCGGCATCCATGACCGCATCACCCGTCACCGCAGGAGGCCCGCTCCGCGCAGGGCGGAGCCTCGGTCCCGGACGCGAAGGCGGCCGGCGAAGGCGTGTTGAACCGCCCCTCAGCGGCGACCGGACTCCTGGCGGTTGGCCTGCTCCGGCCGCTTCGAGGATCCCGTGTGCCTCCTTCGACGGGTGCAGATGCCCTGTGCCCAGGACCTGGGTGGTTCAGCCCCACTCGACCGACACCTCCGCCAAGCTCGCGCTCTCGAACGGGATTCGCCCACCGGATCCGGGAACCCGCCGGCCGTCTCGGCCACGCAGGGCCATCCCGCTGCGGATCGCGATCCGACGTGTCCGCGCGCTCACCCACGCCCGCCATCAGCCGCCCAGCTGAAAGGCCGACACGCCATGCCCCATCGACTGCGTTCCGAAGACCTCGGTCTCCTCGAACGCGCCCCCGTCCGGCGGACACGCACCCGAGATCTCCACGCACCAGCAGACGTCATCTTCGTACAACTGGCCGTGCACCCCGAGACCTGGCCCCGCTGGTTCGGGCCGGCCAACGAATGCCGCTGTGAAGGACCTCCCCCTACGGCGTGGGAACAATGCGCTACCTGCGGATGTACCGGCTGATCCGGGCCCGCGAGACCCTGCTCGTCTGGGACCCCGGCGAGCGCTTCGCCTACCGGGTCCACGAGACCGGTGTGCGCGGCGTGACGGCCATGACGGAGCAGCGGGCCCTCGCTCCCTCGGCAGACGAGCGGACCAGGGTCGGTTGGACGATCGCTGTCGACTGCGCACCCCCTGTCCGCCTACTGCTCCGAGTGAGCCAACGCCACGTGGACAAGATCTTCCAGGACGTGATGAAGCGGCTCGAAGGGTTGTGTCGCAGTCCCTGACACTGCACCGCGGCTCCGACAGCGCGGGGCGCGCTCATGGCTCTCGACGCCCGGCCCAGCGGTCGTGGGGCCCAATCTCGCGGATGGCGTGCCGCATGAGCGGCGGCAGGCGATGATCACGCACCTACCACCCTCCGCGGCGCCTGGACCGGCCCCTCACCCACCGATTCGAGGCCCGGGGCCGACGGTACGACCGCCGCCTGTGAGCGAATGACGTTGATCGTCTCGACGAGCTGGTCACGCAGCATCTGGCAGAGCTCGGCGCGTCCCTCTGACACCCAAGCCAGTCCGTCCGAACCGCTCATGTACACCTCCGCCGGGCGGCCCCGCCCGGAACGTTGTCCGTCAGACGCGCGAACCAGGTCCGCAAGCAGCACAAGGCGCAGGCGCTGGGGAGCGGCAGGCGCCGGCCATGGCCTCGGCTCGCGGCGAGTCCTCTACCCCGACACGGCTGATCACCGGCGGACATCTGCACAGCGTCCCCCGCTCTGCCGCCGACACTGATCACCGTGCTGCACCGCCATACCGTTCCCAACGACGCCATCGCGTTCCCGATGCCCCGCCGGAAGGGTGGCTTCGGCCTCTGCCCACTGCCCACTGCCCACTGCCGGAAGGTTGGGCCGTCCGCGAGCGACCGGGCCGGGCGAACCGTAGCGTGAGGGAACCACCGGTGTGGCCGGCCAGGCGGAGAAACGAGAGGGGCGGCGGCTTTGCCCGACATGGACTACGCGGCATTGTTCGCCGCCACGCCGAGCCCGTATCTGGTGCTGGGCCCGGACCTGGTGATCGTGGAGGTCAACCAGGCGTATCTGGAGGCAACCGGGCGGACCCGGAAGAACCTGCTCGGGCAGTTCGTCTTCGACGCCTTCCCCGACAATCCCGCCGATCCCACAGCTGACGGAGTGCGGAACCTCAACGCCTCGCTGCACCGGGTACTGGCCTCGCGACGGTCCGACACGATGGCGCTCCAGAAGTACGACATCCCTCTCATGAACAGGCCGGGGGAGTTCGAGGAACGGTGGTGGTCTCCTACCAACACTCCGATCCTCACTTCGGACGGGACTGTGGCGTGGATCATCCACCGAGTAGAGGACGTGACAGCGTTCGTGGAGGCCAACGCCAGCGAGAATCAGCCGTCCTCCCGGCAGCTGACGGAGCGTGAATCCCCGGAAGCCGAACTGTACGCCCGCTCACGAGAGCTTCAACGGCTGAACGAGGAGCTGCGGCAGGCCCATACCCGCGAGCGGCACGTGGCAGTCGCGCTGCAGGAGGCCGCCACCAGGTCGCTCAACGTGTGCGGTGACTGGTACGACATGGTCGACCTGTCCGACGGCCACTTCGCCGTCGCCGTCGGTGACGTCGTCGGCCACGGCTTGGAAGCCGCTGCCGCCATGGGAATGCTCCGCAGCGCCCTGAGCGCCGCCATCCGCGCCCTGGAGCGGCCCGCTCAGGCCCTGGAGGTCCTCGGCCTGTATTCGCGCTCGGTCGAGGGAGCGCTGAACACCACCGTTGTCCAGGTGCTGGTCGACCCCACGAGCCGACTGATCATCTACAGCAGCGCCGGTCACCCGCCACCCGCCCTGGTACACGCCGACGGAACCTTTGAACTGCTGGACCAGGCCACGGACCCACCCCTCGGGGCGCGGCTCCAGCACGTCCCCCGACCGCAGGCAACCATCAACTACGGTCCCGGCGACACCCTCCTCCTCTACACCGACGGCCTGATCGAACGTCGCGGCGAAGACATCGACACCAGCCTCGCCCGGCTGACCGGCCTCCTCATCCAGTACCGCCATCTGACCCCCGAGGACCTGGCCGACACCCTCCTGGCTCACCTCGGGCTCGTCGGCGGCGGCCGCGACGACACCGCACTGATCATCGTGCGGCTGTGATCGGCGTCCCCGTGCCACGACCCACCAGAACCCAGTACTCCCCGAACTCGCTAAACCATGACAGATTCCCCCAAATGACCTCAGGCTGGCGTCTGCGGTGAACCGCGGCACGCTCGATCGGGCTTCGAGCTGATGGGGCTCTGCGGTGTGCTCCGGACCGCTGATCTGGTGCGGAGGCTCACGTACGGTTCGGTTCGGTGAGGCCAAGCGTTGGGACGTTCCGCTCAAGGCCCGCTCAAGGCCCGCTCAAGGCCCGGCCGAGGCCCGGGCACTGGGACTGCGGGGAGGGCGATCGCGCGAGCCCTCCGAGGACGAGCATCCGATCCGCCTCCACCGTTGTCCCGAACCGGAACCGGAGCCCTGTCGAACAGACCACCACCGATGACGCATCACGCATCACGCTGCTTCGGCCGGGACCCGTCCGGCCTGGATGGCGTCGACCAGGGCCTGGTGGTCCTTCTCGTTCTGGTCCGCATACAACTCGGCGAACGTCGCCAGCGCACGGTCGAAGACATCGCCGCTACCCAGGTAGGCGGCGATCGCGATCCGGTCGCCGGACCTGGCGTGGGCGCGAGCCAGCGTGGCGCCGCACAGCCGGCCGAACAGGCCCATCCTCTTCGGCGACATGTTCTCGGTCTCAGCAATACCCTTCCAGTCGCGCAGTTGGCGTATGTAGAAGTCCCGCCGCTTGCCGTCCATGCCCGTGACGCGTTCCCAGCCCAGGAAGATGTCACTGGTGGCCTGCATGAGCCGTTGGCCGGCGACGACGCGCTCGCCCTGCGTGCTGAACGCGCTGCCTCCGGCATAAGGCGCCAGAACCGACTCGTCGGCTTCCTTGGCCTGGAGGAACAGGGGGTCCTCGTCGTCCTTGCCGAGCAGCAGGATGATCCAGCAGCGGGTTCCCACACTGCCCACGCCGACGACCTTGCGGGCGATGTCGGCAAGGTGGTAGCTCTCCAGCAGGAACCGGCGGTCCGTCTGCAGGGTCTGGCCGTAGCGCTCGATCAGCCGACTGATCTCCTGCTCCAGCCTGCCCCGTTCGGCGTCCGGCAGCAGATCGTGGAGCCGCACCAGCAGCGGTGGATCGGGTGCGATCTGACGCCTTCCGTCGAGGACGTGCGTGAGCTTGTCGAAAACCTGCAACGTGCCGTGCGCGCGGGCCCGTTCCCGGGTGTGTTCCCAGCGGTCGCGCTGCCCGGCGCTCAGTACCGGGGCGAACTGCTCCTGCAGCTCGTCCGCGTCGAAGCGGGTGTACCAGACGTCGAGATTGCCCAGTCCGGCAAAGCTCCGCATGCGCTCGCGGTAGGACCGCACGGCCGAACGCACCACGGACGCACGCTCCTTGGCACTGAAGCCATTCGCCCGGCCCGCGATGACCAGGCTGGCCGACAGCCGCTTGACGTCCCACTCCCACGGGCCGGGCAGCGTCTCGTCGAAGTCGTTGATGTCGAACATCAGGCGACGCTCCGGCGAGGCCAGCAGCCGGAAGTTCAGCATGTGCGCGTCACCGCAGCACTGCACCCTGATCCCGCTGACCGGTGTCTCCGCAAGGTCCGCGGCCATGATGGCGGCGGCCCCACGGTAGAAGCGGAACGGCGCCTCACTCATCCTGCTGTAACGGATCGGTACGAGTTCCGGCACCCGCGTCGCGGAC
>Ga0307514_10005189_pt1 | contig 11753 bp, 11 predicted proteins | sample 16_EM_MG_FD_203088 | JGI IMG/M metagenome (GOLD analysis project Ga0307514, IMG submission 203088) | Populus trichocarpa ectomycorrhiza microbial communities from riparian zone in the Pacific Northwest, United States - 16_EM | ecosystem: Host-associated > Plants > Roots > Unclassified | place...
AAAACTATGGGTCCCCCCCCCCCCCGCGTGCGTTGCGTCTTGAGGTACGATCCCCTGCATCAACGGTTCGCGCAGCCCAGCTCACCTCTAACTCTGACAACAATGCGTTCTTTCTGTCTCTTTTATGTGCACACGAATCTGGTGTGGGCGGTTCCAATTACACACTGGAATCGTTCGAGACTATTAGCCTCTGGCTTTCTTCTTCACATTCTGGACTTGCGTGATCTGAGCTCTGTGCGACACGCTTACTGACCCCTACTATGTTCAACCGGATATCAATCAACTGTTGCTTGACTGCTGGGGGGGGGGGGCTCGAAGAATACAGGTGACTGGCTACGAGTTTAGCGACCAAACTATGGTTGAAAACATTCTTCTACAGCGAGCGTTCGACGTTCAATCCCTGGGCGGCCCGGTCATCTGGGGGCTCGAACGAACGTGGCACTTCGGATAATTAATCCGCATTTGGGCGCGAATCAAAGCGTCGGACAATGAATTTATCACCGTCTACGTTGAAGGCAAGTTCGCGCGCCTTTATCGGTACGGTGGCCGCTCGATTTAACCTACTATTTTCTCACAGCCGCTCTCGAACGTTCACCAGCTGAACTAGCGCGTTCGGCCCACCTAGAAGAGATGTTCTGGAATAAGGTCACGAGGTGCTATTGCATCAGATTTCGCAACCTGGAAGATGTCCAACGTTTCATAAAAAACCTGCCAGTGGTGCCGTCGACATATAAAAGGACCAAACACTCGACGGTATTCCTCATCGTTCTGAACGACCCAAACCCCTTCTCTTGATCCTTTCGCGTCCTCATCTGACCATTCGCTGGCTGGGACTAGGTTTTGACCGTATGCATTTCATGCCACTAGTCATGAACCTTGCTCATCGCGACAACTCCGATTTTCCCAGTTGACCGGTGGCTCAAGCACCATCACCACGTTGAGCCCACGGATCACACTGGTGGCGAGGAAATCCACGTCTTCGCCGTGGAACACGGTGATGTATACGGCGGGGCGGGCACCACGAAGCACCACGAAATATCTTTCAGCCTCAGTCCCCTCACTCTCAAGATAATTCATGATACGTGCTAACGCTCCAGCGCCAGGCTACTCACAGTAGATTTGGTAGATCGTTATTGAGATAAGTGGAAGTGGAAGCCTTAAAGATGGTCTCCTTCTCAAGTTCAACTTGAAGATCATTAAGGGAGAGTTCAGATTCTATGTCAAGGACAAATGGTTGTGGTTGCACTACGACGTCACCATTTTGGGCAAGCGCTGGGTTGGCGACGTCAAGTTGATCCCTCTCCCGTAAGTTTTCTTCCTTATGAACCGTCTACCGTCTGATACTCACCGACTACCTCAGGTTATCGTAAGCTTGAAGTGTCCTGCCCAATCGGAGCTTGTGAGAATCGCGAGTTCTCCATATGAAATCACCGTTGTACAATATACTCTGCTAAAATGATCGATCAATTTTCTGCTACACAGTTCGCGGGGTTCAAAGGTCTGGCGTCAGCCGGATCCGCAACTGTGATGATCCCCTACGATCATGATCTCCTGCCAGAGTCCGACTCAGCAGAGATGTATTTTATTATGTATACTGATGTAAACTAGGGACGGAATATGAGTAGGTGGGGACCGGGAAGGGGTTTCCCACAAGCGATCATCCTCCCAGACAATATTGATGGGAGGAAGCGCACACACCGGGGGCACTGAGGTATTTTTCCATTGAAAGAATGATGATTTATAGTGAAGTTTGAATTAGTTTCTTTCAAAAAAAGCGCGAAAGGGAACCTTTGAGATTAAGGTGATGAACTAGACGGGAACCACTCTCATTGGTTGGTGTGCGAATTTACTTAACATTTCTTTGCTCACTTTATTGTCCGGATAATGATCAAAACTTCAGAATAAATTCAAGATATCTCCAACGGGTAAATTTTCCGCTGCCCCCGGTTGTACAGGGGATGGGGGAAGCCAGACAGACGCGTGATGGCGGGAATTTCCCACGATTGCGCCGTCTGATGGCGGGGGGATCCGGGACCCCAAGGGCATATCTGTGGCGGGAGGACCTTATGTCATTTATTTCCGCTTCAAAAGGAAAATCAAGGTTCATTGATGGCCCAGCGTATAAAACGACCGAACGGTGTCCCCCCCCTCTCCTCACCTATAAGCATCCACCTCAGTCTGAATAATTGGTATCATGCCTGACTCGCCTGACGACTCCGGTATGTCATCTTTTCTCGATCCCACTTCACGTTCTCATCTGGTCACTCGCTGACTGGAACTAGGTTGTGATCGTGTGTATTCCATGCTGCCAGATGCGAATCTTGCTCACCGCGTCTTCTAGTTGGCTCTGGGCTCGACTGTCAACATCGCGTTGAACCCGCAGATCACACCAGTGGTGAAGAAAGTCATGTCTGCGCCGTGGAACACAATGATGTATACGTGTATGGTGAAGTTTGTGTGGAATACGGTGAAGTATGCGTGGAACACGGCGATTTATGCGTGGGAGATAGTGATGTGCGCAACGGGGAGGGCACCACGAAGCACTACGAAGAATATTTCAGTCTGGGTCTCCTCGCTCTCAGGGTAATCCATGACACGTGCTATGCTTTCGTGCCAGGCCACTTACAGTCAATTTTGGTAGATCGTTATCGACATCGACACCGGTAAGAAGGCCTTCAACATCGCCACCTACGGTAAAGTTCCCCTCGCTTCCGAGTTCAAGATCGTGAGCGGAAGCGGAAGCCCTGAAAATGGTCTCGTTCTCAAGTTCAGCTTGAGGAGCATCGACGGAGAGTTCGGGTTTTACGTCAAGGATCAATGGCTGTGGCTGCGCCACGACGTCACGAATAAGGGCAAGCGCTGGGTCGGCGACGTCAAATTGATCCCTCTCCTGCAAGTCTTCTTTGTTAAAACCCGAACAAAGCTTTAGTGGAGGTGACCCTCAGTAAAGGAAGAGCGACTGCGGCTAAGGAGAGAAGGGGGATCACCCAAAAGATGAGGGAAAAAACGCGGTGGGAACGAACTACAACGCTACATGTCGCCACACCCTGGTTGATAGACGGCTCTCAGCGGCAGAGGGGTCTGGTCTGGTTTTGGGCTAGGACCCGGCTGGGTTCTTGGTGTCCCTGTAGTGATATCGGTGCACAAAATTTTTTATATTCTCTTCACTTCGAATTTCATTCGGGTCGGACGCTCGACGATGACGGTTATACATGCGTAAAAGTAGCGCTACAAAATGGTGAGACATGCCGATGCGTTTGCGTAATGAGTGTGTGAGCGATAGCCAATAAATACAACCCAGCCAAAGAAACTAGATGGAAGAAAAATGAGCGCAGCACTGGTGAAGGAACCACTTCGCCAACGTCTGCTTGTAAATGCACTCGATGGCCCACCTGATGCCAGGGAGTCTGACCACATCCGGGGTCATGTATCCCATGGGAATCCTGGGATCACCTGCAATGTGAGCGAGACCGTCCCCACAAGTCTGCGCCCAAAAGCCTTCGACCACGCAAGAATACCCCCCACACTCGACGTGTGCCCTAGTGAATTCAGTTCCCGCGGGAGCGATATACGCAGGTTGCATCTTGGCGTAATAGTCCATGAATGTCGAGACATCACCCACCAAAGCCCTCGGACACTGTCTCATGAAGCTAGAGAGGTAGTGAACAAAGTTGGGGAGGATGCAATACGACACGATGGTGTTCTCCTCGGAGTCGGTGGGACAAAAATCGACGGGCAAACCAGCAGGGGACATCGGAATGACGAGCGGGAAAGTGGAGGTGAAGCCCTGGAGGTAGAACCACACTCCATATTTCGGATACACGTCCCTGGTGTCCATGCGCATCGGGTCATCTTCTGGGACGAAGTTGTGGTGGATGGGATATGTTTGGACTTGAGAGTGAATGCTGAGCTTCCACTCATAAAAGTGGAGAGCGGAAACCCATGACTTCCTGTTCTCGTACACCCATGGTTCCCTGTCCGGCAGGGCCCAATCCGGCACTATCTGTTCCCGCCGTAGGCAGTGGTTAGCCATATGCCGGGGGGATAACCCAAGAAGGTTTGCTCACGAATCGACGGTACCGCATAATATCTGCTTTCGTAGCAGCCTCCACGATCTCCCCGCACAAGTCCATGGGTCCAACGTATTCGAACGAGTTGTTCTCAAAGAACTGGAGCACACCGTATTCACTCGAGTAGGAAGTAAAGAGCTCGAAGGACTCGGGTCCATCTTCTTGTCGGATGATCCCTGGTGTCCAGGTGGCCAAAGGAATTAGGAATACCTGTGGGTGGCTTAGCCGCGTAGAAAGGTGGAATGGTGGTGTTTCTCAAACCTGTTCCACGTAAGCCTCCAATAGCGAAGTGGACACGTTTTTGAGAACGCGAAAACGCATTTTTGCGGGGGGGATAGAATGTGGAGGAGGTGGACGATGGGAGGGGAAACCGATCGTGTCTTTGTTCAATGAGGTGGACGGGTCACATGTTTGCCACTCATCCACGGTCCTCGGTTCTTTCCGCGCATTACGGACCAATGGCCATGTGTCCGCTCCGTAGTCACGTCCAGCACTCATACGAAACAACGAGGTTGAGCAGAAATAGCCAGTCAAAGATCTGAGGCAGCCACAGCCGATGAATGATCCACCTTATAGACGCCGCCGAGTGCGGAGCTCCAGCCAAAGGCGAACACAGCATCACTGTTCCAAAGCTTTCTGACAACCAAAAATGTTGCGTTCCGATTCGATCCAGCAAAGAATTTCCTTCAGGTGATTGGAACGGCGGGAACATAGGTTTCGAACCCCAACGATGAGACAAAGTGAAGAGTCGTCAGCCTGGTTGAACGTGGTGCCACAGAACATCTGCAAAAGCAATCATACAACGGGTTTAGCGGTTCTCCTGGCGTTTGGCGCACTGGGATAGAGATCATGCGTGCCCGAGCCTGACACGTAGAAAGTTATCCAAACGTGCGATTGTCATTTTCAGTCGGAAACAACAAACGCGCACAGCTTGTTAGAGTAGCAGCAGAACCCGCATTCCCAGTATACGGCAGTTAGGAAACCACAGGAACGGAGGACGTGCTAGGAGACCCGCAACTTGACGGTTGAAAACGGAAGATCAGGCGGCGTCATCAACGGGGATTACCGTACCCAGTATCGGTAACGAGTCCCGTTGGTGGTGAAACGCATTGTTCCAATGGTCAAGCTTCAAGCGCCATGATTGTCTCGTACGATACACAGTCGCAGTAGGTACACATCTCCGTATGGTCAGTCGTCCTCATCACTCTCTTCGCCCACGCCAAACAGCTCTTCCCGTTCATCCCATACGTCTCCCAGTCGGATGGCCCCCGTCTCAGGTATTTTGTTGGCTGGAGTGGATTTCGGTTGCTGTTGTGAGGTAGTCTGTAGTTGGACTCCGCCTGCTTCGAGGTCATCTTCGTCTTCGTCATCGGACAAGTATTCCGTGTCGAGGGGTCGGTACAGCCGAGATATCTGAAACCCGTTAGTTATCCGCAGGTGCTATGTCGAAGAATCTGTCCCGTACCTCTCTTCGGTGGCGGTAGTACTTTTCTAGGTGGTAGGATATGTAAAGGCCAACGGATGATCCAAGGAGATTCGCCACCACGTCCCCGATTTGGAATTCCTTGGACTGTGGCGTCCAGATGAGACAGGATAGACCAAAGACAAGAGATGGTGTACACACAGGCAATGCAGACTGTACAACTTCACTGATAATCCCTCCCGCAAAGAAACAGACGAATCCGGTGAAGATGACGGGGGAATAACGCCAGAACCATATCCTCCGCGCATCACTGGAGGGCGATGAGAGTCGATACGTGAATAGCGTCAAGGAGATACGCACTCTTCCACGTCAAAGATGAAATAAAATACGCCGGTTGCGATCCCGAGACAAATGAAGTGCAGGAGTTTGTCATTCAGCGGTAGTGAGCGGGAGAAGTTTGTGAACCCGAGGAAAGCCAAGGCCAGCATGACGATGAACGTAAACAAAATAAACCACTACCCGGAACCTAGTAAGTATCGAGGAAGATGTGTGGAGTGGCAAGTATCCTCACCGGTCGTAGACGGATTGGCATGTCATAAATTGGTATCCGGAAGGGGTGTGAGCGCATCACGGCCTTTGTGGCCCTGTGCATGAGCCGCTGCACATTCTTGGACGTCCGACCAGCAAACGAATCTACCATGAAAATAAGGGTAAGCTCACGGGGAGGAGGGAAGTGGTGGATGTAAAGCGATCAACGTGGGCGGCAACTCTCGATCGTTCTCCCTGGTTATGTCGTCAACCTCGGCCGCAAATTCCGCATCCCATCAGCGAACTGCAAACTCTTGAGGCATTCCCACCTGCAGGGCATCTGGTAAGTTGGATGTGCCGATGGATTCCGGCAAAACTGACGTAATAGAGGTGCAGCGTTCGTTGCTGAGGCAAAGGCACCCGCAAATTTCAATTGCCAGGTCGAAACTCAGAAGCATTTGCACGATTTTACGGGGTGAAAGCTTCAAGGACCTTACGAGCCAATTGATAAGCCACTGGCAACTTCTATTTGATTATTGCCGCACCCACCGGGATCGCCAGCCATGTCCTCACCTCTCTCCGAGTCTCTCGTCCAACAACTCTCAGAATTCTCCGCCTGCGAAATATCCGATGCCCTGATTAAACTGGGTTCTCCCAACGGCGGTCATATTCCTGACATTTATCTGGTTTCCTCCTCAGAATCCAACCAGAAGATCTGCGGTCCGGCATATACGGTTCAAATGGTGTTCTCTTCGGACACAAGTGCACCCAAGCTCTCTTCTCATTTCATCGATACCGCACCTGCCGGGATAGTCATTGTGATCAACGCTCCGCTGAGTTCAGTCCTTCCGCTTTCAGGTCGAGGTCCTTGAATTGACGGATCATCCCTCGCAGCTGCGAAGAACGCGGTCTGGGGTGGACTTATGTCTGCTGGTGCGCAAGCCCGCAAAACACTTGGTGTGGTGATCTCCGGTCGCTGCAGGGACGTCCAAGAACACAATTCTCTCGGGTATTCGGTTTTCGCGAGAGGCCACTCGACCCTGGGTCAATCTCCCTTCACACGTCCGTCTGCAATAAACGTTCCCCTCGAGATTCATCCACAGGGTGCCGAAGGAAGCTTCCCCGCTGTAACGGTATATCCAGGAGACTACATCATTGCCGATGCGGACGGTGTCGTCTGTGTCCCTCAAAAGATCCTTGGAAAGGTCATTGAGACAGCGAGGAAGGGCAAGGAGGTTGACGAGCGTTGCATGAAAGACATCAAAGCTGGCAAGGGCATTCAGGCCACCTTTAAAACTCATAGAGGTTGAATTTATCGTCAGAAAATTCGTGCGTTTACAGACCGTACGTTTTTGTTCCACCGCCGTATCGACAATAGAGCAAGCGTGACCAGCTCAACCCCACATAGTCCTCGTTCCCGATCGCCGGTCACTGTTTACAACCTCAAGACGTCTCATGATCTTCCTTGTCCGTGATGTCCCTCAGACACGTTGCAACATCCGATAGGGCACCTCCAAGCGGGCTCCCATCACCTCATTTTTGAATGTTTTACTTGGTAAGAGATCAGCTGCAGCCTCTTATCGTGGAGCATGATCTCGTCTCGTCGGGCACTGTCGGTAACCCATCAGTCGACCCTGGATCGTTAATATCATCACGGCCATACGTCTCGACGTTGTCGCAATCTATACGCGCCCCCTCTGTGCGTATAATGCAGTGATGTGCCTACTGCAAAGCTCTAACGTCCGGAGGGCATTATTACTGGCCACTGGGTGTGGAAATACATGTGCTCCTACTCTCACGGTTGTAATGTATCTAATCGTCTCATCCTCTCGTTCTGCTCGATATGCGATATTAGGCAGATAAGAAAAGCACTCTACCTTACTTGGAGGTAGTTTATACGTGAGAATTCGGAAGGTGATTTGATGTTAAACCCAGCTTTTATTGTCTCCAGTGGCAGGAGCAAGGGGGATGCTTGTAAACCTCTACGCACTATACGTACAAGCACATTACCAAGTACATACTTCCGCCAGCTGAAGGAGCTGTAGTTTATACATTGTAACTTGTCCCCTACGCCTGAGGTTTCACCTCGCTCGGGCCGGGCATCCTCGTCCAGGCCTACAACGAACGTCAGTTTTACTCCCATTTCGAGCACAAGTCGACACACAGAGTTCCGGGTTGGCCGTCATCCATAGACAACGAGAGACTATGGCCATCGATTCCATATTGGGGTTGTCCGGCCAACATAGGAGATTGGCGACACGGGTGATGAACTTGTCGCCTCCACCCGATTTCATGGTGAACTTTGCAAACGATTCGATCTATCTAGCCGAAGTCCGACTGAGTGAAGATCAACGGGTAATGTTGTCAGATGGTGGATACTCGAAAAAATATAAGCAGCAACGTACTTCGTTCATGAAAACTGGAAGTCCGCGGCGTTCCAGGGGCAGAGGCGCTCTGCGGTTCTTGAAGAAGTTATGTGAAAAACGAGACCGCCCCCTATTGGACCCATCGCATCTTTAGAAGAACCCATGATATCTTCGGGAGAAGCTGAAACCCCCGAGAACCAAATGAGAGCCCATGCCTCCCTCTCAGCGAGGCCGTAATAAGGAGGGATGAGTAAGCTCGATGTGTTCCATTGCGAGGAATGCGTCAACTTTGGTTTTGAAGTAGTGTAGAGCCTGGGGAATGCGTGGCCCATCCCCGTGACGCATGACATAGTCGTAGATGTAAGACTGTGTCGCGAATTCAGGCCAAAGACTGCTGGGGCAGTCGAACTTGATGAAGTACTTTGATTCCATGGACACACAGGCGCGGTAATCAACTTCCCACTAGTGACTCTGCATGTGCTTTGCACAAATTGCGATGATTTCGGCCTCGATAGCGGTTAGTTCGGCGTCCGTCATCTCAAGAAGTCCTGGACGGTGCTATGTAAGAAAGCGTAAGGAAGGACGAGAGAATAATACGTACGAGTAGGACTCGGTATCCAAGGAAGGCAAGACTCCACAACTTGGATCAAGGTGAGTAGGTAAAGATAAGAACGACAAAGGATACGAACGTGGTGGAAGATCACAGGAGAAGCTTGGCCGAATGAGATATGGGGTTGAAGGCACTCACGTTTCAGCCCATATAGTACGGCAGTATACAACGATTCGGATCCATCCAATTACAAAGGCATAATTACCTTTCGTCGTTGTATGCATTTTTGACCCCAGAACTTTCTTGTCGTTACAGACGGCCACACGTTCATCAACGGAGAGAACGTCCCAGCAATGCTGTGATGAAAGACAGCGCATTTGATGAGCGTCGCGCCCGCAGGAGTCGGATGAAATAAGCTGTTCCTTGCTCGCTATTTGCAGGCTCTGGGTGGTCGTCGCGGTCTACTCCCTGGGTCGGAATTCGTAACTATGGTTGGTTGTCGGCATCCAGTGACCGTTCGTCCTGACTCCTAGTGTTCCGCATCGACTCAACGTGAATCCTTGATGGCTAGTATTCGAGGTGCGACGTGGCCGCAGTTGTGTCTGATACCGAGCAGTTGTGCTATGATTATTTCGATTGTTTGTCCCTGTTTGGTAACATCCGCAAGGGAAAATGCTCCACGTTTGCTGATGGCGTGGCCAACGCTCCTTCGACCAACACATCCATCATCTCCTCACAAAAGTAGCTCGTTTTTAAGACGGTTCCATACGATAAGATTCCACGCACGCACTTCATGTCTTCCACCTCAGCCTACTCTTCACCCTCGCCTTCTCCTTCCGAGTCATCTTCCTCTGCCACAGTGCGCCCCACATCTACACGAGACGAATCGACCACCATGGAACCTCCACGTAAGCGGGCCAGGTCTGATGTCAGCCCCGAACAGCGACGAGAGGCTAGGGCTCACCGCAATCGGATTGCGGCCCAAAACTCTCGTGACAAACGCAAAGCCCAGTTCACTTACCTGGAGAGGCGCGTGGCAGAGCTCGAGGAAGAGAATCACCGACTGCGAGCGGGCATGGGTCTCCCCCAATTTGTCCCTGCTGATCGCAACCCCGTCGGCCCCGAGACAGAATCGGTACAGGCCCGCGAGAACAGAGAGCTCAAGGAAAGGATCAAGAGTCTAGAGAGCGGATGGTCGGCTGTTATCAACGCGTTGCAGGCCTCTGGTCTGCCGCTCAACATCAAAGTTCTACCACCGGCTTCCACCGACTCTCCTCTTCCCCCATCCACCTTATCCGCCGGCTCTCTTCCCACCATCGTACCCTCATCTCCAACCGTCCGTCCCCTCTCACCAGCTACTTGTACTCCATCACCCTCGAGTTCGAATATTGTTGAGGAGTTCGAGTCCACTCGCCACCTAGCACGGGTGGCGACCGTCGAATCAGGTGTCCAACTCACCTCGACGTCCCAGCAGCGGGTGGACTTGCAACGAACCATCATATCACCGAACTCAACATCACTCCTTCATCCCCAGCGACGACGACTGCCGCAGACGACTCGGTCTCTACATCAGTCAGCGACAGCGCCATGGAGGAGCTCCTGCGGGAGATCATTGCCCCCTCACCTTCGTCACCAACTGCGTCTCTCCCTTTCGAAGTTTTCTCCTCGGATCTTGAAGTTACCGATATCCCGTCGACATCCCCCTTCCCGACGACGGTGATGTCAGGTGGCGCACTGTACGGAGAAGATTTGCAGAGACTGTTGAGCATGATTCCTGACCTTCAACCCGACCAGGAACGAATCGAGTTCTCGCCTAGCCTGGATCTCCCATTGGCTGGGTGGGATTTGACCGCGTCCGTGTTTTGACATACTGATTTGTTCCTCTTGTTCCTCTCCGTCTCTCTTCTGATCTAATCCTCTTCGCCTATTTTTTATTGGTTTTTCGGTTACGTTGTGGTTTACGATGATTTCAAATCATCAAACGTTGGAAGATCTCCCGTGGATCTCTGATCAGGGAGTAAACAGCTTGACTTCGGATCTACCACCGCCTTTGATGCAGCACCTTTTTCTGTTGTCGTTTCGCATTTCTCCCCGGTAGGGTTTGATGAATTGCGATTTTGCAGTAGGACTAGAGAGCGCTTGATACGGTTTGTTGGTTTTGGAGTGTGTGTCTTTTACTCTTTGAGATGAAATATAGGGTGGATTTCTTCTGGCGTATTGTAACTTTGGGGTACGAATAATATCGGCATTTTGCTTCGGAAGCAACCTCGGGTGCAGTAGCGAAAACGGATGATATTAGGAAGGTGGCTGAGCGTGACCGCTGCCTCGTTACCTCATCCTCCTCCCCCATTCCTCCCCCCTCCCCCCGATGAGGGCCCTTCGAGGTTTTGTCGGTTCGCGCCCTTCCACATCCCCCGAACCCCAGACCTCCACCTCGTCCATCTTCCCTAGTCTGCGCAAGCTGGATCTGCCCACGGACCAACCTCACGAATCCCCCTTACTCACTTTAAAGCTCTCTGCCCCTTCCTTCCTCGACGTCGTCCTCAAAGACGAATTCTCAGGCGGCCTATTGTACATCATCGAAACCAACCTGGATCGTACCAGTATCTACCGTTGCGAGACAGAGAACACCCCCACTGTCGCACAAATCCAATGGCCATCCCGCTCAAGAATGATTGCTGCAAATGCTGTCGCCCTTTCTGGTATGTCCATACAGATGCACGATGGGAGGTGGAAGACGGTGGAGGAGTTTTTGAAGTTTGGTGCTTTGTTCACGTACGTATCACCCCCTTCCCTCCCCCCCCGGATCTCCGCCC
>Ga0307514_10005190_pt1 | contig 11751 bp, 10 predicted proteins | sample 16_EM_MG_FD_203088 | JGI IMG/M metagenome (GOLD analysis project Ga0307514, IMG submission 203088) | Populus trichocarpa ectomycorrhiza microbial communities from riparian zone in the Pacific Northwest, United States - 16_EM | ecosystem: Host-associated > Plants > Roots > Unclassified | place...
GTTCAGGACTGGCCAAGGCGGTAAGTACAGCTTGGTGGCAAAAAAACTCATACCCTTGTATGAGTTGTTGTATGAGTTTTTGCTTGGTGGGGTATGAGTTTTTTTGCCACCAAGCTGTATGTCAATAAGGATAGGGAGGCTTATTTCAAAGAACGAGTCATTAAGCACCAGACTAAGCACTGCCGCTTATTCCAATGAACCAATGGCATTGCAGAATACCACAGTATACTCCCGATATAAGAATATCGTCGGGCGGTGGGTAATATTCTTATACCAAATATATTCTTCTGTCAAATGTCAGGGTAACTACTAAAGGTGTACATAAAATAGGAGAATTAACGTGAGGTAGAGGAAGAACTAGGTACAGGAGGACCAGGAACAGCCCCGGGGGAAGTGAAGAAGGCAGTTATGACTGTTTGCTTGCCTTTCCTTTGCCTGCCAGTTGTACCGCCTCAATGCGCCGACGTTCGCGGTAATAAAACTGTTCCGCAGTCTGTGTTCTTCTTCCGTCCACCCTTGACGTTTCAATACACCACTAGCAGGCATATTGTATCGGTTCAGGGATTCGGAGGTGGTGTTGTAGGTATAGCAGTGTTGGGTATTGCGGTGTTGTGTCGCAGCGCGGGGTATTTCTTATCGATAAGCCTTCCTATTTAGGCTAGGTTGTTAATACACTACCCAATCAGGTATTCTTGCCCCCTTGGCCGAGCGGTTTGTACTCGGTCTTGTGTTGTCTTCACAGGAGAAAAGACCAGAGTTCGAGTCCCAGCTACGCCGCCAAGTTCTGTAATTTCTTTGTCGTTAAAGGAGGTGTTTGGGGAGCTGTGGTAAAGGCTGTCATTCTCTGATGTATGTATCCATCGTAGCGGAACAAATAAAGACAATAGGAATACATTAGTAAACAAGCTCGAGAAAATAAGAATATTCCTCTATCAAATATATTCTTAATTTGTATGGGGGTGGGGGGGTACATTCTTATATCAGGTATATTCTTATATCACATATCTTTACATCGAGAGTATACTGTATTACCAAACTCTCACAAGTATGGTTCGACCTTCCCTGTACAATGTCCTTACTATGGGCAGAAGCCTTTAACTGGGCCTGCTGCATCAAAAATAGACTACCTGACTTTGCACTTAACGGAAGAACCCCGTGCGAGGCTCTATTCAATACCAAGCCAATAATCTCGCATCTTCACCCTTTATATACAAGTGTTCCGTTAAAATACCTGGGGGAAAACAACCCTCACGATCCAAATTGGATACCAGGGCACTTGAAGGATGTCTCGTTGGCTATAATGATTCAGGCCATACAGTGAACTCGTGTTATAATAGGCTGGATGCGATCAATGATTACTTAAAAAAGAAAAAAACTCGTGTTATAAGCAACTCCCGGAGACTAGCCATGGATTTTCTTAACACGCGAGATTTCTTCTAGCGCGAGATATATACAAAAATTAGGACATGTCCGAGTGAGCCTAAAAAATCCTGTGATGACAGATTGATGTTGTTCCCTTGGAGCCATGTCTTGTAAGTCTCAATACCCAGCTTCTCTTGGTATAGCACCGCCTCCAGTGTTCTCGTTCCCAGACCTCTAGCCTGATCTTGGCGTTCGCTGCGATTTAAACGGGAGAGATATTTTAGCGCGTAGGTAGATAAGAGACTGGGACCGAGATCACGCCTCCAGCTGCTTGCCCGGCTTTCTGTGAATTGAGATGGTGGCTTTCAAGCGCAACCTTACAGGAAATTTGATGTACATCATCAACATCAGGATCCGACTCGTGAAGTGGGGCAGGCTGGCAGGTATTTAAAATGTGGATTCCTTTTCGCCCTTGTTCCGCCCATGTTGACGAGTTTGGACCTGCTTAGATGACATAATTACCTGCTTTATACTTGGTATTTTCACTAATATATATAGAGCAATTTTTACATACAACAGCAGGTGGATGGTAATTTATCCTAAGAGAGCAGGGGTAGGCAAGTGGAATGTCATATTGTTCACTTGATTTCGATCAGAGCTTGCTGAGAATCAATGTGCGCGGTGTGATTGAGGCGATGTGTGGCTTCGCGGTAAATGTGCGGCTCCGGTCATCAAGCACACAACTCGCGATATATATAAGAAACTATACTATGTATTACGGAGCCAATAATTAAGAGTTTCTTATTTCCTCATATGTACGTACGAGGGGTTGCGATACATTTACTTCCACTGCATGCAGGCCGACATGCTTTGCCTTCGACGCAATGCTAAATACGCTAAGCTAACACCTCCTTCCATCGAGTAAGGACTGGTCATAACAATGGAAGGAGATCGTCGGTTACATGAAAAAACAACAAGCTATCCCTTTCCCATATTTCATATTCATTTTTTTCTCTTTTTTTCTCTTTTTTTCCTCCCGCCAATGTTGCCCAAATCAATACCTGTATATGTTCCTTCACAATCCCTTAATCCCGTTACCCAACCAGTCACTCCAACATCGGGGCTGCAGCCCAAAAGCCCTTGTTATGTATATATCGTTGAACAGCATATTAACGCGCGGAAACTACCTCTCATCAACCCCAGAGTCAGTTCTCTCAATTATACTATGTATCGCGGAGCGCCGCATTTTGTATCTTACCTAACACATCCAAGACCTGTAGCAACGGCCATTAAAACCACAACAGTAGTACCCGGGTGGGCAACACCCAAAGTCACAGCACCTATACTCGGGGCTACTCTGACAGCATCCATTGACCTGACGACAATACCAGTGATTTGGTGGGCATGATTGACGTTTGAACATCTTTCCTGTGTCCCTGGGATTCAAGGAAATCTTGGGTTTTGGTGGGACAGAGTCAGGCTCTTTACCCTCGGAGCCTGGTGGACCAGAACCCATCTTTCCGTTGAAAACGTCCCGGGCTTCAACCATGGCTAATTCACCAGGGAAGGGTTTAGGCTTCGGGACTGGACCAGGAGCAGCGAGAACGGTCAATGCGCCGAGAAGGGCCAGGATGAGGATTGAGAGGACCTTCATTATGTTGGGAGTAGGAGGGAGCTTCTGGAGAGAAGAGTATTGAGGAAAGTATTGGGTGAGATTGGAAGACAATGATTGATCTCGGTGGGGAAGCTCAAGCTACTGATCGTTGCTGATGAGTAGTGGGATATGTTTGAAGGCGGGAATCCACTGACCCTTTATACTTCCAACTCCAGTCTCTTTCTATACTATTCAGCTCCTTCTGCACTACCTATCATAAATTAAGATATTGGTCAAGTCCCCTTTATTCGCCCATTAATGGACCCAGGGACACCTATCGGTAGTCGCCTGTTCACCCTATCAGCCCGGGCCTGGCTGTCACTCAGCGGGGCCCGGGGCCGGGTTGTGTTGCATGCTGAGTATTGTGATTATAATCCAGGCACCTCAGGTGGTGCGTCGGATGGTCGAAGTGAGTAGGTATGCAACAAAAAAGGTGAGAGTCCAGACATGCAGTAACATCAATATGTGTTCCATATATGTATAAGTCACATTTTGCTTGCGAAACGAATCTCTAGTGTGTTATGTGTGTCCATAGCCGCGCGCGCCAGGAGGCCTAGTGACTCGGCAAAGCTACACACGAGCTCGAGCTAGCAGGGCCAATAGATAGGGTTGCAGGAATGTGACCTATAGGTACCTATGCCATGCCTCTTGTGGAGAACTGGAAGTAACATGGACGGCACGTTATTAGGTAACGTTCTGAGAACATCAACATCAGGGGGGCCATGAAGTAGGAGTGCCTGGATGCACCACGCTGGGGAAAGGAAGAGGGGAGAGCACAGGACCGAAGACCCCCCCATTATGGCAGGGTGCGAAGAGGTGCATCAGTGGCAGGATGCCGAGCGGGCCAGGATAGTAGGTAGGGAGAGGTGAAGAATGTACATAACAAATCTTCTTTGTACGGCGTGGGGCCAGCTGGATGCATACGCGTAATGAGTTTTAAGAAAAGAATTTCAACTGTGCCACATACGCATCAATATGAGCCTCAATTGTTTAAACCATTTAGCTCGCACCTTGCCCCAAGCGACTCAGAGGCAGTTGTTTGGCGAGCAGTTTCGATGCCTAGTGGGCAGATCACAGGCGCCGACGCACATGCTATCCCATTGAAATATTGAGCCAAATACCCTTGAGATGATACTGTATTGGGATACAGCCCTATCTATTGCTGTATGAACACCTCTCAAAATATCATCAGCTTAAGATGCCTGCCCAAATATCATGACAAGGCAGCATATCCAAGCAGGCATACATATCGACCGTATATTTATAAATGCTGAGCGGCAGGCTTAGAGCACTACCCGCAGGATGCAGGATCGGGACCGGTATCAGCACTTTTTCGGGAAACCCCATAGCATATTGCGGCTGTTGGTGTCTGCCTAAAATCTTACTCCTAAGCCTCGGGTACATGCATCCTCATCTGGAGTCCAGGTAGCCCATAGGCCAGCTACGGTTTGCTCCGGAGGAAAGGCTCAAGGGGCATACGAGATCATGTGCAAATTTTAACACTTCACCGAGTTTGAAACAGCACTCAACCCTCTGGTACTCTGTGATGCCACTGCCAATTACAGTAGCACCATATAAAATTTCAGTTCCTTTGGACTTGGGGCTTCTTGAGAAATAGAAGATGTAGGTTGAAAGACGAATTTCCCATCCAGGTTGGATTAGGACTTTCCTGTCTTGGGCACCATATTACTGGGGTTCTTTTTTTCCCCATAGGTCTGGTGTCGCGACCGTTGGTAGTTGCGGCAGTGGCGGGGGCTGGGGACGGCATTAGTGTATACGGCACAAAACTACTACTCATTCAGCTTCAGCTTTGGGGGTTTTATTCATGACCAAAAACAAATATATGGAGAACCAGCTGCGCATGTATGGCATGACTATCAGTAACTCAGATAGGTGGTACGTGAGGATATACTTGGTTGTTTTTACATATTCTTTGTTTTATATATAGAAATACGTTGGAGAGTTATACCCCACAGAATGCAAGCTACTGTAGCTAGGATTGGTATGTGGGCTTTGGGGCTATACCTGGGCCCGTGCACCAACTCTCCTAATGGTTGAGTTGAACCTCTGATTGGAATTGAGCCCCACATCAGGCACTCCATTTATATCGATAATAAACAAAAAACTCCCCTGCCAACAAAATGGTGCATATATGTACCAGCTAGTGGAGCAGTTCTTCCTAATGAATAGCCCCTCCGAGGAAGCCAGGACCGATTGTTCCAGTAATAGTCTCGAATTATACCTATATACTCCGTATATATCCTATATTTACCTTGATGAGAGATTACGTATACATATCTCGGTATTGTCGCATGCTGCATGCACGCTGCGGTCATTACACATGCATCAAGATTCTGGTGTGTATCTTGCATGCAGTGCGACACTGGAAACAAATCAATTGGGGTATCTACTTACACTCCGTTCGATTTTTTGATTTTTTTTTGAGTCTCTACGCCTTTCCCCTGAAGGGAGGCTTAGGCTATGAGGCGAGACTCCGTCTATTTTTTTCTTCTTTTTCTTGAGTCTATACGCCTTTCCCCCGAAGGGAGCCTGAGGCTATGAGGCGAGGCTCCGTCTTTTATTCGACTGTCTCACTTATAGTAACTGTACGAGTACCTATATGCATGTCCAACGTGTCGTACAAACCAACGGCTTACTCCGAGGGTCTGGGTTGTGGTACGTCACCAGGATGCTGTGTAACCCTGATAAGTTGATAGATATACGCCAAGGCATCAGGGTATGTATTACCGGGTTGCCCAAACGGCTAGATCATCGAGTAAAGTATTGTGCAGACTTCCAGCTGGTACTCAACATATTTGGCCAGTGTGAATTCATAGTGGGTTGCCCTAGGAAAGTGAAGCCCTGCACTGACAGCGTACAGGCTAGGATGATTCATGACAACACTGTAGAATATTATCGATATGAAGAAACTGGCTACTTTGAGTGCGCCGGGTCCAACATGTGCCAATGTGGTGGCGTCGTGAGGCTGAATTGAGGGTAATCGGTTGATACCTGGCAAAAGAATGAAGAGCACAGACAGAGTCCGTTGCAGCGGAAAGTCCCCACCCCCAAATTATATGGTACGGTGAGAGAAAATTCTCTGATATTGTTGCGACATACATTCTGCGCCCTTTCTTGTGTTATTTCCTATCATGTATCGTTATTGGTTTCTATTATTACTATGATATCTCCTCAGTTTCTATTTGCCGCCACCGTTTCATGCATTTGCTGAAACATGCATATGGCTTTGCCGGTTACAGATTTCTCTGCTCTACATCCCTTTCTAGTTAGTTTTATCTATCAGCATTTCAGCTGCCACTCATGTATTCATACAGTGGCACTTGGCCCTCAGATAGTCAGGAATAAGCATACATTCATGGATCTGCTCGCTCACCCATATCTATCGCTGTCCTCGCTCGTACCTCAAGCGCCCTCACGTGAGATAGGCCGGATCAGCACAAAAGTGCTATTTTCTAAAAGAGGCAATACGAGGTTACCCATCCGGGGCTAGCGCGCATATCCAAGGAAGATAGAATCGTACGTGATGTTTTGCGTTAAACTCTCGCATCTCTGTCCTCTCCGCTCAAAAGCCCCCGCTACAATTCCGCACCAACTCATAGCTTGTATTCTTACAGCTCGCCCTCTGCTTTTATTCCGCTGGTTAACCGACGCTATTTACGTTAGTATCATAACGCTGTCCCCCCACCTTGATATCCACCTCAATAGGTTATGAGCCTGGAGCTCTAGCCTCTCTCTTCATATAATCGAGTCTACGTCTTACTCGGATATAATCTGCCTTCGGTCACAATGTCTGGATCTTCCGCTGCTGCCACTGGCTCTGGTTGCTCCTCCGCACCTCATTCTTCACATTCAAGTTTGATAATATCGAGCGTTTGTCTGACGGTACACGGTATCGATCCTAGTGCTCCACCGCCATACTATATCTCCGCTTCAAATTTCTCTGAAACGTAGTTAATGGTACAGGACCCAGGCCTACTGTGATACTATCTCCACCGGCAAATGGGAACCAAAAAACATTGTAGCGCAGTTATTCTTGAGATTCACGATGGGCAAGTCTGCCTCTCATGCCATTTCGGAAGCACCCACAGCATGGGAGGCATGGCTTGCATGACAAGACCGACTCGATCGACACAACCCTACACATCTGTCAAGTCGTTCTTCTTATCACTCTCACACTCTCTATGTCCAATAGCATTTCAATGCTCGACCACATCAGTGCTATGAGAATTATTTATAACAGTTAATCGACAGCTGCCAGGACACCTCTGCTAATGATGCATATCAATACCTAGCTCTATTCCTCAAGGATCACAATGCACAAAAACTCCAACAACCTCCCATCACCAGAGAAGTGGTTGTACCATACCGAGCTAGCACGGCTCAAGAACTCTTCAGGGATAATGGCATGCCATCGTATGCTCCCTCCAATCCATTCATCAAGTACCTCCTTCCCCTTCCGGTTCAGCTTTTAAAAGAGCAAACTATACCACATATAAAGTATGGATCTTTGACACAGGCGCTTCCTTTCATATCAGCTCTCAATCCAGTCCGTTGCCTTTGTGTGATGTTTTGTATCTGCCGGGTTGGGGTCAGGCTTGTTTAATTTCTTGGAGGAAAATTGATGAGTAGGGACAATTCGAAATGACTGGTGGGATGGGTTGGTTGGGATTATGATGAAGTTTTTTTGTCTGCTGCACTTAATCATGATGCCTACCAAGTGTACTATATCGTTCGTTATGGTGAAATTTATATGGAACCCGAGATTTCTTCTAGCCGAGATATATACAGTACAAGAATCAGAACATGTCCAAGCGAGCCTAAAAAATCCTGTGATGACAGATTGATGTTGTTCCTTCGAGCCATGTCTTGTAGAGTCTCAATATCCTGCTTTTCTTTGGTATAGCACCGCCCCATGGCCAGCTGCTCGCTCGTCTTGCTGCGAATTGAGACGGTGCTTTCAAGCGCAGCCTTACAGGAAATTCTATGTACATCATCAACATCAGGATCCGACTCCTGAAGTGGGGCAGGCTAATAGGTATCTAAAACATGGATTCCTTCTCGCTCTTGTTCCACCCATATTGGCGGGTTTGGACCTGCTTAGATGACATAATTACCTGCTTTATACTTGGTATTTTCACTAATATATATTGAGCAATCTTTACATACAACAGCAGTCGTAATTTATCCTAAAAGAGCAGGTGTAGCAAGTGTAATGACATATTGTTCACTTGATTTCGATCAGAGCTTGCTGAGAATCAATGTGCACGGTGTGATTGAGGCGATGTGTGGCTCCAGGGTAAAATATGCGACTCCGGTCATCAACCACACAACTCGCGATATAAGAAACTATACCATATATTGATTTACTACCACACAAACATAAATCGGTCTGGGCACGAGGACAGCGGGACTGGCTTATATCTTGTTGCTTATAACGCGAGAATACTGTATGTTCCGTATTTACACCCCATCTCAACACAAGATACCTCTTGCCAGGTTAAATTCGGACCGTCATCGTATGCCTCGGTCGATATTCATACCGACTCCACCTCTACCTTCCAATATTGCTCATACATGTACACCGCCCACCACCATCCAACCTCTCTGTCCATATTCGCCTTCAGATCAACTCCAATCTTAGTTGGCAACGCATACCCAAACCAATTACCCTCAAATGCCAGAGCACCAATCCATAATTCTCGTGCCCAGGCCTAATCCATATTTATTTTTTTGGCAAATCATTCTTAATATTCAGTCTATCTAGGCTATGACGGGACACCGCACCTACTGGTAGGTTACCCAACCCCGGGGCCGTTCCCTGCCCCTATTCCCCCCTCTAGCTACGTACAAAAAGGACTAACTACCGCCTCAAGCTCGGCCCTCAGGTGCCTGGCATAATCCACATCATCCACCTCCAAATCAATCGCCTCCCCTCTATCTGATACCAAACCGTGACTGGAGCACTCCGGTTCCAGAGTATATAACGCTCTGTAGATTTACGAAAACATTGAGGATAACTCTTATAGCGTGGAGTCTCAGGGAGAGCAGGGGTAGAGAGGTCAATGTAGATTGTGGGGGTATGGAGAGACCAGTTTCAGGAATAATCTCTCTCCCTGAGTCAGAACCGGAGTGCTCCAGCCACGGTTTGATTATTATTATTGGTCTTCATTTCTGCTGACTACAAGGTAATGTTGTTTATGTTGACAATAGTACTATTGTTGGGAAGGCATCAGATGTAATCCCTGTATATGAACATCTGCAATACCTCAGATCTTCATCTCCACCAGCTGTTTGGCCAGATACCTCGCTGACCAGCGCTCAGCAGAACACGGGAACAACAGTACGAGGAAGGCCGGGGTACCGGCAACCGGAATACTGACCCCTCATGTAAAATGGAGCATCAGGGCAGAGCAGGTCGGGAGGACGGGGAAGGCGGTGGCGGAGGTTGTACGGTCGTTGTAGATAGCGTAGGGAGGCCAGGGACTGGCCCGTGTGGAAGAGGCAGGCCATCTGGTACTCCTAGGAGCTGCAGTCCATCGCCATGTTCTAGATAGGATAAATGCGATTAATGATTAATTAAAAAAAATATTACTGACCCCGAACAGGATTTTTCGGACGGCGAGACCATTGTCATTGCCATTGTCATTTAATTATTATTATTATTATTATTATTATAGCCGACCCGGCTCGAGCATGAATGGGTTATGGTAGTGAAAAAATAGACGGCGGAAGAGGATAGCTTCGTGTAGATGGCAGCATCTCAGGTTTTCCCACCCAGGTTCCTGTTCACCTCTATGTCGTGTATGTGAACTTGAGTACAGTAAATCTCGAGCCGGGGCCGGCACCGGGTCACTCCAACTCGGAGTCAATTCCCATCGAAGTTGGAAAAGTTCGTGATAGCCTACACGACGTCCCAGGCACTCTGTATCAGGAGTGTTGCCAGCTCAGCAGGATCACGACATCGGCGACGAGCCAGGGAATTCGTCACTCCCACTGTTACCCACACCACTACCACAGCAGCCAATCGTCAGTGTCATCGGTGATACGACGCCAGGCAATCAATTTCCAACATGGCCTCTCACTCGCAGCACAGCTGGTTGGGTCCAGGCGAATGGCAGATGACCCCCACAGGAAAACGATAAACAGGGTAGCAGATAATATGAGGGCGAAAGCCAAGGGACCAGCAGGGGCATTACCGAAATTGTGTCACGTCTGGACAAGCCCAGTGGACCAATGCACGGTCTACCCAGCGGAACACTTGAGCCTAGGACCGTAGGTATGTCCTGGTGGCCATCGGCGGTGGAAGGTGCTGGGGATGATAGCACCCTGGGAAGACGTAGGAAAAGATGACAGGATGATGCATATGGCAGCCTGTAGGGAGGCGACATATCGTGGGCTACAACAGCTAGGTCCAAAGAAGTGCAGGTTTATGGGCAAAGTATGCCCGCATAAGGATAGACACAGGGATGTGGAGGAAGCAGTCCTAGGCGGAGCTATGATACTTGCAGTAGAAAAACGGGCGACCAAATGGGATATAGGATCAACACCAAAGGGGTAACGGCAGAGGTGGCGTGCATATGCGGAATCGAGTTGGTATCGGGGCACAGCACATGGCAGGCTTCACCGCGACCATCCATCCCCCAACTATATACCCGGGCCGAGCTCACTCCGCAAAACTGGGAGGGACTCACCATTGATGGTGCAGAAGTGAGTCCAGGGGGCGATACGAGAATTAAGGCCTGGAAAGGAGGCCCACCGCAATCTGACAAACAGCCAGTCGACCGCAGAGTCAGAGCGCTGAGAGAAGTCACGTCGTCAGAGCAAGACCTCACCGGAATTCTGGCTCAGGAGGAGCGGCACGAAATAGCGGATGGTGGCGATGATCAAACCCCCAAAGGGCTGATGCCTACCTATAGAGAGACACTGGAGCGACCTGCCACCGCCTGCGGCAGGTACCAGAGACCGAGTTGCTCACGATCCCACAACACGGAAACAAAGCTCAATCTCACGATGGGTCACCTCGTCAAGTTAGCAAGAGAGGGTAAACAGGGAAGTCGGCCAAGCGCTCAGCCATCTGTCGAGCGCCGGGGTGACGACAGGCACGGTCAGTAGATGCCAGATGAAGAACATAATGATGTCGGCAGCGACAGAGTGCGGAGCGAGGCGAGAGCGGGAATAGCTCCGCCGGGAGATGCAAGTACAGTTCGCGGCGGTACCGGAAGCCTTCACAGAACTCAGACAGGTAGTGCTACGATTGGCAATCCAGTCTGCCCCGGAAGAGGCGGTGATCGAAGCTACAGCAGATGCGATGGGGAAGGGGGTGGAAAAGGTAGCAGACGCACTGATGGACAAAGTACGAGGAGAATTCGAAATTCACACAGAGCTGCGCTAGTCTGGACAATTCAGTCTTGGAGCGTCGATCAGCCCTAGGCACCAGATCACCAATAACAGGCAAAGAGCCTCTCACTCGCAGCATAGCTGGTTGAGTCTGGGTGACGAGCAGTGCCTAAAAACCTAAGGTTCGAGTTAGGGGGCTGATTTACAAAGGTTGGAAAGCGTGGTGACAATTATGACACTTTGGGGTGTATGCAGCCATTTACCTATATAGTGAACTACCTGAGCCTATACTAATAGAGCTTATGAAAGGGACCTATGGGGGGGGGCTGCCGCTGATAGCAGTGGTCATGATAGTTTAGTGGTCACAGTGGTTCTGG
>Ga0307514_10005191_pt1 | contig 11750 bp, 7 predicted proteins | sample 16_EM_MG_FD_203088 | JGI IMG/M metagenome (GOLD analysis project Ga0307514, IMG submission 203088) | Populus trichocarpa ectomycorrhiza microbial communities from riparian zone in the Pacific Northwest, United States - 16_EM | ecosystem: Host-associated > Plants > Roots > Unclassified | place...
CTACGACCACGTGCTGCGCGCGACGGAGTGGACGGAGTCGCTGCGGGATCTCGTCACGACGATCCTCGAGACGAACATCAGCATCCAGGGCAACCGCATGAACCTCATCATGAAGAAGGTGACGAGCTGGGCGGCGATCATTGCGGTGCCGACCGCGATCACCGGCTTCTTCGGCCAGAACCTGCTGTTCCCCGGCTTCGGCACGGTCTGGGGCGTATGGGCGTCGACGGCGCTCATCGTGCTCGTCGGAGGAACGCTTTACCTGTCGTTCAAGAAGCGCGACTGGCTCTAGGCGGGCGTCTACCGTCTATCGCGCAACGCCGCCGCCGGTCGGGGAGGTTGTGCCGGTCGTGCTCGGCTCCAACAGGACCGTCCGACAGGACCAACTCACCGCACCGAGCGTCCTGTTGGAGGGTCCTGTTCGGGCCGAACGCGTCACGGCGACTCGCGTTCACAGCGAATCCGGCCTTCGACCGGCTCGTAAATCACCTAGGTCAGCACCTACCGCCTCAATCGCCGGGCTTCAGGCGCGCAGAGCGGCGAGCACCTGCTCGACATCGCTCTCGTCGTTCCACAGGTGAAAGCTCGCGCGAAGCCGACCGGCGCGGCCCGAGGCACGAATGCCCGCCGCCCCGAGCTTCTGCAGGTCGTGGCCCGACTCGTCGGGCCAGGTCACGATCGCCTGGTGCTGCTGCGGGATGCCGAGGCCGTCGCAGAGCGCGTCGCCGAGCCCGCTCGCGCGCGCCCAGACCTCGTGGATGTCGAGCCCGGCAAACAGCGCAATCGCCGGCTCCGCTCCGATCCATGCCTGCCACGCCGGGGAGACGTCGAAGCGGCGCGCGTCGGTGGCGAGTTCCATTCGCGGGCCGTAGGTGCTCGTCCACACGTCGGCCCCGGCGTACCAGCCCGACTGCAGTGGACGCAGCTGCGAGGTCATGCGATCGCTCAGTGTCAAGAAGGCGACACCGCGCGGCGAGCACAGCCACTTGTAGGCGTGGCACACGGTCACGTCAAAGGGGCTCGCGTCGACGGGCAGCACTCCGGCGGCCTGGGTGACATCGCAGAAGGTCAGAGCTCCGTGCCGGGCGGCTGCGGCGACGACGGAGTCGGCGTCCGCGACGCGACCGGTTGCGGACTGCACCATCGAGAAGGCGACGAGCCAGGTGTTATTCGTCACGGCATCCGCGATGCCGTCGAGCGGCACGACGCGCACGTCGAGATCGCCGCGCGCGAGAAAAGGGAACATGATCGACGAGAAGTCGCCGTCGGGCAGAACGATCTCGGCGCCGACGGGTGCGGCCGCGACGATGAGCGAGGTCAGCACGGAGGTCTGGGACCCGATCGCGACCCGCGAGTCGGGCACTCCGACGAGGGTGGCGTACGAGGCGCGGGTGCGGGCGACGACGGGGTCGTAGCCCTGCGGGTCACGGTTGGCCGCCGCCCACGCGGCGAGGTCTGCGGTGAGCGCCTCGACGGCGGCACGCGGCGGGAGCCCGATCGAGGCGACGGCGAGGTATCCCCGCGGGTCACCGAACTGGGCGATGGCAGTCTCGAGCGCTGGGGAGGTCACCTGACCAGCCTCGCGAGGCGTCATCCATGCCACAAGGGCATGTATTGGATGCGTCTCATAACGTAGCGTTATGACATGGAGCCAGACCTCGACCTGCACTCGGTACGAATCGTGCGCGCGATCGCGGAGCACGGCTCGATCAGCGCCGCCGCCCGCGCCCTCGGCTATAGCCAGCCGGCCATCAGCCAGCACCTGCGCCGGGCCGAGACACGGCTCGGCACCGCACTGGTCACGCGCGTCGGGCGCGGCATCCGGCTCACCGAGCCCGGATTGGTGCTGGCACGGCACGCCCTGACGATCACCTCGGCGATGGATGCCGCCGAGGGCGAGCTCGCAGAGCTGGTCGGACTCAGGACTGGCACCGTTCGCATCGCCGCGTTCCCCACCGCCTCGTCGACGATCGTTCCGCGACTGCTGCGCAGCCTGCGCGACTCCCACTCCGGGCTGCGGGCGAGCTACATCGAGGCGGAGCCGCCGGAGGCACTGGGAATGCTGCGCGACGGCCTCGTCGACCTCGCCATCACCTTCGCCTACCCCGGCGATCGCGCCGACCCGCACCGCGAGGGCGAGGGGTCGCTTGAGACCACCGCCCTGTTCACCGAGCCCGTCGTGCTTGCCCTCCCCGCCGCCCACCCGCTCGCCTCGCGAGACACCGTCTCCCTTCGCGAGCTCGCCGACGAGCGCTGGATCGCGGGCTGCGCGCTGTGCCGCGGCCACTTGCTCGCGGCCTGCGAGGCCGTTGGCGTCGACCCGGTGATCGAGCTCGAGACCGACAATGCACCGGCCGTGCTCACCCTCGTCGCCGCGGGGCTCGGCGTCGCGCTGCTGCCACGACTCGCCCTCGCGACCGCGCCGATACCGGCCGCGGCCGCGGTACGGGCCACGAGCCCGCTCAGTGAGCGCAGCATCCAGGTCGTCACGCAGTCCGGCGCCTCGCGGGTGCCGAGCATCGCGGTCGCCCTCGCGGCAGTCGCCGCCCTCGACGGAGCCGACTGGGGCCTCGAGCGCGCCCGCTGATCCGCTAGGCGACCTGCGGCAGCAGACCGATCGCTCCGGCTCGACGCGTGCGGCGAATGGCCAGCAGCGACAGGATGACGCTCACCACCCCGAAGCCCGCCAGCGCGACCGCGGCACTCACCACTGTTGCGGCGGAGCCGCCCGCGATGATGCCCTGCATGCCGCTCACGCCATAGGTGAGCGGCAGGAACGGGCTCACCACCTGGAACGGGCTCGAGAGCAGCTGGATCGGGTAGATGCCACCCGTCGACGTCACCTGCACGGCGAGCACGAACAGCGAGACGACGAGGCCGGCGCGACCGAGGCCGACGGTGAGCAGGTAGTGGAAGGCCGTGAAGGCGAAGGCCGTGAGCAGCGCGAAGCCGGCGGTGGCGGGAAGGTACGACCAGCTCACGCCGAGCGAGAGGTGCATGAGCGCGACGAGCAGCACCGCCTGCGCTGCGGTTACCGCGCCGGCACGCAGCAGGGCGGAGAGCACGAGCCGCGAGTTGTTGGCGGTCGAGGCGAGGGCACGGCGGGTGATCGGCCGCAGCACGAGGAAGACGGCGAGGGCGCCGATCCAGAGGCCGAGCGGCACGAAGAAGGTCGCGATCGCCTGGCCGACCTCGGTGACCTCGTTGGCAGTCGACACGGAGAGGCCGACGGGGTCGGAGGCGATGTCGGCGGAGGCCGCCGACTCCTCCTCGTCGAACACCGGAACCTGGGTTGCGCCGTCGGAGAGCCCGGTGGCGAGCTCGTCTGCACCGCTCGCCAGCTGCGACGCACCATCCACGAGGGCCGGGCCGTTGGCCGCGAGCTGCGCAGCTCCGTTCGCACTCGAACGGATTCCTCCTTGGATGCCGGAAATGGCCGACGAGGCCTGCGCGCTGAGCGTCGATCCACCGCTGCTGGCGCCCGCGAGGCCGTCCACGATCTGCTGCAGTGCCGCCTTCTCCTGCGGGGAGACTGCCGGGTTGAGCTGCAGGCCGGTATTCAGCTGGCTGAGCCCTCCCGAGAGCTGGCTGACGCCGGTGGTATAGCTCGTGATCCCACCGGAGAGCTGGGTGAGGCCGGAGGCTCCGGTGCTGAGCTTGCGGAGTCCGCCGCTGAGCTGCGTGACCCCGCCGGTGTAGGAGCCGAGGCCGCTCGAGAGGGAGGAGGCTCCGTCGCCGAGCTGGCTTGCGCCATCCGCCGCCGTCTGCAGGGAGACGCCGACGTCGCCGAGCCCCGCGGTCAGGCCGCCGATGTACTGGGCGGTGATCGCGTTGCCGAAGGTCGACACCATGGTCTGCCCGACAACCTGCGCAACGGCGCCGGTGAGGTAGGAGTGCGAGTCGTCGGTGCGGATCGACACGTCGGCCTGCTCGGGGCTGTCGGTCGAGATCGACAGGATCGAGCTGGAGAAGTTCGACGGCACCGTGAGGATCGCGTAGACCTCGCCGCTCGCGAGCGCATCCTCCGCGTCGTCCGCGTTGGTGATGACCCACTCGAAGCCCTCGCTCGCGCCGGTGAGCTCTGTGACGAGCTGGCGACCGGCGAAGACGGGCTGCTCCGTGCCGTCGGGCAGGGTGCGATTGACGAGCGTGTCCTCATTGACGATAGCGGCCGGGATGCGGTCGAGCGCCGAGTCGGACTGCGACAGCGCCCCGATGAAGAGGCCGGCAAATGCCAGTGGCACGAGCACGACAGCGCCGAGGGCAGCGATGCGAAGGCGGCGCGCCCGTCGCGAGACCGGGTCGGAGGTGATGGACATCAGTTGCCTTTCGAGGTCGCGAGCGGCGCGAGGGAGTAGAGGTCGATGACGACGAGCGGACGCTCGCCAGTGGCGGCCGGGCCCATGGCCCGGGCGGGGATCGGGCTGCCGACGACGATCGCGGTGGTCGCCGGTGCGAGCAGGTGCACCGCGCTGAGGAAGGCCGCCTCGTCGTCGGTCGATGCGAAGGAGTCGAGCTGGTCGAGCATGACGACGGGCGTGCGCTCCGCGAAGGCGACCATGGCGAGGGCGACGGAGCGCTCCAGCTGCGGCAGCTCCACGAGGGTCGTCGAGGCCCGCACGGTCATCGGCGACGACGAGACCTGCCCGAGCACGCCGTTCACCCGCTCGAACCAGCCACGGCTGCGGTTCCGGGTGTTCCACATGCGGTACCACGGCTGGGTCAGTTCGAGGCGCTCGCGCAGCAGCTCGCCGACCGTGACGGTCGTCTGCCCGCGAGGCGCCGCACCGACATCGGCCAGGGCGACGAGGGATGCCGCAGCAGCCGACTCGGACGGCAGCGGGTGCCCTGCGACCTGGGCGCGACCGGCGAGCGGGGCAAGTCGTCCGGCGAGCGTCGCCGCGAGCAGGCGGCGGTCGACGGGGTTGCCGCTCGCCACCGCGATCGCACCCGCGGGAATCGCAAGGGTGACCGGTCCTATGGAGCGCTCGCGCGATCCAGCGACGAGGTATTCGGCAGAGATCGCCTCGCCGGCCCGGGTGTCGGCCCAGGCGAGGGCGTCGATGTGCTCGCGCAACTGCTCGCCCTCGATATCGACGTTGGGCAGCAGGCGGCCGAGCCACGCGGGCATCCACCAGGCGGCCCTGCCGAACAGCGCCATGAGCGCAGGAACGAGCGTCATGCGCACGAGGAAGGCGTCGAAGGCGACACCAACGGCGAGGCCGAGGGCGATGGCCTTGATGGTCCCCATGCCCTCTGGCACAAAGGCGAAGAAGACGAAGAACATGATGAGCGCGGCGGCCGTGACGACGCGCGCGCCGTTGGCGAAGCCGTGCTCCACCGCGTACTTCGCGTCACCGGTGCGCACGAACTCCTCGCGCATGCCAGAGACGAGGAACACCTCGTAGTCCATGGCGAGGCCGAACAGTACGGCCATGAGGATGATCGGCATGAAGCTGAGGATCGGCCCCGTGGTCTCGACGTTGAGCAGGTCGGCGAACCAGCCCCACTGGAACACGGCGACGATCACCCCGAAGCTGGCGACCACCGAGAGCAGGAAGCCGATAGCCGCCTTGATTGGCACGAGCACCGACCGGAACACCATCATGAGCAGGATGATCGACAGGCCGACGACGACGAGTCCGAACGGGATGAGCGCGTCGGACAGTCGCTGCGAGATGTCGATACCGACGGCGGTCGACCCCGTGACGAAGATCTCGGTGTCGTATTCCTTCTCGATCGACGGGGCGAGGTCTCGGATCGCCTGCACGAGCTCCTTGGTCTCGGTCGAGTCGGGAGCGCTCGAGGGGATCACCTGGAGGATCGCGGTGTCGAGCTCTGGATTGGGCAGGCCCTGGCTCACGTAGTCGACATCGTCGAGGGCGCCGAGCTCGTCGCCGATGGACTCGAGGTCGTCCATGAAGGTCGTCGACTGGGTGATGTCGATCGCGATGACGAGCGGGCCGTTGAAGCCGGGACCGAAGGCCTCGCTCGTGATGTCGAAGGCCTCACGCGTTGTCGAGCCCTCCGGCTGCGAGCCGCCGTCGGGAAGTGCGAGCTCGAGGCTGAGCGCGGGAATCGCGAGGGCACCCAGGATGCCGACGACCGCGATCACCGCGACGATCGGCGCCTTGAGCACCAGCTTCACCCAGCGTCGGCCGAGCGCGGGCTTGGAGTGGTCGATGGCGCGCTTCAGGGCGCGACCCTTGGGCGTGAGCCGTGACCCGGCCAGCCCGAGCATCGCGGGCACGAGCGTCGTCGCGACGCCGATCGCGATGAGCACGGCGACCGCTGCCCCGATGCCCATGACGCTGAGGAAGGGGATCTGCACCACGAGGAGTCCGAGCAGCGCGATGATGACGGTCACGCCGGCGAAGACGACGGCGGAGCCGGCCGTGCCGACGGCCATCGCGGCGGAGTCCTCCGGATCCTGCCCCTCGGCGAGCTGCTGCCGGTGGCGGGAGATGATGAAGAGCGAGTAGTCGATGCCGACAGCGAGCCCGATCATGACGGCGAGCAGCGGCGCAGAGCTGGAGACCTCGATGAAGGCGGAGATGCCGAGGATTCCGCCGGCCGCGATGCCGACGCCCAGGATCGCACTGATGAGCGGCATGCCGGCCGCGAGTAGCGATCCAAAGGTGATGACGAGCACGATGCCGGCGAAGAGCACGCCGATACCCTCGGTGATGGTGAGCGTTGGGCTGTTGTTCTGCAGCACCTGACCGCCGAACGCGACGGTGAGTCCCGCATCCTCGCCGATCGTCGCGGTGGCGAGCAGCTCGTCGATTGCGTTCTGCGTGACGTCACTCGAGACGCCGCTGAACTGCACCTTCGTGAGCGCGACGGTCTCGTCCTTCGAGATCGCGTAGCCGGCGTACTCGTTGTACGGGGTGACAACGGTCTCGACGCCGTCGATCTTCTCGATGGCCGTCGCCTGCTCCTCGATGGCCGCGCGCACATCCGCGTCATTGACCGATGCGCCGTCGGGCGCCTCGGAGACCACCTGAACGCTCGCACCAGCGACCTGCGGGAAGACCGCGGAGAGGCGGTCGAGCGCCTCCTGCGACTCGGTGCCCGGAATCACGAACGAGTCAGCGCTCTTGCCGCCAAGGGCGAGACCGCCGCCGAGCACGGTGCCGATCAGCACAATCCAGATTCCGATGATGATCCAGGCCCGGCGGAAGGAGAACCGGCCGAGACGGTAGAGAAGGGTGGCCACGGGGTGCTCCTAGGCGGTGATCGGTCGAACGGGAACAGGGGCGAGAAGCTCGGTCACGATGGTGATGAGAGCAGCCCTGGTCTCGTCGTCGGTCTCTGCCGGCTGCACCTGGTACTGGTGCTGGCTGGCCATCAGGTAGGCGGCGCCGCCGAGGGCGACGCCGAATCGCATGCGCTCCAGTGCGCTGTGCGTCGTGCTGGCGAAGTAGGCGCCCACGCGAACGGCGAGGGCGTTGGCGCGGTCGAACACGGGAACGTCCTCGAGGGAGGGGCCCTGGTTGATGAACATGTGCACTTCGAGGGTGTGCTCGAGCAACAGGTCGACGAAGTCCTCGATGAAGACCTCGCGGTCTCGCGTCGATGCGTCACTCACCTCGAGCTTGGAGACCATGCCGTCGAAGCGCTCGAGCGCTGGCGCGATGGCGGCCTCGAGCAGCGCCTCCTTCGAGGCGTAGTGGTAGAGCACGCTCGACTTGCTGAGGCCGGCGAGCTCGGCGATGCGCTGCAGCGAGGTGGCCCCGTATCCCGCGCGCGCGAATTCCGCGAGCGCGATGGTGCGCAGCTCCTCGTGACTTGACATGGATGCGACGCTACCTGACCGAACGGTCAGGAACTGACCGATTGGTCAGTTTGCCAGCTTCCGCTCAGGTAGTCGTTACCTCCGCGTCACCTCCGCGCCTCCTCCATCAAGAAACTTAGGTCCACGCGGCATCCAGCCTCTATATATCGATGGAGGCGCCCTGAGCCTGAATTTTCTGAGGGCGACCGAGCACGAAGGCGCCGACGATGACGAGGCAGGCAAGCCCCATGACCCCAAACGAGAGGCCCGCGTATCCGATCAGCGCGAGCACCGGGCCAGCGAGCGCCGCACCGGCCGCGCCCGCGATGCTCATCGTGAGGTCGGCGCGACCCTGCACCCGAATGCGGGCGGCACCCGTCACGAGGTCGCTCACGAGCGCGGAGGCCGCGACCGTCGAGGCGCTCCAGCCGAGGCCGATGAGCACCAGGCCAACCGTGACCGCCGCCGTCGACGCCTGCCCGAGCCCGGTGATACCGAGGGCAGAGAGCAGCAGCACCTGGCCGATGAGGATCGTCGGCACCCGCCCGATGCGGTCGCTCGCCCACCCGAACACCGGCGAGAGGCCGAACATACCGGCGACGTGCAGGCTGATCGTGAAGCCGACGATGGTGAGGCTCGCGCCCTGGTGCACGAGGTGAACCGGGGTCATCGCCATCACCGACACCATCGAGGCGTGGCTGAGGGCGATCGTGCCGATCGCGAAGACGAGGGCACCACGGCCCCGCACACCGCCCGCCGCGAGCTCTGCTGTCGGCTCGACCGGCCGCGATCGAGCCAGCACCAGCGGATCGGGCCGCAGCCCCCACGCGTACACGGTGGCCGCGAGCAGCTGCGCCGCAATCGCGATGATGAACGACCCGGTGTTCTCCGGAAGGTGCAGCCAGTCGGCGAAGAACACCCCAGGCCCGAACAGGTTGGGCCCGGCAACCGCGCCCACGACGGTCGACCACACGACGATGGAGAGGTCGCGGCCGCGACTCGTCGCCGACGCGTTGTCGGTGGCAGCGAAACGCGCCTGCAGCCCGACCGCCGTGCCCACGCCGAGCATCGCGAAGCCGACGAGCAGGAGGGGGAACGAGACAGTGCCGACAGCGATCACCGTGAGCGTCGAGCCACCGGCGGCGACGAGGGCGCCCGTCGCGAGCGAGATACGACGGCCGCGCGCCTCCGCCAGGCGTGCGAGCGGGATGGCAATGGCCGCCGCCCCGAGCGCACTCGCTGTCGCGACGGCGCCAGCCCACGCCTCTGAACCCGACACCTCGGTGGCGAGCACGGCCCCGAGCGAGCCAGTGGCCCCCTGCCCGAGTCCGGCGAGCACCTGTCCGGCGACGAGGATGCGCACGGTTCTGCGCTGGATGCTGGCGTCACTCACCAGACCATCTCACCGCATCCAGCAGACACAGCGCATGCGACAGGCAGGCTGCTTACAATAGATAAGTGACTATCGAGGAGCGCAGCACGGCGGAGACCGGTTTCGAGCACATCGACGACGAGCTGTGCCGCAGCTTCCAGGTGCACCTCGAGGTGATCGGCCGCAAGTGGAACTCCGGCATCATGCTCGCGAGCGTGCGTGGAGCACGGCGGTTCGGCGAATACCGCGCGATGGTCGACGGCATCTCTGACCGCCTGCTCGCGCAGCGCCTGCGCGAGCTGGAGGCGGAGCGGTTCATCGTGCGCACTGTCACTCCGACGACGCCCGTGCTCGTCGAGTACGCGCCGACGGAGCGCGGCCGGGAGCTGCTGCGCATCCTTCAGCCGCTGGTCCATTGGACCTTTGCTTACGAAAAGTAAGCAGCTAACAAGGGGTTTGCACTTCCCGCTGAGGAGCGGGAGGCTTGGAGCATGCCAGATTACGGTCACCCCCTCCAGTTCGGCTCGTTCATCACCCCGACGAACGCGCCTCCGGAGCAGCCCGTCGCCCTGGCTCAGCTGAGCGAGCAGCTTGGCTTCGATCTCGTCACCTTCCAGGATCACCCCTACCAACCCGGCTTTCTCGACACCTGGACGCTCATGACCTGGGTTGCCGCGCAGACCGAGACCATCCACATCGCGGCGAACGTGCTCAACGTGCCGCTGCGTCCACCCGGCGTTCTCGCCAGAGCAGCCGCGAGCCTCGACCTGCTCGCGAAGGGCCGCTTCGACCTCTCGCTCGGCGCCGGCGGATTCTGGGACGCGATCGAGGGCATGGGCGGTCGGAGGCTGACCCCCGGCCAGGCCGTCGACGCACTCGAGGAGGCCATCGACGTCATCCGGTCGATCTGGTCGACCGACCGCGCACCGCTTCGCTACCACGGCGACTACTACCAGCTGGCCGGCGCCAAGCGCGGTCCATCACCCGCGCACGACATGCCGATCTGGGTCGGTGCGCTCAAGCCCCGCATGCAGAAGCTCATCGGCCGCAAAGCCGACGGCTGGCTTCCATCGCTCGCCTATCTCGGCGAGGACGGCCTGCACACTGGCAACGCGATTATCGACGAGGCCGCGCTCGAGGCTGGCCGTGACCCACGGGAGATCCGCCGGCTGGTAAACCTGTTCGGGCAGTTCTCCGGCAGCGGCTTTCTCAAGGGGCCCCCTGCACAGTGGGTCGATGAGCTGCTCCCCCTCGTTCTCGAGGAGGGCGTCGGCACGCTCATCCTCGCCAGCGACGAGCCGAGGATGCTGCAGCAGTTCGCCGAGGAGGTCGCGCCCGCCCTTCGCGAGGCCGTCAATCGCGAGCGCGGCGCCAGCGGCGTCATCCAGTCGCCCGTGCGCTCTGCCGCCGCCATCGCGCTTCGCCGCGAGGGCATCGACTACGGCAGCATCCCGTCGTCCCTTGTCGCCGTGGAGCCGGGCGACTTCGGCTTCTCCCGCGTGCGGTCCGGCTACATGCGGGGAGGCAACCCCGGAGTCGTGCTGCAGCCGCGATCGGAGTCGGAGGTCGCCGAGGCGCTCGCGTGGGCGCGGCGGCAGCAGGGCATCCCACTCGGTATTCGCAGCGGCGGCCACGGCATCAGCGGCCGATCGACCAATGACGGCGGAATCGTCATCGACCTCAAGAAGCTCAACACCATCGAGGTGGTCGATGAGGCCGCCCGCCTCGTGCGGGTCGGCCCCGGAGCCCGATGGATGGATGTGGCGGCCGCCCTCGAACCCCACGGCTGGGCGCTCAGCAGCGGCGACTACGGCGGTGTGGGAGTCGGCGGCCTCGCGACGGCCGGCGGAATCGGGTGGCTCGCCCGCGCCCACGGGCTCACCATCGACCACCTGACGGCCGTTCGCGTACTCCTCGCCGACGGCACCATCGTCACGGCCGATACGGAGCAGAACGCCGAGCTGTTCTGGGCGGTGCGCGGCGCGGGCGCGAACTTCGGCATCGTGACGTCCTTCGACTTCGCTGTCGACGAGGTCGGCGACATCGGCTTCGCCACCCTCGCCTTCGACGCCTCCGACACCGCGGGCTTTCTCGAGCGCTGGGGTGCCACGGTGGAGGCGAGCCCCCGCGAGGTGACGAGCTTCCTCATCGCGGGTGGGGCACGACCGGGGCAGCCACTCATCGCCCAGGTGCTCGTCGCCGTCGACAGCGACGACCCCGAGCACATCATCGAGGTTCTGCAGCCTTTCGCCGAGATTGCCCCGCTTCTGCAGCAACAGGTGGAGCTCAAGCCTTACGCGGCGGTCATGGCGAACGCGAGCGGCGCAGACCACGCGGCGACGGGCGAACCCGTCTCGCGATCCGCTCTCGTGGAGCACATCACCCCCGCTCTGGCGGAGGCGGCGGCGGGGCTCATCGAGACCGGTGCGAGCTACTTCTTCTCGGTGCGGTCGGTCGGCGGTGCCGTCTCCGACATCGCAGAGGATGCCACCGCGTACGCCCACCGCTCGGCGAACTTCGCCATTGCAGCGCTCGGCTCGAGCGCGCACCGCCTTAACGCCCAGTGGGACGCGATGGGCGAGCACTTCGACGGGCTCTACC
>Ga0307514_10005192_pt1 | contig 11746 bp, 7 predicted proteins | sample 16_EM_MG_FD_203088 | JGI IMG/M metagenome (GOLD analysis project Ga0307514, IMG submission 203088) | Populus trichocarpa ectomycorrhiza microbial communities from riparian zone in the Pacific Northwest, United States - 16_EM | ecosystem: Host-associated > Plants > Roots > Unclassified | place...
AGATTATTACATCAAACTTGGATCTAGGTTTTAATTTTATATAAAAAAAAATCATAATTTTAATCCCAGTAACTTTTATTAGGCTGTAATTCAAGTTAATTACTCAATTTTAACTAAATTAATCAATATTAAAATTCAACCAAATTTGATCGGTGGGGTAAGCATCAAGAAAGGGGGAAAAAAAGGGAGGGGCAATTTATAATAGTGGCCTCACACTCAAAAAAACTGAAACCTTAGTTGTCTTGTTCATGTGTCAACAAGAAGTGAGTTGTCCCTGAATCTCTTATATCATCAATGTTTCTCACGTAAGATTGGAAGAGCAAAGAATCTGAATCACCTCCTAAGACACTTGTCAGACCTGGTTACTTACCCCAGACGTTGCTGACCCTATCGAAGTGAAGTGACATCCCTTCAGTATTGTTTTTCTTTAAAAAAAAAAAAACAAAAAATATCCATAAAAGAGCCAGCAAATTTGGAGGTCAGCTAGCTTAAGCAGTCAATTATTACTGAACCAGGCCACGATGAGATCATTCTCATGGAGGTTCTGTCACTGACGACTTCTCCTAAACAATTTTGCATTCAACTTGCTGCATGCTACGTACGTACTAGAATATGAATATTCGATAATGTAAGTTTCACGCGACAATGTTAAGTACAGTTTTTTACACAGTGAATAAGTTTTAACTGATATTATATTGGTTAATTTATTAATTAGATTGAGATATTTTTCACCAATCAATGGAATTTGTGTTTAAATGTTTCAAAACAGTTTTTTAAATGTGTGTTTGAACCATTTTTATATTTTTATAGTATCACTGCATATTTTTTAGAATAAGCTAGTTCACACATGCATGCATGCATTAATTTTTTTATATAATTAATCAATATTATATTCTGAATCATAGGTTAAGCATGCCTTGGCCAAAGCTCAAGTCTTCGATTTCAAATTGAATTTTGATCTAGTTAAATCAAGTTAATTTTAGATTAATTTTTTTCTAAAAAAACACAGCCTAAATCTGGAGTTATATTCTAAATTAGCTTCTCAGATTAGACCGAATTTAATATCTGTATGATCATAGCTGAATTTTTATCCGATTCATGATTTCGGTGCACCATCAGACTTTTCATTATTATAGCTGGATTTTTTACTTATTTTTACAAAATTTAATGTTTCTATATTAAAAAAAAAAAAAACGATTTGAGCACTCATTGCAATGATGCAAAAGAACTGTGGTGGCCAATAAGAGAACGAAAAACTGTCTTGCATAAAGATGGATGTCCTGGAATGCTTTTAAAGGCAATCTTGAAGGCATACTAGCTAGGCGAAGCATTTTTTTTGTAATTAAAAGGCACTGAAAGAATGAATGTTGATTGTCAAAGATCATATCTGACCTGGAAGATATAATAAAGCAAATGATTAAAGTAATGAAAATGATTTGGGTGGGTGGATTTATTGGTAAGATGGGAGACCTTGTCATCCATGAAGGGAAGATGGGTTTGTCTATGCCTAAAAGGGTAATTGTGTGGATCCTCATTTCATATAGCTGGACATCACAAACACATCATGTCAAACTATTGTACGAACAAGTTGAGAATGTGGTGGGGTTCCTGATTTGGAAATGGACTGGCTGGTGATGGATCGGATGTAGACTATGGAGATCTGCATATTGATTCTGAGAGAGAAGAAGAAGAAGAAAAGGGGAGGGTCCTTTTTCTAAGACTATCATTGGATAATCTCTTGTTTTGCCTTTTGCCACCCGATTCTCTTGATGAGTTTTACATGCATTGGACGGCCCAAATGCAACGGTAACAAGAAGAAGAAAAGGTCATGATATTAGGAAATTACAGAAATGCAGTAGATATATTTATAAAGAAGGGTAGCTTTTGGAAGTAGTAAGAAACAGAAAGGTGCCCAAGACTCCACTGGTCTTGAGTCTTAACCTAGCTGTGCCCTAATTAACCATCGGAGCTGTGGAGGAGAGGCCAGTTAGGTACAAAACGGAAAGTGTATATTGTCGAAAGCAAAAGACAATATTGATGTACTAGAAAGGCAAAGGATTTTCACTCGGTCGAAAGCCTAGCTAGGCCCCTAGCGGGGCTTGTGCCAGCCTATGACATTCTTTTCTTTTCTTTTCTCAACAAAAAACTATCATATAAAACTAGGGATTCTAATACAAGCTGGTTTTGTGTTTGAAATACGGAACCAAATGGAACTGGAGTTTTGAGAATTGGGGAAGGGGGGGTGGGCTATTCCCCTATCCTATTTCATAGCCCACGACCCATTTGATATTCCATTGGTTAATATATATAAACCTTCAATGCGATTTCTAGTGGACAAAACACATCAATGTCATGAAGCAAATTAAGTTTAGGTCTTTAACACTGCTAAATTGCTAGATGCCATACCTTTTTGCCTTCTATGTGAATATGAAATGCTCCACAACTCCATTTGAGAAGCATGCATTATATAACCTTCATTGCTTAAACACCTTCAAAGGACCGCATAGCGCAGTGGATTAGCGCGTTTGACTTCGGATCAAAAGGTCGTGGGTTCGACTCCCACTGTGGTCGGTTTCAAGTTATTTTCATTTTTTGTCTATTTTTTTTAATTCCTGATTAACCAGGAATCAATATAAAAAAATTAAAAAAAAAAAAAAAAACTGTTCTAAGAGTTGTATGTTATATTTTCCAACTTTTTTTATTTTTTTTAATTCGATATGCCATTGATAAAATGTTAGGGCTTGATTTTTCCTTGCACCCACAAATCCCTTCATTTTCAAGAACCCCTCTTCTCCATCCCCAACCCACTCTCCCTCCCGCTTCTTTCCCTCTCAAAATCTCCAAGAAAACCCATCCAAGACTCGTTTTTGCACGAACCAACAACAATAACGACCCAGCTCAAGAACCCAAAGAACCAGAACAAGAAAAGAAAAATGGGTCTTCCAATAACAGTGGCGGTGGTTATGATTTGAAGCAAGATCAGCCACCTCCCTTATTCGATATCAAGTGGGGTGATTTGTTACTGAACCCAGATCCCGATAATATCTTGGCCGTTGGATTAACTGGTTTGTTGTCCTGGGCTAGTGTTCAAGTTCTTTGGCAGCTTTTCGTTATCGCTTTGGCTATTCTTGTTGCTGCTGTTAAGTACTCTTTCATTGCTGCTCTCCTTATTTTCATCCTCATTACTCTTCTTTGAGGGTATTTTACTCCTCCTTGGAGTCTTTCTTGATGGTTGTAATAATTTATTGAATTTTATATTTGGCATGCGTTATTGGTTTTTGGGAATTTACTGGCAGAAATTATTGTCTTTCGTTTTCTGTTGTTGAACCATACAATGCTTTATGGTTGAAGTTGCTTTTATATATCATTGGAGAGGTTATGTAGCTCCTTGAACTTGTCCCACTTGTTCAAGTACTATGTTATTTAATGAATTATTGAATGGAGAAGCAGAATCCATGTAGCTGATTTCAACTTGTTTGGAGCTAAGATTTACTAAAATCTGGGTGGAGCCAAGTTGTATCCTAGCTACTTGTTTCAATATGGTGTCACGAAGTTTGTCTGAAGAAGGAACATCAGTAACTTATTCCAGCACTGCACTTTCCTTTTGATGGGTTGCTTCCTTGGTTAAATTTGGGTAAAGAAGTTTAATGTCAGAGAACTTTTTTTGTGATCACTTCCTCGATAGTAGAGAGATGGACACGAGTAAATGCAGCTCTCTTTAGTAGTTATAGCTTAAACATCATAAAATCTCTTAAGAAAGTATACAGATTTTTCGGTTCACCATTGCGTTCAGTGTAATTAGCTTTACCTGAGAAGAGTTTGAATCCTGTGTATGATCAATTCTATCTGGCAATGTCAATTGTCGTGTGTCTTCGAATGAATTAGTTGCAAACGAATGGGAAAAGAGAAAAAAAGAACCTGAGCAGGTAAAAGAAAGGTCCAAGAAGCAGAAAGTTGGTTATAATGTGGGAAAGTCGTCTGCTAAAAGCAACACTACTTCTCTGTTGTCATGGGTCAAATTGTGAACAAAAAAATATTCAATTGGCGATGTTCCCTCGCAGATAATCGGTATGAAGACGCACAATTGCAAACGATCTGCACGCCTATGTAGAGATAGGCGTGTCGTCTGGTGCTGCAATCTACCGTCTCAAGTTTGCTCGGTGCATTCAAGCAGAGCATAACTGGAAGACACTTTTATCATGTGAATTCCCAAGCATCCATAACTGTTGAACATCTCCACTCTAATCTGCTATATGAGGCTCGCAGGCGACAGGAGCTGGGCTATGAACTATCTTTTAAATGGTAAGATACCATCTGTCATGCTTTACGAAATAATCCTGCTGAGGCAGATGGATTGCAACACTAACGGTTTGTCAATGTTGTCAATTTGAACAGTAAAGCCAGGAGGCGAGGGAGGTCCCCCCCCTCTCTTTTTTTCATTCGTAGCTTGTATGCCAAAAACACTATGGAAAAAGAGAATGAGCAGTAGCCAGAAATGATATCAGTGGGAAACAACCAAAAAGAAGCAAGGGATATTCGGAACAAGACTGAATTCAAATAAAATAAAACCCACAAAATTTCTACTTTGACATTAAATAATCCTAGCATCATCGACTAGTGGATTGTTAGGATAAGATTTGTGAAAAAACAGCTATAACATATAGAAGCAAAAGGTCAGATACAGGCTTCCATGTCTACATTCAGAAACTTCTCCAAACAGCTGGATTCACCATTTGAGATGGCAATATACTCTTGCATCACAGTCCTCTCTTACTTCCTTTTCTCGTTGACAAAAAACCTAGCAGGAGAAAGTGAGAGTGAGCATCCACTGAACTCATGTAAGGTGCAAAAGCTGATTTACGCTACAAAAAAAATGAAAAATTACCACAACAGTGATTCTCAAGGAATTCCACAGAATCCTAATCTTGGCTGAACTTAATCTTCTTTGGCACACACTTGACATCACCAACCTGCAAAAAAAGGAGGGTGGCATAAAATATTTTGATCAGTCATAATACATGGATACCAAAACAAAGGCAGAAAGATCCATTCTTGGTTTGTACCACAACATGGCAATAAATAATCATCACCACGGAATTCAATGCTTTTATGCTAAACTTCATTTCTCTAAACCATCAAAGTAATATTCATAAAAGTAAAGAAAAGGTATTGATAGCCACTATTCACTATGAATAGAATTTTTACACCACAGATAAAAATGATTCTATACAACCAAGGTAAGCTTAAGAGTGGCCCACCAATGGCAAACAGAGTCGAATAGCAGTAAAAGCTATTCGTGAAAGAGAAAAATATGTAGGGACTATGCTGGAAAGAACAGGCGGGGGGGTTTATATACATGATTTTGTTTTGATCTACGAACGAGTGGTTGAACAGAAATATTCTGTGTCACCATGTTCAAAGGAATCTGAAAGCTTTTATGTCCTGCATTTTGTCTTACAATCACATTTCTTGAGTCACCCAACAATAACTAGGATGACATGCTTACAGATCAGAGAGAAGCTGACTTGTATCAAATGAGTATGAGCATCAGAGACAATATATGCATTCAAAGTATTTGTTACCATCTAAGATAAACAGAAAGCTCAGAAGCATTCTAAGTGAGTCAATATTCTATTTCCAAGAAAGTACAACTGATCACAGCTCCATGCTAAATGCAAGAGCAGTTATGGTCATGGTTCAAACAAGGAATCTATTGGAATCAGGGATGCAGGAAAATGGAAGAAATCTTGGGTGAAAAAGACCACTATGAGTATTGGAAATTTTTCATATCACTCAGCAGTTAGAGATCTGATCCGTAGACTCAAGAATACAAATGTTTGTTGTGTACATGGTAATGCTTTCCCATTGACATCAACTAGACTGGTGAGATTGACTAAAGCAATGGAAAAATTTAATTCTAAATCTTGATGCTAGACATAGCAGGCTGATTTCCTTCTCCTGTTCCTTTTCCCCAATTATCTTTGTACTTAGTCAAGTATTAAAAGGAGAAAAATGATAAGAGCTCTTACAAATTCCGGGCACTCATAATCCAAACCAGCAGCTTCTATCTTTTTCCGTCGCTTCTGATCTCGCTTCATAATCCTGCCCACCAATCTTCTGTGCTCATCAAGTGTTCTCTCCTGAATAGCCATAGCACAAAACAAAAGGGTTATCAAGCAATGGTCAGAAATAACATTTTTCCTTCTATAGCATGAAAACTATAATTCCTCATGATTATCACTTCCTATCCACCGCATACCTTGTTCTGTCGTTTTCTTTCGGTTTGAAGCCGGTCCACAGGGTTGAAACGATAATTAAAACCTTTCCATCTATGTGTCCCCAAAAAGAAAAAGGAAAAACAAAATGAGTAACCATAGCATATGGGGGAGGCAACCAAAGTAAACAGTATAGGATTCTGTGTTTATAGTTTCCAAGTTCACGTATCCAAGAATTTAGCCAATAAAGAAAGAATAAAACCCATCAGCAGGATATAATCGGTGAAAGCCTACGGAAATAAATCACATGATGCTATCTTTCCTTTGCACTATGTAAAGTAAAAAAGATAAATTGCTTACAATTTAGGATGAACATGCTCCTGTGGAATAACATAGACTTGCAAAAGATGCTCAAACAACAGATAGTTATGCATACATTCAGCTACAACTTCTGCCACCTGCAATCAGCAAAGGGGTTTTGTTATAAATCCTCAGAAACATCAACATTCAACCAATACTACAATTTTAAAATCTACAACCTCAGGATCTTCAAATTCCATGAATCCAAAATGCTTTGATTTTCCAGTCTGCCAAAAATCACACATACAAACACCAAGTTAGAATTAAAACCACACCAACTACTGCATTTAAGACATCATTAGTCTACATAGCACATACAAAGTACCAAGAAAAGACTAACCTTTTTATTCCTCGCAATTCTCAATCTCTTGATAGTACCGAATTGCGAAAAATAAGCTGAAACATACAACAAAAATCTAATAAACAAAACCACAAAACACAATCTCAACAAAACATAAACACCACCCATTAATAACAAATTAAACCTTACCTTTCATTTCTTCCTCGTAGAAACCATGAGGTATCCTACCAATATACAGCACACCGGACTTCTTTTTCAGCTCTTTCAATTCCGGTAACTTCCGCGCCGGTCCACCTTCTAATGGCTATTTTTTAACACGAAAATAAATTACGAAAAAAAACAAAAAATTTGATGTAAGAAGAAAAAAATTAAAAAACATACCAAGAAATCAGCAGCGGCTTGTTTTCCATTAACTAACTGGGTTGACGTAGAAGAAGAAATTTTGCTCATTTTCTTTTTCAGTGATTTCTTTGCTTTCGCCCCCATGGTGATGAACAAACAGCGAATCGAGAGGAATCTTGTTTGGTTGTCAGGAAAAGAAAAGACGGAAGATATTAGAGAAGGAACAAGAGAGAGAGGAGAGTTAAAGATATAAGACAGAAACTGAGAGTTCTGAGAGATTAGGGTTTAGGGAATATGGACATGGTCTGGGCTTCATGTTTGGGCCAATGTTAAGAATGACCCGACATAGAGCCAGGCCTAATGTAAATATAGGAAAATTTTATGGTGAAACGTTTTGATTATATTTGTTTTTAATAAAAATAATTTTTCAAATTTCATTTTGGCTTTCCATTTTTTTATAAATAATTTATGGTATATATTTTAATTTTTTATTTTAAAAAATAAATTTATTTCATGATTACCACCACTATTGCCTCTACCAATACTGTCATTGTCTCTAAGATGGATTTTTATTTTTTTTCCTATCTTAATATCAATGAAGCAATCAATGACTATATTTAATAATATAAATAATTTAACCGTCATAGATATATAAATTATAGAGATTTTTATATGAATAACCTGATTTAAAATTCTATATTTGTAATATTTTTTAATTTAAATAACATAAAGAAATTCAAAGGATATAAAAAAATTATGAAATGTGATTTTATTATGTCAGTAACTAAGTTCTTGCTCGGTTTAAATACTGGTATATAAAATTGACTATATGCACACATAAACTGACACGTGGACCTTTTTACCTGCCAGCAAGGCTAAGGTACTTTTGCACAGCGAAAAATAAAACTGAATTACACTTCACGGAGGACTAAATTGTGGCGGTACTTAAAGATAAGGACCTGAATTGTTTTTCTCCCGAAATAATAATGCTTTGTTGAGATGAGAACTTATCCATCCATGACTTTAAGTAAGATTTAGATTTATTTTATTTTTTTTATAATGAAAATACATAAACACAATCATGAAACTCAAATTATAATTATTAATACTTACTCAATAAAAAAATACGACAAAAAGGAGTAATTATAGTTATTGAATAACTTTTAATAGTGAAAAAATTCTATTAACTTTTAATAAAACTGGACGTAATTTTTTCTTTCTTATATTTATCTCTAAATATTAATAATAATTACAGCTTTAGCATAATAAAACTTTTCATGCAAGCATTTTATTTATTCTTTTCATAATAGATAAAAAAAATAACCCATCACTTGAAGTCACCGTAGCAGTCACCGCTTGTCAGAAGAATTTACATGTATGATTAGAAAGTTACTGCCAAATGATCTATCAAAAGTTCCCAAAATTTAAATGTAAATGGCACGATCTCTCTCCATCTCTCAAACCTGACGGTTGAGCAGCCAGAAAATTCACACTAAAGGATAGTAATCATAACTCATAAGCAACCCTAGGCCCTGGCTGATACTATAAGACCAACAGAGTGAAGATATCAACCAAATGATGGCACATCAGTATAATTAGTAACATGAATGGACCAGCCTCCCTCAACTCCTCCTATGAAAGTTTCTTTGACAAGCCTGGCTTTTCCACCCATTTTTCTTGATATTTTATATCTTGACAACTCTTGTGTATATTCACAATTGTAGCTACAAGAATTAGTTCATGGCAGACACAAAAAGGGTGATCAACATCTTGTTAAAGCCTGGAAAATATCATGGGAATGAGAGGGCCGAAATCATGTGAGCAGTTTGACTACATAGAGCTCTGTCATCGAATTACTCGAGGAGCAACTGGTTGGGAGATGGAGTCGTTTATCAGCTCCTGTAAAGTTTTCATGATATAAGAGAATGAAGGACGTTTTGAGGGCTCGCTGCAGTGAAAGGAAAGCCCACTATTAGAATATGACAGAAAGGAGATAGAGATACTAAAGGCGCCGCGCACTGTACATTACTTGGTTCCTTACCCTGAGAAGGGTTTCTTGAAGATACACATATTTCACAGTTGGGAAATAAAATTTGTCCATAAACTCTATGGAGATATAATTATGAACGTCCACTTACCTATCCAAGCAGACCTTAATCAAGGCAGCCACTGAAGGATTTACATTGCTTGGAATCTCAAGCCTTCCGCCCATAAAACCAACAGCAGCAATGATCTGCAGCAAAATATACAGCACTCGTTTAACATAAATACTAGCATTTGTGTTCTGTATAATGCAGAATCATGTGTACATTAGTATCTGTTCCGATAACTATGATAGTTCTAGTTACAGACTTCATCTCAGGCAGCAGTTAGTATTCTGTGCGTAATAAGCACCCTTCAACAGTTGACCAGTTAATATTCTGTGCATTTCCCTTTGAAGATCTCACATCCATTCTCAAGTTCAAAAATATTAGTTGATGAAGAGAAACCAATTCTATATTTTCTTGGATTATCAGTGTATGAATTTTGCAACAATTTGTGAAATGAAGCATACGAATGCAAATTACCTGTGCTTGTTTTAAATTTCTCCATGGATGTTGCAGGGTCATAAGTTCCCACAAGACTACACCAAAGCTGTAAACATCTGATTTTTCATTTGATTGCTCATTACGGAGTACTTCTGGGGCCATCCACTCAGGCTAAAGAAGAGGGTCCAGAATTGTAAACTTAAGTTTGTAACCAAATCCATGCTTCGTTTATATAACATACAATACAAGGAAGTGCATGTAACAACTTATTGATTCCAAAGTAGTACTTACAGTCCCTGCAGCATTTGTCGACGAAATATATGTCTTCGCTTTTGAGCGCGAGAGACCGAAATCACAAATCTGGATAAACATTTTCCTGTCAGTCTTCTCATCCAAAGTATGTTAATGAACATTCCCACAAAAGACATGAGAAGTGTCCACATTTTCATTGCAATAAAATTAGCTTGCTCTTTATTATTTCTTAAGAGTATAAGAGGGTCCTTAGGCCATTAAGTTATTCTATTTCTGTTCTCAAATTTAGTTAGTCACTTCAGCATTGTATGCTAATCAGGGGAGGAATCAACAATGAGATTAGCTGTTGAAGTCCTGTGTCAATGGGAAATTTGACCACTGAAACTTTAAGGCCAAAGCACAGAGAGAGGAGAGAAGAAAAAACAATTTTCAGGTTTAAGGTTAAAGGTTTTGAGCAGAGCAGAAAGTTTTTAAGCATCTCATTGAAAGAGGAAAAAGATTAGTAAATAAAAATGGATATCCAAATATCACTGTTTTGGAATACTAACCTTGACCTTGTATGCACTGTCCACTAAGAGATTTAGAGATTTCAAATCACGATGAATAATGGGAGGTCTAAACTGATGAAGATAGTTCATTCCCTTTGCCTGCACAGATAAATGAACAGCTCCTAAATCCAGGAAATTTATTTTCAACATCTAGATGATGATATTAAAGTTCCAACTTTTTGCTAGCATTTGTTCCACTGATTATCCATTTGCATAGAAACATAAATATTAGCCAAAAGAAGAAGAAGCATACAACATCATTCGCCATATTTAAGCGGCGCCTCTCATTCAGTATCAAGGCAGCATCAGGCAGATGTAAAAGTTTGTGCAAGCTGCCTCTGCAGTCCAAAGCAAATTATTTACATTAACAAAGAGTTGATTTCTTACAAAATTATCTACCAAAAATCATCACAAAGAATTTTAATACCTTGATAAATACTCCATAACTATGGACAAGTTAGGGGGTTGGGTAACAGCACCCATAAAGAGAACAATATTTGGATGTCGTAAACGTTTCATTATAGAAACCTGACAAACAAGGATCAATGCAATTAAGGTTAACTCGAAACATGAAAAACTAGACAGTCAATGTTAGTTTTCACAGAACAAAGTATAGGTACCTCACTCAAAAATTCCTCAAAGCGCTCTGCGTGAAATTCTTGCTCCTCGAGAATTTTGACAGCAACATCCTGAAATTGATATTTTCAGTACTGATGAAGATCAGAGCATTAAAATGAAGATGCAAAACTTAAACAATGAACTAATCATGGCGACAAAACTGAAGGGGCTAATAGAAATATCCAGTATGATTACATAGTTGATAGTACTGAAGGACTGAGACAAGAATTGATGCACTCAAATGACCACTTCTAGGTGCAAGAATTGCTAGTAATCAACTCAAGATTATTTTGCATATCGTAAAGCATACATAAAAATAACCACTCTGCATATCCTAACTACTTTATAGGTCTACAAACCATAATACAAGGCAGTCCTGCAACCAATAACCTCCTAGGAAGCCTGAATAGATAATGACAAAAGAGGAGATTGGTTTTTTTGTAAAGGCACCAAGTGTTGTAGCAGAATCCACAATAGAACACCACTTTGCTGCTGGGTTTTCTTATAAATAATGTATACATATAACCTTGTATCTCATCAACAACAGCAATCATAGAGATGAAAGATTCCCGCTCAAAAACC
>Ga0307514_10005193_pt1 | contig 11745 bp, 8 predicted proteins | sample 16_EM_MG_FD_203088 | JGI IMG/M metagenome (GOLD analysis project Ga0307514, IMG submission 203088) | Populus trichocarpa ectomycorrhiza microbial communities from riparian zone in the Pacific Northwest, United States - 16_EM | ecosystem: Host-associated > Plants > Roots > Unclassified | place...
GGATGGGGTGGGATAGGAATTGTGGTGTGGTGTATATGAGGGGGAGGGGGGGAGGGGGGATGTACGTAGTGTGCACCGACTTGCCGGCCGAGGATGTTAAATTGGGCGACCATAATGGATTTTATGGATGGGGTGGGTGGTGTGGGGTAGGAGGTACGGGAGTTGTTGATGGTGGGGAGGGATTTCTGTGGCTGGTGAAATCGAGTGTGGCGCGCTTGTGCTGTGCTGTGCCAAGCCCAAGATTTATGCTCAAGATTGCACGTGGAACAGAGTCTTCTACACAATACCTATATATAATACCATTCGAGTTGACCAACGCACCTGCAAGATGATGAACATGATATGGAAGAATGCATCGGGTACTTCAGCGAGATTCTCATACTCCACCACGCCTCCAACCTCGCTGGGTACATACAGGTTATGAGCCCAGTGCGCATGGAGCACAAGTTCGAGTGTGCTGGGGCAAAAGGAAGGGTTATTACCTATATGGTTACATACCGGTACAGTGATGTGAGCCTCAGCCGCCGCAGTTTGATGTTTAGTTTATTCGCCTTGAAGGATTTACCTGGAGTTGATTTGATTCCTGTATGCAGTTTGGGGGGAAGTGGTTGGTGTACAGTATATAATCCACCCAGTGATCACGTTTTGTCCTAGGTATGATAGTGGTGATTTGGGCGACGGTTTAACTTTCACATAAAACACGTGACCTACATTACTACCAGCTAAGGTCCACGGATTTTGTATGTCGAGACGGAGGTTCTTAACCACCAGTTTATGTGGTATTTCCTATTGCAACACCACAAATGAACTAGTGGTAGGCATGGCGCAGTGGTAAGTTCTTTACTTTACGGCTCTGGTTGTCAATTGAGGGATTCCAGGTACCTAGAGGCAAAAAGTGAATTGCCCTAAATATTTCTTGGTTGGGTCTCCCTCCTTTGAAACTGGGATACTAACTCGTTTTGATATTATACATTTTTATGAAAAAAAAGTGGCAAGCTGTAAATTTCACCATATGTGCCGCCTGGCTGGTTGTGAATTTCACTATATATGGCGAACTCGCTAGTTGTAAATTTCACCCGTATCGATAGTGTACAGGAGGATCCACCAAAAGTCTACCTCAGTCAAGTGAAAACCCTGGATGGGCAGGTGGATGACCCGCTGCTCATAGACAAATCACCACACAAAAACACAGCAACATCCAATGCCCGGCCCACCATACCCAAACTGCAGTGCCATTGATTTAACTTGCACCTAAAATACACCAACCAGTGAATTAGTTCATCAAAGTTTTTAACAGCCAACAAGTCCAAGGAAGCCTTTACCTGCTATGAGAGCAACGTTGACAGATGGCTGGAGATATGCAGCCGGGAGAGCGGTAAAATCAATGGATATTAAAATAACTCTACCAGAGCGAGATCCAATGACAAGAATGTTGGCAGTATCATTTACTGCAGAGCAGGGTGGTCGGTATTCAACAGGAAGCCAGAGCAATTTCTTCATGTTGCATGTGATCCATTGATCAGTAACATCCAGGGAATGAGTTAACGTGGGTGGTAGTTCCCGATTGCCGCCACTTTGAGGAGATGACTTGAGCTGCAGTATGCCGTGACTTGTATGTAAATGCGTTCCGTCGTTAGAAAACTTTATAATGTTGACGCTGGTATGAGTTTTTATGATTTCTATCGTTGCATTGTTTCTAGTATCCCATAATCTGACCGTGTTGTCCCAGGATGCAGAGGCAACAAGCTTTCCATCGGGTGAAAACACAGCCGACCTGACATCGCCGCTATGACCTTCCAAAACTCCACATTGCTTTCCTGTTGATGAATCCCATAATCTGACCGTTTTGTCCGCGGATGCAGAGGCAACAAGCGTTCCATCGGGTGAAAACACAGCCGAAGTGACCTCCTTGGTATGACCTTCCAAAACTCCATATTGCTTTCCCGTTGATGAATCCCATAATCTGACCGTTTTGTCAAAGGATGCAGAGGCAACAAGCTTTCCATCGGGTGCAAACACAGCTGACAAGACTGTATCAGTATGACCTTCCAAAACTCCACATTGCTTGCCTGTTGATGTATCCCATAATCTGACCGTTTTGTCCCAGGATGCAGAGGCAACAAGCTTTCCATCGGGTGCAAACACAACTGAATTGACAGTCCAGGTATGACCTTCCAAAACTCCACATTTCTTGCCTGTTGATGCATCCCATAATCTGACCGTGTTGTCGTCGGATGCAGAGGCAACAAGCTTTCCATCGGGTGAAAATACAGCCGAGTTGACTGACTTGGTATGACCTTTCAAAACTCCACATTGCTTGCTTGTTGATGAATCCCATAATCTGACGGTGCTGTCCCAGGATGCAGAGGCAACAAGCTTTCCATCGGGTGAAAACACAGCCGAATTGACTGACTTGGTATGACCTTCCAAAACTGCGTATTGCTTTCCTGTTGATGTATCCCATAATCTGACCGTTTTGTCCCTGGATGCAGAGGCAACAAGCTTTCCATCAGGTGGGAACACAACTGAATTGACAGCCCAGGTATGACCTTCCAAAACTCCACATTGCTTGCCGGTTGATGTATCCCATAATCTAACCGTTTTATCAAAGGATGCAGAGGCAACAAGCTTTCCATTGGGTGAAAACACAGCTGATTTGATAGAACTGGTATGACCTCCCAAAACTCCACATTGCTTGCCTGTTGATGTATCCCATAATCTAACCGTTTTGTCCCAAGATGCAGAGGCAACAAGCTTTCCATCGGGTGAAAACACAGCCGAATTGACTGACTCGGTATGACCTTCCAAAACTGCGTATTGCTTTCCTGTTGATGTATCCCATAATCTGACGGTGCTGTCCCAGGATGCAGAGGCAACAAGCTTTCCATCGGGTGAAAATACAGCCGACCTGACATCGCCGCTATGGCCTTCCAAAACTCCATATTGCTTTCCTGTTGATGTATCCCATAATCGGACCGTTCTGTCCTCGGATGCAGAGGCAACAAGCTTTCCATCAGGTGAAAAAACAGCCGATTTGACAGAGCTGGTATGACATTCAAAAACTCCACATTGCTTTCCTGTTGATGAATCCCATAATCTGACCGTTTCGTCCTTGGATGCAGAGGCAACAAGCTTTCCATCGGGTGAAAACTCAGCCGAATGGACCCAATCGGTATGACCTTCGAAAACCGCACATTGCTTTCCTGTTGATGAATCCCATAATCTAACCGTGTTGTCATTGGATGCAGAGGCAACAAGCTTTCCATCGGGTGAAAACACAGCTGAATTGACCCAATCGGTATGACCTTCGAAAACTGCACATTGCTTTCCTGTTGATGAATCCCATAATCTGACCTTCTTGTCCGAGGATGCAGAGACAACAAGCTTTCCATTGGGTGAAAACATGGCTGAATTGACATAATGGGTATGGCCTTCTAGCGTCTGTATCAATGAGCTCCACGCATCTGCTACTTTGGGTTCCGTAGTAACCCAAGGGATATTTTTTAAGTATCTCACTCGAATCAGGCTTGATCCTGGAGTAAATAAAAGTCCCGAATAGTAGACCTGAAGAGGTGCCATTTCAATAATTGACCTCATATGCAATATAAACCGTTTGGCATCATATACAAGTTCTAACAATGCTGGGTCATAGTCTCCCAATTGTCCCTGTTTTCAGGTCAATACAGTTCTCTGTATAAACTAATAAGCATTGCGGCTTACAGATAGTATCTCCTCTAGAGCTATTATCATGTGTGCTCCATTTGATACCTCTCCAATTAAGCTAAGTCCCTCCAACCAATAAAGAAAGTGTTGTTCCAGAAATTGCCGAATAGCCTTGATGTCTTCTCCGACTGGATTCCCAAGTTGCCAGTGATCAAGCCAGTAACGGCATGCGTATTGAACGTGTGGTGGAATGCTTTGTTGTATCGTATCATCAGGAATCTCGGTAATCAAAACCCCTGGCCCCCAAAGATTGCATATATTTTCCTGAAGCTGAGATATATGCCACATACATTTCCGAAATAAGCTGGTATGTCTCTCTTTCTCATCTATCTGAAATCGAGAATCGCTGCATCTCTGGGAATCCTTTAGGAAGTCACGGAAGGATAGATGAAATAATCGAACAGGATGGCTTTCATCTTCTGAGACATTGAGCACAGAACGCAAAGAATCCAAAGTGCTTGAAACCATTTTGAGTGGTATTTGAAGCAGCCGTGCTAGATCTGTAGCTGACATAGTATTAAATATTACCACAATGGATCCAACTACCTGTCGAAACCGCCCCGCTAATTGTTCACACTCCTGATAACCTCGTTTTCCAAGAACTGAGTGCTGGAGCAGTGTTGTATATATGCCATCAAGATGCTCTGTTGCCGACAGAGATGACTTGGTTGCATTAAGAACTAAAGAGAGTTGTTCTTCAGGTCCATCTATGCCGTCTTGAATAAATCGAAGCGTTGTTGCAGCGTAGATAAACAGCCCAGCTGCTCTTTCCACCAATTGTGCAATAATTAGCTCATCTGGCCATGGTGTCCCCAGTCCATGTTTGGCTTTCAGTGGCGACAACTTTTGCCGAAAGAAAGTAAATATATCTGCATTAACTGTATCAAGCGGGATATTATGGAGTATAAAATCCTGATATGCCTCGCCAGACAACTGACGAAATCCATCAAAGATGGGGACTTCTGGTCTGCTAGTAAGGAAAATCTTGATCCGAATAGTCTTAAGGTCCTTGGCTTCTTCAAGTAGTAGGAGGATTAATTGGATATCTTGTATGCTGTCACATTCATCAAGTGCGTCAATTACTACAACCAGTTGAATTGATTGAGTAGGGGCATTCTTCAAAGGATTAAGAATGAGTTGGTTCCATTGCTCCCGAGGCCCTTGTTGAAAGATCTGAGCATTGTTGTCGATGGCGTCTGAGATGGATGTCCGGAGTACTGGTAAGCTGGTTGCAAGCTGGGCGGCAATAGTAGTGAAGAACATGCCAGAGTGACTGACATCCTTTTTGCCTCGAGTAAAAAAGAAACTCGCTGCAAGTCTTTTCTTTTCTGCAAGCTCTCGAGCAATTGTGCGAGAAATTGTGGATTTACCAGTCCCAGCCATTCCGTTGAGCCAGAAGATGCATTTACTATTCGGATCATCACACCAGTCCATAATCTGCTTACGGAGCTCTACTCGTGTATCTTGCAAGCATTGATCCTCATGTCGCCGGAGCCAGTCATTATGGGCAGCACCTTTAGCGCATGGTAACTTCGCAATATTTGTGCTTTGGTGTTGTGACTGTATACATACTAATTAGTACTAGTACTGTGCGAATTTATGCGGTATATAGGTACTGGCACGGATCAATAGTGGTCACTTGCCTCAACTCGATGGTCAATTTCCTCAACTCGATTGTCAATTTGAATAACAGCCGTCCTAGTAATGATAATCCATAGATATTAGCATATACTACGACTTCAGTCGAGGTACGAGGAAGTAGATAGCCTCTTACATCTGGTCAGAATTCATGGCAAAAATCAAGGCTGATTTATGCCGCTCAAGTAACTGAAGAATTTGTTCCACATCCGCCTTTTGAAATGGCCACTTCAACCTCTGTCTCAGAAGTTTTTTCTTTGTCTTTTGCCCTAGCCCTGGCTGTAGAATCCGAAGAATTCGGTTAAACTCCTTTTCAAGTTCCAAAGAGCTACTCTCGAGGAGCGGCTTCAATGCAATCAACTTGGTGGCACCAGGACCTTTCGCCAAGTTTTTAACTTGCTGAAACGCAGTTTGCAGAGCCATAATGCTATCCATAAGGTCATTCATCTCGGATTGGGCATTCCTAGCATCCTAACCCCATATAAACTTATTTACTACTGATTGTGGCTCAAATTGCTTGAGGGGGATTCTTACCTCGTAGTATTTCCAGCCAGTCGACCAGACCTTGCCAGCAACTTGAACTACAGCCATCGCGCTTGCGACGGCACCTAGTATTTCGGCCATGGTTTTCTACGTAAAATCGCAAGGGATGTGTTGTGCTGTGTTGTCGTTGTGTTGTGTGTCGTTCTCAGAGGGGGTCGTACTAGTCGTTAGGTTGTGTGTTGTGTTGTTTACAGATATCGACCCCACATAGCAGTGACAGTACATGTAATTGTTCATAGCAATGATCGTAGCTCCTGGGGTTATCACGGTATCTTGGCGTTGTGTGTAACTACTAAAGTTAGTCTGGTTGGCACAAGCCGCTACAATACCTTCGTTTGTTTTCACAAGTTGCCATTTGGGGTTACCCCATTGGCATCTTGTATGGGCGGCTCTTATCCTCACGTGGATGCGGCGGGGGTGACTATGTTGAACGTATGCTAGCGTTGCTACGGAGAATGCGGCTTATAGCGTGGGCTACGAGGAGTTGAACGTCTACATGTCAGGCCGATACCGGTATACAGTTAAACCTTGCTATACTGGAACGCCTTTAACCGGAAAACTTGCTATTACGGACGGGCTGCGGTGATTTTGGAACAACAGGGCAAAATTTTATTGGTTATACCGCACAAATAGTAAACCGAACCGGACGAGGAATCTCAAGAATAAAAAAATTATACTGTATATATACATAGAAAATTAATTAGCAGAACCGGACGGGACATCCAAGGTAGAGGGAGTCGGGGCCCAGAAGTCCTTCTTGCACCTGACCAATAGTATCAACCAAGTCTTGAATAGAGAGTTGAGTTGGATATCTTTTTCCTTGCATTAATCTACTTCTACCGCTCCAGACAGATCTCATATTTTTCTCTCAGAGAGAACGCTCACTTAAGCATCCTATTAGTTGTATTATTAGTAACGTCCTCCTACTTTGAGAGCATTATAGATCTTACTTATCGGGTGTGAGACCGACTTATCGGTAACTGCGATATCTGTCCTTTGGTATACTTGCGTTCTGGTTATGAGGTGCTCTTGTTACCTATCCCGCCCGCAAATTGGTTATACCGGACGCTTGTCTAAACCGGACGGGACCCTTGGGATTTATGCAGCGTGGTATAGTAAGGTTTAACTGTATCCCTTGGGCGGGCGGGCGGGGATGGGAAATTGAAGACACTTAAGTATACTTAAATGGCATTGCGGCTAATATAACTTTGCAGCAGGATGGCAGACAGCGTAACCATGAGATTTTTGTAGATATTTCAACAATCAGAACATATTGATTCTAAAGAGAGAGAATTGAAGCAAAAGGCATATTCCGTATCTAGTATAAGGGAATAAGATTTTGATGTAGATAACTAGAGAGTATAAATGGTTACCCTGATGTGAGGGTAAGAGAACAACGAGATATTTGAGCCAGGTATCAGCTCAGTTCGGGGTTCGGTCTATCCCTTATTTGCGTTAGTACCGATCTAGATATCTGTACGTACTAAAGTGTCTTCAACTTCCCATCCTTGCCCGCCCGCCCAAGGGATAAGGCCTTGTAATAATCCTGTATGAAGTATGATATATTAAACTATAATTATTAAATAAGAGATACCGAACATCGAACAAGCCTTTCTATTATCCCAGGCTAACCCCTTAGAATCTTCCGCTGTCGCCCCTAGCCTGTTGATATTTCAATCACATTTTGTCCTAAGTAGTCTCTAGACTAATAGGTTTCACCAGAGCACACGAATCGACCCTCTTTTTCCTTTCACTACCATGGTCGATTTACATGTAACTACCACACAAAAATAAATCGGTCTGGGCACGAGAACAACCATAGTCATTCATTCTATATAACAGCTACCGGTACATACAATCACAAATCCCATTTGGCTGCTCTCGTGCCAAGGCTCCTGGTATCTGTCACGAATTATTTATTGCTGTGATAGCTAAGAAATCTCTCAACTATTTCTACAGACCTGATAAATTGTTTTCCAATACTATTGAATATGTTCTACAATATGTGCATACTCACTAGGGAAATAACTCATGCAAAATCATGATATACACCAATCCACCCCGGAAACTAGAGAATACTCCCCTCATCACCATATAGCCCCCCCGAGCTAGGAATATTACGAGCAAACAAGCGTACACGGCGCCAGCACCTCAATTGACCATTATATGAACATTAGTATACATGATTAGGTATAGAGGAATATTAGTGTTCTCATGCCCAGCCTCTATAGTTATACCCTTGGTAAAATAGTGGACTCCTCACGTGTGGCTGCTACCCTTCACCATCGGAGAGGAGAAAGCCTATTGTACCTTTTTCATAAAGAAATCACCAGTGGCAATAGGATGATTGAAGAGGCGGAGCAGGATCCAGAGTGGCGTTGGGAGCTGGCGAGGTTTCTGAGGCGTTAGCTTGTTTTTGAGTATTGGCAGCTCTTCCCTAGTCTCCAAATCCCGAATATCAGCAATTCTCCCATAGAAAAGACATCATCCTGTTTCCTTGAGAGTTTAAAAGTGGATGCCTATAGAACCTGCCATCACTCTCCGTGGCCTTGGGCTTCACATAACTCATGGCCACTGTTTTTCCCTTTTGCTTATTGTCCTTGTCCTTATTCTTCGGGAAATTTCTCTGGCTGAGTGTCCTTTCGGGTGTGCCCATGTCCTTAACCTTATCGACATCTTCTGCGGGCTTACCATCTGTCTCTTTCTCTCCTCCCTCAATGAAAACCAACTCATCACTGTCACTTATATCTCTGCTGACTGCACTCTGGGGATTTCTGTTCTCAGGAAACAAAACCCTTGGTATCACTGTTTGGTGCAATTCCTTGGAAACAACCTCTGTTCTCTCTGAGCTACTGTTTACTAGACTCATTATCCACTGTTCATGGTACTCTGGGGCTTAGTATCAATGGGTCACGAAGTAGATCCTCACCAAAGCTGCAAAAAATTTGGGTATGTAAATCAATGCTCATCATCCGGCAAGATTAGCATGACTAGATTGTAGCCGTTCTGCGATAGACTCAATGCCCTGTCATTCGCCAAAATAATAGTGGATGCGGTGGTTTAAGTGTTATTTTACTTTGTGGAGATTTCCATTCATTGTGGCAGCATGTTTTTTGATCTGGAGATAGAGCACATAATGAGTAAACACGCTATAGGAGTCTTTTGGTAACGCCCTTATTCTAGGTCAACAGATACGCCAACCGGAAGATATGGATTAGGTATTGTCATTTGCTACGTTGCATTTCTCCGGAACCACAACACAGGAAGATTATATGACCATCGTAGAACGCATTGTGTTCCTATCCTCTTCCGCCAGCAAGACTCAAAAATGATTGTACAGCTCAATCGTACATACCAACACATAGGTTGAGTTTGCAAAGGCACGTAAACAGCCAGTCCCCACCGTAACTCTTATTTTCAAAATTTTATTCCGAAGCAACAGATCATTTCTTGATGATTTTCCGGAATGGCGCTCACTTGCACTGTTGACTCTAGTAGTAATGCTCCTGGTTCTGGACTCTTTGTCTATACCAAGGACATGCTCATAGTAATCAACCAAAACATCTATATCCCCCTCGGGGTTGTAAGTGGAAAAAGGCAACAGCAGTTGGCGTGGTATTGGACGAGGCCTCAAATGTGTACTCACTTCCGGCGGAAATCTCAGCATCACCTACAAAAGCCCCGGGAGCATCGTCATTCACCACTGAAATGTCTGCTTGTCAGGTTACCACATGCAAAACACCCACAGCTCCCTAATCTTGACAATAGCATCTTACCGTTATATATACAAAGCCTCGATATCGGGGTTAAGATTGAAGGTGATAATGGTGATGAGCGTCCACAAAAGTCACGGAGTGCTGTGCAGCATTTGCAACCACCGACTATAAATCACAAGGTCGAACCTGACCCGCAGGCTATATTTTTTTTGGCGAGACCTGATGATCACTTAGCGGCGGAGATCGCAGGAATTACTGCCTCAAGGACAATAACACACTTCTTCAAGAGTACTAGTTATAAGAATACGAGGTCGGAATGGTGAATATAAGATATTCGTTTAGCTTATTGCTTATTATTCTAATCACTATAGATTTGACTCCTAGCGACATCTGTATGCAAATATTTCTACACGTGATGCGAGACAAATACGGTAGCTGTTGTGCTGCCAAGACGACTATCAACCCTAACCCAATTACCGGATTAGGGAAACAAAGGTTCCAGAAAGAGGAATAGTTTCGCTTAAGCGCACCAGGCTATTCCCAATATGACTCTAGAGCCATACCATGTATCTAATGTTAGTATAGATGGTGCTAGCATCGTGTACACTTGTTTGCTCATAATATTCTTACCTCGAGGAGGCTATATGGTGAAGCGGGGGGGTATTCTCTAGTTTTCGGGGTGGGTTGGTGGATATCATGATTTTGCATGAGTTACTTCCCTAGTGAATGCACATATTGGAGAGCATATTCAATAGTATTGGAAGGCAAGTTATCAGGTCCATTACGGCCAGGGTAGTTGACATGGATCATTTCACCATCACGGATCAGTTCTAAGTCGATGGCTGTATATGTTCGCGGGCAATTTATATAATTCCTTGATCATTGGCAGCGGCAAGACTTTTTGCAGACACAACCCGAGTGGTGGTACCGGTACCTAGATGCCTGGCAAGCAGTGTTGGCTAATCTAAGTGTGGTTCCGGATATCGGGAGTATTATCCTCCAAACCCATAAGGTCTGTAATTGGTTGAAGGTCCTTAGTTGGGTAACTTGTAAGTATACCATACTTGGTTAATAGTTGGTGGTGCCCCGGCTATGGTTTTGCAATAACTTTTGCATATAGCCGCTTGTTATCGGCTTTGACTGTCTTCTCTTGAAAAACCTATACTAACCATATCACCCATTGCAAGAATATGAACAGCATGACGTTTGTTGTAGCACTCCGAACTACCTGTTCACAGTTATCTTAGCTTAGAGCAAACTTTGATCTGAGCTAGAACTGTTGAATTATATGTAGCTATAAACCCTGCATCTTGTTCCTCATTCCACCTATCATCAGTAGTACTAGTAGTAGATGTAGAAGAGGTATATTTGATGTTATGAGGCTGGCCTCATACTCAGAAGGAGTTGTTCCAATTTCCATAGAATATATCTCTTGTTCAACTTCTGCTGTACTTATCCCGTTGCTCAACAGGAAGAAGAATTAACTCTACAACGCTGGATCTCAACTCGGCTTTTATACTACGAATACAGAGCACGTGCAGTCATAGATTCGTATTTTATATCTATACCTTACATCCGGTCTATATCTTACATCAGATTGGTAGTGTATCCCACGTTGGATTTATGCCCGCGGGCGGCCGATGCCTGTGAACATATATCATTAGTGACTAGGTAAACTTGGGACCCAGTGAACTTAGTGCCCAGGAGAAATAAAACACGTGACCTAAGTACATTACTACCGCACATACTGGTGGGAGATGGGGGTTCTTAACCACCAGTTTATGTAGTATTGCTTGTTGCAACACCACAAATGAACTGACGGTAGGCATGGCACAATGGTAAGTTCTTTACTTTACGGCTTTGGTTATAAATTGAGGGATTCCAGCTAACTCGGGGCAAAAAGTGAATTGTCCTAAATATTACTTGGTTGGGTCTCCCTCCTTTGAAACCAGGGTAACTCGTTTTGATATTTTACATTTTTATTAAAAAAAAAGTCTGTCGTTGGAAAAAACCTGGCAAGCTGTAAATTTCACCATATGTGGCGCCTGGCTGGTTGTGAATTTCACTATATCATATATACAGTGCGTAGGTGAAAGTTATGGCGCGTTGGCGCATATAAATATGC